>JGI24703J35330_11748638_pt1 | contig 23069 bp, 21 predicted proteins | sample TergutNt197P1_FD_35330 | JGI IMG/M metagenome (IMG submission 35330)
ATTGTACCTGAGCAACTGGTCGCCTGCAATTATCAGTCGTAAATCCATAAAAGGTTACTTCTTCAATCCCATATTTCTTCGCCATCCTAACTGCCTTAACACCTGGCTCAAGTCCATATGCATATCCTTCGTTCTTTTCTCGCCCATTTTTTAATGAATGCCTCCGATTTCCATCGGGTATCATAACAGAAGGATATGCATACTTAATTTCATTTAATGCTTGATTTAATCTAATATAATCTCGCCACTAGTTCCTTTGGTTAGTAACTCTACTTGATTAAAGAATCTATAGTTAATCGTGATTTTTTGTGTTCTATTTTTTCTTACCCCTTTTGCTCCTTCAGCTTGATGCACTTGGATTGAATCAACTAACTCGCACAACATTTCTCGATTCAATTTTTCAACGTTTTTATATTTTTTTACTGATGCAACAAATCGATCTGCTTGATCGAATCTCCCTTCTTCCTCTTCTATCTTAATAAGTAGAACTTCTGCCTTTTGGTGCAAGTCTTTCTGTTCCAATTCATAGTTTTCAGACATCTTTTCAAATCGCTCATTTTCAATTTTACCCAAAGCACTCTGCTCGAATAATTTACTAATCACAAGGTCAATTTCTTCAATTCTAGCAATTACCTTTTGATAGTCTTTTTTTAGTTGTCTGAATCCTTCAAGTTGGCTATTATCGCTCAACTTTTTCATTTGACTAATAAATTCATCACCTAGTTCTTCCATCTGACCAATATGATACTTGATATCATTTAAGACTATTTGAACGAGCAATTCATACCTAATCCAATGAGTTGTACACAATGATCGATTCCTAGCATACACCGAGCATATAAACCCTGCTGGCCTTCGTGGTATTTTTGATGAATATCTGAGACTTCTTCCACAGTCTGCACATTTGATCAACCCTACAAAAATACTACTATTCCCTTTTTTGGGTGTTCGTTTCTTGACACTTAAAAATTTTTGAACAATTTCAAATGTTTCTTCATCAATTATTGCCTCATGAGTGTTCTTCACAATAATCCACTGGTCTTCAGGAACTTTCACCAATTTTTTATTTTTAAAAGACGTCGTTTGCGATTTGTGTGAAACCATATGACCTATATAAACTTGATTCTTTAGGATGCTATTTATCACATAGCGAGACCAATAAGTAGGTGTAATAAATTTTCCAGTATAGTCCTGCCCTTTTTGATGCATTCTATAAGCCCGTGGAATCAAGATATTTAGCTTAAGCAAGTAACGAGATATCCAAGATAAATTTCTCCCCTTACGAGCTAACTCGAATATCTTTTTAACAATTTTACTTGCTTCAAGATCAATTAGTAATTTACGTTTGTTATTAGGATCAACAATATAGCCATATGGCGCAAAGGAACCATTAAATCCACCTGAGCGTGCAATCGCCATTTTAGCACTCCGACTCTTTTTAGACTGATCTCTTGCATAATATTCATTAATGATAGATTTGAATGGCATCAAATCATTATCGTCATATCTAGTATCCACACCATCATTTTCTGCAATAAATTGAATATTATGCTTTGGAAAAAACTCATCAACATAGTACATAAACATTGCATTGTTTCTTCCAAATCGGGACATATCTTTTACCCAAACACCACTTGGAAGTGGATCAGATAAAATGTCATCCATCATCCGTTTGAAATATGGTCGTTCAAACGTTGTCCCAGAGAAGCCATCATCAGTGTATTCTCCAACTACAATAGCATTATTTGCTTTGCACCATTGTCGCCCTTGTACCAGTTGGTTTGTGATGCTATTACTTTCTTTATCTGAATCTCCATCGTCTTTGGATAGACGCGCGTATAATCTGATTCTTAATTGTATTTGTTGCCGTAACATTATGCCTCCTTCTAGCAACAAATCAAACATTTATATCCACCTGTATTATACCATTTTAAGGCGGACATATCTATGCTCCACTGCTACTATTTTTTAGTAAATCAAGAAATAATTGAATAGCATGGGAAGATAAAAAATACTCCTTCGTCAACAATCTAACGAAAGAGAATTTTATCTTTTGACTATTCATAACGGTGATTGCTCATTGAAGAATCATTAGCATATTCAATGTCTTTTTGTATAAGCCTTTTTACTAGATCTTCCAATGAAACTTCACCTCTGTAAGTTGAAGTCACATAGATAGTCATATTATCAATTTCAACAATAGATTCTTTTTTACTATCCGTTTCCATTTCTAATCTCTCTCTTATTGGTTTGCCCTCCTATCTTTTCATACCCTTAGGCTTAATCATTCGCCTTTTCTTTTCTACCTGTTTCACCTTTTCTTTTCGAACCAATTGCCGTTCAATTTCAGCTTTATAAAACTGTTGAAATCTGATCGTATCTGCATCCGAGTGATTGTTAATCACATCGTAATACATGACTTTCAAATCGGAAGTAAAGTATTTCAATTTACCTTGTGTTTCATCAATTCTAATACTTGCCTTACTTTCCAGAAACTCAAAAACTTCAATATCTCCATTGACTTCAAAACCATGATAAAATAAATCAGAATTGTTTTTCACATCGCTTTTTAATTCACGGACAATCCCATCGAATTGTTTCAAATTATAAGCAATCTGCAATGCTTCTTTATCATCAAATTGTTTTGTCATTTGTAGAACCATTTTTTCATCATCAAGAGCTTTACGAAATTCAAGGGCAAAATGTTGAAGATCTTCCGCATTTTTAGAATATGCACAAAGCATACCTGACTCTGAATCAAAATAAATGTCCTTTTTCAGTTCTGGGAAATGCTTGTCAAGAAACAGCCTAGCGAGAAATTCCCAATCTTGCCCACCACCTTTGACTGTAAAATCGTCGTGGTCTGGTACAGATGCAAATATCTCATCTCTAAATTGACTGACATCATGACACAATGAAACTGAATCTCTATGCTCTATCCATCTAAATGGTACAAGCTGGCTTTCTAAATTTTGACCAGTCGTCAATTCTTTTACATTGTTAAATTCAACATTGCCAACCTTATCTGCTTTCAATATTGCTTGCTGATCATTCTGATCTGTGATCCTAATTTGATTAGGTGACATTAATTCAATTTCAAAATATGCCAAATCAAATTCATTTTTCTTCAACCATTCTAATATATAAAACTGCTCAATTGTATTAGCTTTTATATGGCAACACCTCTAATCTTGTTTTCCCTTAATTCAACAGATCGCACCTGCTTTTTAGTGGGTGCTCTAATCTGTTTGGCTTTTATTTTTTCAATTTCAACTTTCAGCTTACCGATTTCTTCTGCTTTAAAGGTATTAATTCCTACATTTTTGCCATACTGACTTTTCGCAACAGTAAGGCATGAGGTAATATTGGATTTATAAGCCTCACCCTCTTTTCTAATCACACCCATTTCACACGCCACATCAAGGTCATGCCCATATGCCACAAGAGCTTTAACCAACACATCATCATCTGGTGGCGCAAGTCCAATCTTAAACTCGGTAACCTGCTTTTGATCAATCCCATGCTTTTCTAAAAATGCAAGGTACTTCACTGCTTCATGAGAATTACTGGTCAAACTGTAATTAAAGATATTCACTATGTAGTCAAGTACCACTTGTTTCGAGACAGAATAAAAAGGATTCAGCTCACTTTTCATGTGGTCAAATCCTTTAATATTGTATTCATTCTTCAACTTTGCTCGTGCTTCAACATAAGTCAATTTTTCCGCATCTGCAACCAGTTGGATCACATTCCCATGACAGCCACAGCCGAAACATCTAAAGCGCTGAATACTTGGATTGATTAGCATAGAGGGAGTCTTATCCATATGCCCCGAAGATGTACAACTTGCCATGTAATTTTGACCTGCTTTTTTCACCTCGGTATACCGACTGGCAACATCAACAATATCCACTTGTTGTTCAATGGTCGCTGTTAAAGAGCTTTTTGTTTTTGCAGTGACACCAACCGCGGTCGCTCCCTTTTTAAAATCAATAAATGCTTCCTTATATTTGATATTAGTTTGTGCTTTTAGCTTGCAGTAATCTACAAAAGTGTACTTCTGATCAATCACCGCTTCTAATTCATTCGGCAATTTCAAGTAATCACCTACATCTTTTCCCTCATCAAGCCCGAGAAGTGCCACACCGCTCTTTAACGTCCATTCTGGCTTGTTTTCTCTCATGTGTTCGGTAATGAGTTTTGTGGCTCTCAAATTGGCTTTAAAACCTGCCACATCGCCATCAAAAGCTAAAACAAAGCGGTCAGTATAATTGGTGATGACGTTTAATTGGTCAAGCGTTAAAGTCGCTCCCAAAGGGGCAACCACATTTCGAATCCCCACTTGCCACAATGCCATCACATCAAAAACACCCTCAACGATGTACACAAACTTTTCACTCTTAATACAGGAAAGTGCTCTGTGTAAATTAAACAAAATTTCCGATTTATGCAAACGAGGACTATCAGCTGGTAATAAATATTTCACATCACCCTCGGACGTTTGTCTGCCCATAAAGCCTAATAGCTCGCCATCCTTATTGTGAATTGGAAAAGTAATCCGACTCCAATTGCGATCGTTGCCTTTCTCATTTAAAATCCCTATCTCTTGAAGTTCAGTTTTATACGCTCGGCTCATCCCCTCATGCACACCACCATCCGAAAATCCAATACTAAAAACGCCAATGGTTTGCTTAATCAATCCTCGTTCATTCACCAATAAATCCATCATCTTTTTATTCTGAAGCAAGCTCCTCTGATAAGCATGGTTGACCCCATTAAATAATTGTAAATGATCTATAACCTCAGCTCCCTTCGTTGTCTTTTCTCCTGTGGCTTCTTTGCCTGCTCCATCATTTTTCTAAACTGTTCAAGATTTTTCAGTTCCTCAATTTTCAACCCATATTTCTGATTTAATCTTTTGATCTCTGACCGAGTTTTCATCATCTTCATTTCTAGCTCAGGTTGTTTTCCCGCATCAGAATTTTTATGCTCATTCACCAAACCATCATACTGACGTTCTTTAGTAGTAGTGTCATGTTTTATTTGATCAATCTCAGCTATGATTTCTTTCACCAACGGCACATAATCACTAACCACTTGGATATCGTGTTTATGCATATGAATCAACATCTGACTTAACAGAGTGATTTGATCTAAATCCTGACTACGGTGTTTCCAATATTCTTTCGCATAATAGCTAGTCCAAGACTTTGGGTCTACCCAAGGTGCTTTCTCCTCATTTCTACCTTTAGAAATTTTAGCTTGATCAACAACAACTTCATTCTCAAGTTCAATTCGATTTTTCAAAATATCAATCGTTTGATACTTTTCATCAAGTGAATTTATCCTAATGAAACGTTCCGAATCAGGTAGTTTAAATGCAAGATTCTGATTCTGCTTGACTTCAATCCCCATTAGTTTAACAGCTTCCAGAAATTCCGAAAAGTCACTGACATGCAAAATAACCTCATCAATGATATGCATCAATTTTTCTCGATGAGTCGTTGGTTTCTTATAGTCCTTTATCTTGGTATATGGCACTTTCACGTTAGTATTTTTCTGCTTAATCTCAGAAGTGGACAACCCATACTCAAGACAATAACGGTTACTAATCTCAAGCAATTCCTCTACCGTATTTCGGCGGCGCAACTTTGGTTGATTCTGATGAGAGAATACATTCACAATGATATGCACATGAATATGGTCTTTATCCGTATGAACAGCCAAAACATATTGATAGTCATCGTTCGTAAATGCCTTGGCTGTTTTCTTTGCAATATCAAATGCCATCTCTGGCGTAACAGGATCGGATTTTCGATGACTTTGAATTAAATGCAAGGCTAAATTTTCATTGCCTTTCTTTTGCCGATTGGGATACTTTTTCAAATAAGCATCACGAGTCATAGAAAAAGCAAGATCTGTCAACTCAGGTTTCACATCATGTCCACCATACAAATTTTCTTTACCCATTTTATAAGGTTCTAAAATATAATCAATAGTTCGTTTCACTGTTTTCTTGATCGGTACAATCTTCACATAAGCCATTATAATTATATCCTTGACTGACCATGTAATTTTAAGATTTCACGCAAATGATGATTAATTGATTTCTCTAACTCAATCAATTCAACAAGCTCTGCTTTAAAAACTTTGCTTGTTGAATTCGCCACTCGGGCAATTTGATTGACGTTGTTTCCAATACGGCTAAGGTCAACTAATAGTTTGTTGATGGCTGCCACTTCAAAATTTGAAACCACATTGATTTCTCCATAGATCAACATCATTCTCATATATTTTGATAAATCACTCATACCTGCTTTGGTCATATTTCCTACAATTTGTTCACGCTCATCAGCTGTTACCCTAAAATTCATCACTTGTCTCCGATGTCTTTTGCTTCTCTTGTTTTTTGCCATCTTCACCCAACCTCTCTAAACAAATTTCTAACAGTTCTTTGATTAAAAGTAATGGAATATTACTGCGCTCATTATAATTTCTAATCACTCGCCTTCCTTTTGTTCTTTTAGTGCTAATCACAACATTTGCTGATTCTTTCTTCGTCTTAAGTGGCAGTAAAATATTACTAAAAAAGATCGTTGGTTTTTTCGGAAAATTATCATCATAGGCATGGTAATGAGCTAGATTTTTGATCCCATTAAACGAGTGAATGCTTTTATAATAGTTCCAAATCCGACTAGACTGAGGATTTTCAATCACCCAAATAGACGGTTTATACTGTTCAATAATTCGGATTAAATTATAAGCACAAAGCTCACCGTTAATTCTATTATAAATCGTTCGCCACCAGTGTGGCTTAATTAAAGCATCTCCATCTTCTGAATAACGCTCATTAAAAGATTGAAAATCTCGCAATGCAAATTGATTGTGGGTTATGTAAGTACCAAAAAGGGTATTGATACTTTCAACCTGCCAACAGAGATTCCCACCTGCAAGAGAAGAGGCAACACTCCAACTCTCGCAAGGTGGACTCGCTAAAATAATATCAGCTTTTGGGAGTTGATCTAATTTTTCAAACAAGAAATTTTCACCAAACAGTGGTGAATAATCAGCTAAATTAAGGCTGATAAAATTCTTTTTATTCCCTTTCCGATCTTCCTTATCCATGCCAATAGCATAAATTTCAAAATATTCAGAAAAATAAGTTTCCACCGCTTGTTTATAACAGCTATTTCCTGAGTCAAACAGTGCCCAAACAATCATCAGTCATCACCTTCCATTAAATCGTGATTAGGAAAATAGAAATATGGATTCAATAGGTTACCATTTCTGCGGAATTCATGATGAAGATGGTCACCCGTCGAGCTTCCAGTCGTTCCCGTTAACCCAACCACATCACCAACCTCTATTCTCTGACCCACACTAACTGACATGGTGCGAAGATGAGCATAGCGGGTTTCTTTTCTGTTACCTGGTTCATCATAATTAACGATCATCACCCAATTGCCATAGCCGCCTTCATCATATCCTGCTAGTAAAACTCGACCACTAATAGTAGCCAAAACTGGCGTACCACCAATTCCTTCCCAAGCAATGTCAATTCCATTATGCATTTGTCTCCCATCTGATCTAAATGGATCAGGTCGCCAACCAAAGCGAGATGTCAAATAAGCACGCCAATCTCTTTCATAGGGATCGCCTAACGTACCATAAAAATGAAAAAAGGCAAATTCTCGAAATGCAATAAAATCATCTACAAGTGTAAAAAGAACAGGATGACCCATTAAAAAGCTAACCATATCATAAGCACCACTCTCATGGAATATTTGATGAAGTTCAGTAGCATCGTTTAAAATTTCCTCATTACTTTCACGTTCTGGATCAACACCACCACTCATAAAAATCAAAGCAATCACATCTTTGGTATTTGTGCGAATACCTATTCCATTTGCTTCATTCCAGTCAACATCAAGACCTGTTAAATGAACATGAATTTCTGTCACCAACACTTCCTCGGAGATGGGTATAAACGGATCTGCACTTACGCTCATTCCAATGATTGCCACAAGAATGGCGACAAGTAAAAACAAGACAATCCCTATGACACCAATGGGAACTAAAAATTTCATCGCCACTAAACTAGCAATTGCCTTTGCCCCACCCACAATGGCTGATCCGATCTTAAGTAACACAGCTTTTGCTTTTAAACCTTTTATGGTTCCTGCAGTAAACTTGATACCTGCTTTCTTAACAATAACCTTTTTAACTTGCCTTGAAGTCTGTTGTTTGACCACTTTCGTATTTTTAGCTTTTACCATCTGCGCCATTTGATTAACACCTTTGACAGGGGGTTGACCCTTACGATCTATCACTCTCGTGGCGTGACGCTCTTTGACTTTTTTCGCTGTGGCTTTCCTTTCAGATTGTTTCTTTGGTTGGGAGTGTTTATTGATATGTTGTTTTAACCGTTGATAATTCATATTCGTTTCCTTCATGTATTGCCCAGTGTTCTGTTGGTAACGATAGACTTTACCAACAGTCAAATTGGCATTTTCAGAGTTTTCAGAGTCTTCATTTTTCTCAGCTACCCTGATTGATGAAGTGATGACTAATTTTCCCAAGCCTAACATGCCTTGTCTAGCCAATCGAACTTTTTTACCCTTTATCGTAAAGTTCTTTCGTCTCGTTATTTCTGGCTTTTTGGACTTGACCTCTTTAGTTTGATTATTAAATTTTACATGACCCGAGGAACTGGGAGTTACTTTTTTCACGCTTTCGATTTTTGTTTTTACAAGACGAACTTTCTTATTTTTTATAACAAAAATATCTCGATCTGTTATATCAGTCTTTTGAGCTTTAATGACCTCAGATTGATCGTTAGTCTTTACATAAATGATTTCCTTTTGTATAGCTGGCATTTTTGATTTTACAGCGGGCTGAGCTTCCATTTTCTTTGCTTCAATTGCCTTTCGCTTTGGTATCTCTAACTTTACAGAAGTGATGTCAGATGGTTGCTTGACAACTTCAATATGAACCTTTGATCTAACAAAGCCTTTAAATTTCATGGCTTTTGTTTCATGCAAATTCTGAGGATGATAGCTTTTGACATGTTGGTTATATCGTTGATCATTCTTATTTTCTTCTTTTACAGATCGGTTAATATTGGGCTGATGATAGATTTTATCAGTAACCAAAACAGTATTCTTATTATTCTCAATCTGTTTAACTGATGAATTAGCATCTACTTTCTGAAAACTTGTTGTCTCCTCTTTAACTAGCCAATCTTTTTCTTCCTTTATAGGAACGGTCTTTTGTCTTGGGACAGTTGGTTTTTTGAATTCTACACCTTTAGCTTGATATCTGGTATTATTTGGAGAAGGTAAACTGACAGATTTTTTTCGTGCAGTCGGTGTTTTTGATTTTACAAGTTGAGCTTTTCCTTTTCTCGGCGTGGACACCTTACACACTGCAACATCTGTTTTTTTTGCCTTAATACTATCAGTCTGATGTTTAAAGCTAACTGGAGCCGCTGAATTGTCGGTTTCCTTTTGAACGATCGGAAATTCTGTTTTGAATTCATTAATTAGATTTCTTTCTCTTATGTCATTCGATGAATCAAGAATCGCCTTTTTACGTGCAGTTGATATGTCCGCCTTTACGAGCTGTTTTTTTCCTCTCTTTGTCGCAGATACCTTGCGCACTATCACATCTGACTTTCCAACTTTGACACCATAATTATGCTTTTTAACTTGAACATGATCTTTTGATTTAACTGATCCTTTGAACTTCATCGCCTTCTTATCCGAATTCACCATCAGGAATCCTCACCCTTAGGTTTCTTCTTATAATACTTCTTCTTCTTTTTCTTCCCCTTAAACTGATTCGCTCTCACATTATCGATGTCCGTTTCAAAAGCATTAAAGAGTAACGCATCTTTCTCCCGATCAATGCGGTTATCAAATGGCACAATATTTTTACCCGCTCGCAAGATTCCTGTTCCTTTGGGAGCGTTGGTTACGTATTTTAACTGTTTGTCGCTTAACCCGAACAGCTCCGCCAACTCATCTCGGTCGGATTTGGCTTGAGATAACATGAGAACGTATTGGGAATTAGAAAGCATGCGCCTTGCGGTATCAGATAGTAAAACGTCCTCCACATTTTGGGTTGCAGAGGTGATGCGACCACCCCATTTACGCACTCGCTTATAAAGTCTAAACAAGTGTTCCGCCGAATGCTCGTTTTTAAATAACAGGTACACTTCATCAATATAAATCCATGTTCGTTTTCCTAATTTTCGGTTTCGTGAAATTCGATTCCATACTTGATCCAAGGCAATTAATAAGCCCATACTCATAAGTTTATTACCCAAATCTTTAATGTCATAAATCACCAAGCGATTATCTACATTTACATTGGTTTGATGAGAAAAAACACTTAAAGAACCATCCACGTAAATTTCCAAAGCCAAGGCAATATTTTGTGCTTCAGGCTCCGGCTGTAGTTTTAAGGTCTGATAAAATTCTTTAAATGTCGGCATGATCGCTTGACTAGGTTTTTTAAAATAATCCTCATAGATCTCACGCACCACACGATCGATAATGGATTCCGCTTCTGAGGTTAAGCCATGGCGACCACCTATTAACACCGTCATAATCGTTAAAATATACTCGGCTTTCAATTCAACAGGATTCTCACCTTGACCGTAATCCATGGTAATATCAAACAAATTAATATAATTATTTGAATTGGCTGAAATTTGAATAATTTCACCATTCAAAAGATCACTTGTTTTCTGATACTCACGTTCTGGATCAATGACGATAATATCATCATCAGTAGTCAAATATAATTGGGAAATCTCGTCCTTAATAGAAAAAGACTTTCCACCACCTGACTCCGCAAGTACAAACCCATTGCCATTCATCAGCTTATTCCGATCAAAATAAATCAGATTCTTACTCGCTTGATTTATCCCACGATACAAACCACGATCATGTACCAATTCTTGTGTGGTAAAAGGAATAAAAATCCCAACACTTTTCGTATCCAATGTTCTGCGAACAGGCAGTTCACATCTCCCAATTGGTAATGTCGCATTAAGCCCCTCTGTTTGAAAGTCAATTAATCGATTAATACTACAAGAATAACGATTAAACACACGCTTGATTTGCTCCCCTGTCGAAACCAGTTCGTCAAGGCTTTTGCCATAAACATTAACCAAAATGGCAGTCCTAAACATCTTTTGATCCCCATCTCGCAAGTCTTTCAACATTTTCTCCGCATTTTCCTTACTATCAAGTAAATCTCGAGGAAGAAGTGACTCATCATACACACCATCAAGATCCTTAATCAATTTCTTGGTTTCATCCCTTTTCTGTAAATCCATTCCTGCTAGCTTCTGCTTAACTAGCTTAATAGCGTCATCTTTTTCTACTGCATCAAGATGTAATGTGAATGTTAAAAATGTAGGAATTTCCATTAAATCAGAAACCACTTTATCGGCAATCTCCGTTGATAAATCATAAATCGCAACGGTTTGGGTATAAGATTCATCGTCAATCCCAATACGAGACTTGTTCTTAAAATCAAGATAACAGGGTGTTATGAAATCCTTTGTTTTAAGTCCTGAAAACATCAAACGCAAATAATCAAAAAAGAACGGCTCGTGTGGTCTGATCATTCTTCCCATCAGCTCCAACCGCTCCGCTCCAGATAGCATATCGCCCTCCACACCCATTGATTTAAAATGAGAAAGAGCTTCCTCACATTCTCTTGCAAGTAGCACAACGGCAGAAGCCAACGTATCTGTTTCCACCGTAATGGTAATGTATTTTTCTCTTAATACATTGTTTTCACCCATAGTTACCTTATTCAAAAAGATTCGATTATACGCTTTGCGAACCTCATTAAGCTTATCTCTCATCAGTGGCATTAATCGTTTTTGCTTGAAATACGCAATATCTGTGTGACGATTAAAGATCGTTAACTGTAGATGAATGTTAGAATCAAAAGAATTTAAGAAATCACAATATTGTGAAAACACATCAATCTTATCTTCCCTGTCTGCTTCTGTATAATTAATATCACTGAACTTTATGGTAGACGAAAAGAGCCCATCTCCAATAGCACATACGCCATTTTCAAATAAACCCTCATAACCAATGATATCTTGCGTTGCTTTTCTAAATTTTTTGAAACTCTTAGTATTTTCACCTTTGCCTTTTAATCGCTTTTCGTCTTTCTTTTTTTGCCTCTTTAATGGAGCGTCGTGCAAGTTTTTTGATCTTCTTCTCAGAAATCTCATCAAAATAGGCGTCACCTTCCTTTAACTTTTTATCTGTTTTATAAATTGTCTCCCTTTTCCTCACTTCGAAATTTTGCCATTTTCGGATACTTGGGTTTCGATAAGACCTCCACTTTGTTGCTAGTAACTTTTCAAAGGGCAGACCATCTTTCTTAATAAAGCCCCATCCCAAACTTGGCACAGCCAAAAGCATAATCAATACATTCAGCAAATGTCCATCTGTTTCAAAGATAAAAATGAAAACTAAAAACAGGGGAACGACCGTAAACAACATCACTAGCACAGCAATAAACTGTCGCAAACTTAGTCCCCACATGACCTTTGCCTCGTAATCCAAAATCTCCTTTGGCACTTCAACTTCAATTCTATTTTTCATTGTCTTATCACTTCCTGTCGCAAATCACAAAATTTGCACTTTTGCCAATTTTTACATCGCCCCTATAGCTCGTTTAGCCACACTTTCGCTGGTCATGATCGCAAAAATGAGCAGAATCATAAAGCCTGCCATTCCCCACATCTGTCCGATAGTTGAGCTATCCGTGGACAGTCCAATGGTCATAAACATGGCGGAAGCTAGATTTAAAAATACCAACATCACTACACCTTGGATACAGCTAGCACTAAAATTCTTTAGAAAACTTTTCCCCATCTGAGAACTTTCCCCACCTGCAAAAGTTGACAGTGGCAATGGCGATAAAGCTAAAAAGCCATAAATCTCAATCATTCTCATGGTGATTTTAATATTAACGATAAAGCCACCAATGGTGACGATCACTGATACAATAATCACCACAGCCCACAAATTCAGCTGACCTCCAAACCCTAAGTTGCTGACGTATTCACGTGTAGCTTCCATATCTAAAAATTCACTTCCCGCTCCTGCAGTCATGGTGATATTTCTAATCATAGTTAATGCCAAGTTAAAGATATCTGTAAGCACGCCAATTGCCTGTGTCACAAGTGCATATGAGATGGCAAACTTAAAGAAAAATGGGATCATTAATTCAAGCGTAACCCCACCATTTCCCGCTGTTCTTTTTAGAATGTCGAGTAACTCCAACATTAAAAACAAGGCTAATAACGAAAGAGCAATAGGACGAATCACTACCTCTGCGATTTGAACAACGATGGCAAACATACCAGGATTGAATTCTGCTAATCCGACATTTAATCGTTCATAACCTAGAGATTCAAGCATAACCAAAATGCTGTAGATGGTATTCATTATGTCATCAGTCATATCAAACCAACCAAACATAAGCATCACCTTCCTCATAAAATTAAGGGTTTATCGCATTAGATTTGCTTCACCTAATGCGACACCCATCTTTTAAAATCAATTACCCAAGGTTACTAATCCAAACGCCTGCACCAACAATACAAACTCCACCGAGCAGTTGAAGTAAGCCTGTTTTAATCCCTGAACCATCTTGATCTTTAAGAGCAAAACCTGTGGAGACCAAGCCCCAACCACCCCAAACGCCGCCACCTACACCAACAAGTGTTCCAATGGCTGTCGTAGCTGAATTAACAGTTGACATATCAATATCAACAGCATAAGCATTCAGTGTTGCCTGCATAAAAAATAGGCTCATCACCATGATAGCCCATACCTTCTTCTTAACATTTACCCCATACTTTTCATTAAACTTTTTCATACTTTTAGCTCCTCTTACTCTTTTTTATCGATTTCTTGTTGCCATTTCTCAATCCAGTCCTTGCGAGTTCTTACTTTTTTAATGGTCGTGATTAAATGTTTAGTTGGCTTTAGGATTAAACCAGTTAAGCTCACCGTTAAACCCATTCCCATTAATGCGACCACATACTGAATGAAAATATTACCCAATTGATTTTCATCGACAAATAAGCCAATCCCTAGAAAAAGCAACATCCAAATCAGTAATACCACGATGGGAACAAATATGATGCAAGTCACCAACATCACCGCATTCATCATCACTTGTTTTATTTCTTTAATATCCACCTCGAAACACTCCTTTCCATTTTTATTTTTTCACCATTTAAAAACCAAAAACTCGCCTTTACCACCACCTTTCCCGAGTACTAACTTACTCCGCTGTAAACTTACTTTTAATTCTCTTAGTTCAGCCAAACTTTCCTCATCCAAGCCAGCTGTTTCAAGCTCTGACAATGCCTTTAAAAAGTCATCTTTTTGAACCTCAACTTCCTGCACCTCATCCTTTTTCACCGCTTCTTTGACCCATGCCACCGCATTTTCTTCAATGTAATTTCCAACATCAAATAAGTGTTCTGGCTCATCATCAGCCAACTCTTTATATCGTGGGTGTTTATTCAAGTTATATTTTTTCGACTTAAAAGGATGAAGTCCTCTGACAAATAAAAGACATTCATCCATTTTTAAAAGTCCAACCTCATCAGCTGTAATTAAATCACGAGCAATAATTTGGTTGTTGATTGAGGTACTAGCGTTTCTCCCACGAGTTTCATTGTTAGTCCTGTGATCAATAGTTGTTTTGCCTGCTCGTGCTGATATCTTTTTCGTCGTTTCTTCCTCTGTTCCACCAAGAAATAATAACTTATGGCAATTAGCAATAATCGTTCCTGCATGATCTTTGTAATTTGCCTTAATCTGAGGGAAATCTTGAAATATAGCACTTAACGAAATCCCTCGACTCCTGATGGTCGCAATCAATTTCTCCAGTTCGGGAATTTTCCCAATGTTTGCCAACTCATCTAAAAAGGCGTGAACATGAATCGGCAATGTACCATTGTATTTGTTATCAGCCAAATCACACAGTTTGTTAAACAATTGCGTATACATAATCGCAACAAGAAAATTAAACGTTGAATCCTTATCATCAATCACAATAAATAGTGCCGTTTTCTCAGTAGCGAAACTTTCAAAATTCATCTCATCATATTCAGTAATTTCTCGCACTGCATTAATGGCAAAAGGAGCAAGGCGAACACTACAAGAAACCATGATACTTTTGGCAGTTTCCGCTGGTGCTTTATCCTTAAACTCTTTATACTGTCTCACTGCAAAATGCTTCGAACCTTTCTCACGTTCTAGCTTGCGAAATAACACATCAATCTTAGACTCAAACTCATCATCACCCTCACTGATCTTCACTTCTGATAACAAATCAAGCAAGCTATCAAAATTTCTTTCCTGTGGTTTTAACTCATGAAACATATAACCAACTAAAGCCATATATAACAGCTTCTCCGCACTCACCCAAAAATCCTCTTTTGCATCCTTACCTTTCGTATTCATAATCAAGGCATTGATAAATTTCAAAATATCCTTTTCATCATGAATATAAGCGAATGGGTTATAACGCATAGACTTTAAAAAATCCACAGTATTAAAAACTTTAATCCGATACCCACCCGCTCGAAGCATATTACCAACAGAAGTTAAAACAGTTCCCTTTGGATCGGTTATGATATAGTTCATATTCATCTGCATTAAATTAGGCTTCACATAACCACTTGTTTTCCGACTTCCCGAATCACCAAACAACATCACATTGTTATTCAACATAGTTTTATCAGCATGAATAGAAACTTTCTCTGTTGCGGTAAAAATCATATTCTCGTCATCATTTTTATCAACGAGCTTTTTGATTTCTTCTGGTTTTGCCCACCTAGCAGAACCATGTTCAGCACCACGCTTATAATTTTTTCGAGCCATATCCTTATAAAGCCAGATCAACCAAATCAAGATAAACATCACCACACCTGTCATCAGAGCTGGTGTTTCCAAACTAATAAAAAAAGGACGTTCTATTAGCCCAGTAAAAAAATAATCTTGTGTCTGAATCAGCCGATCCACTAATACTAAATCTAAATCTTCAAAAGATAAAAACAAATCAATCAAACGATTAGCCATATAAAAAACAACCAACGAACAAAGCAAAGCAAAGATCATCGTTTCAGACTCCCTTTACTGGCTATCTTTTTCTTGGATAAATGAATCATATTCTTTGGCTGTTTAGTGCGAATTTTATCTCGCTGTTTAATTGTTTTCAACACTTTCTTCTGTCTTTTCACTTCCTCATTCTTAACCACTTTATCAAAGGCATATTTGAGTGTCGCATGATCCTTGGCTTTAAAATACAAATACATTTTCTCTGGATTTAAAGGATCAACCTGAGGCGAAAATTCTACTCCATTTTTCCTTAACTGACGCTTTAAATCAGCCATGCTTTCTGGCGCAACCTCTTTTTTATCCAAAGCCTGTCCTGATTTATTTAGCTTTTTCAAACTCACACCACCATCATTGAGTTGACGCTGAATGGCTTTATCAGTCGCCTTTAACAACAACATTAACAAGACACCTGTTAACTTTGCAGCAGGACGAACCACCGCTACTCGAATCACCATCTCACTCACTCGCCCCGAAGCATTAATCACTCGATCATCTGCGCCTTCCATAGCTACCTCCTTATCGTCTGTGATTTCTGTTCTTTAAGCTTTAAATTTTTAGCTGTCCGCTCATCATTATTTTTGATCTGACTAAGCCTTTCCTTTAAAGTTACAGGTTGCACATGTTGATCTTTAGCTCTATCTTTGGCGATAAAATTTGTGATCCGAATATCCTCATCACGTTGCAGACGTTCATCACTGTGGTCATCATGCATAGCATTTTTATAATCAGCCTGCTTTTTCATTTGAATATCATAAGCAACTTGACCACCTGCATCCATCACTGCTTGATACTGATTATTTAAAGAATAAGCAGTGGCAACCCCAATGGAAAATAGTTCACCGAATTTATCAATTTGCTCTTTGAACAGCGCATCATCAATTCTAGTATTTAAAAGACCGAATCCCTCATAAGTGTCATAGGCTAAATAGCGACCTTCCTTATTGATCAAGATCAATCCATTATTCCATTCTGAATCAGCCATTTTAAACGCCAATGCCATAGCTTTCTCATCTTCAAAATGTAACTCAAATAACCCTGGTCGCTTTTTGATTTCACTTTCTATATGACCAACCAGTTCATCGAATTGTTGTTCCTTGCTTTTAAGTTTTTCTGCTAGGTTAACTCCTCTCTTGATTGTTAATTGATTATCCAACTCACTTATCACCAATTCCTTAAAGTGAGCTAAACTCACAATTTCTGAATAATGATCAAGCTCTGTTCGATCGTAAGACAAAAAAGGTTCATCCTCATCCTCATAATTAATACGTAACTCTAGCTCACCGATTTTAAACTGTGTAATTTGTATCTCACCAATTTTTTCTCCATAAGGTCTATCATGAGAGATAAGTTCAGGAAATCGTTCTATGAATGTTTCCAACTCGTAAGGAATTTCAAACAAATAATCCACTTCCAAGCTAATAATTTCAGTTTTTAATGCATGGATCATCATCTCCTCGAATGCTTTCGTTGTCACCTCTTTGGTTTCAAAATAGCCAGTAATAGTATTTTCATTGCTTGCAATGGTATTTTCATTGCTTGCGATGGCATCTACACTTTGGATGAGTTGATAACTATCTACCAAATGCCAGTTTAAATCCATCGCATCGTAAAGTAACTCGAAACACTTTTCAATATTTTCATAATTATCGTGCTCCATTCCCAGTAGATAGCCTAATTCCTCATATTGATAAATTCTAAAGCCACAATCGCCTATCTTATCAATATTCCCCAACTGCTCTAACCATTGGATTAAGTTTGGATCATTAAATTGCCACATGGTATCAAAGTTGGGAACTTCTTCAGGGAAAACAATCCGTACTTCTTCTGGCGAAACGACTAGGGTCTCATACTCATCAAAAGTTTCTGTCAAATAATGACCATTAGGTAAAATTTCGATGACTTCCATCATCTCTGATGAATCATTACGCTCCACAGAACTCCCAAATCTGATAGGTGTTATCTCAGTAACACTACCATCTCGATATAAGGTCAAAACAACATCAGTTGGAATCTCATGTAGCACATCAAATAAATTTTTCACTGCTTGTCGTTTTTGAATTTCATTCGTTTCTATAAAATCACTCCTCATTTTGTTCTAATCTCAGTCGCCTACGAAGAGGTGGGCGTGGGGATACGCCAACAGGGGTGTCTATTTCATGATAGACGATCAAATCTCCATCAGCGAATGCTTTCCCTCTTATACGAAAGCTCCCTCTTAAAATCGCATCGTAGTAGTTCGGTTTCACATTCATCACATGCTTAGGCATTTCCACTTCGATTTCTTTTAATTCTTTCAATTCACTCAACTAAAGAAACTCCCCTCGTTTAAAAGGTTTATCCTTTTTATCATGCCAAAATTCAGCTTCTTCCAAATGTCTACGCTTTGACTTTTTTCTGGCAACGACCACACAGATCGCTACCATAGTAGCTGTTGTAACAGTTAATAAAATTTTCATCCAACTCCTCCATTTCATTTTTATATATTTTAATGCCTTAGTCTTTTATGATCTTCAATTCTCTGAGTAGCAAGTTTATAATATGTTTCATCTTTTTCAAAACCGATAAAATTACGACCTGTATTCATACAAGCAATGGCAGTCGTACCACTTCCCATGCAATTGTCCAAAATAGTTTCACCTTCATTACTGTATGTTTTGATGAGCCACTCAAACAGACCCACAGGCTTCTGCGTAGGGTGCAAGCCCACTTCTCGTTCAGCTCTGATCACACTAGTAGGATAATATTTCCCCTCATTTTCATCTGTTTTTACCTCAATGGATGTTTCATCCCAAAGCAACATTTGACCTTTTGAGGGTGTGCCACGCTTTTTGGCGATTGGTTTTCCGTCACCCATTTGCGGGTTGTAAGTAAATCTAAAATTCTCAGTTGCCTTTTTAAGCTCATCGTGTTCCCTTTGAAAGTAACCAGTAGTCTGTAGTTTCTCGTAATCTTTTTTAGATGGAATGGAAAAAGAATTGCTGTCGGTAAAGTAATGTCTCCCCATCTTATTGCCTAAGAGTTGCTCTATTTCTTTCGACTTCAATCCTGTCCGATCTCGTTCACTTTTCAAGTAATCACGCACTTCCTGTAAAGCATCTGTTTTACCTATAACCGTAGACTTATCATCATAAAAAATTAAGATATCCTCGTGAATTTTAAAAGGCTGTTTTTTCACTTGGAGATAATTCGTACCACTGTTTTTTTCCCACACAAGTCCATACCTTAACTTCTTAAAGTTACTTGCCCCGAGTAAGGTGGTAAAAGGTTGCGATCCTGTTAATGCGATTACACCACAATCTTTTATCACCCGATCATACTGTTTCCATAGCTTATCAAAAGGAATAATCACATCCCAGTCATTATCGGTCATGGCATAGGGCAAATCGCATAAAATCATATCAACACTTTTATCTGGGATTCGTTTCATCCCTTCAAGGCAGTCCTCGTTGTAAATCTTGTTTAATTCCATTAATCACCTCACCCATCTTCCCGCTTCTTCACTTCTTCCTCAATATTTAAAAGAAAAGTCCAACTATTTCGATGAAGCTCATGAAGCCTATCTAGAACCTTTTCATCTCGAAAGAAATATGCCATCTGGATAAGACTGTCGCATTTTTTAAAGGTTTCCTTAATCTTTGACAAATCACGCTCTAGCTTCTCCAGCGTTGCTTCTTTTATTTCCTCTTTCGTAATGGGTCATCACCTCGCCTTTAATTTATATTTGATTTTACCATCCTTAAATTTTGTGCTTCACGACTGAACTTTCAAGGTGAACCACCTCCTTTAAATCTTTTTTAATCTTTAAAACGGGGATTGGGGAGAGCCCAAAATAAAAAGCCAAAAATAGGCTTTTTGTGCGTGTGTAAAGCCACACGCTTTCTTGCTGTGAACAGCATTTACCCCATAATCCTCCCTGCATTTTCCACACCTTTTGCCTGAATTGGATTGTTTTAAGCCCTCACCTTTATTCAATCAAGGATTGATATTTCGAATCTAACTTTCTATTTATTTCAAATTTCCAACTAGTAAAGTAATCCAAAGTATTCCATTTCCAGAAAAAAACCATCATTTTAGATGACATTGGATTACATTTTTTACAAATCATCAAATCCCGAAAAATCACGCTCATCTGTTGCTTCATTTTCCAATAAACTTTCAACCAAATTACCTTGTATCGTCATGCCAGATTTCCTTAGTTCTTCCAGTTGCCATTTGATATCTGCCAAATCCTTTATAAACATCTGCACAAGCTTTGAAACATCATCTTGGCTAACCACCTTTCCCTCATTTTGAATATGCCGAGCCATTTCCTTAACAACACTACCAAAACTCTCACCTTGAGATTCAATGAATTCTAACAACGGAAATTCTTTAAACTTGAAATAAACACTTCGCCTTGTCCCTTTCATTGTTGTTTTTCTTTAGCCATCATGATTAGACCACTCATCACATTGTCAAACTGCCCATTCTTCGCAAAAATCATTTTAAATTCATGAGCAAATTCCTTTTCCAAATAGGTTTGTAATACCTTACCGCCACCACCCGAAACAATTAAAGTCACATGATCAGGAATAAGGTTAAATGTCTGAATCTGATTTCTAATTCTTGCCACATGACCTTTTGCATACTTAGAAAAAGCATCATCAAAACTACTTGACTTCGGCTTCAAACCTTTAACAATCTCCTCAACATCAACAATGTCATAATCATAACCACCTGCAGATAATTCACTTGCCACAGATTGAAGCAAAGGCAACACACCATTGTTAGTCATGACATTCTTATTTTTCACAGGTCGAAAATTAGAGAAAAGAATATGGGTATCATTTCGACCACCGATATCAATTACATAGTAATCACCTATATTCGTAGTCGTGTTTTTTATCACCCCACCAATTCCCTCATAGAACAAGTGAACTGTTTGAATTGTAAAATAAACTGGTTTCTTATTCACTATTATTTTCACAGTTTTATTCTGGTATCGATTAATATATTTCCTTTTATCAACCTTGAAATCATGAAGAGGCACATTGATCGCCAATTTTATTAAGTGGGTTTCTTTTAAATTAACACCCAAATTAAGTAGTGCTTTGGCAATACCAGTATAAACACATATTTCATGGGTAACATTCAACTTACTATTTTCTGACGATAACCGCACTTCATTATGTCCAACATCAAAATACTGATCTTTGTATTTTACAACCAAATCAGCATTAAAAAAATCCTTTTTTATAATTGGGGTTGCGACGGTCCGCCAAACATCTGTCATCATTAGTCCTTTTAAATCATTCCGCTCATACCATGCTACCTTGGTATGACTTTTTCCACTATCAACTGCGATATAAATTAGCTCCTGTTTCATATTCATTTTACTCACCTATTCCTTTCACTATTTTGGTCACAAGAAAAGCCTGAACCAATTGATCCAGACTTGATTAATTTTAATTCTTTCATCAAAGATAATTTAGACTGATAAGCTTGCATGGCTTCAATTGCCTTTTTCTTCTCTATCCTAACGGTTCGTTCTGAAATGAAAAGTTTCTGAGCAATAGCTTCATTTTGCTTATCCTTATAAAACGAGTAATAAACAATCAGACGATGATCCTCGCTTAATTGGTTAAAACATTGAACAAACATATCTACTTGCTCCATCATCTCATCTTTCTTAGCAATGTGATTGATTGAACCATCTTCTTCATAATTTCTTCTCGTAGATTGAATGGTCGTTGTATGAAGTGCATTTTTTTTTAATGCTTTATTCATGTTCTTAATCTTAACCAATAAAGCGTCTCCATTTACATGATAGTTATCAAAAATGAGTTTTCCATCTGCCTGCTCCTCAATTCCTTTGATCTCAAAGATTAACTTTTTAAAATCCTTTTTCGACTGCTTATAACTTTTGATTGGTGTTTCAAATAAAAAATCTAAATCTTCCAAATCCATCACGTTGCCCCATTTCTTAAAATTTTGATCTTGCCAAATGTCAAGATTTTGACACTATCATGATACCACGATAATCCGAACCCAAACGGCAAACAGTTATCATGACTTTATGACACAATTATTTCCCCATAATTATGAAGTTATCATGAAATTATTACGAATTTATAATGGATTTATAACAGAATAATCAAAGCAGTAAACCAATTCAAAATCTTAAGTTGCATACTTAACAGCCTTAGCCTCATTATATATGATCCAATTCAACAATTCGAAACAGGCCTCTTGATATAAAGAGCTTATTTTAGGTTGAGAAATACTTTCTACTTCTAGTAGATCCAAGATCACATCTGTTTCGGTCAATTCCACTTGTGTGGCATCCTTAAATAAGCCGTGATAAAGTAATGCCCTGTCCAAGGTTTTTAATTTATTGATACTAGTCAAGAATAAATTAAAATCAAATTGAAACTGTCGGAATTTTTTTGCCCTTAATTTGAGCTTGTCATCTTCCTGTAAATCAAGAAGCTCAATGAGCTCTTGAATTTGGGCAGTCACTTCCTCGGCTATGATCTCTTGCTTTTCATATCGGACACCGACATGCCATCTCTTACAGAATAATTTGATCGGATTTAACCTTTCACCAATCTGTTTCTTCGCCTCCTTTGCGGTCATATTTTCGATAAAAAACATCAACATCATCCCCTTTTGAACAAATTTGAAGTAAAGTCGTGAATACACAACAGTTACCATTATATAGGAATCGACATTTCACTTCAATAAGGAGAGGTTTTTCTATTGTTATAAAATAGCGGAAATTTAGCTATAAAGTCTTTTTCCTTTCTTTTCAAGACAAAAAACACCACTTGATTAAACAAAAATTGTTTAAACTCAAATGATGTTTTGATTTACATTTTCTTGAAACATTTCCCTATGTCATAGGTTCCAGTT
>JGI24703J35330_11748637_pt1 | contig 23010 bp, 33 predicted proteins | sample TergutNt197P1_FD_35330 | JGI IMG/M metagenome (IMG submission 35330)
CTTCGGCTTTGCCTTCGGCTTTGCCTTCGGCTTTGCCTATACGTTTTAAGCTTTCATTAATCATGTCGAACTCCCTTCTCTTCTCTCTGATTTCATCCTTGTTTTGAATGACTGACAGTTTAATGTACATGGCTTGATTATAAATATCGTGGAATAGGTCTGTAGAGGTATCTAACCCCTCATAAGCCTTTTCAAGTTCATGTCTTCTAACTGAGCCGATGTGTAGCACTGCCAAGAGAATCTTTAAAGTTTCTGATTTTGCGTCTCTCCATTTTGAAGCATTGATCGCGACCATCTGGATTGGGGAGGGTCCTTCGATGAGAGTTCCCTCTAGAACGGCTTCTTGCTTCAAGGGTTTAGAAGCTTCCCTGTTTTTGTAAATAACTATCGAGACAATCCTAGGGACGGAGTTATACTTCCCTTCCTTTGAAGTCTTGGTGTAATGGGCGGCTATGTGACCCACATGACTGATGTGTCTTTCGAGAGTGAAAGTTTTATGATTCTTTTGCATCTCTAGATTCGTGACTTCCCTGTCCCCAGTTCTGAAAAGAGAATCTACCCTGACTCCGTTGTTTGGATCATAGATAACTAGACTTTCCCCGAGAGCCACAAAAGGTATTTCGTGGATTTTGTTTCCGGTTATCTCCTCTGCTAACAACTGGGCTATATGTTTCCCGTGGACGGGTGAACCCTCTCTCGTTATTTCTCGAGTTATGAAGGCTTTGAAAATAGAATCTTTTTGATTCCCCGTCTAAGTCTGATTTGAATTCGACCAAGGCTTCCGAAGTGAGTTGGACGTCGTATTTTTCCAGAAGGCGGTAAACCTCCTCGTTCAAAACCACCGAAATGTCTAGTGTGGGAGTCCCCTTCTCCAAAGGAATTTCTTCGAATCCCAGCCGTTCTAGTTCTCGATCTAAGACCTGGTGATCTTTTTCGAAAGCGGACACAGTGGAGAATGGATCTAGTTCTTGAATCTTGTTATACTTTTCTTCTATTGTCATTGAAATACCACCTGATCCCTTCCGCTTTTCTTTGCAATATAAAGCCTTTTGTCAGCTTCTTGGTAATTGTTACCGTGAGCTACTCCGATGGATGCTGTTATGGAGGTGAACACCCCTTCGCTGACTTCAATAGGGATGGTTCGAATATCCTCCAAGAGAGCTTCTAAGTGCTCCATAACTTCTTTGTCTGAGTGATGAGAATAGAGAACTGAGAACTCTTCTCCCCCATATCGGTAAAGAGTTTGGGTTCTTTCGTTGAGTGTTGACTGAATGATTTCGACGAACTGTTTCAGAGCTTCGTCCCCGCCTTGGTGTCCGTACGTGTCATTGAAAACTTTGAAGTGATCTATATCGAACATCGCTATGTGGCTGACGTGATCTAGTTCTAAGTCTAGATCGAACTTGCCCCTATTCCAGGTGTTGGTTAAGTTATCAGTGTAGATTAGACGAATCATCTCCTCCCTAGCGTCTACAATCCCCAACTCCTTTTTGACTCGGAGGTTCAGAACCCTGGAGTCCCAGGGTTTACTGATGAAATCGTTAGCTCCTGTTTCTATTGCTTGGACTTCTTTGTCCTTGTCCGCCGTAACCATGATTACTGGCAGGTCTGAGGTTTCTCTCAGGTGTTCTAAAACTTCTAGTCCGGTGAGCCCAGGCATTGTTGAGTCTAGAATCATGAGATCCACTCTGTTCTCTCTGAGAAGTTTGAAAGCTTCAAAACCAGAGAGTGCCCTGATGACTTGGTACGAGTCCTTCAGGGCGTCTTCATACAAGTCTAAGAAGATTGCATCATCGTCGACCACTAGAATAGTTTTTATTGGACTCACCCCCTTCTACTTGAGACAGGTTCTTAAGAAGCTTTCCAGCTCCTCAACCTTCTTAAAGTTTTTTCTGGCGATAACTTGGTTTGCACCACCGTAAACTCGAACTTCGTCCTTTTCAAATAGAATCATAACTTCCAGGAACTCGAAGACAAGGCGGTCAAGGCGGGGGTAGTTATGTACGAACCATTCATAATACTCTTTCACTGAATGGATCTTGTCTTTCACCAGGAACTCGGTCTCCAGTGCTTTGTTGTAAAGTCTAAGAACCAAACGGTCTCGGGTTTCTATCTTATAAAACGGCATGGGAATTGGTTCCCAGTGATCTGTCTTGGGTTTGAAGTCTTTATACCTCTTCTCTCCTTTTTCTACAAGACCAATCGCCAGAGTGTTGATTGCTTCGTCGTGAAGACGCTGAACTTCTTCGATCTGCATAGCTAAGTCCTCGGCGACCTGCTGGATGGTTAGAGCACCCTTCCCAGTAAGGTCGTACATGTTACCCAGGACAAGCTTCTGGGGTTGTGTCAGGCTACTGACCTTTTCCACCAGTACCAACGATGTCAGAACATCTTCTTCCCAGTTGATAGCTTGACGGTCTGGACATCGTTCTAGATTGATGTCTAGAATTTCATCTAGGTGTAGGCTGAGGGAGCGCTTGATGTGGGACCCGATGATTGAGGTGAAGCTCTTGCTTTGGTTGTCTTTCAGAGAGTGTAGGATCTCGATTGATGCCACATAAGCATCCGCAACCAAGTCTTCCTTTTTCGACTCCATGTCCATATTGTACGCATCAAGGAAACCTGTAACATAACCTTCGACGTAAGTGTGCACCAAAAGCATCAGTTCGTTTTTCTCTTGAGGGCTGAGGTTGGCGTAGTTCTTTTGGTTTCGGTTGATAATTTTAGCAACACCGTTGTTACCTTTCATAATGTTCATTTGTTTCTCCTTAGTTTAGTCTTCTACATACCACGTAAAAGCTCTTGTCGTTTGTCATGATCACTTCATCATGGTCGATGAACTGACTAGGGTACAAATCCATTCTGGCAAATATTCTTGCCCCGGACTTACTTCTCATGTTGTTGTCTACGAGGAATTTACTTACGGCTTCCTTTATCCTCTTTGTAATAAGAGTGAAGTCTTCTCCTTCGTAAAACTCCTCGTAATAATAACCACCCTTCTCAGTTCTTCCTGAAGGTGCTATCACGGGGAGAGGGTCTTTTCGAACTATTTTAACTGAGATTTTCATCCGTCCTCCTAGCTAAAACAAGTTGGCATAGGTTTCTTCTTGAGCACAGATCGTGCCCAGAACTGGGCCGCCTTTGTTTTGTCCTCGTCGGTAAACCCCTGGAGTTCATCGAAATCGTAGAGATCTTGTTCTGTCTCCACATTGTTGAAGTCTAGTTTTCTCTGGATCTCATGGTCAGGGAATATGTACGGAATGTTTGTTTTGATTCCCATGCTTAGTGCTGAGAATGCAGTGGTGTTAAAGGTGTTCTCCCAACTTTCTCTTTCCTCTTCTGAAAGTTGGGAAGGCAGCTTGTCCTCGTCCAAAAAGTTTCGAATCATGAATGTAAGACTGAACCGTTTAGGCATTTGTACTGTCTCTCCAGTTGTCTCTTTTATGAAGCCCCTCCAACTTCGGTTGAACAACTCTTCCGTAATAGGCTTAGGAGTGTGATTGAACATTGAAGGACACTCGAGATTGTCTACGTCTTGGTGATGGAGAAGATGCGTTTTCATTTCTTCGATTGTTTTCTTTCCAATCCCATCCAGCTTTTTTGCCTTAAGAAGATCTGAATAGTTTTTGATTCCGTTCTTGAACAGAACTTTAAGAATCTTTCTTTCAGGGAAATAAAAAACTAAGTCTGATTCTCCTCGAATTGCCATCTCCACCAATGGTTCCCCTCTAAGTTGAACTCTTGTGTGTGAGGAGGAGGGGCCTCCGTTGAACAAATTATAGATTTCATCTGCTGTGTGTTTCATCCTTTTTAATCCTTTCTCTTTAGATTTGAAAAGAAGTACATACATACGTGCGTCAGGAAGAGAACGATAAAGAAAATACCTGAGTAGAAAGCTGAGAAAAGTATGTTGTTCCACAAGTAATAAAGCTCTCTAGTCCCTGTCGCAAACTGAATAAATAGAGAAAACCATACCACCAAATAGATAGGAATCTTTACGACCATGTTTTTCTTTTTAATGTGCATGATGATAATGATGACTACTTTGAAGATGGCAGGTATCGTCGGAAGTCCGTTGTCAGTGGATACTGAGGTTACGGTTTCGGCGAAGAGAAGAAGATAGGTCGCCACAACTGGAGACCACATCATAAAGTCTTTGATGAGATTGTCAGTTGATCGTCTTAATCCCCCTTCCTTTTTGATTCCTTGATACTGGGTCTTTATTCCTTTTTTGAGTCTCATTTGTCCTCCTATGAAAAAAGAAACCCACACCTGATGGTTGGTGTGGGTTAGTTGAAGGGTTATTTGTTTCCTAGTGTTTGGAAAAAATCTACGTAGGGTGTGGGTCGATTTTCTATGAACTTACTGTACTCGCTGACGAACCTGATTTGTGTGTACAAATCTTTTCGAACTTTCAGAGAAGATTCTCTTTTTCCTGTCAAGGCGAGGAACTCTGCTTCTGAGGGAATGCCTTTTAATTCCGCAATCTCCTCAAACTTCTGAAGCTCATGCGGCTTTAGAAGAATGGATACGGTGAGGGCTACTCTGCCTGTGTGCACGCCTTCCAAGGATTCCTCTTCTGAGATCTCCAGTACCAATTTCTGGGTCCCAGGAATTTTTTGAATGTAAGAGTTTCTCGAGTTCGCCAACGAGACTAAGTCATAAGAAACTTTTTTCGAGTGACTTAGCAAGACAATCTCATCGAATGAGTAAGGAACCCAACTTCTTATTGTTTCAAGAAGGGTCATGATCTCGTGGGTTGGAACCACCCGTCGGTTTCCTCGATAATCAAAGAGAGTATAGGGGTCTGCTCCCACATCTATAAGGAAGTCGTCCAGAAGATCAACGGGTGTACCTTTGGTGGCATTGTACCGGTTGATTCGGGAGTTGACTTGAGTGATGAGATTGTAATGAATCTTCTTTTTGAAAGTCGAAGAAGCATCCTTCGGTTTAATCACAATCTGATATTTCTCTTTAACCTTGTCCAGAGAATGGATGTTCATAAACTCGTCTATAATACCCAGAGAAGTGAGGAAGAACGCTCCTTCCAGTTTGTAAAGTTCACTCAGTTCCCTTTCGAAGTTTCCCCTGAAGTTGTCTGAGAACCTATTCAACTCTTTGTTAATCTCCCTGTTAATTTGGAGGGGGTCCGGATTTATCTCCGACCAGAACTGATTGGGGACTTTCCCCCATTTTCTTTTGGCCTCTTTGTAAGGGATGTGCACTTCTTGGATATAAGACTTTACAAAGGCTTCGACTTCTCGGAGGTCCTCTTCGGTAAAAAAGACTTTGAGCCGGTTCAGGAGTTCAGGATCTATTTCGTAAAAATTCCCTACAAAATCTATCTGCCAGAGTTTCAGCCATTTGATCATGTCCTTCTTAGAGTAAACTTCCCAAGCTTCGAACAACAGTTGAGTTCTGTAGTCCCACAACATTTGGTTCAAGTTCTTAGTTGTTTTCTTCACTCCCGCATAAGCTAACTGTGTAACCCTTTCGATGAATTCTTGGTTAGCAGTGGTGAGGGATTTCTTCTTCCCGCTGTAAATCATCTCCTCTGCGTTGGACAGAGATTTTTTGGCGACCAAACCTTTTAAATGGTTCCAGTTCTCGGCCAGTTCCTCCTTGTCTACAATATCTTTTTGGGCAAGCTCTTCCAGTCCCTTAAGATATAAATCCAACCCTCCTTTCATCTTAGAGACTCTTGGCTTTTGGGCTCTTTCCACCATGGGACCTACAAACTCATAGAAGAAATCTGTGCGATTGCTGAATCGGAACCAGTTCTCAGCTGTTAAGATATTTTCAGAACGAATCCACTCGTTCATCCTCTCTTCGTCAGTGTAGTTTAAACACTCATCTATGGTTACGTGTCTTCCTAAAAGTTTTGAAAGGTCTCTAATCAAATCAACCTTAACTTCGAGGACTTCTTCTTTGTTTCTAGTTGAGTTGAGAATACGCTGGATTTTGTTGTTGGCTGAAATTTGGTGATCTCTGACTTTCTTGTTGACCTTTGCTATATTTTTTTCAGAAAGGAGAATGTCTCTAGAATTGTCTGCCTGCTCTTCCACGGAAAGATTTTTCCAGATGTGGTCGGGAGGCTCCACAACAACCAGGTTTTTAGGATCCTCGGACTCGTCATAAATGAGAATGGGCTGAGAGAATCTTGAGGGGTTTCCCATGAAGAGTTGGGCTACTTCTCTTTTGGTGGCTCTTTTTTCAGCCTCTTTCAATCTTAGAAGATCTTTGTGCTTGGTTTTGAGAACCTTGGTTTTAATCTTTTCGAAAAGTTCATCTTGCTCCTCTTTGAGAACCTCCTGAACTGATTTGTCTGAGAGGAAAGAGTAAACTGCTTTTTGGTGAACACTAGGTTTGAGAGGAAAGAGGAAGTTTTTCAAGTAAATTCCTTGAGGGGCAACCTTGATCTCTTCAACTGAGGTCTCTTGAATCTCCGCTTGGTCTAGTTCTACCATGTCAGCTAAGGGGTTCATGTAAGTTAAAAACTCTTGGGGAAGAGTCGTTAGCTCTTCCCCAATGGTTTGCATTAGTAGTTCTAGGTTTTCTGATGGACTTAACATTTGTACCATCCTCTCTAATTCATGGTCAGTGCTCCGGAGTAAGTTCCAGTCTCCATACGAATACGAATAATGATGGCTTCCAGGTCAGTGACGTGATTGTTGATTGGAACCAAGTAGTCTGACATCACTTTCATCAGACGTTCACGTTTGTTCGGGTCTAGTTGTTCTAGCTTTGCTTGAAGTGTTTCAAAGTAAGCTGCTGTTTTAGGATGTTGTTTACCGTAAGTGTCAAGGTTCTCTTGAAGGTTGACTCCTAGGATCCTGTTGTAGTATTCTGAAATCCAACGGGCGGAATAACGAGCTTGTTTCACTTGAGTGCTCAGATCAGCTGAACCAAGAAGGTTGAATGAGGCGACCATGTTTTCTAGTTCATGAAGGAGCATAGCGGCTTTTGTGAGCTGGTTTGGCAGACTTAAAAGTCTAACTCCAAACGCATTCTCTACTAACCAATGCTTAACGAACACATCGATCTCTGTGTTACTCTCCTCAGTGTAATTGAGAAGTTCGTTTCGATTTCGGTGAATGGTAACTGAGTCGGTGAATGTCGAACGATTGAAATGACTGAGTGTGTTGATGTCAGCTTGAGTGAAGAAACCATACTTATAACGATAATCCTCCTCAATCAAACCCTCCTCCATAAGGCCTTCCTCGTCGTCCTCAAGAGCGAGAATATTGTACATGTACTCGGGGAAGTCCATGTCCAGTTGCTGATCCTCGAAGTACTGTTCGAAGTCAAAGGCATGCTGAGGTCGCTCCCCGTCCTCCCAAGCTGCCCGTTTTACCTGAAGCTTAGTGAACTCGCTCCCTGAGATTGAGTCAAGGGTGTCTTCGAAGCGGGTACTCTTCACACCGATTCGGGCTTTAGTGATCAGGTCGCTTAAGATTTGAATCTTTGTTTCTATGTAATCTTCCTCGGTGTTGTTGATGTAATCACTAAGATTTTCGATCTCAGTGATTGTTAGGTGGTCGGGATTCACACCTGTCTGGTGGACTGTAACAAGTTGAGTTTGCTGCTTTGGAGTTAGCTGAACTTCCTGCTTAACCATTGCGTAGGTCAAAAGTTGGACTTGTTCGATGGCTTGAAGTTGAGTGTTTAATGTCTTCTCTCTCTCTATAATCTGATGTTCCATAGTAAAATCTCCTTATGTAATTTAATCCTTCGTGTGACAGCAATCAATCTCTTTTATACTTGCTGAAGGTGTGTGAGGGAGTTCCTCGGTTAGATTGAGTTATGTATTTTATCTTTATAGATTTTAATTTTCTTGTCAATTTTAAAAAAAGAAGAGACCGAACTTAGACTGTGATTATCTAAGTTCGGTCTCTTTGTTCTAGAAGATTGTCTCCCAAACGGTTTCATCATCGTCTGCCATTTCTAAGAGAAGGCTGAGTGCTTGATCATCCCGTAGTTGTTGATAAAGAATGTCTAGCATGTGTTGGCTGTGTTCGTCTTCATAGTGAGTGATAACCCAGATGATGTGGAAACCAAATTGAGTTTCTACAATCCCGAGAGCTCCTGCTTCGTTGTTGAAACTGAAGTCTTCGAACTCTTGAACCATCATGCCACGAGGGAATTCGTAGAAACCATCGGGCTGATTGTTACGTCCAATGGAGCCTAGGTCGGTGCTGTAGATGGTGGCTAATGCACTCAATTCTTCCCAGCTTGTCGTCTGATCGTAGATGGATTGAGCTTCTTCTTGAGTGTCTACCAGTGCATGAATAACGTGAACCACATGTTCCACTGGAATCTGCTCAAGCGTTTCCTCCCATTTCTCGTTGCTGATTTCGATGGTGTCGGCTAGGTGTTCCGTCAACATTCCTAGGCGGATTGCATCAATCTCTAGTTGTCTCACGTGGCTGTACTCCACCCCATAGATGCTGAAAAAAGCTTCTTCGAAATTCTCGTCATCACCCAGATCTTGGCGGATTTGGTGAAGGATTTCTTCTAGCTCTTCGATGCGGTCTTGAGGAATCTCAAGGTCTAGGCTGTTGAACATGTTGATGAAGAAACGTTCTTGTTGAAGGCTCTGAAGAGAGCGCCGAGCGAACTCGATTTCCTCTTCTTCGGTCCAGTGGTCGAATGGATCGATTCCCATCCAAGTTAAAACTTGATTCTCCATTGGGAATGTTGCTTCCATGTTTCGTTGAAGCTGAGCCCAAGTGATATCACCCAGGGTGGAGCTACTCACCACAAGGTCTTCGTCGAAGTTGGGATTCCAGTTAATGAGCTCCAGATCCATCCAGTTCGTTTGTGCAAGACCGAAATCTGAGCTTCCGATTGTGGTTTCTGGAACTTGTAGTTCTACTGGTTGGCGCTGTGCGGTTGCTCCCCAGACAATAACCCCTGCGATTGCTGCTGTGGCTGCGTGGCTGATGATGCTTTTGGTTGTGCTTTTGTTCATGGTGTTTTTCTCCTTTGTCCCTTCTGGACAAGTCTAAGTTTTATGACATCTGGATGAATGCCTTTTCCACTTTGGGGATTTGAAAAGTTTTTCTTCTTGTATGGGTGGGAGTTCTCTTTCTCTATTTGTGGTGAACTTTCTTAAACAATCTTTTAAAACTGAACTTAATCTCCTTTCGTTCAATCTGATAGATTGGTCTCAAAATCATGTGTGCTACTAACATCCCCTCTTCCACCCTCACGTCTCTGTCTGATGTCACCAGACTAAGTGTTAGTTCTTTCAGATCTTTGGCTGGAAGTACAAGCCCTACTCCTGTAAGAAGTGAAGCTTTGGTTTGGAGGGTGAAGTGTCTGTTGATGAAGATCTCTCCAACCCATCCTTTTGGGATATCTAGAACTACTCCAGTGTCTAGTCTGAAGGTTTGTGTCCCATCCTCTTTCTTGTAAATCCAAGCTCTGTCATTAGGTTTGTCAGTTAGCCTAGTGATATAAAGATCTACAAGAGCATCGGGGCTATAACATTCCGGCAAGCCCAAGTCTTTGTATTTCTCGCTGTAGGCTAACCCTAGAACTGCAGTTTCCATATTTGTTTCTCCTATTTCGAAAAAGAAACCCTTCTAAGCTGTTTTGCTTAGAAGGGTTGGTTGTCTACTAGTTGTGTGCCTTCTCGTCCATGTCGATTTCTCTCCAGATTTTGTTTTGCAGGTGAGCAAGAAAAGAGACTACTGTCGCTGCTCCTACCAAAACTCCTACGACGAATGACGCACCGCAGATTGTTTTTGGATGCTCGACAATGAAGTTCTTACATGCTGAAAGTGTTGGTTTCATATTTGATTCTCCCTTCTATCCCAGGCGTACTTGTGTTCCCAGGAAGTAATTCTTCTTGGTGTACTTTTGAGTTGAATTTTCGTGAGCTCTTCGTTCTTGCTGTATAATTGTCACCTTCACATCCATCATGTCTGCTTGGTGAACAATTTGTGCTTCAACTGTTTTCGGAACCACTGGGCTTCCATACTCTAGAAGTCCATGATGACTCAAAATTATATGAGTCAGAAGGTTCAACTTGGTTTTACTAATCTTCAGGTCGGGGCGTCTCTCTAACGTGGTTCTGATGATTTCTGCCCCCATGTAGATGTGACCCAAAAGCTGACCTGCGTCGGTGTACTCACAAGATGGTAGGACTTCTAGCTCATACATTTTACCGATGTCGTGCAGAAGGGCTCCAGCCAAAAGAATGTCAGTGTCGATGTCTTCATACATCAGAGAAGTGTTGTACGCGATTTGAGTGACGTGGACTGAGTGTTCTAGAAGCCCATGAAGGTAAGCTTGGTGAACAGCTTTGGCGGCGGGATGCTCTAGCATTCCATCGCGATCCCAGATTGTCTGAACCAGGGTCTGGAGACTACGGTCTTCGATTCGGTTGATAAGATCTCGAAGATCAATCTTAAGAAGTTTTAGATCCTTGTAAGTTGAGGGCATAAAGTCTGCCATGTTTGCGTCTTCTATGATGGTCATGGCTTTGAGGTTTAACTGAGGTTCTCCGTTGTACTCACCGACCTCCGCCCTGACTTCAATGATCTGTCCGGATTGGAGGATGTTTTCGGGTTTGAAATTCCAATCCATGGCAATGATTTCAAAGTTTTGTTTTCGAAGCTTAAGCTGAGCGAACTCTCCCCCGGCTTTCTTTGTTTTGACAGTGTGTTCTTTTACCATGAACTGTTCAATGATGACTGTGTTTTGTTCTAGTTTCATTTCTAGGTTCCCCTTTCTCCTTTGGTACATTTGAAAAAAATATACCTGAACATCACTTATGATGCTCAGGTGTTGACCTATCTAGAAGGCGTTAGAGTCGTCGAATGTTGAATCGTAACCATCGTCCCCAGGAGCTTTGATTTGGGCGAGGTCATACTTGGACCACTCGGATCCATCCAGTTGCTCCATCATCCAAGGAGTGTCTGCGATAAGAAGAATTTTTCTTCCGATCTGATCCAGATTCTTTGCCAGTTCTTTGACAAAGTCCAGAAGGTGGTCTCCTCCCATGTCCGACGAACGGGCGGATATGTAAATTGTGGAGTGATCTTCTCGGATCTGAATTCCTACTGCTCTGATTGTGTTGTTGGCGAATTGGCTTTCATACTGTCTGATCCATTTCACTGCTTCTTGGGGAGAAGGTCTCCCCGAGTCTGTGGGCGAGTGTATAGACTTCGTGATCTTTCTGCTATCATACTGCTCGGTTCTGCGATAAGTGTCGTACACAACCACGTGTTTGCTTCTTAGACTTCCTTTGATGCTGGGAAGTTGTTGTTCTAAAATGAAGGATGGATTGTCCATGTTTTGTTCTCCTATCTACAAAGATTGATAAGCCAGGGGATATTTCCGTTTCCAGCTAACCACGCTGGCTCTTTCATAATATCCTCGATGCTGAACCAGTTGATGATTTCATCTTCTCCCTGTTGAGGCTGATCCTCTCGGACTGCGAGGGTATACACGTGAAGCTCTTTGTTGTGTGTTTTGATTGTAGCTACTTTGAAGAGTTGTTCTTTAGAAGCTTCTAGGTACGTCTCTTCCCAAAGCTCTCGGATTGCTCCTGCTTTGTTGGAAGCATCTTCGGGTTCTCTCTTCCCTCCAACTCCATTCCACAACCCCTTGAATGGTCCTCGGTTTTGTTTCTGAAGAAGGACTTTGGTTTTGTCGTGATTTAACACGAAGACCAAGTTCAGTTTCTCTCTTTTCATCTCTACTCCATTCTGTTCAGATATCGGATGAGGGCGTCTTTCTCTTGTTGATTTGATGTTTTGTACTTCTCTATGGAGTCTTCAACGAGGAGAATCAGTCGGCTGTTGTGCTGCCTGAGTTGTCCATGAAGAACTTTGTAAGAGGGATTCTCATGTTTCATGTGTTTCAGTTTTTTCAGAGTATCCTCCATGTTGGGGAATACTAAAGTCTCTAGTTCTCTGAAACCTTGGGGGTCTGGGAATTTAGGAGACATGCTTAACATGCTTTCTATCTTCTCCAGGTTGCCAATGTAGAAGCTGTCTTGAAAATAAGGTAAACAAACCCACTTGTGTTTATTCACGACTGGTGTCCAGTCTTTTTGCGGAGAGTTGTTTGTGGTTTTCTTGAATAGTTTTGTAATCATGACTTTTCTCCTTTTGCCAGCTATCTCTTCAGATGCACCTGCTGAAGTGTGCATGACCCACCGCTGAGGTGGGTTTCGAATTCATCTGCCAGAGTCCATTAGAAGCCCATGGTCTGGACATGCCACCTCATGCATATGCCCTTTTGTTTGCAAGAACAGATTGTGCTTACACCCATGCAGACATGGACATTTTTCCCTAGTTTCTATCCAACCAAGAACTGCATCTGCTTCTTCGTAATCTCCTGAATCTTTCATTCTCTTCAGGATGGCTAGTCGGTCTCTAATCCCAACCCCTTCAAAAGTTCCCATAACTCCCTCTCGGGGACCATCAACGTATCCTCCATAGATTCCCATACTATAACTCCTTTCATCTTCTTAAGATAAAACTCACAGGCATCTTTAAGATCTTCCCTGTCATCATGACTTAGATTTGGTGCGTCTCTCCATGCTAAACAATTCGCTCTAGCTTCATCGTAAGGACTGGCTTTTCTAAAAAGAGATTTACCCACTTTGTAATGTCCGTAGTACTCTTGAGCCAAAGCCGCTTTTGTTGACATTCTGTCCACCGGATGTACTGAATCTAGGTCCGGAAATATATCTCCCATCACTCCAATAAATCTACTCCCGCTCGGCCAATCGTAATATGCAGTCTGTACAAAACCTCCGAATTCCAGAATTTCTTGGGGCACTCCTATCTCTTCTGCCAAGTCCCTTATCTCCTCCTCTTGCTCTTTTGTTGGGTCAGTTCTCTCTAACCTCTGCCCGTTGAGAGGTCTATCTGTGATTTGGTGGAGTTCGGAATAAAAAGAGTGGTTTTCTATTAATTCTAAGTTATCCTTTATCTGGTCTTCTTTCAATCCGTTTACAATCAAAACTTTATTTCCATCTAGTAAATACTGTCTCGTCCTGAATCTCAATTCATACTTCTTGTCGTCCAGATCTTGTCTTATGTAATCTTTCTTGCTTAATTTATTCAGGAATGAATTAAAGTATTTTCCCTCTTTCATTTCAACACCCCTTCCTTATATCTTTTCTCCTTTTGTCAGCTATCTCGTCAGATGCACCTGCTGAAGTGTGCATGACAGGAACTTCCATGTTCCTGTTTCGAATTTAGTGAGTGAGATAATACTCAAGTCTGGCAATGTATTCTCCAACTCTTGGAACTCCTGAGTTGTTGAGTTGAAGACCCCCGAAGATCCTCTTCTGGTCTTGAGCGTTCATCCGTGGGAAGCCTGTCTCGATCCCGTGCCTGAAGGAACGTTCCGCTGACCCCTTTCTGAAGCCCAAGGTTTCTTCGATGACGGCGTAAAGTTCACCGATTGTTTGGTTGTCTGGACGGTCCAGAAGTTCCTCACCTAGTTGAATGAGAATCTTGTAAGCTTTTATGTTCATGGGGATCTTCAGTGTTTCCACCACGAATGTCTCCCAGTCGGTGGTTTTCTGAGACTTGAATATGTACCCCTCTTCTTTGAGGCGTTGTTTGAACTCTTTGTAAAGTTCTTCTTTCTCATTTCTTGTCATCTGTTCTCCTACTTGGTTCTTTGTTGAAAGGTTCTGATGTCACGCTTCCGGCTCTCCAGTGTCAGAGTCTGAAGTAGTTTCCAGTCTTTTCTGAACTCTAGTTGATGGATGGAGGCGTTCTTGAGAGTTGTCTTTTCGTAGTTTCTGTTATAGTAGATTGGATCCACCTTGTCCACATACACGTCGAGAAAGAGTCTGATGACTCCTGCGTGAGCGAACACAACCACGTGGTCTATGCTCTGGTTTTTTTCTAACTCTCTGACGAAGCTTCGGAGGTTCTTTTTCATCTCAGGAAACCCTCTTCCAGCGAGGGGTGTGAAATCACTTCTCATCCTTCCGAAGAGAAAGGTTCGCCCATCTTCCGTTTTTTGTAATTCTTCCTCGCTGAGGTGCATGTGATGTGGAGCACTCCATTCATTGAGACGTGCATCTTGGGAGAAAACAGCCCCAGGGAGTGCTCCTTGTGCGGTTTGATGGGTCCTCAAGTACTCAGACGTAATGATGGGCGTGGTCTTAAGATCGATGTGGTTCAAGAACTTTTGAAGTTGAATGGCTTGCTGCTCTCCTAGTTCGCTGAGTGGGACGTTTTGGTCCCCATACTCTTTGTAAGCTTTTCGGTCCAAGTTACCTTTGCTTTGTGCGTGTCTAACGAATGTAAGAATCATGGTGTTGTGTTTACTCCTTGGCTTTGTTTTTGATATTGTGGAAGGACAGAGAATCTTTCAGCTCGTCCTCATAAGACTTTAAAAGAGAGTGCTGCTCTTCAAAAAATATCTTCAGTTCAAGTGCTATCTCCAGTCCCCGATTAACAGCTTCTTCCACTACCTCTACATACGTGTCTCCCGGATACCTTGAGTTTATGTAGAATTTATTAAAGTAGGCCGACTTCTCTCCAATCTCATTGTAAGAATAAGAGTTGTCTATCGCTCCTAAAACCAGTTGTGGATTGTGGGTTCTCTTCAGAAGAATGTGCTCGGAATCAACTTTTTCTAGTAAAGACTTGGCACCTTTTTCCACAAATTGTTGATAGAAAAAGATTGAGGTTCTCCATCTTTTCTGTTGATGTAAGAACTGAGCTTCTTCTAAATCCATGAGTGCTAAACTCCAATATGTTTCCATAGCGAAATTCCCTCCTCTCTTATGTTTTTGTATATTTTCATTTCAGAAGTTTCGTAAGACTTTCTCTCCATCAAGTAGATATCTATTTCAATATCTAATTCTTGTGATTTTCTGAAAACCCATTGACTAATTTGGTGTCGGGTCTCCAAGTCTTGAAAGTTCTCTACAATAAATGCTAAATCAATGTCTGAGTGCGTGGTCATCGTGTCTCTAGCCGCTGAACCGAAGAGAATTATTTCTTCACAAGGTATTCCCGGGTCTTGGGTCTCTAGTTGATCTATTAATTCTTTTCTTTGCAGCATAAGGTGCATAACTCTAGTTTTAATCATAAGGAATCTCCTTGTTTCAGCTATCTCATCAGACGCTTCTTGCTGAAGGAAACATAACCCTCTTCCTTTTTGGTTGTGGAAGAGGGTTTCGAATTGAGGGTTCTAAACTAACTTGAAGTCGTAAGAGAACTGACTGAAGTCTTTGTGGATTTGAGTCAGTTTATCGAAGCTGGCGTTGGTCGGATTTTTGTTTAGATTGTCATTTTCATTGTCGAACAGTTTAGTGACCAGAGCCTTGGAGTGTTTGTGTTGGCTGAGGAACTGTTCGATGATCTGTTGCTTTGTGAAATCCGGTTCCCATCTCTGAACACGATTAACAAACTTGAGAGCATCGACTTGGAAGGTCCCTACTGCTCCTCTGTAAGCCTTATGTAAATCTTCTTCTTGGTGTGCCTCCTCAACTTGTTGTTGAAGACTGTCCAGGAGGTTCACCATCTCCAAACGTTCTGGAAGAGGTTTGGCTTCTCCTTCTTTGAAGTGATATTCCAGCTTGATGCTGATTCCGCCCTTTTCTTTTTGTTCGAAAGCGAAGGAACTTTCACGGTTCAGACTGGTTGGCCACTCGTAGTTAAAGAAGTACTCGTGAAGATGTTCTCGGTTTTCATCAACGTCATAGAAGGATTTACTGAGCTCTACAAGAAACTCTTGGAACATCATGCTCATCTCCTCTTCGTTTCCTTGAGCGTTAATGATGTAGTCCAGACCTTCTTGATCTAGATCCAGGACCATACACTCGATGGCGATGACTGGGAAAAGAGTCTTCATGATGGGGTCAGCTTTCCCTCTGATGAGGAGATCTTGAAGTACCTCCCTCATAAGGAATGCTACATCCCTACTCCCTTGAACTTTGCTGGTAATCTTTAGTTTGTTTTTGTTGGCTTCTTTGTAGATACAGCTGAACACGTACATTTGTCTATTCTCCTTTTTGCATTTTCTTTTGGTCGGAATGTTTGAACCCGTCCCTGTTTGTCTTTTGGGCGCACATCCAACAGGAACAGTGGATTTTACCTTTGTCATATCTACCGTCTTCTGCATCAGGATACCAGCTCTCTCCCGATTGATGTAGGACTTTACTCTTCTTCCGTCTGATGTGGTTTTGTCGGAACTGTCTTCGTTGGGCTCTCGTTCTAGACATGGCTTCCTCCTATGTGGTAGCTAATCTGTGTAATTGGTAGAGGGTCTTTGCTACGTACACGGTGGTAAGAGGTTGGGTATTGATCTCTAATTCCCAAAGTCCCATTACGGAATCGTAACTGTAACGAGCTTCTAACCCGTTGGACCTTAAGATGAGAAGGTCCCCTTCTTCTGTCTCTGTTCGGTTGGATCCGAAGGACTCCACCCAGTTCACTAAGAACAACATTTTCTCTATGGGATCGAGTTCTGAGTGTTCTAGCAGAAGGAGTTGTACTTCTTTCCAAGCAATCTCTAACTCTCCCAGAGACAATCCTTGGTCTACCAGAGTCTCTTTCAGGACTCCACTTTCTGTGTTCCTATGAGGAAAGATCTCTTTGTGCTTCTCTTGCGAGAACTGGTTCACATAACTTCCGTTTGGATCAACTTTCAAAACCCATGCTAAGAAGATGTTGTAATCCTTCTTTTGGAGGTTTGGAAAATGTTCATCCAAATACTCGTCTAACTGTGGTGGCATTTATCTCCTCCTAAAGTTTTATGAGGTTTCTGACGGATCCGTGGACTCTTGCCCAGCTTCTTCCGAACTGTTGGTCTATAACCGATCTGAGGCCTGTGAGAAATTCGTAAGGCTCATACCCCTCTAAGGTCATTCTGGCATGCTCGAGCTCCACCTGAGTTAGTTTCAGATCTATGTAGGTTGTGGACACCCAGCTGAAGATGAACCACATCACCGCCAGGTTCTTTGCAATGAAGAGGATTTTTCCAGGGGTTGCTAGAATAGTTCTGGAGCTAATCACCATTTGGTCTAAAACCACGAGAAGGATTATGGCTATCGCAATGTAGTAACTGTAGAATACCCACCGTGTGAGGAACAGAATTTCTAGCCTAAGAGTGACTGGAAGCAAAGCAAATGTTATTGCCCCTATGTAACACACGTACTGAACTACTGCCTCCTTTCTGGTCATCCTCATTTTTGAAGACCTTGGGGTTCAAGAACGAGAGGCTTTTGGAGGATGTGGGAAGTCCGGACATCTAATCCAATTAGGTTTTGTTCCGCAAGTAACAAAACCTTGTTGATGTTAGTCTCGCAGGCCTTTATCACTGAGGCTATTAAGAAGAACATCCCCATCATAGTCAATAATGGTTGTGGTGTGTGGGTGAAAATCTGATGTGTGACGTACGCCCCGCTGATCACCCAAATGATGAACATTGCCCATTGTTGTCTGTTTAATTGTTTTACAGCTTCGAACTTTCTAATGTTGATCTCGTAAATCTGTTGCTTTGTAACGTTCATTTAATCTCCTTTTATTCAAGTTGGATCTGTCTGTCCCTTTGTTCAAATATTCTTTATTATAGGTTCATGTATGGTGACCTAATAAATAAGCCTAGACCTCGGATTTGGTCTAGGCTTAAGTATGTTTTTAGTCACTCTCCTTGCAGTTGAATGATCTTATTGATGTTACTCAGAATATTTTGGATGGCTGAGATCTGATCATTGTAGTTCTCATACTCTTTTGTCGTGGGCGCACAGGATCTATCTCTGATAAGAACGTCCTGTCGTTCCAACCAGAGGATGCTTTCTTTGTGCATTTGAGATCTGGTTTTGTTGAACTTGGTGTTGGCTTCCTCGTCTTTAGTAAACGAAGAGAGAAGGAGGTCTATTTCTTCTCTGCTAAGGACGTCGCCATTGTTGAGGATTTGGGGTTTTATCTTAGCTGGTTCTAGCCCCCAGCCCTCTAACAGACAGTCAATTTCTTCTTGAGTGAGAACTTGTTCTAGTCGGTTGGACGTAGTTCTCTTTAGCGGTGGATCGCATAATAAAGCGTTGATTTCGTCTTGGCTTAGAACGTTCTGGATCATTGTTGTCACCTCTTTTTGAATGATTTGTATTAGATGGTTAAGTTCCAAAAAGAAAATCTAGACTTTAACAGTCTAAATTAGAAATGCTGGATTAGACATAGAAACCTCGGTAAAAATAGACGGCTCCATACTTTTTTCGTTCTACAATTTGGACTTGTTTCTGTCCTATCATAAGAACATCTTTGGCTTTGGCAACCACGGACTGAGTGGTGAAAGAAATACCTGTTTTGCTGATGTCGTAAGTTTTTCCCTGAACTGTCACCTCTTCTGTTTTGATTGTGATTGGCTGCTCCCTCTTTACTCTGGGGGCCCGCTCAATCTTCTTGCGACATTGGTTGGGTTTCATCTCAATCTGAACGGGGCGGTTACTGAAATAAGTTACTTCGGCTGGAATGATGTGATCCCCAGCATCGATGTATACTGCGAACTTGTTCCCGTCTTTAAGAATACGTTTAACTGTGTCGCTGAGGTCAGGGTTCTCATTGTCCACATAACCAGAGATTACACGCCCTCTCTGACCGGGCTGCATATCTCGAAAATATATTGGCTCTCTTTGGGCTGAAGAATGCTCCCCTCCCATCAAAATAAAAAACTGTGGAGGTCTTTCTTGTTCTAAGAGTTCTTTGGCATTGATGTCCAGTTTGACTAGATGGTCTCTGTCTTCGAATGTGGGGCTGAGCTTGGCTGATGTGGTGAGGACAGGTCTGGCGTCGGGTTGATAATGCATTCGATCATCATCTATATATAAGTTTATCGTTGCGGGTAAAATCCCTAAATAGTTCACAAGATCCCTTTTACTACTCCCAGGGTTTTTATCCAGGTGTTGTCTGATTCGTTTAAAATCCGCTTCGTACTGTGGTTCACAGGTTTTACAGATTGGTCCTCTCATATCCTGGAGTCCTGTAGGTTTAAAACATGATTTACATGCCGTTGTGTTTCCAATAGTCACATTCATAACGGTTACCTCTGTTTGGTGTTTCTAGAAAAAAAGAAATTATCTGGGGACATCTTGGTCTCCCAGATAATACTGTTCCATAATCTGTTCTAGTAGGTTGCGTTGTTGAAGCTCTTCCACCTAAACCCCCTTTTCTATTTTCGAGTCCAACGCGTCCACAATTTGAGTATCAATGAAGTACTGTAATTCTGTCGCATCAGTATCCAGAAGTTCAGCTAGACGACCCCAAGTGTCCCAAGGATCAGAACAGAATGCGCTAATCAGAAGAGGAGCATATCGCTTCTCCTCCGGGCTGAAGAATGCTTCTAGAATACTCTTCCCATTTGAAAAGATTGTGAAGTTCCCTCTATTAACAATGATTCGGGCTGCTACCGCTCCCTTAATATACAGTTGATCCCGTGGATCCGCCACAGCGAAGATTCGTTGGAACATACGATCGATTGCTTTGTGGTCGATTGTTGTTTCTTCTTTGAATGTTTTTGCTACGTGCTTTTTCATAATTCTACTCATGTGATGTTCCTCCTATTGAAACGACTCTGAATCTGTGAACGGGTCTTCCGGGATGAGATAAACCCCCTGCTCTAATATTTCTTTTAGCTTGGTGTCTGAGCCATAGACGGATTGTCTACTGGCGAAAACCATCTGCTCGGGAGAGACCTGACTGAAGTCTAACCCGATTCCTAATCTCCTGAGTAGTATGCTAATGAACACTCTCTGTGTTCTACCATTCCCATCTCTGTATGGGTGAATGTAATTTAGCTGTCCCAGATAATAAGCGGTTCTCCCCAAAACTCCCTCTTTATCAAGGCCTTTCAAGAAGTCTTCTTTCTCCAGCTCTTGGAAAAGAAGTTTAAGTTTTGGTGCTATCAAAGCAACTCCACAGAAGTTCGAGGTTGTAAAATCCTCGTTCAGTCTAGAGATTTCCTCAGTTCTGAACTGTCCTGCCCAATCAAAAATATCTTTAAAGATATACAGATGGATCGCCTTGTACAAGTCTATTGTTAAGGGAGAAGGGTTTTTGGTTTGTCTCCCATAAAACTGAGATATGCTGTACCCAGTTATGAATCTTTCTACCTCATTGAAAGTCGGAAGATCTTTTATCCCCAGAAGATTTTTAAGTGTGTTGCTATCCGGGTACGTGTACTTTTTTCGGAACATAGGGTACACCAAACCTTTCATACATTTTTCTGGTCTCGGCTTCCGCTGTCGTCCTTCCTTCCAGAATGGCTCGAGAAGTTTCTATCTCCTCTTCTGACATAATCATGCCATCCACTGCAAAGATAGCCTTTATCTCTCTGAGAGTCTGTTCCACGTTTTGCTCTACAATCATCATATAACCTCCTAGATCTCTGGAGTTAAGAAGTAAGTGTCCGTCTGAGATCTCCCTTGACTTTTTTCTAGGTAGACCCAAGGATCGAAGGTTTCCATACCCATCATCCTGAGGACTTTGGAAGCCCCCTTTCGTTGGGGACTCAGGACACGATCTTGGAACGGACCTAAGTTTCCTGTCCACTTGGCCCCTTCTTTGGGGATTGGTTTGAACTGGGTATTTTGGAAGTCTTGTTTGGCTTCTTCGGAATACTCAAAACTATAGTTTAACCCATCGTGGTTAATCAACTTACCCACCAAAAGCGTTTGAGTCTGAAAAGACATCTTCAAGTAAAGAATCTTTTCCATCATTTACCTCCCAAATTTTTATCATCTTTTCTCTCCTCTTCTGGAGAAACTCTTCTTGATGCTTCATGACCACTCTGAACTCCTCTGGCACTTTGCTGAGGACATGGCTGAAGCTTTCTACAATTTGTTCAGACTTCAATTTTTCCATGTAGGGTTGGAGAATTGTTCTGAAGTTTTGGCTGAGTTTTTCCCATAGATTGAAGTTGTTAGAAGTAGGTCCCTCTTCCCATCCAATCTGTTGGAACCAACCTTCTCCTTTGAAGGTCGTTTCCACAAAACTAATTCCCATGTCATATGCGGGTGCCAGCTTATTTTCATATCTTAGGAGTGCCCAATTTTTGTCGTGCATGTCTATATTTCCTATGAGGTTCATGAGAAATAGTTGGATGATTAAGTCTTCTTCGATGTGTGGTAAGGTTTCCAAAATGAATTGCAAGGTGTAAGCTCTCGTCACCTCTTTAAAATCGGGGGAAGATTGTAAAACTCCTAATTTAGTACTAAGGTACTGACCTCCATGTGAAAGTTTCTCTTCGGGTTTTAGAAAGTTCTTGCAAATAACTCCCCATTGTCCCTCGTCGTCTACAGCTAGTTCTACTTGATGTGCGGGAATGCTGAAAAGTTTGGCAATTTCGGAAGCCAGTTTTTCATTGATAGCGTCTGAAGGAAAGTTATTGTCAGAAACAGGTTGGTCTGGATCTGAACTATACTTCATTAGCCACGCTATATTTGTTTCCGGATGTTTCAACCAAAGTTTCTCCATATAACCCAGTGCAGGAATTGGATGAATAAGCTTCCAATCAGAAATGTCTACTACTTCAAACATAGGTTTACTCCTTTCAAAAAAAAAAAATAGACCTAACCCTTTGGGCTGGTCTATTGAACAAGATTTTGATGCATGAGTCTTTTGATAATTTGTTTGAGATTTTGAGGTAATCCCCCAACGTTGACTGAGCTGAGATCGCATCTCACGGGGTGTCTGTGCCATCCATCCCCGTGGTCGTGAGCATGAATGTTGATCATGTGGGTGTTGTGTTCAAGAGGTTCGTGGCTGAGAATTATGCGGTTTTGAAGGATGATCGGTTTGATGTGAACCTTTTGAAACCCTTGGCTGAGGAGGTGTTGTTCCCCCCAATCTCTGTCATGGTTTCCCACTATGAGTTCCATCTTGCTTCCAATGTGCCCCACGTTTATTCGTTGATCATTTTGAAAGTTTCCAAAATCTCCTAGATGAACCAACCTTTGATGCCAGTGAATGTTGCTGACGATTCGGTCGCACTTTTCTAGGTCTTGCCTGGATTGGATTTTCCCGCCTTGAAAGTGCGTACACCCTATCAACATCGTCTTCTCCAATTCTTGGTTTGAGGTGAGTGCATCGTCCAAGAGCTTGAGAGTTTTGTCTTGAATTCCTAAAGGTTTTCTGAGAAATTCCTCCATGAGAAAAAGTTGGTTCCAAGTAAAGTTCTGAAGATAATGATGGAAGTACCCGTGGAAAGTGTGGATGTAATCTTTGCTTGTGTGGAGTAGAAGTGTTTCGTGTTTCTTCTCCACATGTTGCGCCAGTCGTTTCAGGGTTGGTTGATGTAGATGCCTAAGATGAAGAAAGAACCTCATCAAGGAATCTTTGTAATCGTTTCTGATATGTTGAATGATTGTCATGTTTTGTAAGTCCTTATTAAATCTTGGGTTCTAAAAGGTTGGAATTGTTTTGTGATCTATGTAATTGGGGTTTGTAACAAAAAGATTACCTGACGATTGGCGGTCGTCAGGTCTACTGTTCTATTGAAAGCTGAGGGAGTCCTTTAAGAGATCGTTGGAGGATTGAACGTTGAACGGGTCTCCCATTCCGATTTCTATGCAACGACGTTTGAACTCTTCTGCATACTTGTATCCTTGCTCGAACACGTCAAAGATCTTGGGGTCTACTGATCGGGTAAACTTGAAATCGGAGAATCGGAAAAGTTCTTCTGCCCCCTTTTTTAAACTTCGAGCCACAGAAATCCCCCTACCATAAACTGAGAGGTTGTCATTAGTATCCCCCGTCAAGTAAATTACAGGAAACCCTTTGTTGTGATCAAAGAGAGGGTGTAATCTGGTTCTCTTCCAGGTAGGGGCCTCTCTTAGAAAGCCCCAATTCCAAAGATGTCTATCCCCATTCTGAATGAGATAATCAAACACAGTCATCTGTGCAAACTGTTTTTTATAAAGAGATAGTGCCCATTGTTCTGCTTGAAGAGGTACATAACCAGCCGCTACCACATCCAGGTGGGGCGTTGTAAGTATTTTGCTGACGGAGGAAAGCACCTGGGTCT
>JGI24703J35330_11748636_pt1 | contig 22945 bp, 9 predicted proteins | sample TergutNt197P1_FD_35330 | JGI IMG/M metagenome (IMG submission 35330)
GTATATCGCGACTGCGCTTTTGGAATATATGAACGATTTTTTACCGTATCGTTTGGCTTTTTCTGATAATGAATTACGGGCAGCTGAGTGGATAGTGGCGACTTTGCATGAGATGGGTTTTGATGATTCCCAAATTGCGGTACAACAATTTTATCTCGATGCAAAAACTTCTTCTTGGTGGGGAAATCATGACATTATGGTTGGTATGTTTCATTCATCGCTTGAAGAAGATACCGCTCAATTAATCGAAACTAGTCAAAATATTATTCTCACGCTCCCTGGATTATCAGAAAAAACTATCGTCATTGGGGCCCATTACGATTCGGTTGATAATGCCGGTATTAGCGATAATGCTAGTGGTACAGTTCTTTTACTTGAAACGGCATATCATATGAGTTATATTGAGCATTACTATACTTTACAATTTGTCTTTTTTGGAGCTGAGGAAGTCGGGCTCGTTGGCTCATTTTATTTTACCGATAATATGACCGATAGCGAAATTGAAAATCTAGTGTTTATGATAAACGCTGATGTTATTATTGATGGACCAGAGTTGGTATTCTCAGCAGGTTATATTGAAAATCTTCCCGATACCCGGATGAATATTCTTTTTGAAGGTGCTCTTTCTTCTCAGAATGCTATCACAAAAAGGATAAATGAAATAGCAGATGAGTTGAATGATGAAGCAACAACGAATTTAATATCAAAACCACGCGGAATTCTTTTACCATCAGATCATTTAGCATTTGTTGAATTTGGAATTCCTGTTGTTGTATTTTATTCTACTCATGAGATAAGATATCCTGAGTTATTTTTTGGCGATGTTCTCCACTCAAAAAACGACAACCTCGATTTTATAATGGAGAATCATTCTGGTCGTGTCCAACAAGCTTTATTTGAATTTGGCATCTTTTTAGAAACAATTTTAAGTCGTAGGATTACTGAGTAGTTTAATTACTATTTATGCCTTTATAATAACTAGAAAATGAATCATATTTCAACACAAGTTAGACGATCAAACTCGAATGTTAAAGCAGGCATCATGAAACTTAATTAACGCAATAATTACACAAAGAAGGAGCAAATCTGAAATTTGATTTTCTCTTTTTTTTATGTTCAGATTTATTCAAATTCGCTTCTTTTCTTCTGCAAAAAACTACATTATATTCGCAGTTTTACTGAATTTCTAACAATGTACACTTTATAATTTGTTATATAATTCACAACATAAAAACAATCATTCATAATCAACGAAATTACGCAACATTGGACTCAATCCCGAATATATTTAAGTTAGACCACTGTTTTTTAAAATGTGAAAAAACAAAAAATCTATTTTAAAGGAGAAAGATTATGAAGCAAAGAGAAAGTGGCATCTTACTACACTTAACAAGTCTACCTTCAAATTACGGAATAGGTGATTTAGGAAAAAATGCATTTAAATTCGTCGATTTTCTATCAAATGCTGGTCAAAGACTCTGGCAAATTCTACCAATTAATCCAACAGGGTTTAAAGATTCACCATATCAAAGTTTTTCAACATTTGCTGGAAACCCTTTATTGATCGATTTAGACAACCTAGTAGTGCTGGGTTTTATTGAAAGTAACTCACTAGAAAATTTACCTGATTTTAAAACAGAGGAAGTGGATTACGAAAAAGTAATACCTTTTAAAAATCGGATCATGAAACAAGCATACAAAACTTTTAAGGAAAAAAGATTCCATCCTCTAAAGAAAGATTTTTATGAATTTAGGTCCAAAAATGAAAGTTGGCTACGAGATTATGCTCTTTTTATGGCAGTAAAAAATCATTTTATCGAATTCAGATCAACTGAAAAAGGACGTTTTGATCAAGAATTATATAAAAATCAACATGCAGAATTTTTAACAGAAAATCAACTAGACGATTATTATTATGGAGCTGTGTGGCAATCTTGGCCAAAAGATCTTGCAACGCGAAAGCCCCATTCGATAGAAAAATGGACCTCGATTTTGAAAAAAGAAATCGGATATTATGAATTTATCCAATGGATTTTCAACAAGCAATATGAAGAATTAAAACAATATGCAAATAAAAAAAATGTAAAAATAATTGGCGATATTCCAATATTTGTAGCACTTGATTCAGCAGACTGTTGGTCAAATCCGGAACTATTTTTACTTGATTCAACTGGAAGTCCAACAGGAGTAGCGGGAGTTCCACCAGATTATTTTAGTGAAGATGGACAATTATGGGGAAATCCCTTATATAACTGGCAAACGATGCAAAACACAAATTTCCAGTGGTGGATAAACCGTATAAAAAGATTCTTAGAATTATCTGATTATATAAGAATTGATCATTTTCGAGGTTTCGATTCTTTTTGGAATGTGAAATATGGAGCACAAACAGCAAAAATAGGACGATGGGAAAAAGCACCTGGAGTCGCACTTTTTACTGCAATTAAAAAAGAATTTCCCGATTTACCGATAATTGCTGAAGATTTGGGCGTAATAACCGAAGATGTAGAAACCCTGCGAGATGAATTTTCGCTCCCAGGAATGAAAGTTATGCAATTTGGCTTTGACGGAGCACAAAATAATATCCATTTACCAATGCACTTTCAAACAAATCACACAGTAGTCTACACAGGAACACATGATAATGACACAACCCAAAGTTGGTACGAAAAACTACCATTTCATATTAAAATTCAAGTAAAAAGATATTTAGATTCTGAGGGTGAGGATATTCCACATAAAATGATACGCTGCGCTTTACTCTCGATAGGAGATAAAGTTATCATCCCTATGCAAGACTTACTATCTCAAGGAGAAAATTATCGAATGAACACTCCTGGTACATCCACAGGTAACTGGCAATATCGAATCACCGCAGATGCGTTGTCGCCAAAACTCGAAAAATTATTAAAAGATTTTAATTATATATCAGATCGTAACTTATAAAAGGAGAGCCCTAATGAAAAAAGTGGACATATTTGAAAAATTTCACGCAGGAGAAGAAACAAAAGGGCATAAATTATTTGGTGCACACCTAACTAAAAAAAGTTATAAGTTTACACTCTGGGCACCAAACGCAACAAAAGTTTCTGTTATTGGAGATTTTAATGATTGGGATAACACTATTGATTTAATGAAAAAAAATGAAGACGGTATATGGAGTTTAAATATTAAAAACGTAAAACAAAACCAACATTATATGTATGAAATAACAGATTATAATGAAAACGTAAAGCGAAAAGCTGATCCATACGCCCAATGGGCTTCTGTACGTCCAGAAAGAGCATCAATTGTATATGATAATAAAGGCTTCACATGGCATGATAAAAAGTGGTTAAATAAACGAAAAAAACAACTATATTATAAAATGCCGATAGCTATTTATGAACTACATCTTGGCTCATGGAAAAGAGATAAAGAAAATGAATTTTTAAATTACAAAGCTTTAGCAAATGAATTAATTCCATATGTGTTGGAACAAGGTTTTACACATATAGAACTTATGCCGATAACAGAATATCCTTATGATGGGTCATGGGGTTATCAAGCAACGGGATATTTTAGTCCCACAAGCAGATACGGTACTCCCGATGAATTAAAAATTTTTATCAACGAGTGTCATATTGCCGGTCTTGGTGTAATAATGGATTTTGTACCAGGTCATTTTTGTAAAGATGATCACGGATTATTTTTACTTGATGGAACGCCTACCTACGAATACGAAAATGTATCAGTGCAAAGCAATGATGGTTGGGGAACAGCAAATTTTTATTTAAGTAAAAATCAAGTTCAAAGTTATCTAATCTCTAGTGCAATGTACTGGCTCGAGGAATTTCACATTGATGGATTTCGAATTGATGCTGTAGCAAATCTAATATATTGGAATCTTGATGGAAAAAACCAAGAAAATCCTCATGCTATTAGATTTTTAAAGAAATTTAATGGGGTAATCAAAAAAAAATACCCTGATGTTTTACTTTTTGCTGAAGACTCAACAACGTTTGAAGGAGTTACATTACCAGTAGAAAATGGAGGACTAGGTTTTGATTTTAAATGGAAAATGGGTTGGATGAACGATATTTTATCCTATATGCAATTACCGACAAGCGAGCGTGTGCATCATCATGATAAATTGACATTTGGAATGTGGTATGCTCACACTGAAAAATTTATTCTACCCTTTTCACATGATGAGGTAGTTCATTTAAAAAAATCCTTATTGAATAAAATGGCGGGTGATGAATGGCAAAAATTTGCCCAACTACGTTTATTATATGGATTTATGTTTACTCATCCGGGGAAAAAATTATTATTTATGGGAAGCGAATTTGCACAAACAGCTGAATGGGATGAGAATATTCAACTAGGTTGGCATCATTTTGATGATGACCGACATTTAAAAGTAAATCTGTTCACAAAACATCTATTAAAAATTTATCGAGAGAGTAAGCCATTGTATGAATGCGACCATGAAGAATCAGGTTTCAGCTGGATTGATGCAAATAATAATGAACAATCAATTTTATCTTATATCCGCTACGACCAGTTAAAAAATCCTCTAGTAATCGTGTGTAATTTTACAGAACATGTCTACTATGATTACAAAGTTGGAGTACCTAATGCGATAAGTTATGAGGAGATTTTTAACAGTGATAAAGATTTGTATGGTGGGTCAAATCTCTATAACGGTGGCATTATTAAGTTAGAGGATGAACCTTTTCATAATCAACCGTCACATGTGGAAATGACCATAGCTCCAATGGCGATTTCTATTTTGAAACCCACATCCATTAAGTTGAAGTCATGAAAAAAAGATAAAAAAAATCCTTTATAAAAATAAGTTGTACGTGTTTGAAAAAATTTATCCAGACACTAAGGAGGGGGAATGAATTTTGAAAATAACAGAAGAAAATTTTAATTTTCGTTTTGAAGAAAAAAGTGAATTATTATATCGAAAACGACCTACTGAGTTGAGTCATGAACAGGCGTATTTTGTGCTTGGTTCGATGATTAATGAACATATTGCGCAAAAAATCGAGTATTCTAAAGTGATACAAGCTGATAGAAAGAAAGTCTATTATTTAAGTATGGAATTTTTAATCGGAAGATTACTGTCGAGTAACGTGCTTAATCTAGATTTATTGCAGATTGTTAATAAAGGGTTAGCAGTTTACGGTTTAAATATGGCTCTTTTGGAAGATAAAGAGGCTGATGCGGGTCTTGGTAACGGTGGTCTTGGTCGTCTTGCTGCGTGTTTTTTAGACTCTATTGCAACAATGAATCTGCCAGGTCATGGAAGTGGTCTACGTTATAAATTCGGATTATTTAAACAAAAGATTGTTGACGGTGAGCAGATTGAGCTACCTGATGACTGGCTTACAAATGGAAATGTCTGGGAGATAAAACGAAGTGATGAAACGCAACGAGTACGCTTTGGTGGAAAAATAATTCAACATAATTATAATCAGCACCTCAATATTGAACATATCGGTTATGAAGAAGTTTTTGCTGTGCCTTACGATTTACCTGTTGTTGGTTATAAAACTGATACGGTTAATACCTTACGTTTGTGGGAGTCTGCGCCAAGTTTTGTTCCCGTTGGAAAAAATCAGCATGACTATTATTTACAAACAGAGGCTATAACGCAAAATTTATATCCTGATGATTCAGATGATGATGGTAAAATTCTGCGTCTTAAACAACAGTACTTCTTAGTTTCGGCAACTCTGCAAAATGTAATAGCAAAGCATAAAAGTCAATATGGAAGTATTGAATATTTTAATGAGCATATAAATTTTCATATCAACGATACACACCCAGCGATGGCAATTCCAGAGTTTATGAGAATTTTACTTGATGAAGAAAAAATGAGTTGGGAGATCGCTTGGGAAATTTCAAAAAGAACTTTTGCTTATACGAATCATACAATTTTGGCTGAAGCGATGGAAAAATGGCCCATTTATTTATTTGAACCCTTATTACCACGAATATATCAAATTATTAACGAGATAAATAATCGCTTTTGTCATGAGGTTCTTATCAAATATAAAGATGATTATGAACGGGTAAAAAGAATGTCTATTTTAGCAAATGGTTTAGTTAATATGGCACATCTTTGTATTGTTGGGAGTTTTAGTACAAATGGTGTTGCTGCAATTCATACGGAGATTATTAAAAATCGCGAAATGAATGATTTTTATAAAATGTATCCCGAGCGCTTTAATAATAAAACAAATGGTGTTACTTTTAGACGTTGGTTATTTCAAGCAAATCCAGAGTTAACCGAGTTAATCGAGCGGGTTATTGGACCTGGATTTAAAAAGGATCTTTCTTTGTTGCAAGATTTAGCCCACTATGCTAAGAACCGTCCATTTCTTCAAGATTTTGCTGCTGTTAAGCACATGAAAAAGAAGCAACTTGCTGAAATAATCTTCACAGAAAAAAATCTTGAAATAAATCCGAATTCGATGTTTGTCATTCAAGTTAAACGTCTTCATGCTTATAAGCGCCAGTTGTTGAGTGTTCTTCATATTATGCATTTGTATAATGAGATTAAGGATAATCCGGAAATTGATGTTGTGCCAAGGACATTTATTTTTGGTGCTAAGGCGGCTCCGGGTTATATTTATGCGAAAAAAGTGATAAAGTTAATTAATGTGCTTGCCGATAAGGTGAATAATGATGTTGATGTTAAAGATAAATTGAGTGTTGTCTTTTTAGAAAATTACCGTGTATCTTCGGGTGAGTTGTTATTTCCTGCTGCCGATTTGTCAGTTCAAATTTCGACGGCGACGAAGGAGGCTTCGGGTACAGGTAATATGAAGTTCATGTTAAATGGTGGGTTGACAATTGGTACACTTGATGGTGCGAATGTTGAAATTGTTGATCGAGTTGGACTTGATAATGCGTTTATTTTTGGACTTGAAGCTGAGCAAGTTCTTGCTTATAATCGCCATGGTGGATATAGACCACTAGATTCATATCACGCTCATAAGGGATTACGCCGTGTAGTTGAACAGCTTGTTGATGGCTTTTTCGAAACAGTCAATCCGTCAACTTTTAAAGAGATTTATGATGAATTAATCGGTCGAGATGAGTACTTTGTTTTGAAAGATTTCGAGGGTTATATTAACGCACATGAGGTAGCTGCTGATGCGTTTGTTGACCGCGAAAAATGGTTTGAAATGTCTACGATAAATGTTGCGAAATCGCCGTACTTCTCTAGCGATAGGACAATTGATTCATACGCTAAGGAAATTTGGAATATTGAGCCTGTATTGTAATGATGAAAAAATAGTGTGATATCGTGTTAACATTAAAATGTGTGTTTTTCAGTCTTAATTGTTTCGTGGCAACACTTGGAGAATGTATTAAATATGGAAAATGCACAAGAATTTTCGCGGATTAATTGTAGAAATAAACGTTTAATTTTAGATTGTAATCGTAGAGATAAAAGACTAAAAATAAGGAGTTCAACATGGAACTAAGGATACATATTATATTTTCACTGTTAATGAAAATTTTATTTATTTTATTATTAATTTTAGTAATATATTGGATGATAAATATTATCTTTTTCACTATACATGACTTTCAAGTAGAATATGACTATTTATATGAATTGATACCATGACAAGTTATAACGCTGTGAGGACGAATTTTAGATTTTCATCAAGAGTATTTCAAATGTTATACAACCACATCTTATAACAATACCTATACTAAACAAACAATCTAATGCAGTAAAAATTTAATAGATGTTTAAAAATTAAAATCAAGCAAGTATGCTTGATTTTATCGTTTCAGAATAAAATTAAAAATTTGATTTTATTTAACATCTACATATCGAGTTCAAGCGTTAGATTTCATTTTGAAAGATATTCCTGAAGGTATTCAACAAAAAGTTCAAGAATGTATGGAAATTGTTTATGCGAGTTATTTAAAAAAAAGCACGATCGAAAAAAGTTCAGAATTAAGTGGATAATTCAATTAAAGTATACGACCAAGTGGATAATATGTTTATCATTTCATCCAATATACCACATTTGTTTACCTATTTAATTAATCCAAATAATGTTCAAGAGATTTTTAAATCTACGAACGAAGTTGAAATGATAAATGAATAAATATCTTTAGTTTCAATCGGAAAAATGAAAGGTTTAATAGCTTGCACATAACAATATATACAGTTACGCCTTATCGGAATTTCGATAAAAGATTTTTAAATTGAATAGAAGCATCAAATAATTTGTCGTATATGAATATCAACACGATAGTTGTAAGTGACTATACATTTTTCAACCAGTTTGTTTTTTTCTTAATCATTATATGATTTCCAATCCAGAAGAAACTGGTTAAAAATATCAGTAATCTGTATGCTAAAAATTCCGGTAGTATTGCAACAACAAACAACGCGGTAACAAGTCCCAAAATTCTTCCGAGTGCTAACGGAAATTCTGTTGCAACAAGATATTCGTCTTTTGTGAATTCGTCTTCTGATAATAAAGCGAGTTGGAATTTTGATGCTTGTGAAATATTTTGTGCCCATGTTGAGACTATTCCAATCGCTATAAAAGTGATAATAAGGACGATTTCGTTTGCAAAGATGGCGAGATTAATTAACACGATAAGGTTTACTATTGCTGCTATTAGGTGTATATTTTCTCGATTTCGTGGATTTATTCGTTGGGTAATAAGTAGAGCGCTGAAAAAACTAAGTACAGCCATTAATGTTTGGTAATTTCCTAGTCGAAGTTCTGATCCTGTTATCGAAAAAGCTAAAAGAATGAAAATTTGCATGTAAATATTTTGACCAAATCCCCAACTAAGACTGTACCACTTATTCGTATCCCAATAGATATTGCCTTTTTTTCTCAGAGCTTTTAGTGGTTTTAATACTTGATTTGATTTGAAACCTTTTAATTTGAAAGATAGCATAAATGCTATAAAAAGCATGCAAACTGCACAAGCGAATAGAATATAATACCCGGTTAAATCATCAAATAACACAATAACAAAACCCGAAACCGATGGAATGAAAATTCCGATTAAATTGCTAAAAACATTTTGTAAACCAAAAAATCTTCCTCGATTATCATCATCGACTAAACGATTTAATAAAAGATTAAAACCGCACCAATAAAGTCCTGTTCCGATGCCATTGATAATACCAAGCGGGATAATAAGTTGTCTTATGAAATTTTGGAGCACAAGAAGCAATAAAAAATAAATCCATGTTGCAAAAATTCCCATTCTAAAAATTTTTGTCACATTCACCTTCGATAGAAGATGTGTTCCCCATAAAAATGAGGCGAGCGTTGCTATAGCAAATGAGATAGCAGTAAAAAGTATTAAGAGAATGCTATCAGTTGTACGAATTAAAAAGATATTCATAAAAATATTAGCAAGAGTTCCGCCCGCTGTAAATAAAACTATCATTTTAAGTAAGGTTTTTGCATCTTTGTTCATTATTAAACACGTCCGTTAAACTTTATTAACTCTATTATAACATATTATTGTCAGTGTTGATATTTTTATTTTTAATAATATTTTTTGGTAACTTATTCGATGCAAATTTAATAGTTATTTCTTGCCAGCAGGAAAAAATTGGATAAAATTTGATTATTCTAATAAGTTAATTTAATAAAAAGTGGTTCTCAACATAAAAGTTTTAATTACACGTGATATAAAATTTGAAATCCATTATCTAATTGTCATATAAAAAAGCATAACATGATAATAAGGCTAATAAAAACCATAGCTGTTTCAACCAGAAAAACGAGAGAAATATATTGGTACGAAATGACCTCATCGTTCTTCAACTACAAGAACACAAAAATTTTAAAAAAGACTTGATTTTGATTTTATCTTATGGTAATTGTTTTAATCAATTTCGCTTTTGGTGAAAATTTTAAAATCTACGGGTTAGTTATTGATTTCGAAACACCTAAAGTAACATTACATGGATTTTCAAACTTTTTCTTTATCGATTGGCATCTACTTGAACCTGAAAGATTTATTTACGAAATATATCAGTTTACTCCAATTGAATATTATCCTTTTAGATAAATAATACAAAATGCAAGAAATTTTTAACAATTTCTCGACCCTGGATTTATTATACAGCCAATTAAAAAAAGGTCTTAGTCCTGTAAGATACAGAATTAAGTCCTTCTTTTTTTTAACCTTCGTCAGTTGGAACTGATGGATCGTCAGTTTGATGAGATATTTGTGTTATTACAACATTAGCGTTATATCCAAACTGGATTAAATCATCATTTTCGTTTTGTGGATCATTGATATGAATAATATTAAATGATAATTCTGGTGACGCTGTTTCAGAATTGTGAACAATTAATGCACTTCCGGAAATTACACCAATAGGAAGTGGTAAATAAGAATAAACAATCGTAGCTCCATCAAAAATGACTTCAACATAACATTCATCATGAACATCAGTACCAAGAATCGGTATATCCCATGTTACGAGATACGTTCCTTTATTATTTAATGTAAATACACCACTGAAGCCTTCAACACTATCACCAGTTTCTTCATAAGTAACTATATCATAAGGATCATATTTAATTGGTTGACCAAATAAAATCGAGCTACCCGAAGTAAAAGGATTCATTGATTCGGTAGAAGTCATTTGTGAATGTCCATAACCTAGTGGATCAGGAACGAAGGTTTCAGCATTAATACTAAAAATCGCAATACCAGCTTTAACTTGTGTATGCTCAGACAATGTTGCATTATTTGTTGAAGCATTAATTAACGAAACAGTATCACCGGCAACAACAGAAACGATACCAAAACCTGATGTACCAGAAATTTTAGCATTACTTGTTCCATAAATACTATTTGCAATATCGTTAGAAACTACTATAGAAAAATTCGCACCATTACCAGATAAACCTGTTTGTTGCGCAACGTACCAATTAATAAAGAATACGCCTGGTTTATTAAACTTAATCTCACCATTTGGAACCTCAACATCATTTATTTCTTCTGTAACAAATTCTAAATCAGAAATCGAACCTGTAACCGACTCATTAATCAAAGTATCGAATGGAATTGCCGCATTAGGAGCAATTTGTTTTCGAATACCAACAACACCAACAAACTCGGCTTGAAAATATTGCACGTTCATTTTATCACACCCTTATTTTTTTATAATTTATAAATCGAAACTCATAGGCTAAAGTTCAAAAATTGTCAAATTCGCACATGGAGCATATCTAGAAAGCTGAACCAAATCAAATGACGTATTCGCAATACAAATATTGGTACCTTTTTCAATAACAGAAATCAATGAACTACCACTCACCCGACCAACAGAAATTGGCTCAGTTTCGACATCTTTTATTTCTGAATTGACCGATACACCAAAGCTTACAGATGGCGACGAATCACTACCTTCTACCACGACACTCCAGTTTACAACAAAATGGCCAGGTTTTAAAACTTGGATTTCACCCGTAACTAGGTCCATTACGATATCATTTCCTACGTGATTTTCGATATGATCAAACGCAACTACACCATCTATTTCCATTATCAGACTTTTTGGATTTAGTAATTTTACTTGCATCGCATTTTTTGAATTATCATCACAATTTACATTACAACTCACAGGATTTATACAATGCTCGATAAAATTACACAACTTAGCACGTCTTCTTTTTTGACAACATTTTAAACAGTTGCAAGTTAGGGAACAAGAATTTGAACTCATATTAAAAGCAGATTTTTTTCCACAACGCATGCCAGATTGACAAGAAGAAGTCGCAACAAAATTTCCATTAAATTTTCTCACAACCACACCCACCCATCAAAAGTTTCATAATATTATATGCAACAACCCTTTTTATTGCGTTGATGAATTACCCAAAGTAGCATATTTAATCAAAATTTTGTATATAAACCATAACGCCACAAGCCGGAAAATCATAAAATAATAATAATGAAGCTACCTTAGGAGGATAAAATGGCAGACTTATTAGAAATAATCACCCTACAACAAAATGACTTTACAGGAATATTTTTAAACGACGAAAAAATACTAGAAACAGCACTAATTAATGTAGAAAATATAATGGAAATCAGATATCTATTTGATTCAATCGACACACAAGAAGGACTTTTATCCATATATAACATGCTAGACGTCGCATTTGAAATCCCACTCGACGAAAATTTACTATGGCTTGGCATTGAAGAACCATTTATAATCACCGACACCCACTCACAGAAAAAAATTGCCATTATCAATGTAGAAAACGAAAACCTCGCAACTTTAACATTCACTGGCGAATTTTGGGACGAACTTGAAGAAGAAGACTTAATAAACCTCGATTTAGAAGATATGTATGTAGAGTTACAAGTAAAACTCGCACCATCAATCGAGGAATTGAAGCAAGAAGAGGTTACGGTATTTTTACTTAATGGAGAAAATGCTATATTGTATATTGCAGAATTTCAAAAAAAGGACCATGAAATCACAAAAGATGTTGAAATGGGCGGCTACCAATATAAATGGAACATACTTTACAATCCAGGAGCTGTATTAACACAATATCCCATTACCATAAAAGATACTTGGAACAACAATGAACACATAATCATACCAGATTCTATTCAAATAAAACGTGGGGAAATGGACTTAACTGAAGAAATTGGTGCTATATCACACACCACATCCGCTTCGGTCATCGAGGTAATTTTAAACGAATATATCCCAGATATTTTAACGATTACCTATGAAACAAGACTCTCAGACCAAATGATGCAAGTACAAAATTCATCACAAATGAATATCAGCAACAGGGTCGAGCTTCTTGATAACGACAACTTATCACTCATAGAAGAGGATATCACAGCAGAACTTACTATACCTAGTGGAAATCGCTTAATGTCTCAAAAAAGCGGCTCACAATCAGGGCGACGCATCAACTGGACAATTGATTTCAACCTAATGGATCGGGTTATTACAGGCGAAACATTCTTCATCACAGATGTTATCCCAAAAGGACTCATTTTTAATTATGACGCACGAGTAATAAATAAAATCGATTCATCGGCTGTTGATTTTGTAGCAAATTTTTCAGGAAATACACTTGAACTAGAAATCGACGCAACAAGTACAGCAACTAGTTACCGGATATTATTTAGCACGACAATCGAAGATGATTATTTTGACCAATCTTTAGCAAGTTCAACCTTTACAAACCTCGCGGATATTACTTTTGAATGGGAAAAATATGATATCGACGGTTCATTGTTACCTGCGACAACAGTTGTGCAAAAACCCTCCTATTCAGTTGTATATGAATGTCGAGTATTAAGAAAATCTGGTACAAGTTATAATCCCGCAACGGGTGAATTAACGTGGACAATAAATGTTAATCCTTATAACATCGATATTTTAAATGGTAATATCGTTGATGATTTATCGTTATCAAGCAGTTATCCGATGCACTATGTAGTGGGAAGTTTTACTTCAACAACTGCAAATATTGATTTATTATCTGTAAGCAACGATAATAAAATCTTAACTTTTTCCGTCGGAAATATCGGGACAAAACAAGAATCTTTAACTTTTAAAACTCTTCTTGAAAACCCCGAAGATTATGCTGGAAATATCCTAAATTCAAACGGAATACCCACAACAAAAACATATCAGAACACTTCAGTATTTAGTGGTGAAATTATCATTGAGGAATTTGAAGGCGAAGAACCAGAAATCTTTGAAATTGTTTCTAGTTCATATACCGGCAGTGGACAAATTAGAAGTCAGATGATAAAAAAAGATGCGATTGGTTACGACATTGTAACACAAACCGCGACTTGGCAAGTTCAAATAAATCAAAATAATATGATAATGACCGATGTTGAAATCACTGATACTTTTTCAAACGGGCAAACATTAATATTAGACTCAGTCCTTGTAGATGCTAATGAACCAGATGAAAACACCGAAATTTCTTTTGACACATTAACAATGCTAATCTCAATTCCGAATTTAACACAACAAACAGTCATTACCTACCAAACGAAAATTAATCCTGATGAAATAGCAACTTTTAAAGACGACAAAACGATTCATTTATTAAACGCGGCAAAACTTGTACATACCGAAGGCCCAACAACAGGAATAACTGTAACAAGCGAAATACTGATTGAAAATGAACTCATCAACAAAACCGCCTATTATAACACTGAAACACGCGCTATAACTTACATAGTAAAACTCAATAAACACCAATTAATTCTTGAGGACATCATCTTAACAGACACGATTAGCGACGGTTTACAACTTGATATTAACAGCATTTATTTGTACGAAGGAATTATAACTAGTTTTGGTGACTTAACCAAAGGAGATTTGATTTTCGACTTTGAAAATCCACGATTTAGCTATAGCATGAATGCTTTTAACCTCGATCTTCACTCACTCACAGGCCCAATGATCTTAGAATTTGAGTGCTATGTGACGAGCTCACAAAAATCTACGTTTGAAAATACAGTTTATTTATTAAGTGATAATTTAAGTTCAGAATTAAATTCATCAACTGTTTCCATTAGTGTCGGAAGTGGTGGATCGGGTACAAGTTCTAAACGAGTAAACTTAAAGCTCACAAAATCTGATTTACTGCGTCCAAATATTGTAATCCCAAATGCGGAATTTATCATAAAACAAGTTGTCGGTAGCTCATTAATTGATTTAATGACAAGGGCAACAGATGAACTTGGAACCGCAGAATTTTATCCACTAAAAGGCTCTTTAATGGGAACACCTGTTTATGTACTCGAAGAAGTAACAGGAGTATCAGGTTATAATCCAATAATTTTATCTATGGAATCATCGACTGATATTACTGTTTTGCCAGATAACACTCTGGAAAAAAACTGTATAAAATTTTACTTAAATGCTGAAAGTTATGAAGTTGATAATACAATTTATAATCAACCAGTTATGGGTAGCATTGATTTTGTGAAATTATCAGATAAAACTGAAAAAAATAATTGGTTGCCAGTAGTAACAGGAGCAGCAGAATTTATCTTTACCGATAAAACTTTATCTAGTACCTATACAAAAACTGCCATAACAGATGAATTAGGTGTTATTGAATTAGATTTACCATTTGGATCATATAGTGTTTCTGAAACTTTAACTCCAACGCTTCATACAAAGACGGAAGATTTTTCCTTGACAATATCGCCGACTGGGTTAGTTGAGCCTATGGTTTCAGCCGTCTACAATGTTTACTTTCGTCCGAGTTTTCATCTGAAAAAAGTTTCCTCTACGGGTGTTGGTCTTTCTTCAATCAATTTTAACTTACTAGAAGAATTCGACTCAGAAAAAATAATTGTTGAAACGGGCTTTACTAATTCTTTAGGTGAGCTTTCTTTTGAGGATTTGTATGGCGGGAGTCATTATTTTTTACAAGAGGTGACACGAGCGGGTTATTATTTGCAGGATGATTATGAGATTGGTGTTGTCTTGCAAGCGGAGGATTATGACTTATTTACTTGGAAAAATTTTGAATTTGATGCGAAACTTAAGGTTACAATTGTTGATATGATGCGCACCGGTGTAGTGCTTTCTGGTGGTGTTTTCGAGTTATATGACGAGTTTCCTGATGATGAAGAAATTCTACCGATAAAAACTGTTACATCGATTTTAGGTATTTGCTTGTTTGATAATTTATGGCTTACTCAAACATCATTTGAGATTGGGGTTGAACCAAATCTTGCGACTTCTACTTATTGGCTAAAACAAGTTAGCGCGACTGATGGTTATTATATTTCACCGCTTATTCATGAGGTAAATCTTAATCCAATTGAGGCTGGAATCAATAACCCAAGAACTTTTACTTATTCAGCTGTTATAGAAAATGAACCTATAAAACACAGCGATGTCTCCTTTACTTTTAAAAAGATTACCACCAAAAATGGTCCTTATATTCTAGATTCTGATGCTAGTTTACAAACACCTCTTCCAGGAGCACAATTTAAGATTATTGATTTGACTGTTGGGAGTGATTATGTTTTATCTGCTTCTAGTGATTCGCAGGGCGATGTTTATTTTGAGGATATTCCGTTTGGTACTTACAATTTAGTCGAGGTTTCTACTCCGGCTTTTCATCACCCGTTTGAAATTCATACAGTTTCTTTTGATGAGTCTGGTAAACTGGTTAGCGTGGATGGTATCGAGGTTGAAGAAGATGATGATTTCTTTTTTGTGAACAATATTTTTACGCCACAACTGATAATTACTGTGACAAAATCAGATGGTTTAACACCAATGTCTAGTTTAACATTTGAATTACTCAAAGATGATGAATCGAGTTTTACGCCACAAATTTTAGCAATAACAAATGAATTTGGTGTTGCAGTATTCGATGATTTAATCGGTGGAGATTCCTATATTGTCAAACTCCTAAATCAACCAATTAGTGGTTTTTATCTAACTCCAAATTATACAATTCCTGTTGTGAATCAAGATTCGAATTTAACCTTTCACTGGGTTATGTATGAACATGACGCTTCGATTTCGCTTAAAAAATTCGATGGTCGTGATGGAATAGTTCCAGTAGCGGGAGCAGTTTTTGAACTTTATAATGTTGATCCTGATGTTGAAACAAGTAGTTTGCCGATTTTAACAGCGACCAGTATTATAGACATTCCCACTAATATATCGATGGTCGAGTTTGAAAATTTAGCTCTTATAGAAAGTGTTCCTCTTAATTTTAATGAGCCTGTTTTGTCAACCACTAAGTACTGGATAAAAGAAACAGACGCGCCAGTGGGATATTCGTTTAGCGATGAAGTTTTCGACCTCGATTTAACAGGGGGTTCGAGTAGAGAAATTCGTACACAAAATTATGTAATTGATAGAATTGATAATTTTCCTGTTGTTTGTGATATTTCGTTTAAAAAGCTGTCGAGTAAAGATAGTGACATTATCCTAGGTGCTAAATTTTTGCTTACTGACCTAACTACCGGTAGCGCCTATGTGCAAACAGCAGTGGTAGATTCTAGTGGGATGGTTGAATTTGTTGATGTGCCTTTTGGTCGCCATCTTATAAGCGAGGTTGTGACTCCTGATTATCATTATAAAACGTCGTCTTTTGAGATTGAAATTGATAATTTAGGAAATCTAATAGATTTTAACGGGTTGACTGGAAGCTTACTTGATATAGCAGTTGATGATTTAACTGTTGTAAATGAGATTAAAAAAACATCCTTATCACTGCTCCTTGTGGATGATATTGGTGAATTAATTTCAGGCGTTGAATTTGAGCTTTATTATATGAAAAATGGCACGAGTCCACAACTACTCACATCTTTTGAAACTGTACTAGGAGAAGCAACAACAGGTAATATTTTAATGGGCGGTGAAGTATACAAGCTTGTACAAAAAACTCAAACTGAAGATTATTACCTCTCATCAGATGAATTTTTTACTATCTCAGATACAGCAGAAGGTCGAACCAATCCCTCAACAACTCTACAACCGATAACTCATAAATGGATAAAATATCGCCATGATGCAACGATAAAGCTACAAAAATTTGATGCCCGTGCTGGAAAAATTTATCTCACTGATGTAGCATTTACCCTTTTTGGTAGTAAGTATGATGAAGACGAAAATATTGACGTCATTGATGAAGATAATTTAATTGCAACACTCGAAACAGGCGAATTGGGAATACTTGAATTTAAGAATCTTAACTTAGAACAAGCAGCACCGACGACTACAAATACTGAGCCAACTCTACTTGCGACAACCTATTTTATCAAAGAAAGATGGATACCAATTGATGAATCATATTCACCAAACACGACCATTTATAAAGCAGTGTTGAGTTCTGGGATCGGGCAAAGCACTCGCACGCAAGTATTTGATATTGGAAGAATTGATAATGAAGCAATCTCAGCGGATTTTACTTTCACAAAATATACCAATCGCGACGTAGGCCAAATTCTAGAAGGTGCCGAATTTTTACTTACTGATGAAACCGAGATTGACGAAACTTATTACAGCACTTTTTCACAGATAAGAACATCAAACGCATCAGGAATCGCCACGTTTAACAACATCCCATTCGGGACGCACACCATTGTTGAGACAGTCGTGCCTGATTATCACGAGCCACTTTCTTTTGAAATAACGATTGACAAAACGGGAAAACTTACTTTATTTGATAACGAAAGTGTTAAATATGATGAATTTGATAATCTTATAACCGAGCTTGAGATAACAAATAAAATAAAATTAACAAACGCTACTGTAACGATAAAAAATGACTTAGGTGACTTACTAGACGACTTAGAATTTACACTTTACCGAGAAATCAATGATGAACTTGATACGATATACATCCCAGTAACAACAATTATCACTTCGAGTGGAGTTGCCTATTTTGAAAATGTACTAATGGGTGGAGAAGTATATCAGATAGTTTTAGAAAGTGATATCTCGGACAAATATTATGCTACTGGTAAATTGCGGATTCCGGTTGAACAACTCGGCCCAAAAAATAATCCTGAAGAAAATTTAGAACCCTATTTTATTGAGTGGACACTTTACTCGTACGCTGCCACAATTTCCTTGACTAAATACGATGCGCGCCCAGGGCTGGTAACAATTGATGATGTCGAATTCGTCGTTCATCCCGCCAAAATTGTAGGTGAAAATTTAATTCCTGATGAATCGGTAAGCTATGGACCATTTACAACTGTTGCTGGGTCGATTGCTTTTAATAATTTACCACTTAATCAAGGGACGATTTCGTCAATAAATACTGAACCAATGCTCGAGGAGACTGTTTATTTTATTAAAGAACTCTCTGTTCCCCCAGCCCGAGGCTACATTTTTGAAGATATTTTAGAAGAAGTTACATTATCTAGCGGTAATAATTCTGCAACAAGAAAGCAAGTTTTTGATGTAGCACGTATTGATAATACTCCTGCGGTTTGTAGTTTTAGTTTTGAAAAATTTACTGATAAAGAGGAAAGTTTAACTAATATTTTTGGTGCAGAGTTTAAAATTATTGATCAAACGACTTATAGTTCTTTTACCCAAACAGCCAATGTTGACAAATTCGGCGTCGTTACATTTACGGATATCCCATTTGGTTTACATATTATTACTGAAACGATAGTTCCTGCTTATCATGAGGCTTTATCATTTGAAGTTTTAATTAATGAAGATGGGGATTTAGTTGAATTTAACGGATTATCTGCTAGTGAAATAGCTGAATTAAAATCGCTAATTCCGGTAGTAAACCACATAAAACGAACTGAGCTTACATTATCACTTGTTGATGCAAGTAATACACCTATATCAAATGTTTCTTTTAAAATAATTCGTGTTATAGACTCGGGTGAGGATATCGAGTTTGCTGAAGTTTTTACTGATGAATATGGAGTTATTATTTTTGATAATCTAATTGGTGGTGAGTCTTACAGAATTGAGATGATAAATAATCCAATTTCAGGTTATTATCAATCAGGTTCGTACAGTTTTTCTGTTACATCATTTAATTCCTTAGACTCCCATCTACCAATATCTAAACAAAGGCTCGCAAAATTGTCACATACTTGGATAGTTTATCCTTATAATGCAAGCTTAACACTGACAAAATACGATAGTCGCGCTGGTTTTGTGTTAGTTGAAAATGTAGTTTTTGAACTGTATAAAGATAGCGAAGAATTTGATGAAATTACACCTTACTTAGGCCAGATTACAACTGATGAATTTGGTCAAGGTACTTTTGAAAATCTTGCCCTAATTCAAGGTGAAATTATGGATACGACTTCAGAACCACGGTTAGAAGATACCACTTTTTGGCTAGTTGAAAAAATTGTACCTGAGGGTTATGATATCCTAGAGGCTCAAAAAGTTACTCTTAAAGCGATAAATGGCCGAACTTTTGAAACGACAATTAACGTTTATAATGTGCCCCACAAAGGTGATTTTGCTTTTACTAAGTTTACAAATCGTGATAACTTACCACTTGAAGGAGCAACTTTTACTTTAATAGATTTGACTGATAATAGTATGCATTCTCAATCGTCAAGTGATGTTAATGGTTTAGTCTCGTTTGAAAATGTTCCTTTTGGAAAATATGATTTGTTTGAAACAGAGGTTCCCCATTATCACGAGCCTTTTTCGACAACACTTGAAATGAGTCGAGAGGGACTGTTGATTGAGTTTGATGGTCTAGATAGTGAAACAATTCCTGCTGGAAATTTAGAAATTCAAAACGTTGTGAAAACAACCTCGTTAAAAATAAATAAATTTGATGATAAACTCGTTCCAATGGATGGGGTTGTGTTTGAGCTTTATCATGTTCAAGAAAGTGAGTTTGGAAAGATTTCAAGGCTTGTTGGAACGTCAAGTACCGCTGTTGGTATGGCGGATTTTGATGGTTTAATGGGCGGGGAAGAATATGTTGTGAAGGAGTTGGATAATCCGCTTACAGGTTTTTATGTTTCAGGTGAGTTGCGCTTTGTTGTGACAGATTACGATGTTGTGGCTGGTGTTGATGAGGCTTATTGGGATTTATCTGAGATAGTATACGATTGGATAAATTTTGCGTACAATACTCAGCTTACGATTCAAATTACTGATACTTTGCGTCCGGTAATTGCCTTAGTTGGTGCGGATTTTGAACTTTATCAAGATGATTCGTCAGGGTTTGGTCCGTTGCCAGGTTTACCATACCAAGTGGCAACAACGGATTCATCTGGAAAATTGATTTTTACACAGTTACAACTAAATCAAAACGATAGCAATCTTAGTATAAATGAAGAGCCACTACTTTCAGATACGATTTATTGGTTAGTGCAAACGAGTGCTCCTGATGGTTATTTATTTGATTCTACTCCTTTAAAAATCATCCTTGAAGTTCAAAGAGCCCGAGATAACAATATGCAACCTCGTGTTTATAATTTTGAGTTAGATTTGACGAATGCGCCACAACTTGTTGAAGATAGCCAATTAATTTTTACGAAATTTTCGAATAAAGAATCGGATTATACCTTAGGAAAAAGACCACTAAGTGGTGTGAACTTTACATTAATGGAAATTTATTCGATGAGTGAGCTCATTCTTAACGCAACATCAGATGAACTTGGTATTGTAATTTTTGAAAATGTTCCATTTGGTCGATATTGGCTGATGGAAGATAATGTTGCTCTTTATCATCAAGAATTGGATGGTTTTGAAGTGGAAATTGATACATCTGGTAATTGTGTCCTATTTAATGGAATAACAAATCCAAACGGAAATGATTTTGAAATTGTAAATGAAATACTTACTTCAGAACTTATTATTACTAAATTAAAAAAAGATGCTGATGTTGCGTTTAGTAATGTTTCATTTGAACTTCTGACTTCAGCCGGCATAACGCTTAATAAAATTGCAACGACAAACGAGTATGGAGTTACTTCTTTTACTGATTTGCTTGCCGGATCAGTTTATAAAGTGCGCGAAATTGGTACTCCTCTTGCTGGTTTTTATCAAACCGGGGAATTAACACAATTTATTGGATCTGACTCTGAATATTATGTGACTTGGTATAATTATGAATTTGATGGTGCGATTTCTGCTATTGTGCAAGATAAATTCAGCGAGGTAGGTCTTGCAAACACGAATGTCGGACTTTATGCCTCAAACGAAATGGGTAACCATGCAAAAGGACCTAAGATAATGATGGCTACAACCGATACTTTTGGTGAAGTTTTATTTGATGGTCTAGGTTTTAAACAAGATTTATCTGTTTTAACAATAGACGAAGAACCAGTTCTACTTGATACAACTTATTGGTTAATTGAAGAAAATCAAGCCACTGGTTATTATATGAACGGAATTCCTAAAAGAGTGAACTTTTTAAATCCAAATCGACATTCTAGTGAAATTGAATTTTTATACAATGAATCGATGGCAGCTCCAATATTGTCACTTATAAGTCATTCTAAAAGAGTAGAATCTAAAGAAGTTGTATTATTTGATGAAATAGTCGATGCAAATGGAAAAATAATTTATGATTTTTCTACGGGAATAATCCATTTAAATTGTGATGGATTATATTATGTGACTTGGAACGTTGCACCACAGACGACTCTTGCTACTGATAAACTTAACTTTTCGATATTTGCTGATGATAAACCGATTATTGGGAGTGCAAATTTTATAACTGATCATGTTCGCGGTTTTGCTCTTATTGAAGCAAAAGTTCCAGGAGTTGAAATTGAGTTAATTAATGTATCAGATTCAGCAATTTCTTTATCAAGAAAAACATTTGTTACTTCATCTTTAACAATTATGAAAATTTCTGAAATCAATCCTGTTAAAAAAACTGATTTTGGTCGTCTATTTTTGGAAGTTGGTTATGAAAAAAATGTATTTGGTAGTGACATTATTGTATTTGAAAATATTTTGTTACCAACGACGAATCCTTCATTGATAGATTACGATATTGATACTGGAGAGATAGAAATTTCACCAGGTGTCTACTTGGTAAAATGGGATTTTCCAATTCTTGGAACCGATGCGTTACCACACGTTACTGTGAAACTACAGTCGACTCAAATAGAACAAACTTGGAATTCCTATATTCCACTTCCGCTTGGTACATTATCGGGAAGCGCGATTATCGTGAATTATTTACCTAAAGAACAACTGAAATTTGTCGTTGATGAAGATATCGTAGAATTATTAATTGGTGCGCATTCTAATGTTACAATAACGCAAGTACATGACATTCTGCAACCAAAAGGATGCGTTATATAAAAAGTGTAGGCGAGTATATTTGTTTTCGATGAAATCTTGAAGAGGGTATTTATTGATGAAAACAATCAATGTACCTCGAGAGATTATCGAGAAAGTAACGAGCTGAAACTAGATTCATTAAAAAGTGTAGGCGAGTAT
>JGI24703J35330_11748635_pt1 | contig 22943 bp, 19 predicted proteins | sample TergutNt197P1_FD_35330 | JGI IMG/M metagenome (IMG submission 35330)
CATGGTCGGGAGCGGGATTAAGCGCGGAGGTAATGCGCGGGTTTGCCAGTATGGCAGAATGCTTGAAAGCAAGCCCTATAACCGGCAGGCGTTCTGCAAAAGCTTGCTGAAGACGGCTTATTGCTTGCAGATATGCAAGCTCGGAGGAAGCGATTAACAGCGCGGAATAAGCGGCTTCCAGCACGGGGTCATGAGGGAAAAGGCCACCGCTGAAAAAAACGCTTACATCCGGCGCGAAAGACAGCTGAATGCCTCCGATAAACAAATCGAAGTCGAGGGCATCCAAGCGCGCAGAGTATTCTTCAAAGGGTAAAATTTCTGCGATTGCAGGCAATTCTGCCGCTGTAAGGCTTGCGGCAAGCTGTTGTGCGATACTTACCCTTTGGGGGTTTTCTGCATTTGCTAAAATCACCAAGGGTTCGTTTTGCCTTATTGGCGCAAGAAGTGCGGCGGCACGGGAGGGGTCATAAGCCGGCCCCGGCACCCGGGAAGCCGCCCAACTTTGCGGGTGAATGGGTGCAACAGAGCGTACCGCGTGCGCCAGATAAAGCCCCGCAACAGCTTCATCGGCATTAAATGCATGTGCCACACCCATCCGATTATGGATATTCCCCCAAAAACCCTGAGGGTTAAACCCAATAAATTCAAAATACATAGCAGGAAAAGTTTCATAAACGGGCGAACGCACACCCCTGTTGCGCGTCCACTCGGTAAGCGGCAGATGGATTGCGTCAATTCTGCCGCGTTCAAAAGCATAAAAATCCGTTGCAGTATCGGGCAGAAAAACCACCTCGATTTCGTTTATTTGCGCACGGCGGCGGAACCCCGACGGGTTTCGTTGCAAAGTAAGCGAGCGCATTGGCGAATGGTTTTTAAGCAAAAACATCCCGTTTCCCACCGGATTCATATTTGCAAAGCTTTGCGGATTTGTTTCACCATAGAAAATATGCTGCGGGATAATGGGGAAATTTAACGAGTACCCCGCCATAACCGTCGCATTTGTGAAAGTAATTTGTGCCGTGCGGGCATCCACACGCTGTACAGATGCGATGTTTTCTACGTTTGCCCGGTAAACGGCATTCTCGGGCGCGTTTTTTAAAAATTCTACGGAAAAAACAATGTCGTCTGCAACAACCGGCCTGCCGTCACTCCAAATCGCGCCCTCGCGAATTGTCGCGTGGACACCCGCAAAATCCGACGCAAAATCAAGTTGCGCCAAATGCCCGTTTATACGAATTTCATCATCCAACATTGCCAAAGGCTCGAAAATAAGGCGCAGTATTCGCGCCACGGTAACATCTTCGTTTAACAGCGGATTCAATGTTGCGGGGGGGCGCATGTGAAGCCGCAAAGTATTTGTTTCTGCCGTGGTTGGGTTAATTACAGGCTCTTGCTCCATTTCAAGCTCCGGCTCTTGCTCCGGTTCAATACCGTCATCTTCTTGTTCCTCGACGGCCGGCGCGTACGGCAACCCATCCGGGCTTATTCGCGCAGTAACATCTCCGCAACCTGTAAAAAAAATAACAAATAAAATTGCTGTTAATATTGCTGTCAATACTTTCATCCGTTAGCCCTGCCTGTCACAGTTAGAATAATATTGTAAATCCGTTGGTTTCTTTTCACGCGCTGCAAATAATTCCTTGTCTCGCTAAAGGGGATATAATTCAGGCTTTGCCCGTCTTGCGAAAATTCCGGGTCTGCAAGCCATCTGCTGACATTGCCCTGCCCCGCATTGTACGCCGCAAGCGCGACCTCGATACATGAGTAACGTGTTTTCAGGCGATTCAAATAAAAACTGCCCATCGCAATATTGATTTCGGGTTTCCACACATCTTCGGCAGAAAAATCTAAGCCCATTTGCTCTGCAAGCTCCTTTGCCGTGGCAGGCATAAGTTGCATAAGCCCCTGCGCCCCCGCGTGAGATTCTGCATCTGCACGGAAACTGCTTTCTGCCATAATAACTGCCAAAATAAGCGACACTTCAAGCTCGCCCGCATTTTCGCGAACAATCTCAAGATACCGCACAGGAAACCGCATGTTTATCGCAATCACAAAGGCTGCTAAAGACAGCACAACAATTGACGCGAATGCAAGCTTTTTCTTCATGGCAACCCCTATTAACCCCCCATCAAAGTTTTGCGTTGCAGAGTTGTTAAATTTCCAAAACATCCAGCCCGTCCCAACCGAATTTCCTTAAAGACATTGCCTTTAATACAGTTTCAATTTTTGAGCGAAGGGCAATGGGGCTTCCATCGTTTTGAATGATGATATTTGCGTGTTCGCGAAGGGGGGCGTCGCCGCCGGCGCGGCTTTGCAAGCGGCGAATTGCGGCATTGTCGTCTATGTTGTCGCGGGCGGTAATGCGTGATATACGAAGGGCATCGGGGGCGGTTACAAGCCATATGCTGTCACATATTTTGTGCAAATTGGATTCTGTAAGCAGTGGCGCGTCGATTACTGCAAAAGCGTGACTGTCTGATTCGGTAATTTTTTCAATCATTTTATTGGTGCGCTCTATAACGCGGGGATGAATAATTTTTTCAAGTTTTTCAAGGTCTGCCTTGCTTCCGAACACTTTTGTGCCAAGTACGCGCCGGTTTATTTCGCCGTTTTCGGAAAGTATTTCGCGGCCAAATGCAGCAAGAATTTCTTTGTACGCGGGTTCGGATTTAGCCATTGCTTCGTGGGCGAGTTTGTCTGCGTGGGCAACAAAACCGCCGCGTTCTGCCAATATAGCCGAAACAGTGCTGGTTCCGCTGCCGGTTATTCCCGTTACGCCTATTACGGTAAGTTTATTTTGTTGCATACCAACTCTCCCCCGCTGTTACGTCGGCGGCCAAGGGTATGGCCAAACATGCGACGTTTTCCATCTCTTCTTTCAGTATATGCTTCACGCGGTCAGCTTCTTCATTTGGCGATTCAAGCAGAAGCTCATCGTGGACTTGCAAAATAAGCCTTGTGCGCAGGTTTTCATTTTTCAGCCGGGACGAAACATTAAGCATTGCAATTTTAATAATATCTGCGGCAGTGCCTTGAATGGGCATGTTCATAGCCACACGTTCGCCGAAGGCACGTTGGTTAAAGTTGGACGATTTTAGCTCGGGCAAGGCGCGGCGGCGATTATAAAGGGTTGATGCATAGCCATCTTTTTTTGCGGCAGATATGGTTTTGTCCAAGTATTTTTTCACCCCGGGGTATTTTGCAAAATAGCCTTTAATGTAGGCTTCGGCTTCTTTTACGGGAATTTTCAAATCTTCACTTAGCCCAAACGCGCTGATTCCATAAACTATACCAAAATTTACCGCTTTTGCATTGCTTCGTTGCTCGGGGGTAACTTCCTCCAGGGGGATGCCCAAAACCTGCGACGCTGTAAGCCTGTGTATATCCATGTTTTTGCGGAATGCTTCTATTAAAATTTCATCGCCCGACATATGCGCAAGCAAACGCAATTCGATTTGGCTGTAGTCTGCGTCTATAAAAACCCAACCTTCGCATGGTACAAACGACTTGCGAAGTTCGCGCCCGTGGGGCGTGCGCACGGGAATGTTTTGCAAATTCGGCTCGGCACTTGAAAGCCGCCCCGTGGCTGTTAACGCTTGGTGAAAAGTCGAGTGAATGCGCGAAGTTTTAACGTTTATCAGCGGAAGCATTCCGTCGGTGTAGGTGGATTTTAATTTTGAATGTGCGCGATATTCAAGGATTAAAGGCACAATCGCGTGTTTATTTTTTAATTTTTCCAAAACATCGGCGGCTGTTGAATAACCTGTTGTTGTTTTTTTGCCGCCTTTCAGCCCAAGTTTTGTGAACAAAATCTCGCCCAATTGCGCAGGGGAATTTATATTAAATTCAATGCCAGCAAGTTCGTAGATTTGGGTGGTTAGCGCGTTTAAATGCAGTTCCAACTTCTCGCCAAAGGTTTTGAGCAAAAACCCATCCACCCGTATACCAACGGCCTCCATATCTGAAAGCACATGCGCAAGGGGCAGTTCGATATTACGAAAAAGTTCGGTTTGGTTGGCGGCAGAGAGTTTTTCTTCCATAATCGGCCGCGCACGCAAAATTATATCCGCTGCATGTGCCGCAAAATCTGCCGCAATGTTTTCGGGCAAATCTGCCGCGCAACGTCGGTCTTTTGCGCGTTTGCCTTTGTTATCCAAAATTTGTTCAAGGGTTGGCGTGGTTTCACGCAAATAAGTTTCCGCAATGTCGGTTGGCGTGCTGTTTGGCGCAAGGGCGTCAAGCACATAAGACGCAAGCATCGCGTCGAATGTGATGTTTTTCACAAAAATTTCATGCCTGCGCAAATGCCCTATCTCGCTTTTTGCATCATATACCCATTTGGGCGAATCACTTTCAAGCCACGGTTTCGCAATGGAAAGAAGCTCTGCCTGTGTTAAATCGCCGCCCGCGCCTCCTATTACGCCACCAATTAAGTTATTCGCTTGACTTGGTGGCGTAACCCCCTTTCCAAGGGGGGTGTCAAAGTTTTGCAACGTAAAACTTTGACGGGGGGTTAATAATGTGATTTCACCGCCAATATGAATATACCTCACGGGAAGATTTGGCGAAGCAATTGCGACACCAACAAGAAAAGGATTTGCCGCACCGGTGCCGGCCGCACCGGCCGCACCGGTCGCACCGGCCGCGCCGGAGTTATCCCATAGCGGGAAGAATACCGCGCCGGCCGCACTGGTCGCACCGGTTTCTGTCAGTTGGGTAAAAACTTCCCTTGCCCTTTCGCGGGTTTTGATTATTTCAATTTCGAGTTTTTTTGGGATGGCAGGGGTTTCGGTTGCTTGGCAAACTTCAAGCGTGGGGCCGGTACTTCCCGTGCAGCCAAAACGTTTATACAGGCTTTTAAGCTCTAAGCGTTTTACCTCTTCGCGGGCGTTGTCGTTGTTAAAATTTTCAACCTGCGAATGGGCGGGCAGTTCAAGCTCTACAGGCGCGTCAAGCGCGATTTTTGCAAGTGCGCGGCTTAAAATTGCCTGTTCGCGAAACTCCGCAAGGTTCGATGACGCTTTTTTCGGCTTAATTTCGTTAACGTGGGCAATAGCGTTTTCCAACGAGCCATATTCGGCAATAATTTTTGTGGCAGTAACCTCGCCTATGCCCGGCACCCCCGGAATATTGTCGGATGTGTCGCCCATCAATGCTTTTACGTCCACAAAAGCCCCGGGGCTTACGCCGTATTTTTCAATTACCTGCACGGCGTTATAATCCTCAACTTCAGTTTTGCCCGCTTTTGTTTTGGGTAAACGGATTTTTATTTTATCAGAGGCAAGTTGCAACATATCGCGGTCGCCGGTTATGATTACGGGCAAAAACCCTTTGGCAACCGCTTTTGCCGAAAGCGTACCCAAAACATCATCTGCTTCATATCCCGCGCAGGCCGCAAGGGTTACGCCCATTTTTTCCAAAAGCCCTTTGAGAGTGGGCACTTGTGCGCGAAGCTCGTCGGGCATACCCTTGCGAGTACCTTTGTACGCGCCATACATTTCGTGCCTAAAAGTGGGTTGCGGCAAGTCAAATGCCACAACCACGAATTCCGGTTTTTCTTCATCCATAAAACGGAAAAATATATTCATAAAACCAAAAACCGCGTTTGTATACTCCCCCGCAGAATTCGTAAGTGGCGGCAAGGCATAAAAAGCGCGGTTAAGAATACTGAAGCCGTCAAAAAGCAGAATCTTCATTCGTCCACCTCAACAAAATTATATAAAAGATTTGAAATTAAATCGCCGATAACCATCTCACCAAAGGCATCCTCTTGATACCACACAAAATGAAGCCAATAATTTCTGCCGTTTTGCCAACTGTTAAGCGCGACACCCGGCGGCAAGCTTTGAGCCGAAATGCGGATTTTTGATGTTGCATTTGTGTTGTAATAAAAAAGATTGTACGTGTGATTAAACTCTATGTCTCTGACTAAATCGAAATAGCTTATACCCTGCACATCAACCCACCCGTGTATCAGTCCGTCCGTTTCGGAAAGGTGAACCCTCTCCGAACGAAACCAAAAGCCAAGCCGGTTTCTGCGCAGGAAGAGAATTCTGCCGCCGTCATTTTTGCAAAAAACCGTACGAAAATGATTGTTTACACCAAACCAATTACGAACCCAACCGTCGCGGCGCAAATTTGATTCAAATTCTGAAAGCACCATCCCCTGCGAAATACCGTTAAACCGCAACACAAACCGATAACTGTTAACATGCAACACGGCAATAAAAACTGCGCAAAAAATACCAATAACAAGTGAAACAATCACCCTTTTGTAAACTATAATTTTCCGTTCATAATCATTGACAACCCGTTTATATGCTTTAAGCTCTGTTTCCAATTTATCCAAATCCAGCCGAATCACCCCAAAACAGGTTTTTGCTTGATAAATATTGCGACACCGATTAATTCATGAACCTTAACCAGTGTCGCAATCCCCCCTTCTTAAGGGGGTGATTAAAGCTTGAGGTTCAAGCTTTAATCGGGGGTTCAATAATACCTTTTTAGCCGTTTTATTGCAATCCATATAGAATATGCTAAAATGGGCTACAATTTTGAATATAATCCTTTTAAAAAAAACAACTTCCGTAAAGGATGATTGGATGAAAATAAAAACTCCGGAAATGGAACGAGCAACAAACCTTGATAAAATGGCGCGTGCATTCGCGCCAGAGCCCCTAAAGGGAAAAGACTTTATAAAGTTTTATTGCCATAATACGATGGAGGCACGCTTGGGGAAAGGTGAAGAGTGTAATTCCCCGTTAAACAAGCTGCTTGAAAGCTGTACAACGCCGTCAAGCTCTAATGCGCACCTGTTGTTGGGGCATAAGGGCTGCGGAAAAAGCACGGAACTTAATAATTTGAAGCAGGAGTTGGAGAAAAAAGGGTATACCGTTTGCGTTACAGATTGCCGGTGGGATTTGGATTTGTTAAAAGTCACTTGTTGGGACATTATGTTGCTTATTACAGAAGGGCTTTGTAAAATTGCAAGTGAAAATAAAATAAAAATCCCCACCAAGCAACTGGAAGAAGCCCTTAGTTACCTGAAAGAGGACAAAGAATTAGTAAAATCTTCGGAGAAGGAAGCAACCCTTGAAGCCGGCGTGGGTGCTAAAGCGGGTTCAGCCTTGGGGGGGATTTTGGGTGCATTTGCATCACTTAGGGCAGAATCAAAACTCAGCAACAAAACCCGCGAGATTACAAGCGAACGACTTGAATATTTAATATTAAAAACGGGCGGCTCGTTGCGGCATTTGTTTGAATGCATAATTAACGCGGCAAATCGTGCCAAATTTAATGACGCCGAAATAATCCGGCTTGAAGACGCCAAAAGTGCATTGGACGGGATAAAACGCGAGCTTACCCGCCAAATCACTACCGACGATTATGAACGCTTGGCAAAAATCTACACCCATGAAAAATACAGGGAACGGATTGAGGACAAAGAGTTTCATTTAAGAATGACGCAAACTTCCGTGCTTTTTGAATATCAAAACGGGAGCCGCTGGCATGACGTACATCCCCTTATTGCGGAATTCTTAATAAAGCAAAAGGAAATTGAAAATGAGCGATAATGCCCAAGCCCACAGCACAGTCCGTTGGATAATGGACAATGCCAACATGGGCTTTTTTATCGTTACCGCAACACATAAGCAACAGCGCGAAATTGCCGACAAATACGCCTGTGCGCGCACGGCAGAATACGATTACTCCAAGCATAGCGGGGGGTATTCTTTTTACGCGCTTGAAAACAGGGCAGATGCAAACCCCAAGGCAGATGTACTCTTTGTCTTAAACATGCAAATTGCTTTACAAGATGACGAAAATATAGCCGCATTAAACACCAGCCGCGACGTTCTTGCCGAAAAACAAAAAATTTGGATATTTTTTATGACAAAGGACACGGAATATCGCCTGTCACTCCATGCCCTTGATTTTTATGCCTATGTACGAATCAAAGTGCATTTTGCGGCAGAAGAAGAAACCGCCCCAACAGGAACGGAAATATTGGACTTCCACAATCGCCACAATGTTGAAATGATACATGAAATGCTGGAGCAATATAAACCCCTTGAAGAGCAACTGATGGCACTGCCGACAGACGTTTTTAACAACTTTGCTGAGGATTATAAAAACCGTTTGCTTTCGGCGGCGGTTACGCTGAGTAATATAGCAGAGCTTTATGAAAACTGCGCGGATTACAATCGCGCACTTGAATTATATAGCAAAGCATTGCAAATTCGTGAAAATGTACTTGCCATCGATGATGCGGATATAGCAGTCACATGCCATAATATCGGCTATATACATGATGCAATGGGAGAGTATGACACGGCAATAAAGTGGCATGAAAAAGCATTGATTATTAAAAAAGGCCATATCGAAATTAATCATCAATCTGTAGCAATTACTTACAATAGCATGGGAGCTGCATACTATAGTAAAAATGATTTTACCAAAGCATTGGAGATGTATGAAAATGCTTTGGACATATATGAAAATCAGCTTGAAGCTGAACACATAGGTATCGCATTTGTTTGCGACGGAATTGCAAATGTATATCGCAAGCAGGGGAAGTATGGCGAAGCGTTAAACTTGTTTAACAAGGCTTTAGCCGTTTGCGAAAAAAAACTTGGCAATGAGCATCCGGAAACGGCATCAACTTATAACAATATTGCATCGGTTTATTACGCATTGGGAGAACATCACAAGGCATTGGAATTGCATTATAAAGCTTTGCGTATTCGCGAGAAAGCACTTGGTACACAGCATCCGCATACTGCAAATTCCTATAATAATATTGGGTACAGTTACTTCCGGCAGGGGGATTATGTCAAGGGGATGGATTTATTCAAAAAGGCATACCGGATTTTTTTTAGCACCTTGGGGGATGCCCACCCTCGCACAATACTTTCCAAAAGTAATATGGAAGACAACTACAAAGCCCTCAACCTGCCTCAGCCTTTTGACGCTTGGTTTGCGGAAAACTTTGTCCCTTAAACATACTCTTTAGGCAACCGCCAAAAGTCTATCATTTTTCAAAAAAATATTATAAAATAGATTTCTTGCAGGATAAAATTTCACGTACAATTTCACGTTTAGCAGAGAGGGTTTTAAAAATGGCAAATGTAAAGTTTCACTCTGGGGAGAATATTCCCCTTGAAATGCACAAGGTACGAATGGTTCAGCGGGTGCATCTTCTCCCGATAGAAGAGCGTGCGGAATATATTGCGGCGGCGGGGTATAACACGTTTTTGTTGCGCAACAGAGAGATTTTTTTGGACATGCTAACCGACAGCGGCGTAAACGCAATGAGCGAAAACCAGTATGCGTCTATGTTGCAAGCCGACGACTCTTATGCGGGCAGTGAAACCTACTACCGCTTGGAAGAGGTTTTGCAAGATATGTTTAACATACAGCATTTTTTGCCGGCGCATCAGGGCCGCGCCTGCGAGCATATTATTGCAAAACTGCTTGTTAAGCCGGGTTCCACCGCCATAATGAACTACCATTTCACCACAACCAAGGCACATATTTGCGCTGTGGGCGGCGAAATTGAAGAAATTATTATCGACGAAGGGCTTGAAGTAAGCGGCGATTTAGACTTCAAGGGCAATCTGGATATAAATAAATTGAAGGCATCCATAGCGCGGCTTGGCAAGGATAAAATCAGTTTTGTGCGGATTGAGGCAGGCACAAACCTTGTGGGCGGCCAGCCCGTTTCCATGCAAAACATGCGCGAAGTCTCTAAAATTTGCCGCGCAGAGGGAATTACCCTTGTTTACGACGCAAGCCTGCTTTCAGACAATTTGTATTTTATAAAAACACGCGACCCGGAATTCAAAGATACCGACATTTTAGATATTACTCGTGAAATAGGCTCTCTTATGGACATTGTTTATTTTTCTGCGCGTAAACTTGGCGCGGCGCGTGGCGGCGGAATTCTAACGGGCAACCATGAATTATTCCTTCAAATGCGCGAGATGATTCCCCTTTACGAAGGTTTTCTCACCTACGGCGGCATGAGCGTTCGCGAAATGGAAGCAATGGCAATCGGCCTTCGCGAATCGTTGGATATGGACATAATCAGCCAAACACCCATTTTTGTAGAGGTGCTGTGCAACGAGCTTTTGTCAAAGGGTGTTCCGGTGGTTACGCCCCCGGGCGGGCTTGGTTGCCATGTTGACGCACGCAGGTTTTGCAATCATATTCCGCAAGAAAAATACCCGGCGGGCGCGCTTGCGGCGGCGTTTTATTTATGCAGCGGCGTGCGCGGCATGGAGCGCGGCACCCTGTCCGAGCAACGCAACCCCGACGGCAGCGAAACCCTTGCACACATGGAGCTTTTGCGTCTTGCTTTCCCAAAACGAGTGTTCACATTGTCGCAGGTAAAATATGTAGCCGACCGTCTTACTTGGCTTTACGAAAATCGTGAGCTTATAGGCGGCCTTACTTTCGAGGAAGAACCGCGGGTTCTGCGTTTCTTCTTTGGGCGGCTTAAACCGATTGGTGACTGGCCGCAAAAATTGATGCAAAAATTCCGCGCAGACTTTGGGGACAGTTTATAGTTTTCTTACATTCCCTTAGCAAAAAGAGACTTATTTTTAAGCGTGTATTCCCAAGCGGAGTACACGCTTATTATTGTGGTGATAATAATAAGCGCGAGGATTACGGGGGAAAAAACCAAGTATGAAAACGGAAACGGCAACAGAATATAAACAATAAGTGTGATTTGCGCAGTGGTTTTTATTTTTGCGGTGGTGCTTGCCGCCATAACAAGATTCTGTTCAAGCGCAATCTGACGCAGGCCGGAGATATAGAATTCTCGTGCAATTAAAATAATTGTTGCCCATGCGGGAAAACCGCCGACCAACGCGCTGTTTGTTGCAGTAAACGCGATAAAAGCCGAGCATACAAGAAGCTTATCCGCAAGAGGGTCCATCAGTTTACCAAAGTTGGTAACAAGCCCAAGCTTTCGTGCCAAATATCCGTCGATTGCATCAGTTACAGCCGCTATTACAAACAAAACAAGGGCGAACCACGCATTTATAATTTCGCCATGTGTACTTACATCGTAAAACGGTTGCGCAAGGTACACAAATAAAAATGCCGGGATTAGGCACACGCGCAGCAATGTTATTTTATTCGGAAGGTTCATGTGCCACCTCATTTTTTTATTGCGAAACTGCACCCGGCGCGCTTTTTATTCTGCAACGCCCCGTAAATCGTATCCGTCTGCCGCTGTAATTTTAACGTCAACAATTTGCCCCGGAAAAATTTCCTCGCGGGAAGAAAAATATACAAGCGCATCCACCCCATATGCATCGGCTTGGGTGCGGCCTATATATTCGCCACCCGATGTTTCCGGGGTTTCGTCCGGGATTACAGGCAAAACTTGTCCCACCCGTTTACGTTGTTTTTCAAAATGAATATCCTGTTGCAATGCCATTAACCGGCTTAAACGCTCTTGCTTTAGTTCCTCGTCCACTTGGTAGGGCATCGTTGCCGCAGGTGTTCCTTCTTCCTGCGAATACGGGAACACGCCCATTCTGTCAAATTTTATTTCCTTTACAAATTCAAAAAGGTTTTCAAAATCCTCCGCCGTCTCGCCCGGAAAACCCACCATTAAAGTTGTGCGCAAAGCAATGCCCGGTACCCTGTCGCGCAATACGCGAATCAGCTGTTCCAAATCGCGCTTACTGCCCCCTCTGCCCATTCGCGAAAGCACTCCGTTTTCGCAGTGCTGAATCGGCATGTCCAGATACTTGCAAATCTCCGGGTTTTCTGCCATCACATCAATAAGCGCGGGCGTAATATGCTCTGGATACGCATACATTAAACGAATCCACTTCGCCCCGGATGTTTTTGCAACTTTGAGCAAAAGCTCCGGCAATTTCTTCGCGCCGTAAATATCGGTACCGTAAAGCGCGGTATCCTGCGCCACAAGAATTAATTCCTTGGCACCGGCTTCTGCAAGCAGCCGGCATTCTTCCAAAATTTCTTCTTCCGGCCTGCTGCGATACCCTCCGCGAATCATTGGAATGGTGCAATACGTACATTTATTATCGCAACCCTCGGCAATTTTTACATATGCCGCATGGGACGCCTCTGCGTCGCGGCGTGCGGCAAGCCGCGAAGGGCCGGCAAACTCGGGGGGATTTTTTTCTGCCGGTTTTATATATTTTGCGAGTATTTCTGCAATTTTATCGTATTCGCCCACGCCTGCTATTGCGTCGGCTTCGGGCAGGGTTTCTTTTATTTCGGCCTTATAACGTTCTGCCATGCAACCAACCACTAGCAATGCGCGACACCGGCCGGTTTTTTTGTATTCCGCAAGCTCAAAAATTGTATCAATGCTTTCTTGCACGGCATCACGAATAAAGCCGCAGGTATTAATAATTATTGCCGCGGCATCTTCCGGGTTATTCACCACATCGTAACCCGCCACGCGCAAAGTCCCCACCATCACTTCGCCGTCAACACGGTTTTTGTCGCAACCCAAAGATAAAAGATAAACCTTAGACACGCTGAATTTCCCACGCTTTCAAGCAGTTTTTCATTAAAATTGCAACGGTCATTGGGCCGGCACCGCCCGGCACCGGTGTGATATAGGAAGCTTTTTTTGCACAATTTTCGTAATCCACATCGCCGCAGATTTTTGCCTTGCGCCCGTCTGCGGCGGGTTCAAGACGGTTTACGCCAACATCTATAATTATCGCGCCGGGTTTTACCATGTCGGCAGTGATAAATTTTGGCCGCCCCAAAGCGGCAACCAAGATATCGGCGCGTCGGCAATGCTCTGCCAAGTCGGCAGTGCGGCTGTGGCACAGCGTCACTGTTGCGTTTTCTGCAAGAAGCATCAGCGCAAGGGGTTTTCCCACAATATCGCTTCGCCCCACAACAACGGCGTGTTTACCTGTTATCTCAATGCCTTCGCGGCGGATAAGCTCGATGCAACCTGCCGGCGTGCAAGGCAACAGCGCGCCTTGCCCTACTGTTGCAAGCCCAACATTATACGGCACAAGACAGTCAACATCTTTGCGCGGCTCAAGCCGCGAGAGGATTTTATTTTTGTCAAAGTGAGACGGAAACGGTTGCTGAATAATTACGCCTGTAACGGAAATATCGTTGTTGAGTTTATCAATGAGTGCTAAAACATCGTGTTCGCTTGATGTTTCGGGCAATTGAAGGAAATCAAAGTCGAAACCGACTTCTTCACAAGCCTTTTTTTTCATGCCGATATACACAAGCGACGCAGGATTATCGCCAACCAAAACAACGGCGAGTTTTATGCGTTTATTGCCCTGCGCGTCAAATCCGTGACGCTTTACGGCGGCGGCTACCTCTGCGCGGATTGCCGCCGCGTGTTTTTTCCCGTCAATTATTGCGCCGCCAACTAAGTTAGTTTTGTCCATAAAGCTCCCTGTACTCCTCTCGGGTGATTGTAACCTTTCGTGGTTTTACGCCGTCTTCCGGGCCGACTATGCCGCGGGCTTGAAGGTCGTCCATCAGGCGAGAGGCGCGGTTGTAACCTATCCGGAATTGGCGTTGCAACATGCTGGTTGAACCCTTGCCCTTTGCCAGAAGGAATTCCACCGCATCGTGGAAGAATTCGTCTACTTCGCCTTCGGGCACGACTTTGCCCGGCATCGTAACGCGCTGAATTTCCTCAACTGAATGAAGTGTTGGTGCTTGTGCTTTCAAAAAGTCTACAAGGGCTTCAACCTCTTTGTCAGAGATAAAGCCGCCCTGCACGCGGATAGGCTTGTTTTGCCCCATCGGAAGAAAGAGCATATCGCCCTTGCCCAATAATTTTTCCGCGCCGTACATATCTAAAACGGTGCGGCTGTCTGTGCCGGACGAGACTGCAAACGCAAGCCGCGACGGAATATTCGCTTTAATAAGCCCTGTTATAACGTCCACGGAAGGCCGTTGCGTTGCCACAATCAGGTGAATGCCTGCGGCGCGAGCCTTTTGCGCAAGGCGGCATATGGATTCTTCAACTTCGCCCTTGCATGTCATCATTAAATCTGCAAGTTCGTCTATTATTATTACAATTTGCGGCTGCTCGGGTTCGCCCTCGGCAACTGCAAATTCATTGTAACCCTTTAAGTCTCGGCAACCTGTTTCCGCAAACATATTGTAGCGTTTTTCCATTTCTGCAACTGCCCAACTTAGTGCGCCCGAGGCTTTTTTCGGGTCGGTAACTACGGGAATAAGCAAATGCGGAATGCCGTTGTAAACGCTTAATTCCACAACTTTAGGGTCAATCATCAAGAGTTTAACTTCATCGGGCCGCGCCTTGTACAAAAGGCTTGCAATCAATGTATTTATGCAAACGGATTTTCCGCTTCCCGTAGCACCCGCAATCAGAAGATGGGGCATACGCGCAACATCTGTGATGATGGGGCTTCCCGCAATATCTTTGCCCACGGCAAATGCTAATTTAGACGGATATTCTGCAAAGCGTTCGTCCTCCAAAATCTCGCGCAAAAAAACGCCCTGCGGTTCTTTGTTCGGAACCTCTATGCCAACGGCAGATTTCCCCGGAATGGGTGCCTCTATGCGCAAACCTTGGGCGGCAAGGGAAAGCGCGAGGTCATTACTTAAATTTGAAATACTGCTTACTTTCACGCCAGGGCCGGGTGCAAGGTCGTATCTGGTGACAGAAGGCCCCACACTTACTTCCACAACCTTTGCTTCTATGCGAAAACTGCGAAGTGTTTCTTCCAAAATTCTGGAGTTTTCCAAAACCTGAGTGCGCGACTCTGCGCTGATTGCGGGGCGTTCGTTTTTGGATAAAAGATTAAGCGAGGGCAGTTGAAAATCTTCAAAAACGGATTGCTCGTTTTGGATTGCAGCAGCCGCGGCGGCAACAGCCCGTGAGCCTACCCTGTGCGTTCCCAGGCTGTTTGCGTGCGCGAATTCGTCATATGCAAGGGGGTCGTTATCGCTTGGATTAAGCGGGGCGCGGTTGCTTGAAACAGCCGCAGATGCACCGGCTACCAAGCCTTTTACTATTGGTTCTTCGCCGTATTCGGCTGTGTTCTCTATTGGTGCAAAAACGGGTTCATCAAAATAATCCTCGGGCAAAGCGTCGGGTGCAGCAGGCGCGTGCGTAACGGGCGCGGGCATAACGGGCGGCGCGGGCGTAACGTGCGCGTGCGCAACAGGTGCAACGGGCGCGGGTGCAACAACCTCGGGTTCAACCGGCTTTGCATAAGGGCCTTTTTCCCGTTGCGGCGTCGCGTGATTCCCACCCGGAGAACCCGGAAATGTCAAGATTTCATGGTGTGGTGCATCATGCGCAAATTCTCGCCGCGCAAACAAGGGATTTTTCGCTTGTTTCTGCAAATGCACGTCGTCAAGCTCTTCATTTACAAGCAGAATTTTCGCCGGGGGTAATGCTTCTTCGTCATTTTCTATATCAACGATATTGCTCTTTTTTTCCGCCGGGGGTAATTTTCGTCTTTTTTCGCGACGCCCAAGGGGTATAACATTATCGAAATCTTCGTCTTCGTCGTATCTGTTTGCGGCAGATTCTTCATAATAATCGCGTGCCTTGTCCACAGCCTGCCCCACAAAATGAACAAACGAACGCTTTGTAATAAGCACAAGAAGGATAATAATACCGGCAACAAGCGCGATTATTGCACCTATGTTGCCAAGAAAAAACCGCAAAAGTTCTCCCATCAAAAGGCCGGTAACGCCGCCGCCTGCCTCGCGCCCTGCCCTGTAAACATCACGAAAATACGCAAAGCCTGTGTTGCCTGTACCTGTATAGCGGTCAACAATATGTAAAAGGGATAAAACAAACCAAAACACGGCAATAATCTTAATGATTGGGAATTCAAAATCGCGTGCAACAAGTGCGCAAACAGCATATGCCAAAATGCCTACGGGAAAAACAAAGGCTCCCCACCCAAAAAACCCAAAAAGCATATTGTGAAAAAAAGCAATAATAACGCCCTCGTGATTTGGCAGAAACACGGCAACAAGCAACAAAACACCAATGGTAGCCAAGCCTAAATTTTTTACTTCGTTGTGCAGGGCAGAAGATTTGACGGGGGTTTTGGCGGGAGGGGCAGCTTTTCTCGGCATAAAAAACACACCTTATCACTTTGCTGAAAATTTTATGATTTTTGTAAAATCAGATAAAAGCTTGCGCAAAGTATAGCACCAAACATTGGCAATGACAATATTTCGGGCGGCAGACCGCGTACCGCAAACTACATCTTATGAGTAACGCTGGTGTAGTCAATTCCAAATGTCACTTTTTGTAACTCCCTATGTAACTTCCACGCTTGGACACATGTTGGTAATATTCACATCAAAGGGCTTCACGGGGCAAAAACATAAATAAAAGGGGAATTAATCTTGGACAGAGCTTTAACCAGAAAAAACAAAGACCGTTTAGACCGTATAATCGGTCAAAACATACGTGCCGAGCGCGAAATGCGAAAAATGTCACGCGACGAACTTGCGGAGACATTAGACCTGACTGTATCTCATATGGGGCTAATCGAAAGAGGAGAACGCGGCGCAACCGCCGTTACGCTTGAAAAACTTGCACATGTTTTCAGCGTTTCAATTGACTCACTCTTTGCAGAGCCGGACAATAAAAAATTTTCGGTTAAAGAGGAAAGTGACGATGACGCTTCTTCCAACCGCAGAAAAATATCAACCCAAATAACTCGCCTTAACGAAAAAGAAACCGAATTTGTAATTCATGTAATCAAGGGGCTGATAAGCCAACAACCCATCCGCAGTCTTAATTAAAAGCCTCAAATCAAATATAGGCCCTTAACCCTGCTAAGTATTAAATACTTGGCAGGGTTTATTTTTGGCAAAACCCGGATAAAATCCTTAACATGAAAGACCTTTTATTAAAAACAGAAAACTTAAGCATAACCTTCAAAACCGAAGGTAGGTTTTTTAATGCTGTAACAGGGTTAAACCTTGAAATACATAGGAACGAAGTCTTTGCCGTTGTTGGTGAATCGGGTTGCGGAAAAAGTGCGACAGCATTGGCAATTACAAAACTGCATAACCCCAAACATGCGCAAATTACGGGCAATATTATTTTTGACGGGGAGAATCTGCTTGAAAAAACCGAAGCTCAACTTAATAAAATACGAGGGCGCAGAATCTCTATGATTTTTCAAGACCCGCTTACCGCGCTTAATCCGCTTATGCCTGTGGGCGCGCAAATTGAAGAATCCCTTTTGCTGCACACAAATTTTACGCGAAAACAAAGAAAAGCACGCGCACTTGAACTGCTTGAAGCCGTAGGGATTTCAAACCCGCCGCGTGTTTATGCAGGTTATCCGTTTCAGCTTTCCGGCGGAATGTGCCAGCGCGTTATGATTGCCGTCGCGCTTTCGTGTAACCCCGAGCTTGTTATCGCAGACGAACCCACCACCGCTTTAGACGTAACCATTCAGGCGCAAATTTTAGACCTTTTGCGCTCTTTGCAAAAACAAACCCAAGTCGCTATTTTCCTAATCACCCATGACCTTGGCGTTGTTGCCGAAATTGCAGACAAAGTTGCCGTAATGCACGCAGGCAAAATTGTGGAAACCGGCGATGTGCATCAAATTTTTACAAACCCGCGCCACGACTATACACGCTTGTTGCTAAAGCACCAAATGAATTTTTCTGCCGGGCAGGTTGCCGATGGCTATTCTTGAAGTAAAAAACCTGAAAGTATATTTTCAGGTGCGCGGCGGCATTTTCGGGCGTGTAATTGAGCATGTAAAGGCAGTGGACGATGTAAGTTTTTCTGTGGAAGAAAAAGAAACCCTTGGCTTAATAGGTGAAAGCGGCAGCGGAAAAAGCACAATCGGCAAAGCCATAATGGGGCTTGTTCCTTTATCGGGCGGCAATATTTTTTTTAATGGCGAAAATATTACAAATGAAATAGGCAAAAACCGGTGCAGGTTTCGCAAAGATATACAAATGATTTTTCAAAGCACACACTCATCTTTAAACCCAAAAAAGCGCGTGCTGGATATAATCGCCGAGCCACTGCGGAATTTTGAAAAGAATTCCCGCATAGAAGAGCAAAAAAAAGTAGACGCGCTACTTTCAATAGTTGGCCTTTCCCCCGCCGATGCTTTGAAATATCCGCATGAATTCTCCGGCGGGCAAAAACAGCGTATAGGCATAGCACGCGCAGTTGCACTTAAACCAAAACTTCTGATTGCCGACGAGCCTGTTTCCGCCCTTGATTTATCCATCCAATCCCAAGTCCTCAGCTATCTGAAACTGATTCAAGAACAACTGAATCTTTCCTGCATTTTCATCAGCCACGACATGGGGGTTGTTCGCCATATGTGCCAATCTTTGGCAATAATGCACAACGCACAGTTTGTCGAAACCGGTTCTTGCCAAGAAATTTATACGAACCCGCAACAGCTGTACACCCGCAGGTTAATCGCGTCCATACCCGAGCCTGACCCAACACGACGCGAAGAAAACCAAAGACGACGCCACGCGCTGGAAGACGAATGGAGATTACTTTGCAGGAAGCCTCAGGAAAAACCTGATGCAGGAGCTTTGATATGCACAAAATAATTTTGCGAAGGATTTTATTGCTTATTCCGCAACTGCTTATTATTAGTTTTGTGGCGTTTTTTTTGGGTGTAATGATGCCGGGGGACGCGCTTTCCGGCAAAATTGACCCGTCTGTAAGTGCAGAGGTGCGCCAACATCAGCGGGAGTTGCTTGGGCTTAACCGTCCCATTGCAGCAAGGTATTTTGAGTGGATTGGCGGCATGATGCGCGGCGATTTTGGGCAGAGCTATGCGTATCGGCGGCCTGTTGCCGAGATTATTGGAGAAAGGGCTTCCAATACATTTTGGCTGTCTTTGCTTATGCTTGTTTTGACATATGCAATTGCTGTGCCTTTGGGCGTTTTGGCAGGGCGATACAAAGGCTCGGTGGTGGACAGGGCTGTGATGTTTTATGTTTTTGCGGCGTTGTCTGTGCCCACTTTGGTTTTGGCAATTTTAATGATTTTTGTTTTTGCATTCCAGCTTGGGTGGTTTCCGTCGGGTGGCTCGGTAAATGCCATTGTGCTTGCAAGCGGCAACATGCGCGAGATTTTTTTAAACCGTTTGCATCACATGATTTTGCCGGCAACAACCGGTGCGTTGCTTGGTACAGTTGGAATAATTTTCATGCTTCGCGCCAATATTATTGAAAAAAGCTGCGCCGATTATGTCACGCTTGCAAAGTCAAAAGGCGTGCCGGACAATGTGATTTTTCGCAGACATGTTTTAAGAAATTCGATGATTCCGGTGGCGGCGGGTTTTGGCTTTTCTATTTCGGGGCTGCTTGCGGGAACACTTTTTATAGAAAAAATCTTCCACTATCCCGGAATGGGGCAACTTTTTTTCTCGTCTGTAGGCGCGAGGGATTTCACCGTTGCAAATACCTTAATCATTATATTTTCTGCACTGTCTGCTTTGGGAATGCTGCTCTCGGATATTTTACTGACTATTGTTGACCCGCGAATAAGACAATTTTCGTAATAGAGGATGCTGTATGCAACAATCAATTTTGAAGGCTTTTGCCAAAGAAATAAGAAATGACTATTTTGCTTTGCTGAGTTTATTTTTGCTTGGTTTTATTCTGCTTGCTGTTTTTATTGGCGCACCAATTGTTAACATGCTTCATGATGTTATGTGGGTTAACCCGCAACGTTTGCCTGTTTCGCCGTCAGAATCGGGGACGATTTTGGGCTTGGACAGGCTTGGGCGAAATCAGTTTCATTTATTGTTTGTAGCGGCAAGAAATTCCCTTTACCTAGCATTTGGCGTGACATTTTTTTCTTTTCTTCTTGGCGCAACAATCGGGATTATTTCCGGGTTTTACGGCGGGAAAATTGATAATTTGATTATGCGCGTAACCGATACATGGTCTATGCTTCCCTTTCTTATGGTTGTGATGGTTTTGCTTAGTGTTTTCGGCAGAACGGTTTTGAATTTTATACTGTTTTTATCACTGTTTACCTGGGTAGGGCGGGCAAGGCTTATACGTGCCGCCGCGCTTTCTGTGCGGCAAGCGGATTATATCAGTGCGTCCAAAACCCTTGGCACGCCCGATATTGTAATAATTTTGCGCGAAATGTTGCCCAACCTTGCAGATATCATTGTGGCAAATTTTGTGCTTACCCTTGCCGCAAGCATAGGCATTGAAACAGGGCTTTCTCTACTGGGTTTTGGGCTTGGCTGGGATTATCCCTCCCTTGGCGTTATGATGCAAAATGCTGTAAACCCTATGTATTTGCGGCATTTTCCGTGGGTGTGGGCACCTTCGCTTATTCTTGTGTGTACTTTTATGCTTTGTGTAAATTTTATCGGCAATGCCCTGCAACGGGCGGTTGACCCCCGCCAACGAACAAGATAGAGTGGTAGTGGTGATTTTATGATGGAATTGCTCGCGCCCTGCGGAAATATGAAAACACTTAAAGCGGCTGTGGCGGCAGGTGCAGACGCAGTTTATATCGGTGCGCAAAGGTTTTCTGCAAGGGCTTTTGCGCATAATTTTAATGCGGACGACTTAACCGCCGCTGTTGATTACGCCGCAAATTCAAATGTAAAAACGTACATCGCACTAAATACATTAATCACAGACCGCGAGATGCCCGAGGCTTTAAAAATTGCAGAGTCAGCGCGAGACGCCGGCGCGGCGGCAATTATTGTCCAAGATTCCGGGCTTGCCGCAAATATAAAACAAATGTTTCCGGAAATTGCTTTGCACGCAAGCACGCAAATGACGGCTTGCACCGCAAAAGACGTAAATGCGCTGGTACGCCTTGGGTTTAAACGGGTTGTGCTTGCAAGAGAGCTTTCATGCAAAGAAATAAAATCCATCCACGAAAACACAGATGCAGAGTTGGAGATTTTTGTGCATGGGGCATTATGTTCGTCATATTCCGGGCAATGCCTCCTGAGCAGTTTTCTTGGCGGACGCAGTGCAAACCGCGGAAAATGCGCCGCGCCTTGCCGCTTGCCTTATAAATCGGCAAAAAAAAGCGGCACTTTATTAAGCTTAAAAGACTTATGCCTTATCGATTACATAGGCGAACTTTCGTTTATTTCATCCTTAAAAATTGAGGGCAGAATGAAAAACGAAGATTATGTACGCGAAGTTGTCAGTGCTTACCGTTTTGTTTTGGACGGCGGCAGGTTGTCAGAAAAACAAAAAGAAAAAATGCTGAACGTATTTAATCGCGGCGGCTATACCGATGGGTATTTCACAGGCGAACACGCGGCAATGTACACAGAAGCATTGAGAAAACCTTGGACTCCGCCCAAACCCGGAAACTTTTGAAAAAGTTTCATCAAAACTTTAAAATTGAGGGGGTTCAAGTGTGAAAAATAGTAAACCGATTAAATTTGTGGCTTCCTGCCTAACCCCCGAGCAATCCGCGGCATGTGAAAGCCTTGGGGTTAAAATTGTGCGAAATTATGCGTGTTCGTATGGGGAAATAAAGCCGGGTTGCGTTACGGATTTTTCGATACATTGTTTTAATTCCGCGTCACTGGACGTTTTGAAAAATTTGGGCGTACGCCGTGCCACTCTTCACCCGGAGCTAAATTTTGCGCAAATACGCGATATTAAAAAATGCATAGACACCGAAGCAATAATATATGGAAAAATCCCTTTGATGAAAATAAAAAACCCTCCCGTCACGCCACCAAGCCGGACGAATAACTTTGGTGGCATAATAACCGACAGGACGGGTGCGAAATTTTTCTTGCACGGCAACCAAATGTACAATTCTGTCCCTGTTTTTTTGGCAGATAAACCGGATGATATAAAAAAATCGGGCATTTCCCACGGGCGTTTTATTTTCACAACAGAATCTGCCGACGATGTTTTTGCAGTAATCAAGGCTTATTTGCACCACAAATCACTGAAAATTAACTTCACCCGCGGGAAATTTTATTCAAAGGTTTGATTGTTGGTATAAAGTAAAAACACTTTATACCTTGTGCTTTATTTGCCCTAAAACCCAAAACCCTTTAATACGCCCAGTGCATTTTTTATCTCTGAACGTATTGCCGCAGCGTCGGTTGCGCGTAACGCGCCCTCGATACTTATTTTGTCGTTGTAGCCGATGGCTTTTATTGTTTTGATAAATTCGGCATAAAGGCTCATGTCGTCTTCGGGGCAAGGAACCATTCTGCCCGTGGGAAACGCTGTGTGCAAGTGCTTTAGCCGTGATGGGTTTTGTAATACATCGTCATAGCTTTGGTTTTCCATCGCAACATGGTAGCTGTCTATCATTGTTGCCACGTTTTGCAGGCCGGCTGTGAGTTCCACCGCCTCGCCGTAGCTGTTGACTATATTTGTTTCCGTGGTGTTAAGCGGCTCTACCGATACTGTTATGCCGGCTTTGGCCGCAAAAATTTCCATTGTTTCAACTATCATGCGCATATTTGCCCACACGCCTTCGCGTGTTTCGCCTTCGGGAATTTTTCGCGCACCGCCATTTCCAAAAACCAGATTTTCCATACCAAGTTCCGCAGCAAAGGGTAACATTCTTTCCAAATATGCCGAAATCCCGGCAGCATCCGTGCCGCGCCCCACCAAGGTTAGCGCGGGCGGGAAAAATAAATTGCACGCAAGACAGGGGATGGCTTTAAGCTCATTGCGAAGCTCTGCCACTTTTTCCGCCGAAAGCGCGCTTAACGCCGAAAACGGCAATTCTACATAATCAAAACCCGCTTCCGCAACTGCATCAAAAATTAAACGGCTTGTTTTGTCACCTTCCAAAAACTTTACATCAAGGCAATAACCGTATTTCATAAAAATCTCCCTTTCGATTTTGTATTTTTAAACGCGAATCAAGGGTAGGAAATAACGCCCCGCCTATGCCTTGTAAGCGGTTCGCTAATTGCGCACGGGAAACGTTCGCCTGCGGCTCACTG
>JGI24703J35330_11748634_pt1 | contig 22914 bp, 14 predicted proteins | sample TergutNt197P1_FD_35330 | JGI IMG/M metagenome (IMG submission 35330)
CCCCGCCGCTGTGTCGGGCAAAGCCCGACTACGCTTCCTCGCTTCGCTCCGGTAGGGGCTCTGCCCGGTATACACTAATTTAAAACCTTGGGCTCCGCCCAAACCCGGAAACTTTTGAAAAAGTTTCATCAAAACTTTATTAAAATCGTGCGTACGCACGATTTTAGGATATGCATTTTCTACAGCAAGCTCCGAAATTTAAAGTTTTTGTCAAACTTTTTTCAAAAAGTTTGCAGGGTGTGGGACGGAGTCCCACGGTTTAAAAGTCCCACGGTTTAAAAGTTCAGCTGCCTAATCCATACTTATTACTTTGAGTCCTTCCATTTGGATGGAGTAGAGTTTGTGGTAGCGGCCTTTAAGTTTCATGAGTTCGGCGTGGGTGCCGGATTCGACTACGCGGCCCTTGCGAATGACGGCGAGGGAATCTACATCCTTTAGGGTAGACATGCGGTGTGCGATGGAAATGGTTGTGCGGTCTTTTTGCAATTGGTTGAGTGCGGCTTGGATTTTGCCTTCTGTTTCGGTATCCATTGCGGCGGTGGCCTCGTCAAGTATTAGAATCTTTGGGTTTTGGATGATGGTGCGGGCTATGGAAACGCGCTGTTTTTCGCCGCCGGAAAGGTCTTGGCCGCCTGCGCCAACGCGGGTTTCGTAGGCATCGGGAAGTTTTGTAATAAAGTCGTGGGCAGAAGCCATTTTTGCCGCCCATATTACCTCCTCAACGGAAGCGTCGGGCCGGGCATAACGGATATTGTCGGCGATACTTCCTATAAAAAGATAAATGTCTTGCGAAACAATGCCTATGTTTGCGCGCAATTGCCCAAGGGGCAAATTTTTAATGTCAACGCCGTCGATAAGGATTTTGCCCTCTGTAGGGTCGTACAAGCGGGCGATTAGGTTTGCGAGTGTGGACTTGCCGCTGCCGGTTTTTCCTACTATTCCCAAGCTTTTTCCCGCGGGTACTTCAAGGCTGAGCCCGCGAAGAATAGGAATGGCAGGCTCGTATTGAAACCGGACATCGCGTACTTCAATTTTGCCGGTAAATTTTTTCAAGATTACGGGGTTTTTGGGTTCTTCCACCTCTGCCTTTGAGTCGATTACTTCAAAAACCCGTTGTGCCGCGTCTACGCAACGGGCCCACCAGTTGCTTACCGTTGCCATAAACTGCAGCGGCCCGTGAAGCATTCCCAAATATGCCAAAAATGTTAAAAATACACCCAAGGTAATCTCGTTGTTAATAACCATCATCGCGCCAACGGCGGTTACTGCAACCTGCCCGAAAAAAAGAAACAAATAGATAAGCGGAAACGCCGTCCAGCCAAGGTTTGCCGAGCCTATTTGCACCGCGGCTTGCCTGTGAGAGGTGGCTTTAAACCGCCCGGATTCTTCATCTTCCCGCGCAAAAGCCTTGATTACGCGCTGCCCGTTTACAGAGTCGGAAACCATGTTATTAAGCTGCGAGTTGATTACCCAAAATTTGTGGTGGTACCGCTGAAAAAGCAACATCAGAATATAAAACATCACGCCTGCCACAGGGAGGATTGCAAGGCAGATAAGCGCGAGCCGCCATTCAAGCAAAAACATCATGATAAAAATGCCCGTAAACAGAATCAAATTTAAAATGATAAATGGTAAGCCATCCACAAAAAACCAGTAGATATTTCGTGCGTCGCGGCTGATGCGATTCATAAGCGAACCTGTACGTTTTGATGTGTAAAATGAAACCGAAAGCTTTTGCATTGCTTCAAAAATACGTACCTGCAAATCGTATATAATCCACGGCATTGTTTTGGCAAGCACAACCTGATACATCATTTGAAAGCCCGTGGACACCAACCGCACCAGAATAATAACCATAACAACCAACCCGACTAAGCCGTAAAACCGTCCTTCATTGTGCAAAACATCATCAATAAAAAGCCGCGTGCCAATATATGGCGCGAGTATTTGCATAATTGTGATGCCCAGCATAGTTGCAGAACATGCAAGTACCTTCCATTTATAATACTTGAAAAAACTGAGCAAACGGAAGAAAATGCTCATTTTGTCTGAGCAACGGGGGCAAAGGGCGCGCTCAGGCTCGGGATAACGTGTTCCGCATTCCGTGCAAAAAAGGGCATTTTCTATGCTTATTTCGTCAAGGGGCGGTTTGTTATTTTCGATATTTTTTATAACCTTAACAAGGCGGTCTACAAAGCTTTGATGCCCCAAGGTAAACAGCAAAATCAGCTTTTCGCTTGCGATGGGTGCTGTACCCTCGGAATCCGCTTTTGCGCGGGAGGTGCTTACAAGCCGGCATGTGGAAAGAAGGGCTTCGGTTTTTAACTCGCCCAAGCTTTGTAAAGGCAAAGTTGCAACTTCATGCGTGTCGTATTGGGCAACAAGACGCCGTGCATCCTGAACCTTTACCACGCGCTCGACGCCATGCACAATGTATAAATTTTCGCGTGAAACTGCGGCATATGTGTCGGAAAAATCTGCTTCAAGCGTCATATCTGTGTGTACGGCAAAAAGCAAATCTTTGACAGGTATGCCGTTTGCGGCAAAAACCGCGTGCATATATTCCGGAACAAACCGTTCTTCTTTCATCAAAATTACATTCCTCTCGTTGCAAATAAAAAAACAACTCCCCCAAGGGTGTGCGAACACACCCTGATTATACGCCAAAGAAATGTGCAGGCAATGGAAAAATTGTTTTATATAAAAAGTTTATTTCGCGCTCGCGCTGTCGCGATAGGTTTCTTTGAATGATTTGAGGATATCGGCAAGAGCCTTTTGATATTCGCGGGTGCGGCCCAGTCCTTTTTTAATTCTGGCATTTTCAAGGCGAACAAGATTATTTTCGGGTTCAAGGGAAATGGCTTTTTTTATGGCTTTTTCGGCATTTTTTGTATCATAATCAAGGCGATGGTACGCCGCCAATTTTGCGTAAAACACAGCCCCTGCTTCGGTTTCGTTTTTAAGCGCGGTTGTCATGGATTTTATTGCCTTTGAGATATCGCCCCACGCGGCATGAATTTCGGCTTCTTTTGCGTAATGAGCGGCGTTTTTTTGCGGGGATTTCGCCAGGGCTTCAAGTGCTTTTTCGTAGCTGCGCATTTGCAAATGAACATCCACCGCCTTGTGGATGTAATGTTGCACAGAATCGCCGGGGGATAAATTGTCTTGTTCAAGTGCTTTTTTGTAGTACGCAAGCGCGGTTGTGAAGTCCTTTTGCTCGTGAGACATAAGGCCCAGCAAAAATGCAATATCGGCGCAATTGGGGTTTTGCGCGTAGGCTTTTTTTATAGCCTTTGCCGCTTTGTCGAAACTGCCGTTTAAAATTGCCGCTTCGATGTAATGCAATAAAATGTCAAAATTTTTTGGCTCTAAAGACAGTGCGCGAGTTAAGCAAGAAAGTGCCTCTTGCGTGCCTGAAAGCCGCAAATATTGCACGCCAAGGTTATTTAAAATTGCCGCGTTTTCTTCGTATTGAAGTGCGCGCCTATAAAGTGAAATTGCTTTATAGGGGTCAGATTTTTGGGCATACCAATCGCCGCGTTCCTTTAGTTTTTCCCAGTCGCGGCGGTGTTCCCATTTTTCAAGTTCGGTTTTTAAACCGGATAATTCATTTTCCGCAAAATAATCTGCAAGGCGCAGAAAGTCTAAAATTTTTGCCGTAAAGGGTTCTTTCTTTTTAAGCTCTTTCATCTTTGATGCCAGATATGAATGCCCAAGTTCGCCAACCCATTTAATCATGCCATCCGACAAAAATTCATCTGCCGAATCCCGCCAATGGTGGAAAACGTGGTAAAGCACCTCTTCAAAGGTGTACACACGCACGCCCGTTGTTTTAAAAGCAAAAGGCGTTGTATTTATTTGTTGCGATATACAAAGTTGAAGATTATTCATTTGTCGCCACCTGTTCTTCCAGCACACCCAATAATTGGGCATAAAATGCTTCGCCGTCGGCACTGCCGATTTCTATACGAACCCCCAGCGCGTCGGAAAGTTGAGCCCGCGTTGTGCCGTCAAGCATTATTACGCCGGGCTCATCAAATTCAGTTGCAATACGGAATGCGTTTTCCGGAAGGAATAAGACATCTCCAAGGGGGGTGGCAAAGTTTTGCAACGCAAAACTTTGACGGGGGGTTAATAATACGCGGTTTTTCAGTTGCTCTATTATATCCTGCCCGGTTAAAAGCCCGCTTACCGTAATATTTTTTCCGAAAAAATTATTTTCTATCGGATACACCGTAATTTCTGCGCCGTGGTTTTGTGCTTCAAATGTTGCGGCAATTTCTCTCATAAATTCTGCCGCCGCATACCCCGTGACTATGCCTATTTTTAACATTGCAGTTTTTAATTCTGCGGTACCCCCTGTTTTTAGCATTGCAGTTTTTAATTTTGCAACACCCGTTTTAGTTTCAGATGCAACATTAAATTCATGCTCAAACAGCCGCAGCATACCCACGCCATTATCAAGTTGCGGGAAGTTTTCATATTGATGATAATCGGGCAGACATTTTGTTCTTTCGATTGGTTCATTAATTCTATTCGTCATGCCAAAACCTGCAATAATATACCATTCATCAGCGGCAAACACAAAGGCTCTGCCTGTGGATTTGAGGCATTTTTTTTGAAAATTTTCTATTTGCGAAATAACTGCCAATGCCTCCGGCGCGCCGAAGGGTTCAAGCGGGGCAAGGTCTTGCCTGTGGCGGGTTATTCCCGCGGGTACGATTGCAAGGCTTTCCGCGCCCTTTAAAGCCGCAAGTGTTTTTATTGTATAGTCTAAATGCTTGCCGTCGTTTATGCCCTTGCACAAAACTGCCTGAAAATGCATTTTAATGCCCGCATCGGCGAAGATGGCAAGAGCGTCAAAAAGTTTGCCGGCATTTTTGCAGCCCATCATTTTTTTGCGCAGTTCCAAATCAGCGGCGTGAACGGAAATCCTCAGCGGCGACAAGTGATAACCCGCAATGCGTCTGATTTCTTTTTCCGTCAAATTTGTAAGCGTTACATAGTTTCCGTGAAGGAACGAAAGGCGTGGGTCGTCGTCCTTTACATACAACGACGGGCGAAGGCCCTGCGGCTGTTGGTCTACAAAGCAGAAGATACATTTGTTGCAACAGCGAAGGGCAGGCGACATCAGCGGTTGCAGAAAACCAAGCCCCAAGTCTTCCTCGGCGTCTTTTTCTATTTCAAGCTCCCAAATTTCGGGCGGATTCCCCGGCTTTTCAATTTCCAACACAAGTTCTTCTTCCTGTGTTGCAAACTGATAGTCCAGCACATCCGTAATTTTTGTGCCGTTTATCCGCAATAAAAAATCGCCCGGCAGTATACCAAGCTCTTGGGCGATGCTGTTGGGGGCTACTTTGAGTATTTCATGTTTCAACGCTAATCCCCATCTCGTCGCAAGTATTTGCAAGGGTTTTTAAGGCAATAATATTGGAAAAAACAGTATGTATAATATGAAAATTTATGCTTGACAGGAAAAAACAGACATGTTAGTCTGTTAGCTCGTATCGCCGTTTGACTGTAAATATGGACACTCCCCGACTTTCGTCAGAGTACCATATACCATTTGAAAATTCAACAAGTTTTTTTTTCACATATGTAAAAATTCACGAAGGGGTTGTTGAAGTGGAAAAAAACAGGGTGCGTCCAACGTTTAGCCCGGGCCCTAAAAGGGCAACCTACTCGCGTATTGCAGAGGTACTTGAAATCCCGAACCTTATCGAGGTTCAAAAAGAGAGTTACAATTGGTTTATCAAAGAGGGGCTTCGGGAGGTGTTTCATGATATATCTCCGATTACGGACTACAGCGGCAACCTTGTTCTTGACTTAATCGACCTTACTTTAGACGAAAAACCCAAGTACACAATTGAAGAATGTAAAGAGCGGGATGCCACGTATGCCGCTTCTTTGCGTGTTAAGTGCCGTTTGCACAACAAAGAAGTTGACGAAATAAAAGAGCAAGATATTTTTATGGGCGACTTTCCGCTTATGACGGAAAACGGCACATTTATAATCAATGGCGCAGAGCGGGTAATTGTATCACAGCTTATGCGTTCGCCGGGGATTTATTACAATATAGACTACGACAAAGTTGGTAAAATCTTGGTTTCTGCCAGCGTTATTCCCAACAGGGGCGCGTGGCTTGAATTTGACACAGACTCCAACGATGTCTTTTATGTAAGAATAGACCGCACGCGCAAAGTACCCGTTACGGTACTTATGCGTTCTTTGGGTGTGGGTACGGATGAAGAAATTTTGGCAAAATTTGGTGACGACCCTAAAATCCTTGCCACAATCGAAAAAGACATCGCAAAAACCCACGAAGAAGGGTTGGTGGAAGCGTACAAGCGTCTTCGCCCCGGTGAGCCGCCAACGGTAGAGGGTGCGCAGTCTTTATTGAACAATATGTTTTTTGACCCAAAAAGATATGACTTAGCCAAAGTCGGCAGATATAAATTTAATAAAAAACTCTCGCTTAAATCACGCGCAAAAGGGCGCGTTTTGGCAGAAAACGCCGTTTCGCCCGATTCCGGCGAAATAATTGCAGAGGCAGGCACAGAACTTACCGCCGAGCTTGCCGAAACCATTCAAAACGCGGGTTGCCCCCATGTTGATATCTACGTAGAAGAAGACCGCGTGCTTCGTGTGATTTCAAACATGGCGGTTGATATTGACCCATACCTTGAACCCTTCGGGCTTTCCGCAAAAGATTTCGGCATACAAGAAAAGGTTTTTTATCCGACGCTTCGTGTGTTGCTTGAAGCCCCCGATAAAGACGAACTTGAACGTGTTATTAGACAAAACATGAATAAATTATTGCCCAAAACCGTCACGTTTGAAGACATCATGGCGTCTGTTTCATATGCAATAGGTGTGGAATTCGGCGTGGGACACAGGGATGACATCGACCATTTGGGTAATCGCCGTATTCGTGCGGTGGGTGAGCTTTTGCAAAATCAATTCCGCATCGGCCTTACCCGCATGGAGCGTGTTGTTAAAGAACGCATGACCATTCAGGATATGGACATTGTTACGCCGCAGGCTTTGATTAATATCCGGCCTGTTACGGCGGCAATTAAAGAATTTTTCGGCTCGTCACAGTTATCGCAGTTTATGGGGCAAACAAACCCTCTGGATGAGCTTTCGCATAAACGCCGGCTTTCGGCACTGGGGCCGGGCGGGCTTTCCCGCGACCGTGCAGGGTTTGAGGTGCGCGACGTTCACAGCAGCCACTACGGGCGCATGTGTCCCATCGAAACCCCCGAAGGCCCGAACATAGGGCTGATAAATTCCCTTGCAACCTATGCGCGTATCAACGAATACGGCTTTATTGAAGCACCCTATCGTTTCGTGGAAAAACGCCAAGACCAAGCCCCAATCGTTACAAATAATTTTATTTACGTCACCGCCGACGAGGAAGAAAACTTTATAATTGCACAGGCAAACGAGCCGCTTACCGAAGCGGGCCACTTTAGAAACCGGCGCGTTGCAGGGCGTTTCCGCGACGAAATTCAGGAATTTGACCCCTCACGCATCGACCTTATGGACGTTTCCCCCAAGCAAATTGTATCCGTGGCAACCGCGCTCATCCCCTTCCTTGAGAATGACGACGTTTCCCGCGCACTCATGGGTTCAAACATGCAGCGGCAAGCCGTTCCGCTTATGACAACAGACGCACCCGTTGTGGGTACGGGCATGGAGTACAAAGTCGCATTAGATTCCGGCGTTGTGATGACAACAGAAATCGACGGCGAAGTTGAAGAAGTTGCCGCATCACATGTTATAATCCGCGGAAACGACGGCACGAAAGAAACCTATCGCCTTACAAAATTTATGCGTTCCAACCAAGGGACATGCATTAATCAGCGTCCCATTGTTGCCAAAGGGCAAAAAGTTTCGGCAGGGCAGGTTATCGCAGACGGCCCTTCCACAGATATGGGCGAGCTTGCACTGGGCAAAAACCCGTTAATAGGTTTTATGGCGTGGGAAGGTTATAACTACGAAGACGCGATTTTACTTTCGGAAACCCTTGTCAGGGATGATGTTTATACCTCCATTCATATTGAGGAATACGAAGCCGAAGCCCGTGACACCAAGCTTGGGCCCGAGGAAATTACACGCGACATACCCAATGTTGGCGAAGACGCAATGAAAGACCTTGACGAAGACGGCATAATCCGCATAGGCGCGGAGGTAGGCCCGAATGATATTTTGGTTGGCAAAGTTACGCCAAAAGGCGAAACGGAACTTACTGCCGAAGAGAGACTTCTTCGCGCAATTTTTGGAGAAAAGGCCCGTGAGGTTCGTGATACTTCCTTGCGTGTTCCCCACGGCGAAAGCGGAATTATCGTGGATGTAAAAGTGTTCACTCGCGATAATCGCAGTGACCTTGCGCCGGGTACAAAGCGCGACGAATTGCCCCCCGGGGTTAACCAACTTGTGCGCGTGTATATCGCGCAAAAACGTAAAATTTCCGTGGGTGACAAAATGGCAGGGCGTCACGGAAACAAAGGCGTTATCGCAAAGGTTCTTCCCGTGGAAGACATGCCCTTTTTGCCCAACGGCCGCCCGCTGGATATTGTGCTTAACCCGCTTGGTGTACCTTCCCGCATGAACATTGGGCAGGTATTGGAAGTCCACCTTGGGCTTGCAGCAAAATGCCTTGGTTGGAAAGCCGCCACACCTGTTTTTGATGGCGCGAACGAGATAGACATAATGGATACTCTCGACCTTGCCAATGATTATGTAAACCTCGAATGGGACGAATTTTCAAAAAAATGGCACGAGATTCTTGACGGCGAGATTTTCCGTCAAATGGAAGAAAACAAGGAAAGCCGCGACGAGTGGAAGGGCGTTCCAATCTCTCGCGACGGAAAAATTAAGGTGCGCGACGGCCGCAGCGGCGAAGAGTTTGACAACCCGATAACCGTTGGATTTATGCACTATTTAAAACTTCACCACTTGGTTGACGATAAAATTCATGCTCGTTCTACAGGCCCGTATTCCCTTGTTACCCAGCAACCCCTTGGCGGTAAGGCGCAATTTGGCGGCCAACGTTTCGGGGAAATGGAAGTTTGGGCTTTGGAAGCTTATGGCGCAAGCTACACATTGCAAGAAATTCTTACCGTAAAATCCGACGACATTGTAGGCCGCGTAAAAACCTACGAAGCCATTGTAAAGGGCGAAAACATACCCGAGCCGGGTGTCCCCGAGTCATTCAAGGTGCTTCTTAAAGAGTTGCAAGCCCTTTGCCTTGATGTAAAAGTGCTTATGGCAGATGACACAGAAATTGTTATAAAAGAATCTGCGGAAGAGGGAGACGACCTTAACGTTGACGTAAACCTTGAAGGGCTTGAATCTGACACCGACCATGGTTTCATCCGCAGAAGCGGCGCGGAAATGGTAAAACGCGGCGAAGAGGAAAGCATTGAAGACTCGCCCGCCGACGATGCCGATGACACGGACGACGAACCCGATGCCGACCCCATGCTTGAAGTGGATATTACTGCCGATGCATCCGCAATGACCGAAAACACCGAAAGTACCCCCGACGGCATACCCGCAGAAATTGTGGCAGACGGCATTATTCCCGATGAAATTATTTTGGAAGATATTCCCGATGTTTCAGAGGATTTTGACCTTGGCTTGGGTGAGGAATTAATCGGCGATTTTGACGAAATAACCTCTGCCGACGAAATGACCGACGACGACTTTGGAATTTTCAATGAAGACGAAGAGGACGTTTAGCATGATTTCTACAACAACGCGGAAGGTGGAGTTCTAGTGGACTACAACAGGGCAGATAAATCCGAACAAGCAATGTCATTCTCCTCAATAAAAATCGGGCTTGCGTCGCCGGAAAAGATTCGTGAATGGAGCCGGGGCGAGGTTAAAAAGCCGGAAACAATAAACTACCGCACATTAAAGCCCGAACGCGACGGCTTGTTTTGTGAGCGTATTTTCGGCCCTAACAAGGACTGGGAATGCCACTGCGGCAAATACAAGCGCATTCGCTACAAAGGTGTTGTTTGCGACCGTTGCGGCGTTGAGGTTACAAAAAGCAAAGTAAGGCGCGAGCGCATGGGTCATATCGAGCTTGCCGCGCCTGTTTCGCATATCTGGTATTTTCGCGGTATTCCGTCACGCATGGGGTTAATCCTTGGGATGTCGCCCCGCGCACTTGAAAAAATTCTTTATTTTGCAGCATATGTAGTACTTGACGGCGGCGACACGGGTATTCAGCCAAAAACACTTATGACTGAAAAAGAATATCGTGATGCCTTGGAAGAACATGGCCAGTGGCGCACCATCGGAGCGCAGCGCGTTCCTACTTTCCGCGTGGGCATGGGCGCGGAAGCCGTAAAAGAACTTCTGCTTGCCATTGACCTTGAAGGGGAATCTGTCGAGCTTAAAGAGCTTTTAAAAGATGCAACAGGCCAAAAGCGTTTACGATTTATAAAAAAATTGGAAGTAATAGAATCCTTCAGGCTCTCCGGCAACCGCCCGGAGTGGATGATTTGTGATGCAATCCCTGTAATTCCGCCGGATTTGCGGCCTATGGTTCAGTTAGACGGCGGGCGTTTTGCCACATCCGACCTTAATGATTTGTACCGCCGCGTGATTAACAGAAACAACAGACTTAAACGTTTGCTTGACCTTGGCGCACCAAATATCATCGTGCGTAACGAAAAAAGAATGCTTCAAGAAGCCGTTGACGCGCTTATTAACAATGGGCGCAGAGGCCGCCCCGTTACAGGGCCGGGCAACCGCGCATTAAAATCTTTGTCAGACCTTCTTACAGGTAAACAAGGCCGTTTCCGCCAAAACCTTTTGGGCAAGCGCGTTGACTATTCCGGGCGTTCGGTAATCGTGGTCGGGCCGAAGCTGAAGATTTATCAGTGCGGTTTGCCGCGTGAAATGGCAATTGAATTATTCAAACCCTTTGTAATGAAAAAATTGGTGGGCAGTGGCGATGCACACAATATAAAATCTGCAAAACGTATGGTGGAAAAACTTGAGCCGCGTGTTTGGGATGCCCTCGAAGACGTGATAAAGGAACACCCGATTATGTTAAACCGCGCACCAACCCTTCACCGCTTGGGGATTCAGGCATTTGAGCCGGTTCTGGTGGAAGGGCGCGCTTTGATGCTTCACCCCCTTGTTTGTGCCGCGTACAATGCAGACTTCGACGGCGACCAAATGGCGGTGCATGTTCCCTTGTCTGTAGAGGCTCAGGCAGAATGCCGGTTCCTGTTGCTTGCGCCCAATAACTTATTAAAACCCTCTGACGGTATGCCTATTACAGTACCAACAAAGGACATGGTTTTGGGAATTTATTATCTTACCCTTGACCGCGAGGGCAAAAAAGGCGAGGGCAAAATTTTTGCTTTTGAAGATGAGGCTGTGCTTGCATGGGAAAACAATGAGGTGCATCTGCACACAAAAATTAAAGTGCGCCGCGTAAACAGCGAAACAGGCGAAAGCCGTCTTATTGAAACCACACCGGGGCGCGTAATATTTAACCAAGCAATACCGCAAGATTTAGGCTTTATAGACCGCGCAGAGGATAAATTCTCTTACGAAGTCAACTGCCTTGTAAATAACAAAATGCTTTCTCGCATTGTAAACCGTTGCATAAATAAATACGGCAGTGTGGATACTTCCATCACCCTTGACAATATTAAAGACCTTGGTTTCCGTTTTGCAACGCAATCCGCACTTTCTGTTTCCGTTTCCGACATGGAAGTACCTGGCACCAAGCCGCAAATTCTTGAATCGGCAGATAATTCCGTAGAGGGAATTTACAAACTCTTCCACCGGGGATTAATGACCGACGACGAACGCCGCGACAAGGTTTTGCAAGTGTGGGCAGACGCCGCCGACAAAGTTACCGAAGACCTTATGGAAAACCTTTCCCATGACAACAGCGTTTTTATGATGTTGGATTCCGGTGCGAGGGGCTCTAAAATCCAAATGAAACAAATGGCGGGAATGCGCGGCTTGCTTGCAAGCCCCACGGGTAAAACTTTGGAAATTCCCGTGCGCTCCAATTACCGCGAGGGGCTTACCGTTCTGGAGTATTTTATTTCCGGGCACAGTGCGCGGAAAGGGCTTTCCGATACCGCGTTGCGTACGGCAGACTCGGGCTATCTTACCCGCCGCATGGTTGACGTTTCGCAGGACATTATCATTCGTGAAGAAGATTGCGTAAAAGATGAGCCCGAAAAACCGGGCATGTATGTACACGCTTTCGTGGATGGCGAAGAAATTATCGAGCCGCTTGTAGACCGCATTCGCGGACGCTGGGCGATTCACGATATATGTCACCCTAAGACAAAAGAGGTGCTTGCGCCCGGCGACGCCCTTATCACGCCCGACCAAGCGGAGGCAATCGAAGCCTCGGGCATCAAAGAAGTCCTTGTTCGCACAGTTCTGACATGCCGCAGCCGCATAGGGCTTTGCTCAAAATGCTATGGCGCGAATATGGCAAGCGGACGGGCAGTTCGTATCGGCGAATCCGTGGGGATTATTGCGGCGCAGTCCATCGGCGAACCGGGTACTCAGCTTACAATGCGTACCTTCCAAGTAGGCGGCGTTGCTACAAATGACGACATCACCAAGGGGCTTCCCCGCGTAGAAGAAATTTTTGAAGCGCGTAAACCCAAGGGGCTTGCGATTATTGCAGAATTCGGCGGAAAAGTAACCGTTTCCGACAACAAGAAAAAGCGCGAAGTAATTATAACAAGCTCTGAAACGGGTGAAGAAAAAGCCTATCTAATCCCCTACGGCTCTCGCATAAAAGTCTACACAGGTGACACAATCGAGGCCGGCAGTGAATTAACAGAGGGCTCTGTTTACCCGCATGATATTCTAAAAATCAAAGGTTTGCGCGGCGTGCAAGACTATATGTTGCAAGAAGTGCAGCGCGTGTACGACCTTCACGGCGTAGATATTAACGATAAACACATCGAAGTGATTGTGCGCCAAATGCTGAAGCGCATAAAAATTGACGAAAACGGCGATACCGACCTTCTGCCCGGCTCGCTTATAGACTGGCTGGAATTTGAGGAAATAAACAAAGAAACAGTCGCCGCCGGTGGCGAACCCGCTACAGGCACTCGCGTTTTGTTGGGAATAACAAAGGCATCACTTGCTACGGATTCTTTCCTTTCTGCCGCATCTTTCCAAGAAACCACGCGGGTTCTTACCGAGGCCGCAATCCGCGGAAAAGAAGACCGTCTTATCGGGCTTAAAGAAAACGTGATTATCGGGCAGCTTATCCCCGCCGGCACAGGAATGCCCGTTTACCGCTCTATTGAAGTGGAAAATGCCCCCGGCTACTCTGACGAAGACGATGACGACCTTTTTTATCCCACCGTTGCCCGCGCAGAAGAACAACCCGCTGTTGTTGCAGAACAGGAAAACATTTCATAACTCACCCAAGTGCCGCACTATACCTCCCAACCCTTGCCATAATTCTTTCGGCGTCTGCGCCGTAGGCAGGGGTTGGGCGGAAATCGTTGTGGGTGCGCACAGAAGAAACGCGGATGGGAATAATATTTATATCGTTTTCGGGCAAAAGTACGCCGCGATAGAATGTGAATTTCTGCTGAAAAATAATGCTGTCTTGGTCTGCCGGGCCGGCGTTTCCGCCAAATGAAAAATTTGCAAGCGAATACACGATGTAGCGGCCATTATAATTCTCTATGCCCTGAATCACATGGGGATGCGCCCCAAGAACCAAGTCCGCGCCTTGCGAAATTGTGAAGCGGCCAATATTAATTTGATATTGCTCGGGTATGGTTTCGCGCTCTACGCCCCAGTGGAAATAGGCTATGATTAATTGCGCGCCGCTTTCCCTAAGGTAATTGATTGCGCGTGTTATGCGCTCGCGGTTTTCGCGATGGTCTGCCCATATTCTGTGGCCAAAAAGCCCCACCTGTATTCCGTTTACTTCTATGATTCGATTAAATTCGTTGCCGAAATAAATTACCCCTGCATAATCAAGCGCGGCGCGTGTATCATTGTAGCCACGCAGAAAAAAATCCCGCGTGTGATTATTTGCAAGCGTTACGGCATCTACATACCCTGCTGCCAAAATTTGCGCAAAATGCGGCGGCCCGCGAAAAACAAATTCCTTATCCATGTGGTAGTAGGCATAGGTTAACGCGCCTTCAAGGTTTACGATTGAAAGGTCGCTTTCGTAAAAAATATGTGCAATGTTTGATAAAAAAATGCTGTGGTCGCGCCCGCTTTGCTCAAACTCTCGCATAAACGCATGATAGCCATGCCAACGCCTGTCGCCGCCCAAGGTGGTATCGCCCGCCGCAGAAAGCAGAATCGTTACGGTATATGGGCAACCAAGCTCTGTTGTTTCTTGAAGATTTTCGTGCGGCGCGGGCAAAGGTTCGTACCCGGGAAAATAATACTGTATGTAACTTTCTTCGGGTGGAGAATTTGCAAAAACATTTGCAGAAACATTTGCAGAAGCCTCTGAATAAACTTCTGAAAAATCTTCTGCAAAATCTTCTGCAAAAACCTCAACAACGGCAGGCTCATTTAAACCAAAAAAATCGAAATAAAAAATCGCCGCAAGCCCGCCGCCCACGGGCATTGCAATAAGCATAGTAATAAGCATTGCCTTGTAAAATGAACGCATGGGAAAACCCTACCGTTTCAGATTAAGTCGCCAATCCAAGTCGCCGCGGTCAAGGGCAAGCAACAAAGCCTCGGCAGTGGCAAGATTGCTTGCTAAAGGGATGTTATGCACGTCGCAAAGCCGCAAAAGCGAGCCTATGTCGGGTTCATAATGCTTCGGGTGCAGCGGGTCGCGGATAAAAACCACTAAGTCAATATCATTAAGCGCGACTTGGGCACTCAGTTGTTGCTCGCCGCCAAGATGCCCCGCAAGATACTTTGATACGGGAAGATTTGTGGCGTCTTCGACAATCTGCCCCGTTGTGCCTGTGGCGTAGATTTTGTGCTTGCTGAGGATATGCCTGTAAGCAACACAAAGGTTTTCCATAAGCTTCTTTTTGTTGTCATGCGCCATTAATGCAATGTTCATATATGCCCCCCGGTTAGTTCCTGTTCATCAAATTTCATATATGCCCCCTATTTGTTTCCTGCTCATCAAATTTCATATATGCCCCCTGTTTGTTTCCTGCTCATCAAATATAGACTTGGGCTTACGCGGAAGCCCGATGTTTAACACAATGCCAATTGCAATCATATGCACCCAAATCATAGAGCCGCCATAAGAGAGAAACGGAAACGGCATACCTGTATTGGGCAAAAGGTCGGTTGCCACACCCACATGGAAGAATGTTTCAAAAATAAGCATACCCGCAACCCCGGCGGCAATAAGCCTGCCCTCCATGTCCACGGCTTTGAGTGCGATTAAAACGCAACGCACAATCACAAGTGCAATCACTGCCAACAACACAGCCGCGCCAACAAACCCAAATTGCGATGCAACAACAGAAAAAATAAAATCGTTATGCCCCAAAATAACATAGGGATTACTCAAAAACCCTCGGCCCGTAAGCCCGCCCGTGCCTATGGCATAAATGGAATCCATTGTTTGCCGAATGGCATCAGGGTCTGCGTATTCCGGGCGAAGGAAGCTTTCAATGCGTCCCCACTGGAAGTCGCCCAAAAACCTTGTAACAAAAATGGGATAAGTCCTGTACAAATCCAGCCCAATCATTACGGCAATAGGCGCGAAAACCGCCAAGCCAATCAAAATCGTGCGATAGTACAGCCCACCGATATACAGCACTACAAGCGAAATACTAAGCACAACCATAGACGCCGAAAGTGATGGCTGGCGCGTAACAAGAAATACAGGCACAGCAATAAGAATAAGCACAAGCCCAAGCCAAAGCGGTTTATTGAATCGTTCCCTGTTAATATCCAAAAATTTTGCAAGAAACACAGTAATAAAAATCTTGGAAAACTCCGAAGGTTGCATACTTAAAGGCCCTACAACCGGAACGGGCAACCAAAGCCACCTTGCAACCCCTGTGGCATCTGCGCCCACAACAAGCACCACAACAAGCAGTAAAATCATTAGCCCATAAATATACAAATAGAATCTTGTGATGTAGTGATAGTCGATAAATGAAAAAATGAGCATAAGCACGCTGCCCGAAATAATAAACATTCGTTGCCGCTGCCAAAGCCCGCCGTCCCTGTTGCGAATAAATTCCGTAATAGCCCTAGCACACCCGGAATCGCCAAACACAGAAGCATATATCATTACAACCCCAAAAACGCCAAGGGCAATTACTGCCAGCGCAAGCAAATAATCATATGATTTTGGGACTGCTTTCCAATTCATAAATGAGACTTCTTTCAACCGTTTTTCTTACGCTTTCGCATATTTTTTATGGGAATGTTCGCGTAAAGCACCGGTACCGTGTCATTGCCCTCGGTTACGGTTTGCGAGATGTTTATGTCCATACCTGCGGCTTCGTCTATGTCCATGTATTTGGCTATAACCTGCATTATGTCGTTTTTCATCATTTCAAGAAGGTCTGTGCTGCAATTGGCGCGGTCGTGAATCAGTACAAGCTTCAGCCTGTCTTTTGCCATAGAACCCGATTGTTGTTTACGCGAGAATAAACGAGTCAAAAATTCCATTTAAGTCTCCCCCTCCCCTAAACTCCGCGCCCGAAAAATTTTTTTATTTTCGAGAAAACGCCTTGCTCCGGGTCTAAATCCATAAGCGGAACAGTTTCGCCGTTCATGCGGCGGCATATATCCCTGAATGCTTGCCCCGCAAAGGATTTTTCGTCTGAAACGCAAGGCTCGCCGCGGTTTGTTGCAATTACAATACCTTCATCATCAGGTACAACGCCAATTACGTCAATAGCAAGTATTTCCGTCACGTCTTCCAGTGCCATCATGTCGCCGCGTTTTACCATGTTTACACGAATACGGTTTAAAATTAACAGCGGGTCGCGTACCTCGCCGGCTTCCAAAAGCCCGATAATTCTGTCTGCGTCACGCACTGCCGAAACCTCCGGCGTTGTTACAACAATCGCTTTGTCGGCACCGGCTATTGCATTTTTAAAACCCTGCTCAATCCCCGCGGGGCAATCAATAATTATATAGTCAAATTCTTCGCGCAGTTGCTCGCAAAGTTTTTTCATCTGCTCGGGCGTTACAGAATCCTTGTCCTTGGTTTGCGCCGCCGGCAACAGGTGCAATGTAGGATAACGCTTGTCCTTTATCAATGCTTGCTTCAACCGACACTTGCCCTCAATCACATCAATCAAATCAAACACGATTCTGTTCTCCAGCCCCATCACCACATCCAAATTGCGCAAGCCAATATCCGCATCCACCAAAACTACCTTCTTCTCAAGCAAGGCAAGACCCGCACCCAAATTAGCCGTTGTCGTAGTCTTGCCCACTCCCCCCTTGCCGGAGGTGATTACATATACTTCACTCATTCATATCTCCCCTTTGATGTATTTTACAGCGGCCCTATAAAAACTTGGCCGTCTTTAATATATGCGTAAGCGGCGGACGAGCGTGCCGAGCGTGCGGTATCGGGTACGAAGGAGATTGTGCCTGCTATGCGCAGTTGGGTTGGTTGCAGGATTAGAGCGGAAACGAAACAGCTTTCGTCGCCGGAAGCACCTGCGTGAGCCATTCCCTTTAACGCGCCCAATACAACAACATTGCCGTCGGCAACAATTTCGCTGCCGGGGTTGACATCGCCCATAACCACTACAGAGCCGGCATACCTTATGCTTTGGCCGGAGCGTAACCCGCCGTGATAATAAGCAGTTTTGCTTTCGCGAAGGTTTTGTTTTGCGGAAACTGCGACTTCAACCGGTGGCGCGGTGTTTGTCTTTTCATCAAAGACTGTTTTTGTGTTGGCGCGGGGCAGTGTTTCAGAGCCTTCTTTATAAACGATTGTGATATCCAGTTCTGTTTCCTCTGTAACGATATCGAGAAGAATTTTTTCTTCGTTATCATCCAGTTCGCGACCCCTGAAGGAAATTTTTGAGTTCGCGCCGTCAAAGAACCGCTTGCCCTGCGAAACTTTATTGCGCAAGCTTTCCTTTATTGCGTCAAAGCCGGCATTGTTGTCTAAAGAAATGCTGATGCCGTCCTTTTCGCCCTTTAGCATAACAATCTGTTTGGTTGCCATAAATATCTCCCCTATCTCTACAACGTAGCTCTACAACGAACGATTCAATATGTTCGTTGTAGAGGTAGAGCTATTCCCTAAGCGCGTTAAGCGGCAGTGGGTGTTCGGATACAAAGCCGGGGCCCAACGCCGCGCCAATGACATCGCGAGATACATGGGCGGCAATTTGCGTGGATGCCCGTGTCGCGCTGAAGGGAACATTTACATAGATTGCTATTTGCGGGTTTTCCAAAGGAGCGAAAGCCCCGAATGCGGTATGCGAAAAGCGTCCGCGTACTTGTTCGGCAGTGCCTGTTTTGCCGGCAACACGAATGGGAAAATTGCTGAATGCACGCACACCGGTGCCGCCCGCGCCCGGCTCTGTAACAAGACGCATACCTTCGTGGACAGAATCCCAAGTAGAATCAGAGACTTCAATATCGGTTTCGACGCGCTCGGGGACTAACCTGCGCACAGTGTTGCCTGCGTAATTTTCAATTAAACCAACAAGGCGAAGCGGATAATTCGCGCCGCGCCCGCCGATAATTGCCATTCCGCGGGCCATCTGCGCCGGGGTGTAGTTGTTATAGCCCTGGCCGATTGAAACCTGTGCGGTGTCCCCGTCGCGCCAAATAAGGTCTACATCACGCGCCCATTGGTTGGCGCGCCGCCCAAGGAACATCTTGAATTCGGGCGATGCCATGGTATTTCCATAATATCCCTGCTGAACATATTGTAAATGCACCTCGCCAATTTCAACGCCGGTGGGGTCGTTCAGCCCAAAAAATTCCATATAACGGTTAAGGGTTGTAATCCCCTCGGCTGTGCTTCGGGATATATGGTTGCGGTTGCCCAGCCGGAATGCGCATTCTGCGAAGAAGAAATTACAGCTTACGGCAATTGCGCGTTCAACGCAAATATTCCCGTGGCCGCCGGCGTGCCAACAGCGCACCGCATGTTCGCCGCCCGAGGCAGTGTGCCGTACCGCGTCAAAAATGCGTGTTGTCGGCCCTATAACGCCCTCTTCAAGTGCGGCTACAGCAGTAAACATTTTGAATGTAGAGCCGGGTGCGCGTGTTTCCATAAACGGCCTGTTGGTCATGGGGCGTGTGGGGTCAAGCACATTAATATGAAAAAAGTACTCATTGTCAAAATCGTTAACCAACCTGTTGTTGTCGAAGGAAGGATAGGAAACCGCCGCAAGAACCTCGCCGGAATGGATGCATGTGACAACCACCGAACCCGTTGAAGGGTCAGTGTTTAACATCTGCGGAGTCAACTCGCGTGCGCGAATTTTTTCGATAAGCACATCACGGGCGGCGGCAGGGTTTTGTGTAAGAAGCTCTGTTATTTCGCCTGTTGGGTCGGAAATTTGCTCGGTTCCGATTAGCGTAAGCAACATTTTCGCGGGTGAAATAAGCCCTATTTCCAGCCCTTCAATAATCCTGCGTTGAATTTCGCGATGTCCTTCAGGGCTTGCATTTGCGTCATGCGTGCGCACAAGAATATACTCGCGCATTGCATAGGCTTGATTATCCGGCGCGGCATCGAGAATGCGCCGTACATTCAAATTGTATCCGCTTACAAAGTTGATAAAGATTTCTTCCAAGGTAGCGGGCGGCTCGGCAGGCGAGCGCACATCACGGAATGTAAGGCGTCTAATCAAGGTTTCTGCCAGATGCTCTTCAAGTATATGAAAAGCCTGTTTTTGCAGTTCAAGGTCAATTGTAAGAAAAATTCGGTTGCCCGGCTCGGGGTTTTTTTCCCAAACCGGCGTACCAATCTGCCGGCCGGCAGAGTTTACTTCAAATGTTTGAATGCCGGGCGTGCCGCGCAGATAATGCTCCAAAGCAAGCTCAAGCCCCGAACGGCCGAACAAATCATCTTCTGTGTAGCCCCTGTGCGCGTTTCGTGCAAGTTGCTCGGCAGTAATCGGGCGCAAATAACCAATCATGTGTGAAACATATCGCCCGCCCGGGTATTCTCTTATAGTCTCAATATCCACAAACAGCCCGCTGAAAATGACATTCTGCTCCAAGATTGCCGCCTTGGTTGCCGCCGATATATCGTATGCAAAAATGATGGGCGTAGGCGTGTAATTATTCCAATCCAAAAGCCGCTGATAAAAAATAGGCGCACGGAAGTTCATGATGCGGCGTGCATCTTCGTCGGATAAATCGGGATTAATATTAAACTGCTCGCGCAAAAATTCCCATGTCTCTGAAGCGGTTGCATAACGCGGATTAGGCACTGCCATGTCTGCTTTCCAGCGATGCTCTTGCCACAGGATATTTGCCTCGGTGGGCCCCGTAAAAGTAAATTCAAAGGGTTTTTCCCGCGAGATGGGGAAGGAATCAACATATCTTTCATCATTTTTTTCAAAAAGTAACGCAAGCTCCAGCAAAGCCTCATTTGTGATGGCAACACTGGGGTCCATTTTCGCCACAAAAACAGGCACATTTATCGCAAGCGGCCGCCCATGCCTGTCGTAAATTGTGCCACGTTGCGCCGCAACCGACCTTGTGACGGTATTAACCCTTGCGGGCGGCGCGACAAAAGAATCTGCCCTGATAATTTGAAGGTCAAACAACTGTGCCAATAAAATATAAAAAAGCACGCCTGCCACCACCAGCAGCCACAAAATCCTGTTGGAAAAGAAGCGAGCAAGTACTCGCCCCAAATCGCGTGAAATCTCTTTTAGTTCAAATTTCATTAAGCGGCTCCTCAAATCTTTCGATTCGCTTATTAATAAAATGCAACAAGCTGTACAGCGGAATAGACAAGCTTGCAGTATAAATTGTTTTGGGAATGATAATCGTCCTCATATACAACCAGATATCCAGCCTGCCGAAGAATAACACAGTTCCCACATAAAGCACAAACTGATAAATTAAACCAACAACCACAACCACAACAAAGGGAAGGAAATAATTGTTTTTAAAATAATCGCGAAACGGTTTGCCGCAAATATAACCCGTCAAAAACCCAAGCAGTGCAAACACCCCAATAACCGGCCCGAACAAAATATCCTGTACAAGTCCCGCAACAAACCCAAAAATCGCGCCCTCAATCTCGCCGCGCAAAATCGCGTAACAAATAATCAAAATTAACGCCGTATCCGGCGTAACCCCCATTATTGCAAAATTGGGAAACAGTACCGATTGTAATGTAAAATTTACAAGAATCAGGATAAACAAAACAACTGTTCTCATTAAATTTCCCCTTAGGATGTGTCGTCAATCAACCGGGGTATAAAGTGTTTTTGCTTTATAGGGAGTGCTGAAAATGCAGCAATAACAATGAATTATTCGAGGGCAACAAGTACGATTTCTAAATTATTTAAATCGGCGGCGGGCCGGATTATTGCGTAGCGGGAAAGCCCGTCGGGTTTGGTATTTACTTCAATTACTTCGCCAACAAGCAAGCCGGGAGGGAATATTGCAGAATCGGGCGAGGTTACTATCCGGTCGCCGGGCATAATTTGTGCGGTTGCTTCAATGTGTTCCATGCGCAGAAGGTTTTGGTTCATAAGGGCGATGTCGCCGGTGGCGAAGCCTGAATCTTCTGTGCGTGTTGTGGTTACGGCGGCGTAGAAGCGGTGGTCTAAAACCGAAACGAACTGGGCGGCATTGGGGTGAACATAACGGATTGAACCCGCCAAACCGCCGGAGGCGATTACGGGCATGTTAACGGAAATGCCGTCGTTTGAGCCGCGGTCTATGCGAAAACTTCTGTGCCAGTCGTTGGGGTCTTGCGCGATTACACGCGCACCCATTGTGGGAAGCTCGGCATAACGCTGTTGCATGTTTAATGCGGCGTTAAGCATTTCATTTTCTTCGGAAGCGCGGTTAAGGCGAAACAGCTCGAGCTGAAGTTGGTAGATTTCGGCTTGCAGCTCGCGATTTTCCGTAATAAGGCGTTGGTTATTTGCTAACGCCGAAAAATGCCCGCCTGCCCATGAAACAGTGGTGTTAAGGCCGCGCTGCATGGGCGTTACGATATATGAAAGCGCGCTTGAAAGTATATTTGTGCCGATGTTTGGGCTGATTGTTAAAATTATTGCAATAACACACAAGCCTATGCCCGACAAAAGGAAAGTCCGCCTGTGTTTTTCGAGAAGCTGCATAATACGCACCTGACTATCGTCTTTTTTTGCCGTGGGTTATAAGAACGCCCTGCAATTGTTTAAAATGTTCGAGAACAAGCCCCGTACCCATTGCCACGCAGTTTAAAGGTTCGTCTGCTTGGTATGTTTCTATGCCCGTCTCGATGGTTATAAGTTCATCCAAGCCCTTCAGCAATGCGCCGCCGCCCGCCAACACAATACCCGTTGCCATAATATCTGACGCAAGCTCGGGCGGGGTTTTTTCCAAGGTAAGCTTTATTGCGTCAATTATTTTGCCAATGGGCTCTGCCAATGCGGAGCGTGATTCTTCCTCAGACAACGTGATGGTGCGCGGCAGGCCGGAAACAAGGTCGCGCCCGCGCACTTCCATTTTATTTTTTGGGTTGGGTGTATGTGCGCATCCTATTTTTATTTTTATGTCCTCGGCAGTGCGGTCGCCTATTGCAAGGCCAAACTCGCGCCGTACATAGTTTATTATGGTGTTGTCAAGCTCGTCGCCGGCGGTGCGCAAAGACTTGCTTGTTACTATTCCGCAAAGGGAGATTACGGCAACTTCGCTTGTGCCGCCGCCGATATCAACCACCATACTGCCCGTGGGCTCGGAAACGGGCAAGCCCGCGCCTATTGCGGCGGCCATGGGTTC
>JGI24703J35330_11748633_pt1 | contig 22874 bp, 17 predicted proteins | sample TergutNt197P1_FD_35330 | JGI IMG/M metagenome (IMG submission 35330)
GATTTTGCTTGCGTGCGCAAGGCACGCGGCGCAAAACCTTCCTCGCCTAGCGACAAAAATCCTGCGCGAAGTGTAAAGTTTATTTCCAATCACTCCCTAAAGACCGACGGGTGGGGAGGCGCAACATGCGTGATATGCGATGCAAGCGGCAACAGCTTGGGGGGATTTTTTTCTTCGTCGGCTTGGGGATGTTTTTGCAGTTTATGATGCCGTGGTGGGGGTTTTTGCTTGCGATTGGGTTTATTGCGCTGGGGTTTTGGTTTGCGTATGCTCGGTGAGCGCGCCAAGCGCGCAGTGGACACCGGAGACACGTGTCCGCGGCGACACATTCTCTCGAAGCCGTGAGCAGTTTCATGTTGGATAAAAAAGCGCGCCAAGCGCGCATTGGGCACCGTCGGCACGTGTCGGCGTCGGCACGTTCTCTCGAAGCCGGGAGCAGTTTCCTAGCCCATGAAAAAATCGAGTCGGCGAGTGTCACTCGCCGACTCGATTTTTTTGTGGGCCGATAAACTGATTTTAGGAAATCTGCAACTGCTTCAGCAAAAAGTGCCCTGCTGTCGGGACTTTGTCGGCGCGGTAATAGTCGGTGTCGTCGGATTCTTCTGCCGGGCGCATTATCGAGAGCTGTGTGTTTTTGCGCAGGGAAAATACGGCTACGCCGCCCGAGCCTTTGGAGGAATTTAGCGGGACCAAGGCGGAATTTATCACCATGGCCTTGTCTGTGCCGCGTTGGAGGTAGAGGTCGAGTTCGTCGGTTACGTGGTACATGGAGATTATGGGGGATTTGGCGGAGTAGGCGTTGACCAATTTTTTGCGGTTGGTTTTTGTTGCATAGGCGTTAAATTGGACTTTTGCGACCTTGCCGTTTGCGAAGCCGAACAGCATGAAACCGCCGTAATCCCCGGCGATTGCGAGGTAAATCACGCGCTCGCCCGAGTCCATGCCAAGCAGATTTGTCAGAAATTCGCCGAGGGACGACGCTTTACAGTCCGGCAAGTCGTAAATTTTCGCTTTGTAGACATTGGATTTGTCGGTGAAAAGCAGGAGTTCGTCGCGGTTTGTTGCCTCGATTTCTTGCAAAACCGTGTCGTCGTCCTTGAGGTATTGCGCGTCGGCGGAACGAAGTGATACCAGGGAGATTTTTTTTAAGTAGTTTTGCGCGGTCAGGAATAATTTCAAATTGTAGTCGTCGATGAAGGATTCTTCGGGGGGGGCGGGGGCTTCTTCGGCGGCGACGATTTCTGTGCGGCGGGGTGCGCCGTATTTTTTTGCGACTTCTTTGAGTTGCGCGGCGATTAAATCGCGGATTTTTTCGTCGGAGCCGTGGGTTTCGTTTAGTTCCGCGAGTTCTTTTTTCAAATCCTCACGCTCGTCGATGCGATTTTGCAAATATTCGCGGTTCAAATGCCGCAGTTTTATTTCCGCGATAAACTCCGCCTGCGCCTGCGTGATTGCGAATCCCTTCATTAAATTCGCGATAACTTCGGACTCTTTTGGGGTTTCGCGGATTATTTTAATTGCCTTGTCGATGTCGAGGATGATTTTCGCGAGCCCTTCCAAGAGGTGGAGCTTTTCCGACTTTTTCGCGATATCGTGTGCGAGTTGCCGCTTGAGGCATCCCGTGCGGAATGTTGTCCATTCCTGTAAAATTTCCGCGATGCCCATGACGCGGGGGCGTCCGTCGATTAGGAAATTGAAGTTGCAATTGAAACTTTCCCTAAGGGAGGTTAGCGCGAAAAGCCGCTGCATGATGAGTTCTGCGTCGGCGGATTTGCGGATATCGATGGCGATTTTCAGGCCGTTCAGGTCGGTTTCGTCGCGCACGTCGGTGATGTCGCGGATTTTTCCCGCTTTAACAAGCGCGGCGATTTTGTCGATTATCGCCTCAATCGTGGTTGTGTATGGGATTTCGAAAATCTCGATGCACGAATTTTTTGCGTCAAAACGCCAGCGCGCGCGCACTTTAAACGAGCCGCGCCCGGTTTCGTAAATTTGCGTCATTTCGGCTTCGTTGAAAATGAGTTCGCCGCCTGTTGAGAAGTCGGGCGCGAGGAGGGTTTTGCTTAATTTTGCGTAATCAAAATTCGGTTTTGGAGCCGCTTCGCTCACTGCGCCCGTGGCGTCCACAGCGCGCTTGGCTCGCAGAAATTTTATCGTGGTTTCGCAAACTTCTTTCAAATTAAAACTGCAAACCGTACTCGCCATCCCCACCGCAATGCCCTGATTCGGCGTGACAAGCAGGTTTGGAAAAGTCGTCGGAAGCAGCGCGGGTTCAAGCATCGTCGCGTTGTAATTGTCCACCATATCCACGACGCCCTTGTCGATATCGCGGAAAATTTCGCGGCAAATTTCGTCCAATTTCGCCTCGGTGTAGCGCGACGCGGCGTACGCCATGTCCCGCGAATACTGTTTTCCGAAATTGCCCTTCGAGTCGACGAAGGGGTGAATAAGCGCGTCATTTCCGCGCGTGAGGCGTACCATTGTTTCGTAAATCGCGCCGTCGCCGTGGGGATTAAGGCGCATGGTCTGGCCCACGATGTCCGCCGATTTAACTCGCCGCGCGCCAAGAAGCCCCATTTTGTACATTGTGTACAGGAGCTTTCGATGCGCGGGCTTAAATCCGTCAATTTCGGGAATCGCACGCGACACGATTACGCTCATTGCATACGGCATGTAATTCAGCTCGAGCGTGTTTGTAATGGGTTGTTCGATGATATGTGCTTCGGGTACATCCATGACGGTGCGTTTTTGTTTTTTTGGCAAGAAAATCAGTCCTTTGCACCGCAAGTATAATGCAATTATGCGGAGACTGGCAAGCCCGCGCCAAGCGCGGATTGGGAACCGAGGGCATATGTCGCGGGCGGCGCGTTCCCTCGAAGCCGGGAGCCGCGCCAAGCGCGGATTGGGAACCGGGGGCATATGTCGCGGGCGACGCGTTCCCTCGAAGCCGGTAGCGATTTGCGTTCAAAAAAAAACGAGTCGGCGAGTGTCACTCGCCGACTCATTTTTTTTGATACGTTTCCTCGTATGACACGGAAAAAATATGATATCATAACCCCACGAAAGGGGTGGCTCAAAAATGCCAAAAATAACTTACTTAGGTGCGGGAAGCACGGTTTTTGCGCGAAACATTTTGGGGGACTGCATGGCGACGGACGCGCTTGGCGACTGCGAAATCGCGCTGTATGACATCGACGGGCAAAGGCTCAAGGAAAGCGAAGTAATCATCCGCGCGATTTGCGAAGGCCTTGGCGGACGGGCGAAAATTACGGGCTATTTGGGCGTGGAGAATCGCAAAAACGCGCTTCGCGGCGCGGATTTTGTTGTTAATACGATTCAAGTCGGGCTGTACGACCCGTGTACAATTATCGACTTCGAAGTGCCAAAAAAATACGGTTTGCGTCAAACAATTGCGGACACCCTCGGTATCGGCGGAATTATGCGCGGACTTCGAACGATTCCTGTTTTGGCGGATTTTGCCCGCGATATGGAGGAAGTTTGTCCCGACGCGTGGTTCTTGAATTACACAAACCCTATGTCCATTTTGACCGGATTTATGCAGCGATACACCGGCGTAAAAACCATCGGATTGTGTCACAGCGTGCAGGCCTGTACGTATCATTTGTTCGACTGGCTCGGCATAAAGGACAAGCTCGACGGCCGGCGCGAGCTTATTGCGGGGATAAATCACATGGCGTGGCTCCTGGATGTTCGCGATAAAAACGGTGTGGACTTGTACCCCGAAATAAAACGCCTCGCGAAGGAAAAATTCGACGAAGTTTTTTGGGACCGCGTGCGGCTGGATTACATCGACAAACTGGGCTATTACTGCACAGAATCCAGCGAACACAATGCGGAGTACAATCCGTGGTATATAAAATCGCGTTATCCCGAACTGATTGAGAAATTTAAAATTCCGCTTGACGAGTACCCCCGCCGTTGCGTCGAGCAAATCGAAAACTGGGCGAAGGAATACGCAGAGCTTTCCGTGTCCGCCAAGGCCGCCCCGCACACGCGCTCGGGCGAATACGCTTCCTATATAATGGAGGCACTCGTAACGGGCGTGCCGTATAAAATCGGCGGAAATGTGATGAATCGGGCATTAATCGAAAACTTGCCGCCCGACGCCTGCGTCGAAGTTCCCTGCATGGTGGACAATTTTGGCATAAACCCCTGCGCCGTGGGACGTCTGCCCGTCCAGCTTGCCGCAATGAACATGACCCACATTAACGTGCATTTATGCGCAATCGAGGCCGCTGTTACGCAAAAAAAAGAACACATCTACCACGCCGCAATGCTCGACCCGCTTACCGCGGCGGAGCTTTCGCTGGATGATATTCATGCCATGGTTGACGAACTTATTGAAGCGCATGGGAATTGGTTGCCTAAATATTCCTAAGCGGAAAAGCGCGCCAAGCGCGCGGTGGGAACCGGGGACACATGTCGGCGGCGACGCATTCCCTCGAAGCCGGGAGCAATTCCCCAGCCCACGAAAAAAAGAGTCGGCGAGGTTACTCGCCAACTCTTTTTTTATGGAACCGCTTCCGGCTTCGAGAGAACGCGCCGCCGCCGACACATGCCCCCGGTGCCCATCGCGCGCTTGGCGCGCTCAATCTGTTCGGTTAGGGACTCGAACCCCAGACTTCCACCACGTCAAGGTGGCACTCTACCAGCTGAGTTAACCGAACATTTCAGACGAGTGCATTCTAACATTTTTTTGCGGTATATGTAAACGGGAACAATTGTTTGCGCTTCCGCGAAAAATGTTGTAAACTCGTAAAGTTGAGGAGGCCCGAAATTAATGGACAAGAAAATAAAAATCAAGGGTGCGCGGGGCAATAACCTGAAGGACATTTCGCTTGAAATCCCGCGCGATAAATTTGTTGTTTTTACGGGGCTAAGCGGCTCGGGCAAAACATCGCTGGCTTTTGACACGATTTACGCGGAGGGTCAGCGGCGTTATGTCGAGTCGCTTTCTGCCTACGCGCGGCAGTTTTTGGGGCAGATGGAAAAGCCCGATGTGGACTTTATCGAGGGGCTTTCGCCCGCAATTTCGATTGACCAGAAAACCACGAGCCAAAACCCGCGCTCGACGGTTGGTACGGTGACGGAAATTTATGACTATCTTCGCCTGCTTTATGCGCGGGTCGGCGTGCCGCATTGTCCCGTTTGCGGAAAAGTCGTCGAGAAACAGACCGTCGACCAAATCGTTGACCAAATCCTGCTTCTGCCGGAAAAAACACGCCTGCAAATTCTCGCGCCCGTAGTCCGCGCAAGAAAAGGCGAACACGCCCGCCTCCTGGACGACGCCCGAAAAAACGGCTACGTCCGCGCGAGAATCGACGGCGAAGTTTTCGACCTCGCCGAGGAAATTTCGCTGGACAAAAAGAAGAAGCACACCATAGAAATCGTAATCGACCGCCTCGTAGTCCGCGAGGGAATCCAAAAACGCCTGTCGGAATCCATAGAATCCGCAATGGCCCTAACCGGCGGCTTGCTGGTCGTCAACAATGACAGGGGCCGAGGGGACGCGTCCCCTCGCGGGAATGTTGGGGGCGATGCCCCCAAGGTTTCAGCCGAAAATTCCGACGACGTTATGTACTCCGCGCATTTTTCCTGCGCCGACTGCGGCGTTTCACTGCCGGAGCTTGAGCCGCGAATGTTTTCGTTTAACAACCCGTCGGGAGCGTGCGGGGACTGCGCGGGCCTCGGCGTCAAGCTGATTTTCGACCCCGAGCTCGTTGTGCCGAACCCCGCGCTAAGCATCAGCGAGGGCGCGATTGCCGCGCCGGGCTGGAATGCGATAAAATCCGACGGAAGCTGGGGACACGCGATTTTCGAGGCACTTTCCGAGGAATACGGCTTTTCGCTGGACCTGCCGTATGAAAAATTATCCGACGATATCCGCGACTTAATAATGAACGGCCCCGACGTGCGCAAAAAAATGCCGATTACATTCATCGGTTTCGACGGCAACGAACGCAATTATCATCACGAATTCGAGGGCATCACAAATAATTTGTGGCGGCGGTTTAACGAAACTTCGTCGTACACCTCGCGGCAGGATTATGAAAATTTTATGACCAGCATCGCCTGCCCGACATGCGGGGGCAAACGGCTGAAGCCTGAAATTTTGGCGGTTACAATCGGCGGCGAATCGATTTCCGCGGTTACGGATATGACAATCGGGGACGCACGGGCGTTTTTTGACGCGCTGAATTTTTCAACCGCGCAGGAGATTATCGCAAAGCCGATTTTGAAGGAAATCCACGCACGGACGGGGTTTTTGATGGACGTGGGGCTGGATTATTTGACGCTTGCGCGGTCGGCGGGGTCGCTTTCGGGCGGCGAGGCACAGCGGATTCGGCTTGCGACGCAAATCGGCAGCGGCCTCGTCGGCGTGGTTTATATTTTGGACGAGCCGTCCATTGGCTTGCACCAACGCGATAACGCGCGCCTTCTGAAAACCCTGCGTCACTTAACCGACATCGGCAACACACTAATCGTCGTCGAACACGACACCGATACGATGTTTGCGTCGGATTTTATCGTAGACATAGGGCCGGGCGCGGGCGTACACGGCGGCGAAATTGTTTTCGCGGGGGACGTTCGGGATTTATTGAAATGCCCGGAAAGCATCACGGGGCAGTATTTGACGGGCGCGCTGAAAATCGAAACGCCCGCAAAACGCCGAAAATTGGACAAAAAGAGACTGCTTAAAATTTCGGGCGCGGCGGAAAATAATTTGCGCGAAATAAGCGTGGATATCCCCGTCGGGCTTTTTACGTGCGTGACGGGCGTGAGCGGCAGCGGAAAATCGTCGCTCGTGAACGAAATTTTGTACAAGCGACTTGCCCGCGATTTAAACCGCGCGAGAATCAAGCCCGGGCGACACAAGGACATTCGCGGGCTCGAGAATCTCGACAAAATTATCAACATCGACCAAAGCCCAATAGGCCGCACGCCGCGCAGTAATCCCGCGACGTATACCGGGCTTTTCGACCTTGTGCGCGACGTTTTTTCGCAAGTGCCGGAGGCAAAAGTGCGCGGCTACCAAAAAGGGCGGTTCAGCTTCAATGTAAAAGGCGGGCGGTGCGAGGCCTGCGCGGGCGACGGCATCCTGAAAATCGAGATGCATTTCCTGCCCGATGTTTATGTACCCTGCGAAGTTTGCGCGGGAAAACGATATAATCGCGAGACGCTCGAGGTCAAATTCAAGGGCAAATCCATCGCCGATGTCCTCGATATGACCATCGAAACCGCGCTGGAATTTTTCGAAAATCTGCCGCGCCTGCGGGATAAATTACAAACACTTTGCGACGTGGGCCTGACGTACATCAAGCTGGGCCAGTCCTCGACGACCCTTTCCGGCGGCGAAGCCCAACGCGTCAAGCTCGCGACCGAACTTTCGCGCCGCTCCACCGGAAAAACCCTGTACGTCCTGGATGAACCGACAACCGGCCTGCACGCCGCCGACGTCCACAAGCTAATCGGCATTTTGCAACAGCTGACGGACGGCGGCAACACCGTAGTCGTTATCGAACACAATTTGGACATAATCAAAACCGCGGATTATATCATCGACCTCGGCCCCGAAGGCGGCGGAGCAGGCGGGCAAATCGTTGTTTGCGGCACCCCGGAACAGGTTGCGAAATGCAAGGAATCGTTTACGGGGATTTTTTTGAAGGAGGTGCTGTAGGCAACGAATCCAAAGTTTTACTTTGAAGGTGCCGCTGCACCTTCTTTTTTTGCGCAAAATTTTTCAAAATCGCGCAAAAAAACGATTCGGAAAAAATGAGTCAGTGGCGTTTATTACGCAGGGACGGGGCTACCGTTTGTCGCATAGGGACGCTTGCCAAAGACGGCGTTAGAAGGTGTCGCCTCTCAACTTACGCACACCATAGCCGAACATTGATTCGTTGTCAAGCGGTCGAAAAATTTTTCCTCTATTTGCGATTATCGTGTTGAAGCAATACTTGTTTGAGACCGGTACACATTCCGATATTTTAAAGTAGGGCTTTTGCGTAAAACTTTCCGCGTGTAAAGTCGATTTCCAGTGCCTTGCGGTGCATGTATGCTTTGATTATTGCGCGGGTGTCGTCGGCGTTTTCGGTGGTGAAAATCAGGCGGCCGTGGGTTATGCCGGATTTTTCTGCTTCGTTTAACTTGTCCGCCATGAAAATTGGGACGGAATTGTATATTTTGTTGCCGTGTATTGGAAAATGCGCGCCGGTTCTGTCGATTAATTCGGCGGGGTCGGCGCGCTTTTTTGTGGGCGAGGAAACTGCATCCGGCTTCGAGGGAATGTGTCGATTTCTACACGTGTCTTCGGTGTCCACTGCGCGCTTGGCGCGCATTAGGGGGAGTTTTCCGTAGATTACGGCTTCGGTGTCGATGCATTTTTTTATGTCGCGGATTTGTGCCAGATTTAATTCGGGGTGAAGCGTGGCGCGGTGTGCGCCCAGTTTTTTCAGGGCTTCAAGCGTTGCGGAATTAAAGCAGTGTATTGAAAAATCGGTTGTGCATCCCTGCGTGATTTCCCCGTAGGAGTGCGCGTAGTTTTGCGCGACTTCAATGCCCATTTCGGCGCAGATTTGCAGTTGCGCGCGGGTTAGGCAAGTCGCGATGAATTTAATCGACATTTTCGCGCTCCTTTCCGCGCTTTTTTTCGCGTTTCTTGCCGGGTTTCTTTTCGCGCCCGTTTCCATAAGGATTTTTCAGCCCTTCCGTGAACTCCGCGCCGCTTCCTGTAAAATATCCGTCGGTGTATCCGCCGCGATTGAATACGTTTAGCATCTTTGCACGCTGCGTTTCCGATAAATTTGCTCCGTCAAGAACCGCGCGATATGCCGAAACAACCGCGCTTACGTAGTCCTCGCCCTTCATGCGTCCCTCGATTTTTAATGCGGCAACGCCCATTTCGGAAAGCTCGCCTACATGGTCGATTAGGCATAAATCTTTCAGGCTTAACAGGGTGTCCGGCTTTGTATCCGGCTTCGAGAGCATGTGCCGCCCATAACACGCGTCCCCGGTTCCCACTCCGCGCTTGGCGCGGGCATCTTTTAAACTTAACAGCGCATCCGGCTTCGAGAGCATGTGCCGCACATAACACGCGTCCCCGGTTCCCACACCGCGCTTGGCGCGGGCATCTTTTAAACTTAACAGCGCATCCGGCTTCGAGAGCATGTGCCGCCCGTGACACGCGTCCCCGGTTCCCACACCGCGCTTGGCGCGGGCGCGGCGGCGGTATGGTAGGCGGCAGGGGGCGGCGCATTTTCCGCGATTGGCACTGCGCCCGCCGATGAAACTGCTCATCAAACACTGGCCCGAGTACGAGGAACACAACGCACCATGCACAAAAATTTCAAGCTCTGCGTCTGTGCTTTTGGCGATTTCTCGAATCTCGTTGCGCGAAAGCTCCCGCGCGAGAACGACCCGCCTGAAGCCGAAATTTTTCAGCGCGTTTACGTCTTCTGCGGTCGTTGCCGTCATTTGTGTGCTTGCGTGCAAAACGGCATCGGGCAGACGGTGCATTATGTTTGCGGCAAGCCCTAAATCCTGCACGATAAATGCCGTCGCGCCCGCGCGGTGCGCCTGTGTCGCAATTTCGAGGGCGGCCTCCATTTCGCGGTCGGTAATCAGCGTGTTTATCGCCAAATATGTTTTTACGCCCATACCCGCGGCATATTCAATCGCGCGTGTTAACTCGTCGCCCTCAAAATTCCCGGCAAACGCCCGCGCCGAAAACCTGTGCGCACCAAAATAAACCGCGTCCGCACCCGCAGAAATCGCCGCTTTCAATGTTTTCATATTCCCGCACGGGGCAAGCAATTCGGGCTTTTTCATGCGTCGATTATGTCATGGTTTTGGAAAAATTTCAAAAGTGAGTCGGCGAGTGTCACTCGCCGACTCACTTCGAACCCGTTTCGAACTTGTCCCGAAAACATGTTCGCGTTGCCTTAAATTGTCGCATGAATTACAATAAAAGCGCGCCAAGCGCGCGATGGACACCGAGGACACATGTCGGCAGCGACGCGTTCCCTCGAAGCCGGAAGCAGTTTCCGGAAGCAGTTTCCGGAAGCAACTTCCGAAAGCATCTCCCTATCCCTAAAAAAACATTTTGGAGGCAAACAATGAGTATAATTCGCGACCCGTCCCTGGCGGCGGCAGGTGTTAAAAAAATCGAATGGGTAAAGGAATTCATGCCCGTTTTGCGGCAAATCGAGGAGCGATTCAAAAAGGACAAGCCTTTTGCGGGAATGCGCATTTCCGTAAGCGTGCATTTGGAGGCGAAAACGGCGTATTTGGCGCAGGTTTTGGCGGCGGGCGGCGCGGATGTTGCCGCAACGGGAAGCAACACGCTGTCCACGAAGGACGATATCTGCGCGGGGCTTGCGTCGCAGGGGTATAAAGTCTACGCGTGGCACGGCGCGACCGAGGAAGAATATTGGTCGCACATGAAAAAAACGCTTGAATTTAAGCCGCACATTGTAATCGACGACGGCGGCGATTTTATGAGCCTGCTTCACGGCGAATGCGCGGCATTTGGCGAAAATCTGCTTGGGGGCTGCGAGGAAACCACGACGGGCATAAATCGCCTCAAAGCGCGCGAGCGCGAGGGTTCGTTGAAATTCCCGATGATGGCGGTAAATGACGCGGATTCCAAGCACCTTTTCGACAATGTCCACGGCACGGGACAGAGTGTTTGGGACTCGATTATGTACACGACAAACGTGATGTTAACGGGACGCGACGTTGTCGTTGCGGGCTACGGATTCTGCGGCAAGGGCGTTGCGATGCGCGCGAAAGGGCTTGGCGCGCGGGTTATCGTGACGGAAATAAATCCGTGGCGCGCGATGGAGGCAGTAATGGACGGTTTTCGCGTAATGAAAATGGACGACGCCGCGCGAATCGGCGAATTTTTCGTAACCGTAACGGGCAACAAAGACGTCATAACCGCGCGGCACTACGAAGTCATGCGCAACAACGCCTTTTTGGCAAACGCCGGGCATTTCGACGTAGAATTTAACAAGGAAGACCTCCGCGGAATGTCCGCAAAAGTGGAAGAACGCCGCCCCTTTATCGAGGGCTATCACCTGAAAGACGGCCGCGTTTTAAACGTCCTCGCCGACGGCAAGCTCGTAAACATTGTAGCCGGCAACGGCCACCCCGCCGATATCATGGACATGAGCTTCGCGCTTCAAGCCATGGGCGCGCTTCATATCGCGAAAAACGGCAAATCGCTCAAACCCGCGCTGTATTCAATCCCCGTAGAAGTCGACCGCGAAATCGCCGTAATGAAGGCGAAGGCGATGGGGCTTGGGCTGGACGTTCTTACGGCAGAGCAGGAGGCGTATTGGACGGGGATTGGGGAGTAGTGGCCATGTTGACGGTCCCTTCATAAATTCTCGCATTATCGGTAGTGAATTGCCGGTTTATCGGTGAGTGAATGCTGTTTTGATGAACACACCAAGCATTTATTTCGTTGTTAAGCATGGATAAATCGGGAGCCTGTTGATACATTGACGGGATAAAATGCTGTCAAAAATGCAGGCGCGGAAATGACGCGATTATTTCGGATGAAGCGAATCTCTAAAGAGTAATTCCCTTGAAGCCGGGAACAGTTTCCTCTCCCATAAAAAAAGAGTCGGCGAGTGACACTCGCCGACTCTTTTTTTTGCGCCGATAAACTGCTACCGGCTTCGAGGGAATGCGCCGCCTCCGACACATGCCCTCGGCACTCACTGCGCGCTTGGCGCGCTTACCCCTGCCGGGGTTATCCATGCTTCGGTTACGCCGTAGATGTTGCCGCGGCTGTTTGTGCCGATAACGCCCCAGTGTGCCGTCAGGGTTCCCGGTTCGCTTGCGGCGGCACCGGTCCAGCCGCCGGGGGCGTGTGAGTTTCTTCGTGCCGTTGGGTTTAGGCGGATTTCAAGCGTTGCGACGCCGTCTGTCACGTGTGCGGCGGTTATGCGCGGGACGGTTCGCCAGCGTCCGTCGATTAGCGCGCTGTAGGGACGCAGGGCTTGTGTGTCAATTCTGCCGCTTGCGACGGGCAGTGCTATCGGCGCGGCAATTTCCGCGCGGGGTTGCGGATTTATTATTTGTGCGTCGGTTCGGGTGCGCCTGCCGTTTGTTTCGACGCGAAGATATATCGCGGTGCCGGAGGATATCTCCTGCGAAACGTCAAGCGGAACGGCGCGCGTTCTGTAATTTACGACTTCGGTGGGGGAGGGAAGCCATGTTATTCCGCCGTCAACGGAGTATTCCTGCCCGATTCTTGTGCGGATGGTTTCTGTGTTGTAATTTACCGCGAGGCGAAGCGGCCTTCGGAACGCGGCGGGACGGATGCGAAAATGTCTGCTTGCGGGGGTGTATTCGCCGTTTTCGGCGATGGGCGCGTTACGGAAAAAATGCGTGTTTCGCACGCCTCTTTCAAGCGGAGGCGTTATGTCGAAGGAAAATCCGTCGGGCAAAAGCTCCCATTGCGGGTTGACGGGAATGCGACCGTTTGCCGGGTTCCCATGCACCCATTCGTATGAAACTGCGGGCGCGGCAGGCGGACTCGCGAGGCTGTTATCGCTTGTCGGCCTTGCGCGAAGCGTCCATGTATCCGCGCTGTACCACGGGCGCAGTCGTTCGGTGTTGGTGCGGGGGCGGGGGTTAATTGCGGGGAAATTTATTTCCGTCAACACTCCGCCGGGTGCGAAGCCTTGGACTGAAAGATGCAACCCGCGGTTAAACATTGAGGCGGTATTGCGGGGGAGTGCGCCTCTTCGCCATCTTTGCCCGCCGTTTGTGCTGAATTCCGTTATTGTAAAAGGAACGTGGATTGTCTCGGCTGTTAGATTTATAAAGGCGTAGGGATGATTCGTTGCCGATACGATTGTGCATGTTGTTTGCGCGGCCACGGTAACGGTGATTTCACGCGTTCTGCTTTCCGCCCCCCTGCTTACGGTTGCGGTCAGGACAACGGTTTCGTCGGCCGCGCCGCGCGTTACCGTGCCGTCCATGCTTATTGCGGCGGGGCTGGATGATGACCACGTAATAGTCGTGCCGTTCACGCCGCTTGTCGGCAGGTCGAGTTTACCGATTACATGATTTTGGTCGGTGTTTACAAGTCTTATGCGATTCCACAAAAGGGCGTGATAGTCCAAATGTACAGCGACATCGTCGTAGGGCAACGGGGTTACCGGCTCGCCGGAACACATCGGCTTGTAGTGCATAACGCCCCATCGTCCGCCAATGTGCGAACCCGCGCCGATGCGCGTAAATTGCGGGCGCAATATATTATTCCTGTGACCCCGCGAGTTCATCCAGCCGTGTCTGCCGTTTACAAGCTCCCACGGCGTCACCTGTCCCCCTGCGCCGTTTCCGCCTCGCAGCCATATTTGATGCCCGTCGCCGAACGCCATTATTGTGCGCCACGAACCGCCGTAGGGTCCTCTGAAATGTCCGCCGCCGGTGTTCAAATTCGCCTTGGTTTGGCTGTAAAAACGAGCGGAGTACGCCAAAAGCATATCAACCGCCAGCTCATTAAGCCCACGTTCAAGGCGCACCTCATTCACAAGGCGTATCGTTTCAACTTCAAACGCGGTCAACCCACCCAGCGCGTGATATTCCGCAATCCAATCGTTTCTTTCGTCCACGGTGAGACGTCGATTCGGCAAGGTTATGGCGGAACGCCGCGAGTTAACATACGCCATCCAATTCGCAAAACCCGGTGGCGCAGGCGTTGTGACGGAAAACGCCTCGAATGATACATATCCCGCTTCCGCGTCGGCTGCATTTGGTGCGGTGATAAAGCCGGGGCCGCTTCCGCCTGCGCCGCCTTCCGGGGCTGCTGCCCCCGCGTCGGCCCGGGTCACGAAAATAGGGAGTGCTATTGCGAAGCACAGCATGAAGCATGTGAGCTTGTGAATAAGTTCGTGAAAATTCTTTTTCATGTTCTTTTTCATGGAAAAACCCCCTCTGTTTTATGTAAACTTTTTCAAGCTAATCGTAACATGATTTTTGTAGCGGCGCAATAAAAAAATCGTTTATGTAATGCGGTCGGTCTTTGCGCGCTATTTTATACGCCGGGAAACTGTTCCCGGCTTCGAGAGAATGCGTCGCCGCCGACACATGTCCCCGGTGCCCAATGCGCGCCAAAAAAATCGAGTCGGCGAGTGTCACTCGCCGACTCGATTTTTACAGTGCAAGCAGTTGCGTCGCTCTTTTGCGAAGATGTTTCTCCATTGCGGCAACATGCGCATCAGGCAGATTTATTTTCGGGTGTGGTCGGAATGAAAAGTGCAACATTTTTCGCAGCTTTTCGGTTTGCCGCGCGGTTATATATGCTTTACAGATACCGTCGAAGGTAGTGTTTGGATACGCAGGGAGTCGCGATTTTGCGTATTCGTCCAAATTTTCGTAATCGTCCTTCATTGCCAGCGCGAACATGGAGAGTCCGTTATCGAAAATCGGCGCGGGTGCGGTAATTTCCCCGGTGTGATTATCGCGAAGCACGCCAAAATTGCCGAAATGTCTGTCCTCATTATAAACAAGCGCGTCGAAAACAAGCATATCGCGGACGGCGTCGGCAAAAATTTTGCCCCGCTCGTCGTAAAATTTCACAACCGCGCTTATTCCTCCGGATTTTACAAGGCGGCCAATCGGTATAAACGCAGTGTTTACGTCGGTAAACAGCTTGCATTTTGACGCCAAAAGCCCCTTCCAGTTTTCGAGGTCGTATCGCACAGCGTCCAGCTTCATCGCCTCCGCAACTTGACTTGCGTAAAACTCGCAATACGGCTCTTTCCCGGTATTTGCAAACCCCGAGGTCGCGCCTTTAAAAAGAAAAATGCCCTCGCCCTCGATAAACCTCCACGCTTTTGGCAACATTCCGTCCGTTGTGAGTTCCGGCGAGGTTGAAAACGCCGCGTCGCTTTGGGTTACGCCGGTGTATGCGACGAGGGACAAAATCTCCGAAAATCTGTTTTCATAAAGATTAAACTCCGAAAATTTCCCATCGAATCCTTCAGGCACAATCCAATAGCTATCGTTAAGCGAAAGCCCTTTACATACATCAATGATGCCCTTAGTGTCGCCCGAGGTCAGCCCGAATGTACGCAAAATTTCTTCGACAAACGCTCGGTTTTTAGGAATAACGCGCCGCCCCAGCCATTTTAATACCCCTTCGTTCGTAAGTTCCAAATCAAGCGGTAAAAGTTTTCGCGACTCCTCGATTTTGGTTATTTCAACGGAATAGCCACCAAGTTCGCCACCGCCCGCAAGTTCGAACGCCAGAAGCGGCGTGTCGTAAATCCTAAGCTCGTAATTTTTATGCATGAGACATTCACCTCTCGTTTATGTACGCTTCCCCCCGCATTTTAAACCAGCTTCTTCTTCCGCTCCAAGGTTTTATAAAAATTAACACTCGTCGTGCGCATAATCGTCGCCTGATACCCCGATTTTTTAATAAAAACGCTTTCGCCTGCGGGAATTCCGCCGCGAAAATCGCCGTCGATGACAACCTGCGACTCCTGTTTTGCGACAACGCGCACCGTATCCGTTGCGTCAACCACCCACGGTCGCGCACTCAAACTATGGGGACAAACCGGCGTAATAACCATCATTTGCCCCCCCGGCATAAGAATGGGGCCGCCCGCCGCGAGGTTATATGCGGTCGAGCCGGTCGGTGTGGAAACGATGATTCCGTCGGCGCGAATTGTCGCCACGCGCTGTTCGTTTACATAAAGCGAATACTCAACCAGCTTGCCGGAAACGCCGAGGTAAACCTCGTTAAGGGCAATGCTCTCTTGCAGCGGCACAATTTTTTCCGAGCCGAACTCCGCCTCAAGCATCAGGCGTTTTTCCGTTGTATAGTTGCCTGCCAAAACTTTTTCAATTGCGTCGATGCCGTGTTCCCTGTCAACATCGGTCAAAAAGCCCAAATTGCCCAAATTTATCCCAAGCATCGGGATATCAAAAACAGCGGCGTAATGCGCAACGCGAAGCATTGTTCCGTCACCGCCCAGTACGCACGCAAGGCGTGCGGCAGACACCGAGGACGCGTCTGCCGCTCCACCCATGCTCTCGAAGCCGGATTCCATTTCGGTAATCGACATTACCTCAACGCAAACACCCCTGCCGCGTAAAAAATCTTCAACATCCTTTACATACGCAAAGCAGGGGTCTTTATCTTCGTTCGCAATAATTTTTATAAGCGCGCTCATTCAAAAATTAAGTCGCCAAAATCAAGGTCGAACACGTCGCCCAAATCCATGTCGAAATCCACGTCGCCAAAGTCGAAGTCGCCAAAATCAAAATCGCCGAAATCAAGCATTCCGTCATCAAGCGCGGGGCCGCCAAACATAAACGCGTTATTTTCCGAGCGGCGAAGCGCGCGACGCACGGCACGTTCGTTTCTTTCAACGCTTGCATCCGCCGTCCAGTCCTCGACCATTTCATTAAAAAGTTCCATCCGTGCGAAGCGCACGAAATTTTCGCGGAAAAGCTCTTCCTCTTCTTCGAGGGCCTCGTAGTCAAACTCCGAGCTTACGACATGCATTATAAACAGCATTTCGCCGTCGGCGGCGAAAACATGCGAGGTTTCGCCTTCGCCGTACTCAAAGAGGTCCATCCAGTCCTCGCCCATCCATATTTGGTACTCATCGATGAAGTCTTCAAAGTCAACCGTACGGATTTCGCCGTCGTAAACATCGCAAACCTCGCGAATCAGCTCGTCAAAATCCATTTCGCCGTCTTGATATGCGGAAACGGCGGCATACATGGCTTCCCAGTCCTCGGTCGCGGCGTATTTCACCTCGCGGGAGATAAGCCAGTCGCGCACCATGTCGTAGTGTTCGAGCCATTCTTCGTCAAGCTCGGCCTGCTCCTCGGGCGACAGCGCGAAATCCGCGACATACACATCCATCAAAAGCTCAAACATCGGCGCGGCCGACCAAATTTCCGCAATGCGACGGTCCGTAATAAAATTCAGCCGCGTGGGGTGCCACTGCAATTGGTCGCGAAGCATCGACGCCTCGCCTTCAAGGGTTTCCATAACCTCGTCATCTACGACAAGCCCATGCATTGCGCCGCGCTGCAAAAGCACCTCCGTTTGAACCAGTGCGTCAATGGCTACTTGGTGCGTTTCCGGAGTCGGCCATTCGCCCTCAAGTTCGTTCAGAAGCGTCACGAAGTGGAAATCGCTTTCGGCGACGCGTGTGCGCACGCCCTGGTACGTGACGTGCATAATCGTCCGCCCGTCAATCCAGCTCCAAACAGCAAAGCCCGCCGCCCCCGCGATAATAAGCACGAGGCAAAACATGATGCCCTTTGCGATACGGCCTTTTTGTCTTTTTGCGCGTTCGATTTCACGATTTCGCGCTTTTCTGTCTCGTTTTTTGTCCTGATTTTTGTCCATTGCCAGCCACCTCAATTATTTTTTTGAAAATCTTTTCCGCGTTTAAATTATAACGCGCAAACAGCTCCGTTCGTGTTCCCGTTTCGGGAAAAGCATCGGGGAAAGCAAACGGCACAGCCGCTTTTTTCCGATTGCCGTTGCCGTGCGCCGCCCATTCGTCTCGAAGCCTGAGACAAATTTGCTCCCCGACTCCGCCGATTTTTACGCCATCCTCGATTGTAAAGACAAATTCGTATTTTGCAAGCTCCGAAATCAGCTTTTCGTCGAGGGGTTTTGCACAGCGCAGGTTGAAAAGCGCGGGCGAGAAAATTGAGTCGGCGAGTGACACTCGCCGACTGCTTTCGACTTCGACGAGAAGTCGGGCGACCTCGCGCGCAATCGGCAGCATAGCCCCAACGGATACAATAGCGATTTTTTTGCCGTTTTGCAAGGTTTGCGCGGATAAAATGTCGGAAATTTCTTCGGGGTCCCCCTCGGGCGCGAAATCCTTGGGGTAGCGAATGGCAACGGGACCATTGTGCGACAGCGCGAATTCCAGCATTTTTTTAAGCTCCGCACCGCTTGACGGCGCAAGAATAATCATGCCGGGGATGTGCGCCAAAAACGCCATATCGTAAATGCCCTGATGGGTTTCGCCGTCGCCGCCGACCGCGCCGCCGTGGTCAATGGCGAAAACAACGGGCAAACCTTGAATCGCGACGTCGTGAATAATCTGGTCGTACGCCCGTTGGAGGAACGATGAATACACCGCGAAAACAGGCCGCATCCCGCCCTTCGCAAGCCCCGCCGCAAAAGTCACGGCATGTCCCTCCGCGATGCCCACGTCGAAAAAGCGCGACGGGAACCGCTCCTTGAAGGGGTAAAGCCCCGTTCCGTCGGGCATTGCCGCGGTAATCGCGACGATTCTTTCGTCCCGCACAGCCAATCGGCACAGATGCTTCGAAAAAATTTCCGTGTAGGACAAGCCTTGCGGGGCTTGCGAGCTTTTCGCAGGCTCGCCGGTTTCGACGTCGAATTTCCCCACGCCGTGATACCCCCACGGAGCTTTTTCCGCAATATTATAGCCCTTGCCCTTAGTTGTTAAAACATGCAGAAGCACAGGCCCCTTAATCCGCCGCACTCGCCTAAGCGCGAGAATCAGCTCGGGAATATCATGCCCGTCAATCGGCCCGACGTATTTGAACCCCATTTCCTCAAAAATTACGCCGGGCAGAACCGCATATTTTATAAGCCCCTTCGTCGCCTCGATGCCCCGCGTAATCCGCTCGCCCCAAACCGGCAATTTATCCAGCGTCGAGCGGACATCCTTTTTCGCGCCGAGATAGCCCGGCGCGGTTCGCAAATGGTTCAAATGCCGCGCAACCGCGCCAACATTTTTGCTAATCGACATCCCGTTATCGTTCAAAACCACGAGCAAATCCGTATTGGCGCGCCCCGCATTATTCAGCCCCTCGTACGCAAGCCCGCCGGTAATTGACCCATCGCCGACCACCGCGATAACCTTGCCCTTCTCCTCATTAAAATCCCGCGCAAGCGCAAGCCCCAGCGCGGCGGAAATCGCCGTCGAGCTGTGTCCCGTGCCGAAGGCGTCGTGTTCGCTTTCGCAGGGTTTGGGAAAGCCGCTTAATCCGTCCATTTTTCGAAGCGTCGAAAATCGCGCCCTGCGACCCGTTAAAATTTTATGTACATATGCCTGATGCCCGACATCCCACACGATTTTATCCTCGGGCGTAGTAAAAACGGCGTGAAGCGCAAGCGTAAGTTCGACAACGCCCAAATTTGACGCCAAATGCCCGCCCGTATCGGAGATGCTCTTTATTAAAAATTCGCGGATTTCGCCGGCGAGCTGCTCAAGCCCGTTCACGCCAAGCCGCCGTAGTGCCTTGTTCATTTATTCAGCCCCTTGGCATCAAGTTCTCGGGAGCGCGGCCCCCGAACCCCCGCAAGCCTTTGAAAAGGCTTGACCCAAACTTTGAAATTTGCACGTTGCTAAGCAAAGTGCAAATTTTAAAGTTTTGATGAAACTTTTTCAAAAGTTTCCGGGGTGCGGGGCAGAGCCCCGCGGTTTTAAAGAATCGGAAAAAAATGCAGTGCCGTAACCGAAACAATTATACCCAAAATCGCGCCGCCAAGCACCTCAAGCGGCTGATGCCCCAGCATTTCTTTCAGTTCATAATTCGGCTTAATGCCGTGCTTTTGCAGCTTTTCAAATAAAAAATTCAAAGCCTCGGCGTGAAGCCCCGCCGCACGACGAACCCCCGCGGCATCATGCATAACAACCATTGCAAGCGCGGCGGCAACAGCAAAAATCGGCGTACCGAAGCCCTCGTGAAACCCGATGCTAAGCATAATCGAAACAACAAACGCGCTGTGCGAGCTGGGCATTCCGCCCGTGCTTGTAAGCATTGTAAGGGAAAACGTTTTTGTGCGCCACAAATCATAAGGAATTTTCAAAATTTGCGCAAGAACCAACCCGACAATCCCCGTAACAAGATGCCGATTGCCCATAAACTCCATAAATCCGTCCGTCATGCTTTTGTCATTCGCTGAACGCACAAAATTCCTGACGAAATTCGACGCCCGCGCTCCATTCGTTCATTTTTCACACTTTTGTCATTCGCTGAACGCATAAAATTCCTGACGAAATTCGGTCGCCCGCGCTCCTCTTGTTCATTCCTCACACTTACTCCACCAAAACAAGCGGCTCAAAATCGTCCGCTTCCTTTTTTAATACCAAAATTTCCGCTTCATACCCGCGCAAAGCCTCGCCGCATTCCTTAGCGAGCGCAACGCCGTTTTTGTACAGCGCGATTGCCTCCTCAAGCGGCGTTTGTGCGTCCTCGACGCGCTCCGTGATTTCTTCGAGGCGGGTTAATTTTTCTTCAAATGTCAATTGGTTTTTTCCTCTCGAGCATAATTATTTGTATGAACCATTTTTCGCGCCTCCATTTTCGAGTCGGCGAGTGTCACTCGCCGACTCAATTTATTTTTGCCGTCGCCGTGCCGTCGGCGAAGGTGATTTTTATAGTTTGCCCGGGGGCGAGGGCTTTTACGCTTGTGACGGGCGCGCTTTTTTCGTCTCGGACAAGCGCGAAGCCGCGTTTGAAGACGGCGTAAGGAGAAATTTTTTCCAGCAGGGCTTCGCGGTGAGCCAGGGTTTTCCACTCGTTTGCGAGGCGTTCGTTTATGGCGCGGGTTAGATTTTGCAGAAAAAAATTTGCCGTGTCGGCATTTTCGCGGAGCTTTTCGCAAAGGGCTTGGGTTAGGTCGGATTGCAGGTCACGGAGGTGTGCTGATGCGGCGTTTTGGTCGAAAGCGGCGATTTGGGCGGCGGCGGTTGGGGTTGGGGCGCGAAGGTCGGCCGTGAAGTCGGCGATGGTGTAATCGGTTTCGTGCCCGACGGCGGAAATTACGGGGATTTTCGAAGCCGCGATGGCGCGGGCTACGGATTCTTCGTTAAACGCCCATAAATCCTCGACGCTTCCGCCGCCCCGTCCGAGAATTATTACGTCGGCACCGCCGTGTTCGTTGACCTCGCCCAGTGCGCGGACGATATCCGCCGCGGCGTGTTCGCCCTGCACAATCGCGGGCGCGACAATTATTTTTACGGCGCGGTTGCGCTCGCGGATTATTCGTAAAACATCCTGCACCGCCGCGCCCGTAGGGCTTGTTATTACGGCGATGGCGCGGGCAAAACGCGGGATTTCGCGCTTGCGCTCGCGGGCGAAAAGCCCTTCGGCTTCGAGCTTTTCCTTGAGCTGCGTAAACGCAAGTTGCAAGCCTCCGATGCCCGCCGGCTCAAGAAATTCGACATAGAGCTGGTATTGCCCCGTTTTTTCGTACATTGATATTCGCCCGAATGCGATGACTTTCATACCCGATTTTGGCACAAAATGAATATTTTCCGTGTGCGACGCGAACATCACAGATGAAATTGCCGCGCCCGCGTCCTTCAGCGTGAAATAAAAATGCCCCGAGGAATGCGCGTTGAAATTCGAAATTTCGCCCTCGATGAAAAGCCCCGCCAAAAGCGCGTCGTTGTCCAAAGCCTTTTTTACATATTTATTAACCTGCGAGGGGGTGAAAATCGTCTTAGCCATTAAATCGCTCCTTGTTTAAGTTCTAGGACCCCGCCCCGCGGAAACTTTTGAAATAGCTTCATCAAAATCCGCACTTTGCCCGGCAAAGTGCAAATTTCAAAGTTTGGGTCAAGCCTTTTCAAAGGCTTGCGGGGGTTTGGGGGCAGCGCCCCCAAGGTCTTCACGCGCTTCACGAGCCCGGGCGACGCTACCCAGAACGCCGTTTATAAACGCGGGGGATTCATCCGCGCCGTATTCTTTTGCGAGTTCGACCGCCTCGTTTACCGCCGCGCCATAAGGCACGTCTTTTTCGCACAGCATCTCGTAGATTGCAAGGCGCATAAGCGCGAGGTCAACCTTGTGGATGCGGTCGGCGGTCCAGTCGCGCAGGAATGTTTCAATTACTTGGTCAATTTCGGCGAGCCTTTCGAAGACACCCCAAAAAGCGCGGTCGATGTAATCCGCGCCGCGCCCTTTTGGTCGAGAGTTTTCTTCGTCTAAAAATTCGTAATACGCCGCCTTAATTTTCGCCAATTCCTCGACTTCTCCTCCGGAAAACGGCAACAAAAAAATAAGCTGAAAAGCATGACGCCGCGCTTCACGCCTCGTCATATTTTTGCCCTTCGCTTAAAAATTAAGATAGCGACCACCTTTTGTCGCCTGCCTTCCGCTGTCCCTCGCATTATGCCTTAGGCTTAGATTTTTCACCGACAATCGCGTTCACCCGAACATTCACCTCGGCAACGGAAAGCCCCGTCATTGTTTCAATCGCGGTTTTAACGCGCTTTTGAACATCTGCCGAAACCTCGTGAATCTTCGCGCCGAAACGCACTGCAATCGACAAGCCGATTGTAACGGTTTTATTTTTCACGGCAACGCTTGTGCATTTTGCGAGCTGTTTGCGCCCGGGTTTCCCGCTTATTCGCAAAACGCCGTCGGCCTCGGTTGCCGCTGTCGCCGAAATTACCATTAAAACCTCGTCGGAAATGCGAACCGCGCCGGTGTCATCCTTTTTAATTTCGGTCATATCTTGCTCCTTTCGAAAAAGGGGCTTCCCGAAACGCGAGAAACCCCGTAAACACTACTCTGGGTGAAAGGATTTGAACCTTCGACCTCTAGACCCCCAGTCTAGCGCGCTACCAAGCTACGCCACACCCAGATAAAGACGCTGATATTATGCAGTTTTTCCACCAGTGCCACCGAAATTTGCACCCGACCATTTTATAGCATTTTTCTTTATCTTGTCAAGAGAAGTTTTTTTTTGCAGATGCGCATACGCACAAATTCTTTACTTGACAGTCCAAAGTTCGTGTAAAAAACCAAAAAACAAACGCCCCTAAGTCCAAAATGTGGTATCCTGTTTTTGCCAAAGAGGAAGCCAAGTG
>JGI24703J35330_11748632_pt1 | contig 22829 bp, 22 predicted proteins | sample TergutNt197P1_FD_35330 | JGI IMG/M metagenome (IMG submission 35330)
ATATTCTCATTGCTTCACCTGTTTTTGTTTCCATTTTACTACAGGCTTAAAGAAAAAGTCTCAATTGGTAAAATTTATGTTATACAGGCTCTTAGAGGGTGAAGTGCTGAAAAATCAGAAGGTCATAAGGGAGAAACTCGAACCCCTCGTTGACGAGAAGAACGGAAAAGACCTTGATTGGAAAGGTTACAAAGAAAAATCTTTGGAAGTGGTTGAAATTTATCGCCATATTGGTTTCAACCTCGGAGCAGTCGAAGAACAAGAGTATTTCCTTGCGCATTCCGCCGGGGCATCATTTCGGTTTTTCTTTCACTTGCCATGACCGTGACAATCCTGCTCGCGGAAGATTTGGAAGGGCGAATTCCAATTTTTTGAGCGGAAAAAGTGTGAAAATTCGAAAAAGGGAATGCGGGCGACCAATTTTCATCAGGAATTTGTGCGTTCAGCGAATGGCGAAAAGTATGAAATTTACACTCCATATGTAAACGAATTTATTTTTTAGGTTGACAATTGCCCCGCCTCCTTGTAAAATAACCCAAAAAGGAGGTCTTTTCATGCAATCGAAAAAATTTTTCACCACCCGCGACCTATGCTACATAGCAATGATGGCGGCAGTAATTGCGGTTTGCGCGTTAATCGCGATTCCGCTTCCGGGCGGCGTACCGTTTACGCTTCAAACATGGGCAATTCTGCTTGCGGGCATCGTTCTCGGTCCGACAAAGGGCGTTATAGCCGTGCTTGTTTATATTTTACTCGGCCTTGCGGGCGTGCCGATTTTTCACGCCGGGCGAAGCGGACTCGAAATGCTGTCAGGTCCGACCGGCGGGTTTATCATTGCCTTCCCCGTACTCGCACTTGCGGCGGGACTTTTCCGCAAAAAAAAAGTGTATATTCTTGCCGCGGCAATGGTTGCCGCGACAATTGTACACCTATCCTTCGGAATGCTTTGGTTCGTCATAATCCTCGACTCAAATTTCGCCGCCGCGTTTACGGCGACGGTCGCGCCGTTTATCCTGCCCGATATTTTTAAAATTATCGCGGCAATTATCATCGGCAAGCGAATTCGGGTCGCGCTTTCTCCCGCATCAAGTCAGTCTGATTTGGCGGCTTGAAGAGTCCCGACCGGTCTCGCACAGCGCAATCGAATAAATATGTGACAGTATGATATCAAGTCTTTTGTCTGTTTATTTTAAACCTGTCTACCAAGGACATAAGCACGCCTGCTTGGCCGGATAATTCTTCGCTGATTGCGGCATTATTTTGCACAGATTCGGAGTTGCGTTCCGCGCCGGCGGAAATGGCCTCTATGTGACTTTGTAGCGTTTCTATTTCTGTTGCTTGCTCGTCGGACGCCTGCACAACGTTTGCAATGACTGATGCCGTATTGTTCATTAATTTTACGATAGAGTTCAATGCGTCGGATGCTTGCTCCGATTTTGCGACGCCTTCAGTTGCGCGTCCCAGTGAGTTTGCGATTTTTTCCGAGGTCTCCTTAACGGCGTCCGAACTGCGAAGCGACAGATTGCGCACTTCTTCCGCAACAACGGCAAAGCCCTTGCCCTGCTCCCCTGCGCGGGCGGCTTCTATTGACGCGTTTATTGACAAAAGATTGGTTTGGAAAGCAATGTCTTCTATTATTTTGTTTACCTGGGCGATTTCCAGCGAAGACTGCTGTATTCCTTCCATAACCGCCGCCATTTCATCCATATGGCGCGAGCCAACGCCGGCGGCATTTTGCGCCTGTTTGGAAAGTTCGCCCATGGCTTGCAGGTCTTTGGCGTTTTGATGCGTTTTGTCGGTTATAATGCCTATTGCCGCTCGCACTTCACTCATGGCAGTCGCTTGGTCTTCAAAACTTACCATTAACTTTTGTGCCGATTTGGCTATGCTGTCCGCGCCTTCGTCAACGAAGCCCGTCGCCGAGTAAATCTCGCTTATAAGCGCGCTTACAGAGCCGATAATCAGCTCGATGGATTCTTTTATTGAAGCAAAGTCTCCAATATAATTTCGATTTATTTTCACAGTGAAATCGTTTTTTGATATTGTCCGCAACCCGTCGGTAATTTCGTCGATATAGCTCTTTATTGTTTTTGTTGCGGTGGTCATCGAGTCCATGATTCCGATATATGCTTGCGCGGTTTTCGCCGTATCGTTGTCGGACGGGCCGGGTTCATAAGAAAATTGCAAATACCCGCTAACCAAACCTTTTTCCAAGGCTTGAGTGACGCTTAATGTTTCCGCGTCTTGATACACCATTCTTTTTTCCGCGATTTCTTGCGCGCGAATTTCCGATGTAATATCGTTAACCGTTTCTAAGTATCCCGTTATTTTTCCGTCGGCACCTTTAAGGGCAGTCAAGCCAAGACGGCACTCGACGTCTCCCTTTCCTGGCGAATAATATTTTGACCGATAATATTCAGGCTCGCCCGTTCTTGCGGTCGTGTCAAGAAAGTCTTTGTAAACGCGGGCTTCTTCGGGAAGCAAATTGTCCAAAATACATACGCCGTATATTTCTTTCGGGTCATAACCTTCCGATTGTGCCAATTTGTTTACAAATGCAAATCGGTATTGGGCATCCAAAACAGAAACGGAAAACGGAATGCCGTCCAAACAATTTGCCGAGGTTTTGTTCATTTGGTTTATCCCTGCGATAACATCACAAAAAACACCCGGCGCAAGTGTTTCGTCGCCGACGGTGCTTAAACGGCCGCTCGTGACTTCATCGCAAACCCGTTTGCTTTCGTCCGCAAGGGCAGTAAGGTTTTTATTTATTTGCCCGAGCGACTGCGCCAAAAGTCTTGTTTCGCCGCATGGCGCATGGGGTATGTTTACATTTACTTCGCCGCGCCCAAGGCTTGCGGCGACTTTATTAAGCTCATTTACAGCATGGGCAATTCTGCTTATCAGCAAAAAAACAGACGCGCCGACAATCGCCCCAACAACCGACGACAAAATCACAACCGACATTACGTCCTGTATTCTTGCGGCAATTAAGGCAGTAGCGACAATTGAAATTGCCGCAATCAAGGCGAGCGGTAAAGCAAGCCTTATTTTTATGGAGCTCATACTGAATCCCCCCGTGCGAAATTTATTTTATTGGTACATTGAGTTCCGCTACATCACTGCCGGCGCGGCGATTCCCAAAAGACCGAGTCCTGTTTTCAATACGGTACGGACGGCGGCGGTCAAAGCCAAACGGGCGCGGCGCGTGGGTTCGTCATCGACGAGGATTTGGTGCTTGGTGTAAAACGTATTGTAGGCTTGCGCCAGGGCGACCATGTGGCGGGCGATGATAAACGGTTCGTATTTTTCCGCGCAATCGACGACTTTTGCGGGGAAATCGTGCAAAATGCGCAGGACATCAAAGGCTTCGTCGTCGTCGAGAATCGACGAATCAAACGTCGTGCCGGTAATCAGGGCGACACCCAGCGCGCCGAAATCCATGTTGCTGTCAGCGGAAAGGGATTTGCGCAACACACTGCACGCCCTCGCGTGTGTATATTGTACGTACGGGCCTGTTTCGCCCTCAAAATTAAGCATTCTGTCCCAGTCGAACACGGTGTCTTTTATGCGCGAATTGTACAGTTTTCCGAATTTTAACGCGCCTACGCCGACTTGTTCGGCAACGCGCTCTTTGTTCAAAAGTTCCGGGTTTTTCTCGTTAATAATCGCAAGCGTTTTCGCGACGGCTTCGTCAAGCAAATCCTCGACTTTGATAACGTCGCCGCGGCGTGTTGACATTTTTCCGCTTTCAAAAAGATACATTCCGTACGGAACATGCTCAAGCCCGCCGGACCACGGATATCCCATCAACTCGACGACCTTCATCCACTGCGCAAAATGCAGGCTTTGCTCGTTGCCCGTGACGTACAAGCATTTGTTGAACTCGTACGTTTCGTAACGGTAAATCGCGGCGGCGATGTCGCGGGTTGTGTAAAGGGTTCCGCCGTCGCGGCGCAAAATCAGGCTTGGCGGCATGTTCCATTCCTCGAGGTCAACGATTTTCGCGCCCTCGCTTTCCTTTAAGAGCCCCTTATTTTCCAAAATTTCGGCAACGGCTTCCATTTGTCCGTTGTAAAAACTTTCGCCCGTTATTGAGTCAAAAATAATATCCAATCTGTCGTAAACGCGATTAAATTCCTTCATGCTTAAATCGCAGAACCACCGCCAAATTTCTAAACTTTCCTCGTCACCGTCCTGCATTTTTATTACCCACGAGCGGGCTTCGTCGTTAAGAGACGCGTCTTTGTCGGCCTCCTCGTGGAATTTTACATACAATTTGACCAGTCCCTCAATTTCCGTTTTTTCGATTTCCTCGCGACTGCCCCACTTTTTGTACGCCGTAATCAGCTTGCCGAACTGCGTTCCCCAGTCGCCCAAATGGTTTATACTCGTGACTTCGTAGCCGAGAAAACGATACACATTGTCGATAACCTTGCCGATAATCGTCGTGCCTAAATGCCCTACGTGGAAATGTTTGGCAATATTCGGCGATGAATATTCGACGATAACGGCTTGTCCAAGCCCTTCGCCGTCCGCGCCGTAGCCCTCGCCGCCCTCAAGGACGTCGAATAAAACATTGCTTGCGAACGCCGCTCTGTTCAAAAAGAAATTTACATACGCACCCGTCGCGACGGCTTGTCCCAGCCAGTCCGGACGGGACGCCTCGATTTTTTCAGCCAAATCCGACGCAATTGCAGGCGGAGCTTTTTTCGCCTCTTTTGCCAGTCCAAAACAGGGGAACGCAAAATGCCCCATCTTCGAATCCGGCGGCGTTTCAATCGCGATTTCAAGCTCGTCCTGCGGCATCCCGGTGTATTCCGCCAAAATTTCCGCCAAACCCCGGGCAAAGTTCATCGACACTCGCATGTCGTAATCGTACATTTAATATGCTCCTTCCGAGGATGTTTTGGCTCCATGCCAAAATCCCTCCAGATTAAAAATGTAAATTCACCAGAGCCGTAAGCTCACCGAAGTTATTATACACATATATCAATAATAAGAAATAGCCAATTGCAACGCAAGCGATATTTACAAGTTTAATATAGCGTTTTTGTCCGGTTTCGTCCAAAAGTTCGGTTATAACGAATTGCAAAATGGCGATAAATACCAATTCGCCCATCAAAATCATAAAGTCTCGCATGGCGACTCCTTTTGTTCTTTTTTTTCTGCCGGGAAAGTGCTATATTTTGACAGTTCTGCAATGCGGCGCAAGCCGATTTTTTATGGGCGAGGAAACTGCTCCCGGCTTCGAGAGAATGCGTCGCCGCCGACATGTGTCGCCGGTGCCCAATGCGCGCTTGGCGCGCTTTTTTATTTTGCAAAAAAAAGTCGGCGAGTGACACTCGCCGACTCTTTTTTTATGGGCCGGGAAAGTGCATCTGGCTTCGAGGGAACGCGCCGACTCCGACACATGCCTCCGGTGTCCAATGTGCGCAGTGCGCGCTTTTTTATGGTCGTAGGAACTTGCTCCCGGCTTCGAGGGAACGCGTCGCCTCCGACACATGTCCCCGGTGCCCACTGCGCGCAGTGCGCGCTTTTTTATGGTCGTAGGAAATTACTCCCGGCTTCGAGGGAACGCGTCGCCTCCGACGCATGCCCCCGGTGTCCAATGTGCGCAGTGCGCGCTTTTTCAATTTTTTCGCATATCTAAACCCTATTAAAAATGCGCGACAAAAATACCGAGATGGTGTATAATCTGTAAAAATATTTTTTCGGAGGGAACGCGATGTTAAAAAAGACGTTTATCGCGTGTGCGGTGATTATTGGTTTAAGTGCCGGATTGCTTGTTTTTGCGGGGTGTACCCCCGAAAACGAGTATGAAAGCGAGTATGAAAACGACGACGCGGTGACGATGGAGGAAGAACCCGAGCCGACGCCGCGCTCTTATGAATTGCCGGGGCCTCCACCGCGCGACCCCGAGGTGACCGCCGATTTGCCCCCCTGCCCCACAACGATTTTTACCCCGACCGAAGGCAGTATTTCCATGCGAATCGAAACAATGGGCAGCGTGCAATGGGACGGCGCGCAGGTTCCGATTGAGGCTTTGGGGCTTGAATTGGAAGGAATTTATGAAATTTCCTTTGATATTTTCACGCCGCTTACCGAGGGCGACGTCGAAACGAGTATTTTGGTGCAAACAAGCGGTCCGCTTTGGCGACATATTATCCCGACGCGCACTTTTTATGCCGAGGACGAAATGGAATGGCATTCCTACGAGGGAATTTTGGATTTGCGCGGTGTAAACAGCTTGCCGTCATATGTACAAATCGTAAAAAATTCTTCGGGCCCGAACCCCAACACAAACGTACTTTTTTACATTGATAATTTCATCGTGACCCGAGAAAGCGACGGCGAGCAAATCGCGATGTTCAATTTCGAGGACAACACTCTCGGTCCGTGGCACGATTCAGGCCAAGCCATTTTAATGACGGGCGTTGCGTCGCCGGAGGTTGCGCGGATGCCCGTTCCCGAGTGGGACATGGGCTTGCCGTCGCTTGCCGCGCGCTGGTCGGACTATTTTATCCTTGGCAATATAATCGAGCCGCATCAATTGCAGAACAATACGCGCGGAGTAATTGAAATGTTTTTGCATCATTACGCCGCTGTTACGGCGGAAAATGCGATGAAAGTCGATGCGATTTCCGGCGGCGGAAATCAGCGCACGCGTCCCGCAAATTTATTTTTGGACAACGCGCGAATGGTCGTTGATTTTGCGACCGACAACGACTTGTACATGGTGGGGCATACCCTTGTGTGGCATTCGCAATCCGCGCCGTGGCTTTATCGCGACCAACACACCGGCGATTATCTCACCCGCGCCGAGGCGAAAGAAAACATGCGCTGGTTTATCGAACAATACGCGGGATATTTCGGCGACAGAATCGACGCATGGGACGTGACCAACGAAGTTTTCACCAACGGCGGCGGCGCGAATATTCCCTCGCAAGGCCCCGAAGACAGCCCGATTTACGACGCAGGAACATGGCAACGCGCGTTGCGCAACTATGTTCCGTGGTATAACGCTTTCGCGAACGGCGCGGATTTCGACGCAGGCGAGCGCGCCTATGACTACATCTATTATGCCTTCGTTTTCGCCCGCCGCTACGCACCAAACGCGCTGTTAATTTACAACGACTTCAACGAAGAAGCCCCGCACAAACGCAACGCGATGGCAAATATGACCGAAGCGTTAAACGAGCGATGGCACAGCGACAGCGAAAACAATCCGGCATACGGCAACCCGAATCACCGCGATTACGGGCGTTTGCTAATCGAAGTAATCGGAATGCAGGCGCACTACAATTCCGGCACAGACCTCGACCGCGTACGCGAGGCAATCGAGCGATTCGCCCAAACAGGCGCGCGAATCCACGTCACCGAACTCGACATACATTTCGGCGGACAAATGCAAGCCGATTTCGTAATGGGCGAGCGCAACGAGGAGCGGCAAGCCGTGATGTTTGCGCAACTTTTCCAATGGTACGAAGAATTTTCCGACTATATCGACCGCGTAACAATTTGGGGACGCGAAGACGCGTCAAGCTGGCGAGGCTATCGCGGTGCGACACATTTTGACAGATTCTACCGCGCGAAACCTGCTTTCTGGGCAATTTACGACCCCGAAAACTGGCGCGACAGAATAAATTAAGGGGAGGATAAAAAAATGCAACGTTCAATTAACGGATACAACGAAGAAGCAAAAAAAGGCCGTGACGCGGCCATGAAATACTGCCAGCTTTGGCAGTTCGAGCTTACAAAGATGAGTACAGCACTTTCATCGGAGTACATGGCAAAAAAAATCACCCAAGCCGTATACAACATGAAGCGCGAGGAGCTTAACAAGCAAACCGAAGCGTTAAACAAATGCATAAGCACAATGAACGCCGCCCTAACAAGAAAATAGCGCGGCACGCAGCGACGCATTCCCTCGAAGCCGTATGCGGCTTCCCGGTGCAATAAAAAGGCGCGCCAAGCGCGCATTGGGCACCGGGGACACATGTCGGCAGCGACGCATTCTCTCGAAGCCGTATGCGGCTTCCCGGTGCAATAAAAAGGGGACGAGCCTATTTGTCCCCTTTTATTTTGTGTCGGGAAATTGCTCTCGGCAAGTGCGTGTTGCGAAAATATTTGAATTTAGTGATTTTTTGATTTTTAACTGTGGATTCGCATTAACAATGGGTCGCTGCAAGAACGTATTTTTTCGCAATTTCGCCGCCCAAAAGTGGTATTAAAATAAGCCCGCCACACACGGCAAGCTGTGACGCCGTAAGCGGCACGGCTTGGAACAAACCTCCCAAAAACGGTACATACATGACAGCAAATAAAATCGCGAGCGAAAGCACCATTGAAATATTCAGAAATTTGTTCGCAAATAAATTTTTCAGCGATTTCGCGCTTATACCCGCGAATGTTTCTGTTTTTGCGGTGAAAGAAACGAGCAATTCCGCCGCGACCAAAGTAAAAAAGCACATGCTTGCGGCAACAATTTCGTCGAAAAAATACAAGCCGTACAAAAATGCCCCAAACGCCGCCGCGAAAAGCAGCCCTGCACGCACCGCAACCGAACCGCGCATCGAACGATTTATAATTGCCTCCTTTGGCGGACGCGGCGGGCGACGCATTACGCTCGATTCCTTGCCCTCCATTCCGAGGGCGAACGCGGGAAACGCATCGGTCAAAAGGTTGACAAAAAGCAACTGGGTCGCGGCAAGAGGCACGGGCAGTCCCGCCGCAATAGCGACAAACAGCACTAAAATTTCGCCGATATTGCACGAAAGTAAATAGCCCGTTACCTTGCGGATATTGCCGTAAATCGTGCGTCCCTGCTCGACGGCCTTTACGATGCTTGCGAAATTGTCATCGGTAAGAATCATATCGGCGGCTTCCTTTGAAACGTCGGTGCCTGTAATGCCCATTGCGATGCCGATGTCGGCTTTTTTCAGCGAGGGCGCATCGTTTACGCCGTCGCCCGTCATTGCGGCGATGTCGCCGTTTGCCTTAATCGCGGACACGATTCGTACCTTGTGTTCGGGTGAAACGCGTGCGAAAACACTGATTTCGCGCACTTTTTCGCGCAATTCGTCTTCGCCAAGCGCGTCCAAATCCGCACCGCTCAACGCGCCGTCCCCTTCCTCGGCAATCCCAAGCAACCGCGCAATCGCTAATGCCGTGATTTTATGGTCACCGGTAATCATTTTTACGGAAATTCCTGCGGTGCGACACTCCGCGACGGCGGCGGCGGCCTCCTCGCGCGGCGGGTCAATAAGGCCCATAAGCCCCGCGAAAATCAGGTTTTCTTCGGCACAATCGCCCGCGTCCTCGCATTCGCGCCACGCAAATGCCAAAACGCGCAACGCCTCCGACGCGAATTTTTCATTTTGCGCAATCAAATCCCGCCGCAAATCCTCGGTCATTTCAACGATTTCGCCGTTTTGCAACGCGTGCGACGAACGCGAAATAATCGCGTCGGGCGCGCCCTTAGTATGCATCACGATTTTTTCGCCCATGTTGTTTAAAACCGACATCATTTTGCGCTCGGAATCAAAGGGAATTTCACCAACACGCGGAAACTGCGCGTTCAAATCATCTCTACTCACCCCGTTTTCCGCCGCAAAAACCAGCATCGCGATTTCCGTAGGGTCGCCGATATTTTTGCCGCCGTCCCCCAAAATCGCGTCGTTACAAAGTACCGCAGTTTTTAGCATTTTCGCGTCCATGTCAGTTTTTATCGAACTTTTTTCAAAAAGTTCCCGGGGGTTTGGGGACAGCGTCCCCAAGGTCTTAACCACAGTCATCCTATTCTGCGTAAGCGTTCCGGTCTTGTCGGAGCAAATAACTGTGGTACTGCCCAAAGTCTCGACCGCGCGAAGCCGCTTGACGATTACATTCGAGCGCACCATTTTTTGCACCCCGATGGCCAAAATAACAGTCGCGACAATCGCAATCCCTTCCGGTACCGCCGCCACCGCAAGCGACACCGAAACCATCAGCATTTCCAGCGGCTCCATACCCCACAGGAACCCGATTGCAAAAATCGCCGCACAAATCACGATGCAAACGACACCCAAAACCTTCGCCATAGCGTCCAGCTTTTCTTGAAGCGGCGTGGCGGTGTCGGATTGTTCGTTCAAAAGTGCGGCGATTTTGCCCATTTCCGTCTGCATTCCGGTAGCGCAAACAACCCCCTCCCCTCGCCCGTAAGTCACGACGGTACCCGTAAACGCGGAATTTTTCCTATCGCCAAGCGGTGCATCCTCGTCAAAAACATCCGATGAGTTCTTCGAAACCGGCAACGATTCGCCCGTAAGCGCGGCCTCGTCGATTTTCAAATTTTGCCCATCAATAATCCGCAAATCCGCCGACACAAAATCGCCCGCGTCAAGCAAAACAATATCGCCCGGCACAACATCTTTCGACTCAATTTTCAAAATCGCGCCCCCACGCCGAACTTTCGCCTTGGGTGCGGACATGTTTTTCAGCTCACGCAGCGCGTTATCGGCGCGATTTTCCTGCGTAATGCTGATAATCACATTGACAAGCAAAATCCCGAAAATCAAAATCGCATCTTTAAGCCCATCACCAAAAAAAATTGATACCCCCGCCGCCGCAAGCAAAATCAGCACCAAAAAATCCTTAAACTGCGCCAAAATCCGCCAAACCAACGGCTTTTTCTTCGCACTTTCCAGCCGATTTTCACCATACTTCTCAAGCCGCGCGGTCGCTTCTTTTTCCGACAACCCACCCACATCCGTCCCAAGCTCCCGCAACGCTTCCTCTTTTGTTTTCGCGTACATGTTCCATCTCTCCTGTCCATACTATATTATTGACCGTTTCCGCAAAAAAAAGCGCAAGACAAATGACTCTTTCGAGCCAAAAGTCTTGCGCGTCATATTATATGACCTTTCGCATCCGGGCGTTATGCCGCCGTATTGACGAATGCGAACAACGGATTTTTGTCATGCTCCGAAACTGCTTCGTTTCGTGTCACATGTAACCGTTCGCTACTCCCTTTTGGGGTTATTCTTGCGTGTAAACCATAAGTGCCATGTGGCGTGCGCGCTTTACGTTCATTGTCATTGCGCGTTGATGTTTTGCGCAGTTGCCTGTTACACGGCGAGGCAGAATTTTGCCGCGCTCGGAGACGTATTTGCGCAGTTTGGCTATGTCTTTGTAATCAATGCCCGTTATCTTGTCTACACAAAACTGGCAAACGCGTTTTTTGCGACGCCCGCGTCTTTTTTGCATCATAATTTGTCACCCTTCGTTTTATAATGGTAAGTCGTTAAAATGGTAAGTCGTCATCTTCATCTATGCTTTCGGTTATTGCTTTAAATTCCGGGGAAACCGGCTGTGGCGGTGCGGGCGGGAGCGCACTCATGTCGCCGCCGCCTTTTGCCATGCGTGCCTCGAAGGCGGCGCGACTTTCGGCAAAGTTTACCTCATCCGCGATAACTTCGGTGGACCACTTACGTTGACCCGTATTGTCCTCGAAAGAACGCACGGATATGTTGCCGCAAAGGCTGATTTGCATTCCTTTTTTGATGTACCGCTCCATAAATTCCGCGGTTCGGCGAAACGCTACGCAGAAAATAAAGTCGGCATCGGGTTCGCCTTCCTTTTTAAAGCGGCGGTCAACCGCAAGCGTGAATCGCGATACACACATCGGCTCGGCACCTTGGGTGTAGCGGATTTCGGGGTCTTTTGCCAATCGCCCCAGCAAAATAACTTTATTCATATGCCCCCCTCTTTCCTATTCTTCCGGTGTTTCCGGTGGTGCAGGCTCGTTCGCCGTTGGCGCCGGTTCGGGGCGTTCGTCTTCTTCGGCGACTGCTCGTCCCTGCGGTTGGGGTGGCGTCAGGGGTTCGTTTTCGTCTTTGCGGATTGTTAAAAATCGCAGGACATTTTCTTGCAGACGAAGGCGCGCTTCGACTTCTTTTGGTGTGTCACCTTCAGACGAGTACGTTATGAAGTTGTACATGCCCTCGGTTAGTTTTTGGATTGGGTACGCCAGTTTGCGTTTGCCCCAATCGTCGATTTTGTCGATGCTGCCGCCGAATCGGTCTATGAAACCTTTTACGCGGTCAAGCTCGGTGCGGTAGACGTCTTCTTCGAGGTCTGCCCGAATTATTACGCCCATTTCGTATCTGTTCATGGATTTTACCTCCCGGTCTGTGGCGCGCCCTTTTTGGCGCGCGAGGATAGTCGCGATTTTATCATTCGCCGAGCAGCCAAGTGGGCGACCAACAGACGTCGCTTCCTTGACTGCCCGCGAATTATAAAAAACACGCGAGGGGTATGTTACCATATTTGTACATGTGTTGCAAATTTATTTATTTTTTGTCGCGGACGGTCATTTTCCAACGGTTTGCGGCATCTTGTATTTCGTTTTTGCATATTTCCAAAGTTGCTTTAAAGTTTACTTGTCCGTCGGAAAATTCTTGGAAATTTCGGTTTCTTGCGGCGTCTTCCAGGTGTGACAACAGATCCAAAAGCGCGTCCATTCCAAGGCGCGTAAGCTCGGCGCGAATTTCAAAGCACTCCCGCATAAAATCCTCGCGGGTTAAGTCGTCATTTATTACAAACGCGGGGGTGTAGTTGCCCAAATCACGGGTGTAGTTTTTCACAAAATGTGAAAGCGCGTCGAAATATTCCTGTTTATCGTAATAAAATCGCGTAATTACCTCGGTATCGAGTTTTTTGGAAAATTTAGTCAAATCATATGTCTTGCCCTTCATTTGAAGCCACCGCTTTCGAAAAATATTTTACATTTCAAAGCATTATAGCATCAAAATAAATTTTATGTGAAATTTTAATTCAGGAAATTCGCCCGAACTTCGACTTTTTGAATGTTTCGTCCCATGTTCTCATATATTTAAGGGAACGGAGTGAGAAGATGGGCGATTTAGCGGCAATTTTGCCTTCATATTTCGGGGCGGCGGGCGAACGCGCGGTGAAAGTTCGCGGATTTTATTTAATTGAAGCGGGAAAGATACAGAAAACGGATTGTAAGCCGCGTGAAATTTTAGCGAGGTTTAATTTGCTTAATCGGCTTGATGAGGTCGGATTTTCTTACACGGACAGAATAATTCCAACGACGTCGGGCGAGCCGTTTATTGCCTTGGGGCGTGATATTTTTGTTATGACACGTCGCGTTCCCGGGCGTGAGCCGGATTTTGAATCCGCAAGCGACATGACGCTTATAATGGAAGCGATTGCAAAATTTCACGCGGCGGCACGCGGGATTAAGGAAATGCCCGCCGCGCCGCCCTTGAGCGAGATTTATGCAAAACAAATTGCCGCGACAAGCGCGGCAATCAAACAAGTACATCGCCGGCCCCGACTTTCCGACTTCGATGTCCTCGTTTTAAAACACGCCCCCGAGGCCTTTATTGCCGCAGAAAGCGCGCAAAATTTTTTGGCGGATACGGATTATAAGGCTTTGTACGACGATGCGATTAGTGGAGGGCATGTTTGTCATAATGTTTTAAAAGAAGAATCGCTGTCGGTCGCGGATGATGGGTGTTATATTACACGATTTGAAGAAGCAAGTATTGACTTACAGCTTTCCGATTTGGCGACATTTTTGCGTCGTTACGCACGAAAAAGCTCGCGAAAAATTTCCGCGACGCAGCTTTTGGAAATTTATGAGAAATATTTGCCACTGCCTGTGTCCGCAAAAAAAATTCTTTTTGCAGAGCTTTCGTTTCCGTGGCAATTTTTTAGGCTGGTTTCGCAGTGTTATCAAAAAAAACGCGCGTTTGTTCCCGCCGCGATTACTTCTCGTATGGCTGAAATTTTGGAGGAACGGGGGGTTTACGAGGGGTATATTGCGGGCTTGAAATAAGAAGGTGTGTTCATAGCACGAAACGCCGACTTGGCGGTCAAATTTTTGCCGGTTTCCGCCGTTTCCTTCTTGCGACCCGCTAGGTCGCGGCGTCGGAAACGGCGAAAACCGACAAAAATTTGCCGCGCCAATTCGGCATTCCGTGCTATGAACACACCTTCTAAGAGTCGGCGAGTGACACTCGCCGACTCTTATTGGTTTATGAAGGGTATATTGCGGGCTTGAAATAGGGGGGCATATTTTTCTATCAACGCATCTACTTTTGCAACAAATTTATTCGCGTTGGAAAGGTAGTTGGGATACCCTTCGAACAAACTGTTCACATCTATTGCCGATATCAGCACCGCAAATGAACCTTGATTGGATTTTTCTACTTCCGCACAGAAATCGACGGCGGTTTCCAGTTGATTGTCATTGAAGCTGTAAATTTTGGATGTGCTTGCATGTGCGTCTACTTTTATCACGTAGTAGGCGGACTTTTCTTGCCTTTCGCCCGAAAATATCGGAGTCATCTGAATGGCGCGGATTGTATCTAAGATGTGAATATCTTTATCCAGTTGCATGGCTTCTTCGAAAATTTTTTGCGCCGGCTCGGATATATGTTCGCCTGTCGGCGCGCCTTCTTCCAGCGCGAACAGTGCTGAAATTAATGCCATATAGCGGCGAGTTTTTGCATCGCCCTCGCCGGCTTTTATGTTAACGTGCTGCCTAAGGCTTAGTATTTCAACTGCGGTTGCCCATGCGTGTTGTAGCTGTGTGCGGATTTGGACTTCTACTTTTAGCCCTTGGAAAACGGGGTCAGCTTCGGTTACTTCAAAGATGAGGTGTACGCTTCTGTATCCGTCGGGCTTTGGCTCGGCGATATAGTTATTTTCTTTGATGAGAGTGTAATCGGCAGTTTTAAAATTCTTGAAAACGTTGGTGGCTTCATTTATGTCGTCAATTTTATTTACTATTACCCTGCACCCTCCCAAATCTTGCATCCTGTCGAGCATCATATTTGGAAACCGCGATAATTTTCCGACTATAGATTCCAATCGCTTTAACCGTCGAAAAACTTTGATTATCCTGTTTATTCCATAAAGTCTTCCCTTAATGTATAGCATTTCCATCAAATATTCATGCGACGCGCGCCAATTGTTTATAATTTTTAACGCTTCATCTTCACTTATCTCGCTAAAGTCGCCACTTGCAACAGCCTTTCCTGCTTTTCGTACGACCTTTTTACTGTAAATCGGTTTTATCCAATGCATTTTACACCTCCGTCATCCAATAATCCCAGTTTAACATGAAAAAGAACGTTTGGAACAGGATTTATGCTATAATTTCCGAAAATGCAAAATTGATGCCGTTAGTGTAACTAACAGCATCAATTTTAAAATTCACAAAGGAGCGAGTTCCATGGAACACACTGTCTTAAAATATTTCCTTGAAATAAGCAAAATCCCGCGCGGGTCGGGGGACGAGAAGGCTGTCAGTGATTTTGTCGCGAATTTCGCGCGGGAGCGAGGCGCGGATGTTTTTCAGGATGAATCGTACAATTTAGTCATAAAAAAGCGCGCAACTCAAGGGCGCGCGGACAAGCCGTCCGTTATTTTGCAAGCGCATCTCGATATGGTTTGTGAAAAAAACGCGGATACCGCCCATGATTTCACGCGTGACCCACTCGACACCTACATCGACGGCGATTTTATAAAGGCACGCGGGACAACCCTCGGCGCAGACAATGGCATCGGTGTCGCGATGTGCATGGCACTTCTCGACGCCGATTTCGACCATCCCCCTCTTGAAATTCTGCTCACCTCCGACGAAGAAGCCGGAATGTCCGGCGCAAAAAACTTGGACACTTTGCGCCTTTCCGGCACGCGCATGATTAACCTCGATTCAAGCGACGAGACAACTTTTACAATGGGCTGCGCCGCGGCGGTTACGGCGGAGGTTTTGATTTGTGAAAAGAAACAACAAAAAAAAGACAGAAGCGAAACTTTTCAAATTGTTGTTAAGGGCTTGAAAGGAGGGCATTCCGGCGGGGATATTGATTTGGAGCGCGGCAACGCGATTCGGATTTTGGGGTTTTTGCTTAACGGGATTTCGAAAACTTCGAAAGGGACTTTGGCGGAAGGGGATGTTCGAATTGCGGATATTTCCGGGGGAATGAAAGTTAACGCGATTCCGCGTGAGGCGGTTGCTACGGTTGTTTTTGCGGGGGAAGAACGGGAAAAAATTCTTGTGCGGCTTGAAAAATTGCGCGAGAATTTTATTGAGCAATTCCGCGTGAGTGAGCCGGAGCTTGAAATTTCGTGGGATTTTGCGGGGGATGCGCCCGGCGAAATTTCTTCAGGCGAATCTTTTTCAGGCGAATCCTTTTCAATTGAAGCAACACAGAAAATAATCTCCGCGCTTCTCCTTCTCCCCAACGGCGTTTCCGCGCGGAGCCTTGAAATCGACGACCTTGTTAATGCGTCATGCAATATCGGCGTAATTGAAACGACCGACGCAGGCGTGAAAATATCGCTGATGGCGCGGGGCGCGACGGAGTTTTACACACGTCAAGCCGAGACGCAAATTTCCGCTTGCGCCTCGGCAATCGGCGCGGAAATACGCTTCACCCAGCGCAGCCCCGCATGGGCATACAATCCGTCCTCCGCGCTTCTGAAAACCGCCGGCAACGTGTACGACCGCATCTTTTCAACGAAGCCGGATTCGAGTGAACTCGCGACAACCGACACATGCCCGCGCGCTTGGCGCGCCACAGCCGTTCACGGCGGGCTTGAGTGCGGAATTTTTATGGAAAAAATGCCCGGTCTTGAAATTATCTCCTTCGGGCCGAATATGTACGACTACCACACCCCCGACGAACGCCTTTCGATTTCGTCAACACTGCGGGTGTGGGAGTTTTTGTGCGAATTGTTAAGGGAATTGTGAAAAATGAACGAGAGGAACGCGAGCGGCGAATTTTTAATGGCGATTTGTGCGCTCAGCGAATGGCGAAAATTATAATTGGATGTTGTACGAAAAAATGCGGTGTGTTAGACTTTGCCTGTCAAATTCGAGGAGGCAAGTGCTGGTGGCAAAAAATGTGAAGCCAAAAAAAATTCTTTCATATATTGTATGCGCTTTGGTCATTTTCGTGGTTGCTTGCGGGCCGACGGAAATTGAGCGGGATGATATTTATATTCCCGAGGAAATCGTCGAAATCGAGCCACCGTACGAACCGGAAGAAATCGACCTTTGCGAAGAAATCGAAGAACCGGGCGAACCCGATTTTTCCGCCTATCCGCAGTTTCATTTGACGATTTTGCACACAAATGACTGGCACGGAAATTTGGACAATGTTCCGATGTATGCGACTTTGGTGCGGGAAATTCGCGCGGAGCGGGATAATGTTCTGCTTCTTGACGGCGGCGATATTTACAGGCGCGGGCCGCTTCAAGAGCTTCGCGGCGCGGCGGAAATTGCCGTGATGAACGCGATGGGTTATGATGCGTTGGTTTTTGGAAACAACGAGTTTCCGCGAACCAATGATGTTATGTTTAATATATCGGACCATCCGATTTTGCACCTCGCGGAGTTTCCTGTTCTTCTCGCAAACGCGACGCTTGACGGCGAATATATCGCGGGGCTCGAGCCGTATATTATTGTCGAGATGGAGGACGTCGAGGTCGCGATAATCGGCGTTACGTCTCCTAAGCCATGGGACAGAAATTACGACTTTACCGAGCGGTATTCCTTTGAATGTCCCGTAATTTCCCTTGCGCGATACGTGGAAAAAGTCGGCGAATACAGCGACATCCAAATCGCGCTTTCACACGCGGGAATTGTACTCGACCTGCGAATGCGCGGCGTAAGCGCGATAATCGGCGGCGACAGCCATCGCATTCTGCGCGAACCGATTGTCCTGCACGACGGCGACAGGCTTATTCCCGTGGTTCAAGCCGGCGGCGAGCGTTATCATTATTTGGGGCAACTCGATTTGTATTTCGCCGAAATTGATGGCGAGTGGATTTTGTTTGAATTTTACGGGCGGCTTTTGTGCATTGAAGACGTTGAGCCTTGTGCGGAAATTTTGGAGATAATTGAATATTTCACCGCGTTGGTGCGGGGATGATAGCGGATTTAACGCGCATTTAACGCGCATCGGCACTTGATTCGCGCCTGAGCGCGGCGGGGTCGATGATTTTTATTTCGCGATATTTTGTTTCAATCAGACCGTCGCGTGCGAAGCGTCTTAAAATTTTGCTTACGGTTACGCGAGACGCGCCGATTGTTGCGGCAATTTCGTCGTGCGTGGCTTGGACGCGGCTGTGGCGCGGGAGGCGTTCGATTCGCTCATTGCGCCCGTTTTGCGCGTTGTCGAGCAAAAACATTGCGACGCGTTTGTCGGCTTGAAGGAAGGAAATATTTTCGATTTGATTTGAGAACACGCGAATTGTTTTTGAAAGATACTCGAGCATATCGAGGGCAAATTGCGGTTCTTTTTTTATGATTTCCGCAAGCATGTTTTTGTCAATTGGGACTATTTCGGATTTTTTCAATGCGCGAGCCGACGTGGCTCGGGGCATTTTTTCGAAAAAAGCGGATTTGCCAAAAAGCCCGCCGCCGGAGAACACCGCCAAAATTTTTTCCGCGCCCCCCGCCGAGCCAACGTAAATTTGCACCTTGCCGCTTTTTAAAAAATAAATTAACTCGCCGTCGTCGCCTTGGCTGTAAATTATTTGGTCTTTTTCAAAAATTTTTGCCCGCGTTAAATCCGCCGAATCATTGAAAATTTCCGGATTTTTCAGGCGAAAGAATCGTTCTTCAAGCATTGCAAGGTTCCTTTCGAGAATTTTTTTCAATTGTAGCGTGGTTTACATTTTTGGGCAAGAAAATGTGTTATTATTTTTTTGAAAAAAAACGAGTCGGCGAGTGTCACTCGCCGACTGGATTTTCACAGTAGCAAAAATGTGCGTGTTAATAAATCCTACCCTAACGAATGGAAATGTTTTGATTGAAAAACATAATGATAGTCGAGTCGCTATATGTCTGATTATTTAACAAAATACGGCTTTACAGTTTATGATACATCTACGGGACGGGAGATAGTAAAAATGTACGATATTGAAAGTATTCAATCCCAAGTGTTTTGATTCTTGGGTATACTCGTGATAATAAACCGCTTCATATTGCTGTAGGTATGGATGATGCAAAACTTGTGATGATTACAACGTACTTTCCAGTTCTTACACTTTGGGAATCGGACTATAAAACAAGAAAGGCAGTTGATTAAATATGACTTGTTTCTTCTGCAAGGGTAAAAAAGAAAATGATTTGACTATTGATATTACTGATTTAGGCTCGTGAATTGTAATTGTTAGGGGCGTTCCATGCTATAAATGCACACAATGCGGTGAGGTTACATTTGATTTAGCTGTTGGAGAACGCCTTGAGCAAATAGTTGATACGTTGAAGAACTCCATTTCTGAAATTGCGGTTGTTCAATATTCAAGTGTGGCGGCGTAACTGTAAATTAACTGCAACCGTCAGTCGGCAGTTCGTCGGCATGAAAATCCGCAGACAACCCGTAACGCCTTGATTCCATTTAATCATCGAGCGGATGCTCGGGCTTCTTGAAAAACGGTGGCTATTGCCTTGGCAGTTTGGGGAAAATGCGCTATTTTACGGACTTCTGTAGGATTGACTGAAAAGCGATAATTTCAGTTAGAGTCTGTTAGTTGTAGTTAGATGCGGTTAGAGCGTTTTACTATGCCGACAATTTAGGCGGCAAGGCATTGTTCGCTATAGAGGAGATGTATTTTAATGCGTAATATTATTGTCGTTCCATATGATGAGATATGGGTAGCTGAATTTGAAAAAATTATGAATGAGATATTACCAATTTTAGGCGACATGATAATATCCATAGAACACGTTGGAAGTACATCTGTAAAGGGCTTATATGCAAAGCCGATAATTGATATAAACATTGTAATTGATAGCAAAGATATGTTGCCGACTATCGTTCAAGGATTAGAGAAAATCAACTATACTCATGTGGGAGATTTGGGAATCCGTGACAGGGACGCTTTTAAATACGTTGATAAACCACATCTTATGGAACATCATCTGTATGTTTGCCCAAAGGATTCATTGGAGCATAATAGACACGTTACCTTTCGAGATTATCTAAGGCTACATCCTGATGATTGCGAAAAATACAGTAAAATAAAAATTGAAATGGCAAAAAAATTCCCTCACGATATTGACAATTATATCAATGGCAAGCAGGCTGTAATATTAGAAATTTATGAGAAGTGTGGCTTAGATATTTCATATAAAAGTTAGCAGTTCTTTCAAAATAAAGGAGGATTCCCATGCAAGCAGTAGCAAAACAATCGGTTCATAATCTGGTAGAGACCCTGCCAACGTCATTATTACTCGAAGTCGCCAACTTCATTTTATTTATCAAGAAACGTGAAGAAAACGGGGTATACAAAGATTTAGAAGCCTTGAGCGTATCCAGTACAGACTTTTGGAATAATGACATTGATGACGAGGTGTGGAACGATGTATAACCAAGGTGACATTCTACTCGTACCCCTTCCGTTCACAGACTTATCATCACAGAAAAGACGACCTGTGCTTGTGTTGTCCAAGGACGATTACAACAATGTCGCAGATGATTTAATTGTAGCGGCTATTACGTCTTATATTGATTCAAAACCGTATAATGTTTTGCTATCCAATGATGATATGGCAGACGGGACACTAAAAGTTGATTCTTGTATCCGTGCAGATAAAATATATACCTTGTCACAGAGCATTGTTGTTAAGCATTTTGGAAAAGTTAAATCTGAAATAGTTGAAAAGACAAAAAATAAAATTCTCGAAGTGATGGAAAGCCCATCTTTGGATGAATAATTTAGGAACAAATTTGATGCAACCAAACACCTTTCCACAACCGTCAGTCGACAAATCGTCGTCACAGCGATTACAGAACTACCTGCAACTCCTTGATTTTACTCGATTTTAGAACGCGTGTTCGGATTTCTTGAAAACCGTTGTCCCTTGCCTTGGCAGTTTGGGTGAAATGCGCTATTTTACGGACTCCTGCAAGATTAGCGGAAAAACGAAAATATTAAATAACTACAGTTGCTTTCAATTGGTTTCGGTTGGTTTATGCTATTGTGCCGTCAAGACGGACGGCAATAGATTTTTGAAAGAGGGATGTAATGGAGCAAAGTATAAAATTGATGAAGGACAGGATAGTAAGCATTTTGAGTGATAATAACCCATCTGTCTTTTTGTTTGGCTCTGTTGTACTTGGTGACTTCAAACTTGGGTGGAGCGATATAGATATAATCTGTCTCGTTGATAAGGCAATACAAGATAAACAAGCTAACGAACTAGTTAATTTACGCCAAACCTTAAAAGCAGAGCATGAAAAAAATCCATACTTCCGATTATTTGAAGGTGGTATGCTAACGCTTGATGCGTTTTTGCATAATGCTGAGGATACTGTTGTATATTGGGGTACAAGCGGACAGCGAATCACAAATAGGTATGAGCTTTGTCCATTCAGCAAGATAGAATTGATTGGAAACGGTAGGCGATTATGCGGCAACGATTTCAGACACTTGGTTTCACTTCCACAAAGAGCAGAAATTGTTGAGGCAATAAGGAATCACTACGAAACAATAAGGCAGCATGGCAAGTCAGGTGGTGGATGGCTTTTAGACATTGCAAGATGTTTATATACACTTAGAACGAATAAGATAATTGCGAAGACAAAAGCTGGGGAATGGGCAATAGGGGAAAATTTATGCCCCGATACATCCGTTATGAGAAGGGTTCTTGAAATCCGAAATAACCCGCTCAAACTTAAAAATAGCAAAGAAGTAAAGCGGTGGGAGGACACATTAGGGTTACACATACAAAATTTTGCTGATGTGCTGGAAAAGGAAATGTATCTTGCTTAATTGCCTTGGTGAAAAGCCCCAGACATATTTTTACAACTGTCAGTCGGCAAATCGTCGGCGCAGGATTCCGCAGACAACCCATTTTTGTTGGTTTTGCTCAGTTCCCGAAAAAAGGTTCGGGCTTCTTGAAAAACGCCGTCCCTTGCCTTGGTAGTTTGGCAGAAAGTCGCAATTTTACAGGCTTCTGCAAGAATACCCGAAAAGGTGAAATGTTAAGTAGTTGCATTTACTTTCGATTGGTTTCAGTTAGTTATCATGATTATGCCGTCAATATAGGCGGCAAGAGATTTCAGGAGGAAAATTATGAGCGATACATTGCAAAGATTTGATATCTATACTGGGTTGTTAAAGGCGTTTTCCATGTCCACATCAGGAAGTAAGGATATAAATTTTTCATACGTTTACGACCATCACAAATATGAGGCATTAAAAGGCAGTTATCCAATAGAGGCTATTGCCGGGGATGGCAACGATTTTTCCAAAGCGGAAAAGTTATTGCAGTGGGTATCAGCCCATAATTATCATAAAGGCAATTACAGGGGGAGTGTGCCACAAAATGCATTGGATTTGTTGAATTACTCTTATGACAAGGATAGTTCATGTGGAATAAATTGCGTAGGTTTAGCGAGAATTTTGGCAGAGTGTCTTCTTGCTATTGGGATACAAGCGAGACAAGTGTTCATTATGCCATGTTCTCCATACGATGGTGATAATCATGTTGTTACACACGTTTTTATTAGAGAAATGAATAAATGGGTTATGCTTGACCCGACACTGAACGCCTATCTTTCAAACGAACAGGGCGAACCTCTTAGCCTTTTGGAGTTACGTAACGTTTTGGCAAATCAAGAGCCTGTTTTCTTCAACAAAGACGCGAAATATAATGATGAAATATGGACTGAAGAAAGTTCATTAGAGAACATGGTTTATTTCCTTGACAGTCCAAACTTCGAATTATGGAAAGTCAAGCGCGACCACCGAGCGGTAGTCGCAAGCAACAAGTAAAAAATGCTTAAAGACGGGTA
>JGI24703J35330_11748631_pt1 | contig 22809 bp, 10 predicted proteins | sample TergutNt197P1_FD_35330 | JGI IMG/M metagenome (IMG submission 35330)
CTGCCATATAGGCCATCCGATCTTTTGGATGTTCTGGACTCATTGGCACGTAAGCCGCTCCGGCTTTTAGAACACCTAAAATACCGATGATCATCCATTCACTGCGATCGAGGAGTAATCCGATCTTATCTTCTGGCTTAATCTCGTAATTTTCAATTAAGTAATGAGCCAATTGGTTGGCTTTCTCGTTTAACTCAGCAAAGGTTAACAAAGTATCCTTGTAAACAAGAGCCGTCTCAGTTGGCTTAGCCAATACTTGTGCTTCGAACACTTCTACGGCGGTTTTGTCACGTTGGTACGGGATATACTGTCTTCCTGTTTCCAAGCTAACCGCATCTAATTCGGCGGTGGTCATCCAAGAAAGGTCTTGAATTTTCTTTTCAGGGTTGGCTGCTGCATCGTTTAAAATCAGCTTTAAGCGACCTAAAGCATCGACCATCTCTTTTTCTGAGTATTTCGCTGGGTTATAGCCTGCCGTTAGTGTTAATTGTTCGTCTTTGTAAGCGGAAAGGGATAAGTCGTAGTTGACTTCTTCGCGACCATGTTCCAACGCTAGATCTAGGCTATGATCTGGCTGATCCTGTACCATGTAGTTTTCAAAGACGAGAATACTTTGAATGAGGTGCGTACCAGCAGTGCTTAATTTTTGGATTTCAGCTAGGTCGTAATGATCGTGCTCACCGCTTGCTAAGGCTTGATCTTGTAGTTGTTTTAGCAGTTCACCAAAGGTTAATTCATCGGTGGTCCTTACACGGATTGGAACGGTGTTAATAAATAGCCCCACCATGGTTTCAATCCCTGATAGATCGCGGTCTCGGCCGGAGACGACTTTACCAAAAACAGCATCTTGTTCACGATTCATAAGGCCAAGCAAGATCCCCCAAGATGCTTCAACCATGGTATTTAAGGTCACACCAAATTGTCCTGCTACTTCTTCTAGTTTAGCAAGTTCTTCTGAATTTAGCTGAATTTTAGCTGCATGTCCTAGCTCTTTTTCCGTGACCTCAGGCGTCCCATGAGCTGGAAGGATGCCTGATCCCTCGTAGTCAGTCAGCAATTCTTCCCAATAGGTACGTGCTGGATCCACTTCTTTTTCTTCCATAAAGCGCACGTAATCGCTGTACTCTTTTTGGTGTGGGAATTGATGCGCTAAAGTTGCCACAGACACACCTTGAGAAAGCTGGTCGTAGTAGGCCAATAGTTCACCCATTAAAATCGACGTACACCAACCGTCCATGATGATGTGATGAAAAGTCATCACTAAACGGTAGTCTGCATCGGCCAATTTAATCAATTGGAGTCTCAGTAAACCATCCTCTTCCAGTTCAAAACCATTGATGACGTCTTGCTTGTAAAGGTTCTGTAAGTATTCATCTGTCGGCTCTTGATCCGATAAGTCCAGTACTGTAAACGGTGCTTGACGACTTTTTAGCACCAGTTGACGTGGTTCGGAGACGTTTTTATAAACGATGCTACTTCTTAATACTTGATGGCGATTAATCAGTAGCTCAAAGCTTTGTTTCAACCAGTCTTCTGATACAGGTGAGTTAACTTTAAAGGTGGTTTGTGCCACATAGGCAGTCGAGTTAGGATCTAGGAGTTTATGATACAACATCCCTTCTTGCATGCTGGTCAGTGGTAAAATATGCTCGATGGCATAGCCTTGCTGATCAAACTTCGCCTCCACTTGACAGAAATTAGCATGTGACCAAGAAAGCTCACCAAAGTCAGATGCGGTATGAACCGATTTATCAATGCCCACACAGTGGGCCAAAATCTCGATCATTTGTTTTTGAATTGCTTTTTGAAGACCTTCCATGGTTGACCCCTGGTATTTAGAGCCGTCATAGGAAATCGTCACCGACAGTTTCCCTTCTACAACCATACTATCAACAGAAATCGCCGTACCAAAAGTGTTATTCTCAGATACCGAATCACCCGTTGGCATTTCGCTTGGTGTGAAAATCCCCTCTTTTCCATCCGCAACGAATTCACCTAAATAGTTAAAGGTTAAGGTTGGTCTCGTACCGGTTAATAAATCTTCACCTAAGGAATTCAAGACACCGTAACCAATGCCATTGTTTGGTAAGCGACGCAAGGTCTCTTTAACCGTGATTAAATCGCTACCTAAGTCCTGGTTAATGCCTCTAATCACCATTGGGTAAACGCTGGTGAACCAACCGACGGTACGGTCAATTACTACCGGTTGATTAATGTCTTCGCGACCGTGACCTTCCATGTTTATGGAAACCACGTCTTGATCCGTGATGGTTGAAACTCCACGAACAACAGCTGTTAATAATAGGTCGTTTAATGACCCGTTGTAAGCCTGTGGTGCATTTAACATCAAATCAGACGTCTGTTCTTTCGTTAGCTCGAATTTTAACGGTGTGGCTTTTGAAATAGATTTTTTACCATCAAATGGCACGTTTCCGGCTTCAACGTGAGTTTCCACATTTTTCCAATAAGAAAGCTCACCTCTCAACTTCTCACTAGTTAAGTAGCGCTCCAAAGCCTCGCTCCAGTCTTTGAAGGAGCTGGTTTTTTGAGGGAGCGTCACTTCCATTCCATTTTCGATTAGTCCATAAACGGTCGTTAAGTCTTCAACGAGGATTCGCCAAGAGACACCATCGACTACTAAATGGTGAAGACATAAGAATAAGTAGTCTTTTTGGGCACCTTGATAAAGCCCGACCTTAAATAGCGGACCTGTTTCTAGGTTAATGCTTTGTTGCAACCTGTTAGATGCAACTTCAACCTCTTTAGCCAGTTGTGTAGCATCAGTCATCCCTTTGAAATCATGAATTTGTAAATCAAAGTGAGCATCTACCTGATAAGGGATAATCTCTTGAGTTTGACCATGATAAAGAGCACGTAACATGTCGTGATGGTTCACTAGTGCGTTCAAAGTTGTTCTTAAAGCAACCTCGTCAATGCGCTGGTCACTCTCTAACATCACGACTTGGTTAAAATGATGAAGATCCGGACCACCGTTTAAAATAAAGTCCTTTTGAACCGGGGTTAAAGCGACAAGGCCTGTTACTTCACCTTGGTCGATTTCAAGACCTTCTACTTTTTCCAAGGTCTTTGCGATGCCTCGTGGCGTTCGATGTTCCATGATGTGACGAACATCCGTTTGGAAACCTACTTCTCGTAATTTAGAGATGATCCGAATGGCTTTGATAGAGTCTCCACCTAAAGCAAAGAAACCGTCGTCAATTCCAACTTCACGATCAAGACCTAGAACTTCTTGGAAGATGGTACATAGGGCAATTTCTTCTACCGTTGTCGGGGCTACGTATAGAGCCGATGAATCAAAGCCAATCTCTGGTAGCGCACGCTGATCCAGTTTCCCGTTAACGGTTAATGGGAATTCAGCCATGTGCCTGTAACCAGATGGCACCATGTAATCAGGCAATTTACTGCTAATCTCCTGATCTAAGACCTCTTGGCTAATTTCCACATCAGATACGTAATAAGCCCCTAAGTATTGATTGCCTGCTTCGCCTAAAGCCATCACATGAGCTTGGGTAACGCCTTCTATTCCTAATAAAGCATTCTCAATTTCGCCTAATTCGATGCGGTAACCGCGAATCTTGACTTGGAAGTCGCTTCGACCATGGTATTCAAGGACGCCATTTTCCAACATTCTTACTAAGTCACCGGTGTGATACAGGCGGTCGTTCCAACCTTCTAACTTCTGTTTCTCAGTTTGGAACGGATTGGCAATAAACCTCTCAGCTGTTAAATCAGGTTGATTAACGTACCCTCTTGAGACCCCGACACCGCCAACGTATAGTTCACCCATCACACCTGGAGGTACGAGACATTTGTTGGCATCTAGGACATATAACGTCACATTTTGTAAAGCAGAACCAATCGTCGCTGGATTGGTGGCATCTTCAAATTTATGCATGTTTGACATAACCGTAACTTCCGTTGGCCCATATAAGTTCATAAAGCGGATGTTTAAGTTGTTAACCTTGTCAAAGAGGAGTGGATTTAAGGCTTCTCCTCCTGAGGCTACACCTCGCAGGCTTGGAACCTGTGCCATGTCTAACTGCAGGAGCATCGATGGGGTCATATGAATGTAAGTGACTTGATGCTTGTTTAAATAAGTCGTGAACTTCTCCGGTTCCATCCATAGGTTGTCTGGACTAATTAGGAGTTCATACCCGTTTAATAAGGCTAAATAGGTTTGTTCCACGGATGCGTCAAACACATAATTGGAGAAGAATAAAATCGTTTCCTCTACCTCTAGCCCATAACCTTCATGGATTCCTTGAATAAAATTATTCACTTGATGGTGTTCAATCATCACCCCTTTTGGACGACCGGTGGTTCCTGAGGTATAGATCACATAAGCTAAGTTGGTTGACTTTAAATCTGTTTTTGGATTTTCGGTTGGATAACCTTCTAAATCAAGATCTCTGATGACCGTTGGTGTCGTAACCCGTAAAGCATAGTCTTCTTCTACCAAAGTTGTAACTAACTCCGAGTTTTCTTCCATGTAGCTAATCCGGTCTGCTGGATGTTCTGGACTCATGGGTACGTAGGCTGCTCCTGCTTTTAGGATCGCTAGTGTACTAACGATCATCCATTCGCTACGATCAAGTAATAGTCCTACTTTGTCTTCTGGTTGAATCTTAAATGTTTCAACGAGATAATGAGCCAATTGGTTGGCTTTCGTATCTAATTCTTTGTACGTCAAAACCACATCGTTATAGATGAGGGCTGTTTTATTCGGATGTTTAGCCACCTGTTCCTCAAAAACGTCGACGATGGTTTTATCGTGAGCATAAGCAACGTACTCACTTCCCATATCGGTCAGGAGCATTTCCTCTTCCCTTGGAAGCAATGCATTTAAATCTTGGATTGGCAACCTTGGAGAGGTCAAAACTTGCTCTAACAATTGCTCGAGACGGATTAAATAAGTCTTAACGGTTGACTCGTTAAAAAGAGACGTGGCATAGGTTAGCTCGATGGTGGTTTCTTTGCCATCGTCAGATAATGTAAAGGTTAAATCGAACTTCGCTGGCGCTTTTATTTCAACAAAGGTCGCTCCTCCCAATACGGGTGCGACTGCTTCGTTGTTTTGATAAACCACTAACACGTCAAACAAGGGATTTCGTGATGGGTCACGAACGTCAACCATCAGGTCAACCACCTCTTCGAATGGGTAGATTTGATGATCTTGTGCTTTCAAAGTTTGAGTTTTTACCTCTGCTAAATACTCTGTAAACGACTTAATTACCTCTAGTTTCAGACGCATGGCTAGGGTATTGACAAACATCCCCAACATCGTTTCCGTATCACGATGTACACGTCCACTAACTGGTGAGCCAATCACTAAATCGTCTTGATTGGCTAGTTTTCCAAGGAGGATGCTAATCAATCCCATAAAGAACATGTATTCCGTTGCACCAGTTTCCTGGATTAAGCCTTTGATTCGTTTCGTCGTTGCTTCGTTTAAAACGATTTTTTCAATTTCACCGTCGAATTGTTGCTCGGTTGGACGTGGGTAATCGGTTTGAAGTTCCAAAATCGGGTAATCTTCTAAGCTACTTAACCAATACTCCTCAGATGCACTTAAATCTTGAGTCTGCATCCATTCGCTATAATCTTTGTATTGGCGTTCAAGCTCCGGTAACTCCAAACCTGACATGAGTCCATTGATCTCACTTACAAAGAGGTTGCTGGACATTCCGTCGCTAATGATGTGGTGCATGTCAACAAATAGATAATCCCTTTCGGGTGTTCTGGCGATTTCAATGCGATGTAGAGGTCCGGTTTCCAAATCAAAGGCTCTAACCGCTTGTTCGTGCCAATTCATGACCTCTGCTTCGGCCATTTTCGTTACGAAAACTTTGGTTTCAAGATGCGGTGAAACAACCTGTAAAAACGCCCCATCTTGCTCAATAAAAGTCGTCCTTAAAATTTCATGACGGGCAACTAATTGGTTGATCGCAACGGTTAGCTTCGCCTCATCTAGTCCACGATCAAACCTTAACATGGCAGGCATGTTATAAGCAACGCCCTCTGGACTAAAACGCCAGAGCAAATACATCCGTTTCTGTGCTCCACTCATCTCATAAACGTCTTTAACTTCTGCTACTGGAATCCGTTCGTAAACTGAGTCTGTCAAACCTTCCAGCAACGCAGCGAGGCCTGCGACTTTTGGCGCTTCAAAGACATGCTTCACTTGAATGTCCTTGCCAGTCTTCTCTTCTAACAAGTTGACTAGCCTTAAAGCGCGCAAAGAATGCCCGCCCAATTTAAAGAAATCGTCATAAATACCAATTTGGCCAAGTTCTAATACTTCTTGATAGCTCTTTGCAACAATGGTTTCCATCTCGGTGGTCGGCGCCACGTATTCTACCAGTGAATTAAAGTTAATTTCTGGTAAAGCACGCTGATCTAATTTCCCATTAACCGTTAACGGAAATTCAGTCATGTGCTGATAACCAGCTGGAATCATGTAATCAGGCAATTTCTGAGCAAGCGCCTCAATCAGCGTGGCCTCATTCATCGCCTTTTCTGACACGTAGTAAGCCCCTAAATAAGGGTTCTCTAAAGGACCAAGAGCCATCACATGGACTTGGGTAATTTCCGGTAGTTGAAGCAATACTTTCTCGATTTCACCTAATTCGATTCTAAACCCGCGAATCTTGACTTGGAAGTCGCTTCGACCATGGTACTCAATCGCCCCGTCATCTAACATCCGCACCAAGTCACCGGTTTGATACAAGCGCTCGTTCCAACCTTCTGATCTTTGTTTCGCAGTCTGAAACGGATTTAAGATAAAACGCTCAGCGGTTAAATCAGGTTGCTTCACGTAACCACGAGCCAGTTGCACCCCACCGACGTACAACTCACCAATAACCCCTTCTGGCACCGGTCGCTTCCCATGATCAAGCACGTACAACGTCACATTATCTAAAGCACGGCCAATGATGTTACGTTCTTCTGTTCCTTTATAGACGTGAAGATTGGTTGCTACTGTTGATTCCGTTGGACCATAAGCGTTGATAAAAGCAAAATCAAGGTCACGCACCTTCTCTAACAAGTTGGTGTTAACACTTTCTCCTCCTGCTACCACGTACTTTAGACTTGGAATTTGATCAAGATCAAGCTGTAATAACAACGAAGAAGTTGCTTGAACATAAGTAGCTTGGTGTTCGTTTAAATAGGCAATAAACTTATCGGTCTCCATCCACAAACCATCCGGACTAATAAGGAGGCGATCGCCATTTAATAAGGCTGAATAAATCTGGTCTACCGTTGCATCAAACACATAATTTGCCGACATGAGAATGGTTTCTTGTTCTGAGCCATAGAAACCGCATGCTTTTCGCATGGCTGGCACAAAGTTGTTGACATTATGATGTTCGATCATCACCCCTTTTGGTCGACCCGTTGTTCCTGAAGTAAATAAAATATAAGCTAAGTGATTTGGTCCTAAATCTGTTTCGGGAGTTGTCACCCCATAGCCATTTAGATCAAGTTCTTTGACCACAACGGAATGGTTAAGTTTGGAGGCTTCCTCTTTTTCTGCTAAAGTTGTTACTAAATCGGCCATTTCTGCAATGTATCGCAGGCGATCTTGCGGGTAATCAGGACTCATTGGAACATAAGCCGCTCCCGCTTTTAGCACCCCTAGCATACTGATAATCATCCATTCGCTGCGGTCAAGAAGTAAACCAATCTTATCTTCTGGTTGGATGTTGTAAGTATCGATTAAGTAATGAGCCAATTGGTTGGCTTTCGCGTTTAACTCTGCATAGGTCAACGTTAAATCGTTGTAAATGAGAGCTGTTTTTTCTGGATGCTTTGCTACTTGTTCCTCAAAAACGTCGACAATCGTTTTGTTCTTTGGGTAAAAAACAGCATCTTGCTGGTAGTCGTTAATTAAAAAGTTAGCTTCTGCTTCTGTTAGGATACTGATGTCTTTTACTGATAGAGAGGTTGGGGCAATCATCTGTGTTAAGATCAGTGTTAACTTCTCATGCATCTTAGAAACGGTAGCCACATCAAAAATGGTGGATAAAAATTCGTAGTTCAACTGCAGTCCTGCTTCAATTTCATCCTCTTTTCCATAAGAAAATTTCTCTTCCTTAATGTGAATGGTTAACGGCCGCATGGTCTCTTTTGGCATCATCCAAGCACCTTCCATCAGGGTTGGATAATAGTTTTCTTTAAAATTCTCATTTAATTGAACCGATACCGATAGGTCATCTAATCCCGAAACATCTTTTGTGATACTAACCAAGTCATAATGAGAAATTTTATAGTTTCGCATGAGACCAGACATTTCTGATTTAATCAGATCTAAGTAGTCTAAAATCGTTAATTCATCGTCTAAGTTGACAATCAAAGGCAAAGCTCTCGCAAAAGTAGAAAGAACCCCTCTTTTCTTACGGTTACTTCGTCCATGAAGGGTGGCATTAATGGCAACCGAAGGATTGTTGGTCATTTTTGCTTTATAAAGGAGAACAGCTCCACTAATTAGCTGGGTTAGCGTTACGTCATTCTCATCGCAATAGGCATTTAGCTCCGTTGTCAACGTGTCGCTTAGTGATGTAGCATGGTTGCTCGTTTGGAGCTGAGTTGCATCGATTTTACGCATATCTGCTAGTGAGGCACCGTCGTAATCTTTGATTTTATCTTGCCAAAATTGCCTGCTTTTATCGCTTCTTAAACTGGCTTCGTATTCGATCTCTTCTTCCACACATTGATCCAATGTTAAAAGCGGTTGACTGCACGCGCCTGTCGATAAAAGATCGTGAATTCCTTTAATGTATAAGTGCATGCCGACCCCATCGACAATGATGTGGTGTCCGAAAAAGGACGTATACACATCACCATTATCTGCAACGTGAATCCCCATTTCATATAAATAGTCATCCCAAGCAAAAAAACTTTGACCTGATTTTTCGTCAAAGGATCCTTTAATTTCTTCTTCAGTCCCCTTCCCTATGAAAAGTGGAGCAGTCTGTCGGTCGTAATAACGCTTGATTTCCTCCCCTTCTTTTTTCAATTTTAGTTTGAACGTTTCGTGGGTGTCCATAAATTTTGTAACGATGTCCTCAACGTGCTTTGGGTCTCTTTGTCCCACGTTTAAATAGACCCCTACGGTTGTGGCACTTGTCGTTGGATAGAAATATTCAATGGTTAATATTTCTTTTTGCGCTTCTGACAGTTTTGACATTTATACTCACTCCATCCCCTTATGATCCATAACCTATTTTTCTGGACATAATTCCACTAATTATAGCAGAATTCACCCCTTTTTTCCACCTTTTTGATCTAACGTACATAATTTGAGGATAAACGTTCAAATGGTATTTTGAAACGATCAAAATCACGAAAAAGACCTCGTACAAGGTTGATACGAGACCTCTTTCTATATCAGACAGATCTTACTTACTTTGTGCTTCTTCTCGGTTACGGTTAATTAAGCAACCAGCACGTAGTATTTTACGTTCATCTGCTGTTAAATCACCAAAAGAAAGTCGCTTCTCTTCCCAAGCTCCATTGCGGTATAAATAACCTGTCAACTCAGTGGCATCCGAATCTAGAACGGCATGAATACCTGGTAAGTAAAGATAATCGTTAATCGCTGTTTCGAAATCATCGCTTAGTAGTGGCAACATTCCCCAGTTGATTAAGTTGGAGCGATAACGTTTCGTGGCATATTCTCTGGCGACGTTAGCAAATCCACCAACGACCTTTTGACAAGAAGCTGCTTGTTCACGAGCGGAACCATCTCCAGGTTTATGGGAATAAATCACACTTCCAAGCATTAATTCTTTTGGATCAAGATTAAACCTAGTTTCCAATGCGTTGTATACTTCTTCTAAGGTCGGCTCAATCTCAAGCGTCGACGCCCCTGCGATTCGGACACGTTCTGCTTCTAACATTTGTTTGGAACGACCCACGTATTCTGGATCCTTTCGAATTAAAGTGAATTCAGCTAATCGGATCGGGTTGGATCGGTAGCTAGATGTATCACCAGATGGAATAAGTTCATCGGTGGTCGTCACTGGATCGGTTAAAACTGCTGCAAACTTTAGAAGCAATTGATCTGGCATGCTAGCAAATTCTGGCCATTCTTTAATGTTAGGTCCAAAAGATAGCTCTTGATTTGGATCTGGTTGGTCGGCTTCAAAGATAATGTTCTCATAAATTCGAGGGTTGTATTTGTACTCTGAGACTAATACCTCAGGTAGTTCAACGTTGGTTGCTGCTGTAATGGCTCCCCCGTTAATGGCACTAGCCGCAATGGAGCGAGCATCCATTAAAGCAACGGAAGCAATTTGTCCTTCACCTGGCTTTGCCCCCTCTCTAAATGGGAAATTACGGGTAGTATGGCGTAGGGATAAGGTGTTATTGGCAGGCGTTTCTCCTCCACCAAAACATGGTCCACAGAAGGCCGTTTTAAAGACCGTTCCATTGGCCATCATGTTCGCTGCTTCACCTGACATTAATAGATGTTGATAAATTGGCATACTGGATGGATAAACGGTGAAATAGAAATCCTTGGATCCAATTGGCTGATCCCCCATAATGGCAGCTGCCGCACTAATGTTACCATAGGTCCCACCGGCGCAGCCAGCAATGGAAGCTTGTTGGGCGACTAACTTACCATCTACAATTTTATCGCGTAAAGTCCAGGTTGAATCCTCACCTAAAATCTTCTTTGCCTTTGCTTCAGTTTCAGCTAAGATCGCATCCATGTTGGCGTTGAACTCGCGAATGGTATAAGCGTTACTCGGGTGAAACGGCAAGGCAATCATACATTCAATTTCTGACAAATCAATCTCAATAAAGCGGTCGTAATAGGCTCCTTCTTCGGGTTGCATTTTTAAATAAGCATCTTCACGACCATGTAACGCTAACCAATCGCGGGTGACGTTATCGGTTTGCCAAATGGAAGACAAACAGGTGGTTTCCGTGGTCATAACGTCGATCCCGTTACGGAAATCCATATCTAGTTGCTCAATTCCAGGTCCGATAAACTCTAACACACGGTTTTTAACAAAACCGGATTCAAAGGTTTCCTTGATGAGCTTCAAAGCCACATCTTGCGGACCAACGCCATGTTTAGGGGTTCCTTTTAAATAGATCCCCACTACTTCAGGATATGGAAGGTCGTAGGTTTTACCAATTAATTGCTTAACCAGTTCTCCCCCACCCTCTCCGATGGCTAGGGTTCCGTACGCGCCATAACGCGTATGACTATCCGATCCAATGATCATTTTTTCCCCACCAGCCATGATCTCACGCATGTACTGATGAATAACGGCTACATGTGCGGGAACAAAAGACCCGCCATACTTTTTAACGGCTGACATTCCAAAAGCATGATCATCGGCATTAATGGTTCCACCAACGGCACATAAACTGTTGTGGCAATTCGTTAACACATAAGGTACAGGAAACTTATCTAAACCAGAGGCTTTGGCTGTTTGAACAATTCCTACATAAGTAATATCGTGAGACGTGATCGAGTCGAATTTAATTTTTAGTTGATCCATGGAATCACTGTGGTTATGTGCATCAAGCACACGGTAAGTCATGGTTTTCTTCTTCCCCTCGGTAATTAAAGCTGAATTAGTGTCCACCTGTTTTTGCCACGTTCCATTTTGATAAAAACTTCCTTCTTTTACTAATAACATTTTAATCCCTCATTTCGTTACTTGACTTCTCCTACTAGAAGACCCCAAGGTTAGAACGGTTAAATTCAAACTCGGGGTCATGGGATGATTTATTTAAATTAAAGGATAACTAGGATAAACATCACCGCAATGGCAGCAATAATCGAACCTAGCAAGTTACGCTTACCAACTTCAATTGGATCAACGTTTGCTAACGTCGCACAGATAATGGTTACACCAGCAACTGGTGAAATCGAACGACCAAGTGATCCAGCTAAATTAGCTAAAATACCTAAATCGATCATGTCTAAACCAAATAGTGCAGCATTTGGTGTAATGGCATTATTAAAGGCAATGGTCGCTGCGTTTCCAGAACCAGATAAAGCGGCAATAAAGTAAGGTCCAACCGTTGCTGCAATTGGAACGGTACCTGTTGAACCTTCCATCATTTCGATTAACGTACCTGTAACACCAATAATTTCTAAACCAGCAGTAAATACTGCTGCTGCTGCGATAATTCCAATGATTTTAGCAAAACCATTTGCCATTCCTTCGAAGTATCCACGAGATAAATCTTGTGCATTGGCAGCTTCTTTCTTATCCGTTACAACACTTACTAACCAAGCAATAGCCGAACCGATGATCATCGCTTGAAGTACAGTGAATTCGTGCTCCATGATTCCAACAATCTCACTACTTACAATTAACATAATCAATGGAATTAATGGAACAAGAGCCTTCAGTAAGTTAACTTTACGCTTCTCAGTTGATGCTTCTTCCTGAGGGGCAACCTCTTCCTCTGCCGCATCGCTTTTCTTCCTCTTCTCAAGTAATGCCATAACCATTAAACCTAAAGCTAAGAAGGAAAGACCAACAATCGCTGGGAATAATGTTCTTGCTACGATAGCAACTGGGCTGTATGCCCCTTCAGATAAGTCATATAACAAAGCGTTTAGTGCATGTCCTGGGTTTAACATAGTAAAGGATGTACCTGCAACAACTGCAGCAGCAGCAACCGCTGGCTTAACACCACTTGATAGTAAAGCAGGAATTAATACAGCACCAATGGCAGCAGCAGCTCCAGATGCACTAGAGATCGCCGTAGAGATGATCGCTGTAACAAAGACCGTACCTGGAATTAAGATTGGACGCATCTTCGTTAACGGTGCAGTTAATAAAGTAACAAGTTCCTTGTCACAACCCGTTTTCTTTAACACAACGGCGAAACCAAAGGCTGCCGTAATAACCGGTACCAATCCAGCGCTAGTAATCGATCCAGCAAAGGCATCAAATACGTCCCAAGGTGCTCCACCGAGGATCGCCATTACTAAACCAGAAAGGAATAATACTAAACGTACTTCTACTTTTTTTATAATCCCTACAACGGTTAAAATAACAATTAGAACCCCAATCCAAAACATCATATCCATACTTACGTCTACCATGAGCATAGCCACAGTAGAACTTCACCTACCTTTTTTATTTAGAAACAAAATACGCTGTTATCAACTTTGTAATTTTCGTGGTCAACTCAGATAATGGATGAGACCTTGACCGACCACATACAAATGCATTTTCCGCGCATAACAGACATTTTCGTGGTTCATGACCAATTTCTGTCCGACTATAACTTTTCAAATTCCGATCTATAACATCAAAATCAAACAATCGACCTAATGGGTGAGTCTCTTCAATTTCTGTGGTAATCTTTTTAATCAACAATGGATCGTGATCAACTGCCACAAAATACTCAGGACCAGTCTTTTCGTTAATGATTTTTTCATCTAACAACACAAGTGAAGCACGGGTCAACTTTTCTACCCATAATTCGATCCCCTTGATAAATGTTTTGACGATTAACTCGCTGTTCTTTATGGGTCCTGGAATGTTAAGCTTAAAGCAAACCAAGGTTCCCTGATGATGGCTCGCCATCTGTTGAAGTTGCCGGATCCGTGTGTCCTTTGCTGCCAGCAACTCATCAACGCTAACTTCAAAACCTTTCATTACGCTTTAACCTGATAAATGACATCAATGATAGTTCCATCGCGGTATTCAACAAGTCCAACCACTTTGTCTGTGTATTCAATCTTGTCTGGTACACCGGTAATCTCTTCTGCCATTTGCTGAAGCTCATTCATCGTATATAGCGGTAAACCGTTGATCTTTGACAGCTTCTCAAGTAAGTCTGTTCGAAGTGGATTGACGGCAATTCCTCGCTCGGTAACGACCACATCAATGGTTTCTCCTGGTGTTACAACGGTATCGACTTGTTTTACCACTGTTGGAATACGACCACGTACCAGTGGTGCCACAAGAATCGCTAGTTTAGAACCAGCTGCTGTGTCACTGTGACCACCTGATGCACCACGTAAAACACCATTTGATCCGGTGATGACGTTAACGTTAAAGTCTACGTCTACTTCTAACGCACTTAGAATAACTACGTCTAACTGGTTAACGGCACACCCTTTGTTATGAGGATTAGCATAGCCAGAAGCACTAATTTCCACATGGTTCTCGTTTTTACCAATCGATTCTACTGCTGCTAAGTCGAAACACTGAACGTCCATCAACTTACCAACGAGTCCCTCTTCTAACATTTTTACGAAGTGACCGGTAATTCCACCAAGGGCAAAGGCTGCTTTAATGTCCTGATCAATCATCTTTTGTTTTAAGAAGTGTGCCGTAGCAAGTGATGCTCCACCGGTTCCTGTTTGAATGGAGAACCCTTCTTTAAAGTAACCAGACTGCTCAATCACACTAGCTGCAAATTTAGCGATTTGCAATTCCTTTGGATTGGTTGAAACTCGCGTTGCTCCCGAAACGATTCCTTCTGGATTCCCGGCTTTATCAATCACAACCACTTGATCCACGTCGATTTGCTTAATGCTCGCAGGGATATTTGGATACGGCACTAAATTATCTGTAATTAAGATCACGTGATCGGCAAACTCTGCATCCATTAAAGCGTATCCAAGTGAGCCACAAGCAGTCGCTCCTTGATGACCGTTGGCATTTCCATAAGGGTCACAGTTTGGAACAGCTAAGAACGCCACATCGATCTTCACATCTCCTGATTCAATGGCACGAGCACGACCACCGTGAGAACGAATGGTCACTGGCGTATCCATGATTCCACTTGAGATAGCCTCACCCAGTTCACCACGCATACCAGAAGTATGAATCTTTGTAATCACACCTGCTTTAATGTGAGGAATGATCGCTTTGTGAACACCATTTAGCGAACTTCCAAATAAGGTGATGTTTTTGTAACCTAGCTCAGCGATTTTATCAACCACCAAGTTAAGGATTAAATCCCCACTTCTAAAATGGTGGTGGAAAGAAACGGTCATGCCATCTTGCAAGCCAGATTTCTTAATGGCCGCTTCAATGGAATCGATCAGCTTTGCGTCAGTTGGCTCAACCTTTGCCATTTTTCGTGCGTGACGACGTCCCTCTACAAGGGCAGCAAATGGTCCACCATAAGGAGTTAATGCGCCAATCCCTGTTGCTTCCTTTGGTATCTCTCGTCCAATCTTATTCAAAGTCAATTTCTTCACCTCCTACATGTGTGATTCCCGATGCTTTCGCAAGTGCTAGAACACGCTCAGCACGTGCAACAATCGGCTTATCAATCATTTGACCGTCTAAAGAAATAACCCCTGAACCTTTGGCTGCTGCTTCTTTGTCGGCGACAATCACTCGGATTGATTTCTCGATTTCTTTCTCAGTTGGTGCATAGATTTCGTTAACTATGTCAATTTGACGTGGGTTAATAATCGATTTTCCATCAAATCCTAATTGCTTAATCAGCTTAACTTCGTTTCGGAAACCTTCTTCGTTATTCACGTCAGCATATACCGTATCTAAGGCATAGATACCTGCTGCACGAGCTGCCATTAAGATGGTGCTTCTCGCTAGTAAAAGCTCGATTCCTTCTGGTGAACGAACGGTCTTCATACTGGTTACGAAGTCTTCTCCACCAATGGCAATTCCAAGTAAACGATCGCTTGCTTCCGCAATTTCATAAGCATTTTTAACGCCTAATGCTGATTCAATGGCAGCAAACAATTTAGTCGTTCCTACTGGAATCCCATGCTTTTGCTCACACTGCTCAATTAAGTTTTCCATGTCAACAATGTCCTGTGCCGTTTCCGTTTTTGGTAGTCGGATGCCATGTGCACCAGCTGTAATGACCGCCTCTACATCGTGAGCACCGTATGGTGTATCAAGACCGTTAACACGAACAATGACTTCTAATCCTGTCAAATCCATGGTTTTAATAGCCTGGTGGACTAAGAAGCGTGCTGCATCTTTTTCATTAATCGAAACGGCGTCTTCAAGGTCAAACATAATGGTATCTGCACCGTAAATTTGTGCGTCTCTGATCATAGCAGGGTTATTCCCTGGTACGAACATCATCGTACGTCTTAACTTCACTGCCCGCACCTCCATTCAAAAGCCTCTTCCTCACTACTGCGCAAGATCGCGGCATTTAACCGTGCTTCAATCACACAATCAAGTGCCCCTTTGTCGTTAATAGCAACGGTGGCATCGGTAATGTTAAGTTGTGCTAAAACATTTTTGATTACAGCCTCAATCTGTGTGCCAAACTGAGGCTTTACAATGCTTTCAACGTCGACGATAACACCGCCACTGCTTTGTGGCTCAATGGTAATCATGCAGTCGCTTGATTCCAAGGTTCCTGCCATTGCCTTTTTCTTTAACTTCATGACCTTCCTCCTCTTTCAACTGTCTTGGATTGTCCCACCCTTGTGAAATTCATTTCAACCATCCTTGATGCCATTGTACGCTAAGCTTGAGAAAAAATATACATAGGTGAATGTTTTAACGCTGTTTTTAGTGTTTTTTTTGTGTTTTTCTCCCATTATCGACGTAAAAAAACACCACGATCACTCGTAGTGTTTGTACCTGCTAAAATTTAAGCAATACTCCTTCTCACGTTACTTGAATTTTAGAACGACATTAGTAAAGCACAAAGAAATTCCAGTTAATTAAAACAACGATGAACAATAAAATTAATACTGTTGAAACCCCAAATGTGAGTTTGCTTTTTAGCTTAACGTTGCCTTTTTTCAGAGATAGGAGTGCCAATAAAGAAAAGATAAGGATAGCGATGGCGAAAATATAGTTTAGGATGAAATGTTCGTTAATGCCACTTACTAGCATTTCCCATTGATTAGCCAGAAAGCGAACAGCACCTATCACATTATTTAAAATAATAGCAAGCCCTGCTAATGTTGTTGCTAATTGCCAACGTGCAAAGTCTTTGTTTGAAACCATTTCATCACGCTTCTTCTTCCTAATCGCCTTTACCACTAAAACAATTGGTGTAATCAATAAAAACAAAACACTAGCGATTACAACGCCAAGGCTTCCAAACAAAATTGGCAGTGTTCGTCCAGATGGCAATGCTGTGAAATCCCACCCTCCAACTAAAGCATGGGTCGCTGCGCCATCTTCTACTCTAAACTCAATTCGGTTCATGATTCTCCAACTCGGCTGAGTAGCTGAAATCACTTCTGTTAGTTCAAAAACGTAGGGTTCGACCTGTGTGAAGATGGCTTCCCCACCCGTTTTGCTAACTAAAATGGTGTTTTCATCAACAAATTCCACTGAAATCATGTTCAAATAATCGACAAATTCTAAAAAATTATCGACCGTGCGACCAAGCGTAACATAACTTCCAACAACGACCTCTGCACTTGGTAAACGATCATATCTTGGAACAGGTTGAGCAACCTGACTTAAGTCATCCATCAATAAATCAAACAAACCATCTATGATTAACTGCTCTTGACTTCCATTAACTGATACGACAAAGCCAAAGTTTTCTTCAGGCATCATCACTAAATCAGTCGTAAATCCAGCTGTATTCCCACCATGTCCTAGAGCTAAACGCCCACCAGCATAAGAACGGATAAAACCGTGGTAAGTCCCTATCATATTTCCATTTTCAGAATAGCTAGGAGATAGCATTAAATCCAATGTCGGATTACTTTCAAATAACACCGTATCATCCGCCATTAGTTCCATCGCAAATAATGCTAAATCTTCCATTGTTCCATTAATGTTTCCAGCTGGATAGATTAACCCATTAAACCAACCAACGTTTGTAAAATCATGATTTCCAATCGGAACATAACCTTGTGCCTTGTTAGCTAAAATTTGTGAATTGTCTCTCCAATCAGGTAAAAGAGCAGAATTTGTCATGCCTACTGGATTTAGGATGTATTCCCATTGATATTGATACAACGGTTGACCACTTACATACTCTACTGCCAATCCAGCAAGTCCTATCCCAAAATTACTATAAGCACTTCCTGTTCCAGGCGAAAATATTTGCCTTGGGTTGATGCTTAATAATGCCTCTTCTAATGTTAATTCAGGTACCGTTAAATCATCTGGACTTGTTAGAACAAAATTATTAAGCATGTTTTGACTAAAACCAGCAGAATGGTTTAACAAGTCTCGCATGGTGAAAGGCTCAGTATGGCGCAGCTGGCTATAAAAATCTGCTGGCAAATAATTACTCATTGGTGCATCCAAGTCTAGTAGACCTTGCTCAACCAGTTGCATGACTGATACATAGGTTAGTAATTTACCCGTTGACCCAAACTCAAAGACAGTAGATTCATCAACACGTCTCCCATTTTCTAAATCAGCGTATCCATAAAACCCGCTGAAAATAATTTCGCCATTATGAAACACCACTATGGCTGCACCTGGTGCTGTTGTTCCTAAATGTTCTTCCATAAAGGCATCAATCTCTTCTTGTAACCCAGAGACCGGTATCCCTGTCGGTGTGCTTTCCTCTTCTGTGTTTACATTAGCAAACACTGGCATGAAGCTCCCTAATAATAATGTGACGGCTAAAGCCAAAATCGTTATTTTTTTAATCATTTTCTTTCACCTCTAAAAATCAGTTCTTCCTAGCTGTTCAATCTAACTACTATTGTGCCTATTTAGTTCAACTACGCTTCATTCTTCTGCTAGTTTCTCATGCAAATGGCTTAGTGGGATTAATTACTCGTGACTTCAACTTCATGTGACGTTCTCCCGTTTACTCCGTCACAAGCGCATAAGCAGAAATCTTACGAATGCGCCATGAAGTAAGTAAACAAATCAAATAAGCAAACAAGACTAACCCGATGGTAATGAACCCAGAATACAGGAGAGGGACCGTGAAGTTCGTTTGTGTCACGCCCATTCCGCGCATTAAGAAAGAAAACATCGGATTAAAACCAAGATAGCCGAGAACGGCACCAATCGTCATGCCAATCACAATGATCGGCATTAGACCAATGGAAATTTGGTTCATTAACTGCCACGTGGTAAAGCCAAGGGCTTTCTGAATCCCTAGATTTTGCTTGCCGCGTCTAATGGTTGTTTTAATTACCATATAAAGAACCAAGGCGATAATTCCACCACTCGCAACAAGAACGATTCCCGTTAACGTCGCAAATACACCGGTAATGCCATCTAAGGCCACATCGCTTAGTGCCGCAACGTCAATGACAGCATCAAGGGTATCGCCAGCTAATTCCTCCATGTCGATAATAAAGTCAGCAACGACAACGTCCTCATAAAGATTAACGTTAAACTGAGCGTAAACAAAGTCTGCAGCTATCCGCTCCATCGCCTCTGCGGAAATCATGGCCGACATCCCCTGATGCTCTGCTCCACTAATGACGCCAGTAATCATGAAATCTGCTTCTTCGCCAAACGCCCTCAAGGTAATAAAGTCTCCCACTTCTGCACCTAGAGCATTTAGAGCAGGCAGGCCCACCACCACCTCATTGTCATGGATTGGCAACCTACCGCTAGCTAACGGATCGTTGGCCAAGTAGCCAAAATCTTCGACGACCGTTGTCGTAATCAACACTTCATCGGCAAACATTGGCATAAATTCGGCCACATACAACTCTCGAACCTCTGACATCGCTTCTAAATCTGCGATAAATGCTTCTCCACCGTCTTCGTTATCCACCATAATCATCACATCTGGTAAGTTATTTCCGACCATGATTTCCAGAAACGACTCCGTATTCACATTGACGTTGTAATAAGTCGTCAACCCTAAAATCGAGGCCACCAACAACCCTGCACTAATTAATCCGATCGAAAGTGCTTGTTTTTTATTTTGTACCAACTGTTTCAATCCTAGACGTCCAACAAGAGAGCCTGATGCGGATAAAGCAAAGACATTTTTTTGGAAATTATGTGTGGCAAGACCACCTCTAAGAGCAACAAGAGGATGTAGTTTGCTAATTTTAAGCGTCGTCAAGTAAGAAAACACGCCAATAAGTAATACGAAACCGCTCGTTGTTATTAAAATGCGTAGCAAGCTAATCGATGGCGCCCAAGGAATGCCTGTGGCTGGTTCAATGGTGCTGACAACTAGGCCAATAAATAACATGGTTAACAACATACCTACTAAGCTACCGACAAATGTGATGAGAGCAAACTGTATCACAATGGAAGCGGTAATTTGCTTGCTTAAATAACCCATCGCTTTTAACACACCGATGTTGGTCATGCCTTCTTCAATGCTACTTGTGATCCGAAAACGCACCATGATCACCGCAACAACTAAAATAATTAGGGCAAAACCGGCGATAATACTAGCAACAACAGAAGGAAGTTGCATTTGTATAAGAAAGAGCAATTCTAGGTTAAGGGGATAAAATAAAGGTGAACCGAAGGTAGAAACGTTGTATGCAGTGCCGAAAAATTCACGGTTATAAGCGTCGATTAATCCTTGAATGTTTAAATCATCCCCGCCACGCGCCAAAATCATTCTGAAACGTTGATTAGGAAACTGAGCTTCTAGTTGTGAAAGCCGCTCTGGCGAAATTTGAATCCGCAAGTCATGGCCACCAAAGGCCACATCTTCTGTACTACCGGCAATGGTGAAAATTAATTCCGTTCCCAACAACTCCAATGTAATTTCATCCCCTAATGCAAACCCACCAGTTAAGAACGTAGCATGAGGGATGTAGGCCGCATGATCCGTTAAAGGTAAATATTCCCCGACTAACGTTAATTCATTCATCGTTAAATCATCACGGGCATCAACAAAGTAAATCGGTGCTCCACGAAACACATCGTCCAAGTAAAAGCCACCCAGACCACCAACAAAATATTGTGTCTCAATTTCGTTAACTCCGTTAAAGCTTTCAATTAGCTCGTAACGGTCATTGTTTGTTGCATGTCTTTCCTCAATCGCAATGACGTGGGGGGTATGAAGCTCTTCGGCACGCGTTTCAAGAAAATCCCCTAAACCAGTTAAGACAATTAATCCTGTGCTTAAAAACAACGCTGCCAACGTTATCATGATCATCATACTAAAAGCTTGCCCCTTGTTTTTCCTTAAATTAGCAATTGTTAACATCCATACGTTTTTCATGATTACCACCCCATCTCTGCTAAAAAGCCGTTCAGTTTAGCAGCCCTTTCCGCGTTGCCAGATTCGTACTTCCCTAATTGACACTCCCCGTGAATCACACCGTCACGTAGATACAAGATGCGATCGGCACGTCTAGCTGACTTTAAATCGTGGGTTACCATGACAATGCTTTGGCCTTGTTCGTTGATTTCCGTTAACGCATCGAGCACCGCCTTACCATTTGCTGAATTTAACGCACCCGTCGGCTCATCAGCAAAGACAATCTTCGGTTGATTAATGAGGGCTCTCGCAATCCCTGCACGTTGCGCCTCACCACCGGAAACTTGTGTGGCGAATTTGCCCCACGTTTCTTTGGTAAGATTAAACTGCTCTAATAACCCTTTCGCCTTGCTTAAAACCTCTTTGCGGTTTTTATTAACAAGCAATCCTGCCGTTAAAATGTTATCTAAAATGCTCATGTTGTCCAGTAAATACGTCTGCTGAAAAACAAACCCGCAATGGTCTCGTCTAAATACCGCTAGCTTATCGTTTGATAACCCACTAATCTCCTTATCAGCAAAGCTCACTTTTCCAAGGGTCGGTGCGTCCATCCCAGAGAGCGCATACAACAACGTCGACTTCCCCGCTCCAGATGGGCCCATAATGACCGTAAACTCGCCCTCGTAAATTTCCATGTCTAAATTCTTTAAAATGTGCTGCTGCATCCCCCCGTTTGAAAACGTCTTACATAGTTTGTCTGTTTTTAATACTGCCTTTTTCATTTTCATTCACCTCTAAATTTTTCGTTTCCAACTTGCTACTAGTATACCCCATTTAACCTTAATGCGTCTTGAACTCAATCTTAACTAATCTTAACTGTGTCTGAACAGCACCTTAAATCATCCCCTGCTACGCCAAGACAACAAATGTACGGCACTTCCAACGAGCACCACCAGCATCACCGTAAACGCTACAACTGTCCCAATCAGCGGCTTTAAATAACGCCCTGTGCTTTGACCCTCTGAACTTCTTCCAAGCAATAAATAAGCGATGATGCCAATCGGTATCGGAACAAACAAGACAAGCAAGGTCCAAAGTATCGGCTCACCCGTTCTTTCTTTGGCGTCGTTGTACGTCCACATGCCCAAGAACACCATCAGCACGATCCCCGTCAACGCTAACATTAACCCACTAAGCAGAAATAAAAGTAACGGCGCTGCACCTAATAACTCGATGGCCTCTGTCCACGTCATGCTGTACCTACCTAATAATCATTCTTCCCATGTTGCATTTCTCCTTTGTGAGACCTAACCTGATGAAGCTACTAGTCTCGTTTATTTTTTGCCAAATAAAAATGTAACCCGACTGCACGTCCTGCAACCTGATTACATTTCACCAACTAAATGTTCAACTACGCTTGTAAACCAGCTAGTTTCTCTATTTGTGGCATTAAGCTGTATCAAGTCGCACAGTTCCTGTACGAGATACAGCTATTAGATTCGATCGAATCTTAACACGTCTTGAACTCAGGCGTTAACAAGTCTTAACGGTTCCTTAACCAGGAGCCATTCTTACCCAGCAAGTCGCAGCTTCAACCTCACAACAAAGCCGTCCTCGCCATTTTCGCACTCAATTTGACCGCCCATTTCCTCCATGAAATACTTCGCCAAATAAAGCCCCAAGCCGTAACCGACTGCTTGCTGCGTCTCTTTCGCGCGGTAAAACTTATTAAACAGTAAAGCG
>JGI24703J35330_11748630_pt1 | contig 22804 bp, 19 predicted proteins | sample TergutNt197P1_FD_35330 | JGI IMG/M metagenome (IMG submission 35330)
CAATCGTGATACTTGTCCGATTGAAAACTGCACGACTTGTCCGCCTATAGTAGCGACTTGTCCGGTATGTGGTAATCCAGTAGCGAACTGTACTTGTTCTACACCTCCAGTCTGTACTGGCAATCGTGATACTTGTCCGATTGAAAATTGCACGACTTGTCCGCCTGTAGTAGCGACTTGTCCGGTATGTGGTAATCCAGTAGCGAACTGTACTTGTTCTACACCTCCAGTCTGTACTGGTAATCGTGATACTTGTCCGATTGAAAATTGCACAACTTGTCCGCCTGTAGTGGCGACTTGTCCGGTATGTGGTAACCTGGTAGCGAACTGTACTTGTCTTACACCTCCAGTCTGTACTGGTAATCGTGATACTTGTCCGATTGAAAACTGCACGACTTGTCCGCCTGTAGTGGCGACTTGTCCGGTATGTGGTAATCCAGTAGCGAACTGTACTTGTCCTACACCTCCAGTCTGTACTGGTGACCAAGCGACTTGCCAAGTTCCGAACTGTACACAATGTGCAATCAGTGTTCCAGACTGTACAGTCTGTAATGATGAAGGTTGCGCAATTTGTCAGCCAGTGCTCTCAGGTGGCGAATCAAGAATTTTTGATATGCAGACCTACGCTGGATTTGCGGCTTTCAATGGAACGAATACTGCCGATTTTGGATTTTTCCGTAGAGTTTCAAATGCTGATGCTTTTGAAATGACAGCGACTGGCACTGCACCTGACCGAGTGATTGGTATTACTGGGCGCAGCGGAACGAGTCAAGGAATAAATATAAACTTAGACCAATTCCCTGCAAGAGCTAATCACTCTTATAGAATCGAAGTTGAAGGCACGATTGTTGCGGGTGGTAACTTTAGGTTCCGTGGAGAGAGCGCAACACAAATCACTACTGTTAGTGGCACACCGACTGGAATATCACACACTTTCCCTGCGTCTGTGTTCACTACTGGTAGAATGAGCATAGGAAACGATGGCTCAGGCACTGCCAACATGACAATCACTATGCTAATGATTACAAGAATCTGCCCTGACTCTTGTGCAAACCCTCTATGTGCGACATTTACAGTGACGTTCCTCCCGAACGGCGGAACACGCACTGGTGGAGGTCAGCTAACACAAACTGTAAGCGGTGGTGGAGATGCTGTTTTACCGCAATTGTCACCTCCGTCTGTGGGGTATAGACTAACTTGGGACCCGCCTAACGCACATCGTAACGTGACTGCTAATCAGACAATTAACGCTGTATGGAATCCTCCTACAGTCGGCGGAATTTGCCCAGCAATCACCGCACACGAAGTAGTTAGCCAAATGGGCGTAGGCTGGAACTTAGGTAATCAGTTTGATGCTTACAACGGAAATAGCTATTCTAATCCGTTCACGCGTGACTATTCTACCGCGACAATAGACCAACTTGAACTTCACTGGTTGGGTGGCAGTAGCGAGGGTAGACACGCAACACGTGCACTCCTCCAAAACGTTTACGATGCAGGATTTGGTACGATTAGGATTCCTGTAACCTGGTATAAAGCGATTATCGGAGTTGGTGGCGATAATACGAGTTCTACTCGCCATATCGGAAACTTCACAATTCGACCAGAATGGATGGCAAGAATTAGACAGGTTGTCGATTGGGCGTATGATATTGGGTTTACTGTCATTTTGAATACTCATCATGATGAATTTATCATGCCGTTCAGAAACGCTGGTGAAATGGCAACTACAAACGCTACAATCACCAGACTATGGACATTAATCGGCAACGAGTTTAATGACGATTTCGGTGAAAGGCTTGTTTTTGAAGTCTTGAACGAACCTCGAATTAAAGGCGGTGTAGGTGAATGGCAAGGCGGTGGAGCAAGAGGTGACGCAGAGGCACGCGGAAGACGCGAACGCCTCAACACCATGAATCAAGCAGCAGTTAATTCAATTCGTGCGACTGGTGGTAATAATCGCCACAGAGTTCTTATGATTCCAACTCATGGAGCATCTCCACATAATGCTTCATGGGGTGATGCGTTTGACGGTTTTGCGATGCCTACTGACCCTGTTAGCGAAAACGCAAACAAGTTTGCTTTATCAATCCACTCATACCAGACTGAGAATTGGTCTGGAGTGGCGGGTGTTGATGCACCGTGGACTGAAAGTAGCATAACCAATATGATGAATCCGGTTCAGCAAAGAGCAACTGAAATGGGAGTTCCAGTAGTACTCGGCGAGTGGGGTTCGGTCGCAAGACATGATGACCCTAACCACGCTTCTGAAACTGGCGAACGTGCTAATCACGCAAGGTTCTACGTTCAGCAGGCTACTCTACGAGGAATGGCTACAGTAATTTGGGATACTTGTTTACGTGGTTTGCCTATGCAAAATGAGGGCAGGTTTGGTTTATTCAATCGTCGTAACGTGGCTTTTGTAGGTACTTCTGGTGTGTCTACTCCAGCTCATTCACTTAGATACACTCATATGGTAAATGCGATTTTAGAAGGTTATCAACTCGGTGGCGGTCTAAGCGGAATAGCTTCGATGTCTTCGCCAATTTCTTTCTTGAATGAGCGCATAGTTCCATCAAGTTCGTTCGGATTAGAAAGTGCGTTCTCTCTGTTTGATGACGCTGCATAATATTGCTCTTGCATTTAACGTGCAATAAGTTTTCGGAGGGCGCCACAAGTGAAAATATCGAGTGTTAGGTGCATGGGTAATATATAAGAACGGCTACCTGTGGCGTTGCCCTTCAATAGGGTAAAGCCACAGAGCCAAATTGAGCAATAACACAGTAAAACGCTTGACTTTTAGGGTTTAATGTGTTATAATCAATAGACCTCTTGCAAAATTAACACATATCGGAATTTTGCAAGTGGTCTAATATAAAATTCAACAGCCCCAAGAAAGGTAATAAAAAATCATGAAAAAACGAATACTTGCGGTTTTAATGGCGTGTGTGATGGCAGTGTCTGTCGCTGTGCCGATGACCGCACCAGTTGCAACAAGCGGTTCAAGTTGCAGAGAAAATTTTACGATTGATGATGCGTTACAAATTTTGAGACATCTGGTAGGCCTTCCTTCAAGCCCGAACCCTTGTCATGCTTTTGATGGATACCCTAACTTTTCAATCGGTGATGCGTTACAAGTTCTACGCTATCTTGTAGACCTATCTACTGATTTTGGTGGATGCCCAGGTACTGGGCCTGGTTGCCCCGTTTATGAAAATAGTACTTCAGACGTGACTTTTACTTTAGCAAGTAGTAGTGTCACCCTTAATCGTGCTAATAATCTCCAACAAAACATATCTGTTAGAGGAAATGCTACTGGTGATATTACATTTACCAGAGCCCCTAATAAACCGAATTGGCTTGTCGCAACTCAATCTGGCGATAACGCAATTAGGATTTCGGCAGATGCTGCTCCAGCAGGGACAACTGGTACATGGGTATTTGGCGTTATAAGGAACGGTGTGGAGCGTTCGGTTAGAGTGAACGTGGATAATCGTGCAATTTCAACACAGACCCTTACTGCACAGAATGTAACACTCACCCAACTCAACAACTGGGGACCTCTTACAAACCAAATCGGTGGAAATGCTACTGGTCCTATTACAGTTACCGACCGTGGCGGTGCACCAATTTGGTTGAATATTGTACAATTTGGAACTAATACTCTTAGAATTGGTTTGCTTTCATCGGCGCCAGCTACTTTCCCAGCAGCTGAATATACGATTACTATTAGTCGTGGAATAGGTGCTGGTGCTACTACTACTTTTAGGCTTGCTCATGATGCGCGTGGATTTATCCCACCACCATGCACTGGTAATCCTCTCTCTTGCTTGGTTCCGAACTGTCCATTGTGTGGCGTTCCATCTTGCACTGGTGTGCGTAATACTTGTACAATTACTAACTGTATGGAGTGTCCAGCACCAGTTCCGCCGATTTTAGTAAACCCTAACTCTGATATCGGCAATCCTGAAATGAGAACCACCACTGCTACTGATGTTGTAGAAAACATTGGTGCTGGCTGGAACTTAGGAAACAGTTTTGATGCACGCACACATGATTTTGGTTGGGCGCCTCAACCCACACAACGATTGATACAAGAAGTTCATGCCGCTGGATTTGATTCAATTAGAATCCCTGTGACTTGGACGATGGCTGGTAATTGGCCTGCCAACTCTCGTAAAGCGACTGCAAGCAACAACTGGACAATTAGCGAAGAAAAGTTTAATGATGTTGAACAAGTTGTGACTTGGGCTTATGAACTCGGCATGACTGTTATTATCAATGCCCATCATGAAGATGCGATTCAAGACAGTATGCTTAGAGACCCTGATTTATCAGACTATATCCATACCCGTATCTGGACGCAAATCACGGAACGTTTCAACAACCAGTTTGGTTCGAGGCTTATTTTTGGTGGAACTAATGAACCACGTGTTAGAGGGATTACTTCAGGAAATGTAACATCTCACCCTAACAACGTGACACCTGACGGCAGACACGGTGGGCTTGAGTGGATAGGTAATGCAGTAAACTGGGAAGCGTTAAATAGACAACATCAAATTTTTGTTGACATTGTTCGTGCTTCGGGTGGTAACAACTGGTATCGTTCGCTCTTGATTGTTCCACACGCCGCAAGTGCAACATCAACTTCGCTTGGTGGATTGCGTGTTCCTGGTGACCCTACTCCCAACAGATTTATTTTGACAGCACACACTTATTCACCAGTTGATTTTAGCTGGGGACGTGTAGCTTCTTTCGACCCGAATGCAACACGCCCAACCGAAATTCCAAGCACTCTCCCGCCTGGTGCGTTATTACCACCATATAACGGTGACTATTTTAGGTATAGATGGTATAACCACCGTACGCCTCAACGTATTTTGTATTATTTCGATAATATTCAGGCGGCGACTGAACGCTTAAATCTCCCAGTAGTTTTAGGCGAATGGGGTTCAATGGTTTCGACGCAGCACCCTACCAATAACACTCATTACAGAGAACTTCACGCTGAATATTATGTCGGCGAAGCTACTCGTAGAGGTTGGGTGACTTTCTGGTGGGATAATAACGTAGTAGATGGTCAAGGTGAACGTTTCGGTCTTATTGACCGTGGTGACCCACGCCCACACATCAATCGTCCTGCAACGTATGAATGGGGATTTGCTGGAATAGTGAACGCAATCATGCGTGGAGCTGGGCTTCCAGAAATTCTTGATTAAGAAGTTGAACAGACCTTAAGGTAAACAACACACAATTCAAAAAGCAGAGGACTCTTTGAGAAGTTCTCTGCTTTTGTTTTGAAATTTCAGTTTTTGTGATTTTATTCTTAAAACTATTGAAATTCTGCATATATTGTGGTATACTATATAATAGACCTTTTGAAAAATTCGCTTGAAAATCGGAACGCAGTTAATTTCGCAAGAGGTCTAATACAAATGTCGAAAAAACGTGACAATTTAGAGTTTCTGATATATCAAATTTACAGTACTCAAAATGTCAAACTGCTATATATGTCGGGGAAAACAAGAAAATCAAGGTAAAACATGAAAAAATTCACATATACGCTATTTTTATTATTGTTGATAGCTATAACGACTACCGCTTGTAGCGGAGTCACGCCACGCGGGAACGAAACACAAGCACGACGGTTTCGTGCACCAACGCCATTTAATGAAGTACATGGTCACTCTGAGGTTGTGCCAGAAACTGATGTTATTGATGGAGCAGATAATGAAAATACAGACAGTGGCGTGTCGTATACTACACCACGAATCTATACTTTCACCGAACCCCCAGAACCTGCAACGACTTTTGCTGAATCACCCGGAGAAATCATCACACCGGGTATGCCAGAACCTCTCGGAAGAGGAATTGACGCTACTCGACCTATGATTGCATTAACGTTTGATGATGGACCAAGCGTTTACACTGGGCGAATCGCCGAACTTTTAGAAGAACACGGCGGTAGAGGAACTTTTTTTGTCCTCGGGAATAGAGTGGCAAACAATCGTGGTTTAATAGAAAATTTGTATGGAAACGGTCATGAATTTTTAGGGCATTCATGGCGACACTCGAATATGATTGAACTTTCAAATGAAAACATTCGCCGCGAAATTTTAGACACCCATGCGGCGATTGAAAATGTAATCGGAACTGTTCCGAGAATTTTCCGCCCACCTTTTGGCAAGTTTAACCAACGTGTTCAAGACATTGCAGCCGAGAACGGTTTTGCAATAGTTGGCTGGGAAATCGACACATTCGATTGGCGAAGTAGATGTTCAGACAAAACATATTCAGTGATTATGAGCGAGGTTAGTGACCGCACAATAATACTAATGCACGATATTCATACAGCAACTGCTCAAGCGATGGAAACAGTGATTCCGCGATTAGTCGAAAAAGGTTATCAGTTAGTCACCGTGTCAGAACTTATGCACTATACTGGCAGAACGCTTCAAGCGGGTGGTTTTTATTCAAGAGGGAACAGATAAAAAGCTAAACAAGGGCTAAAATTTAAAAAACTGCGATTGCGTTTTAGTAATCGCAGTTTTTTTGTAACAATTTTACAAAGTATAATTTACGTTTTAACAGGGAAAATAAGTTCACAATTACTTTATATAGTCGGTCAGATTTGAAATTCTGTGCATTTCAACCGTCAAACCATGTTTGGTGGTGTGCAAAACTTCGACTATATAACTAGATTATGATTTACGAAAGGAAATTTTTATGTATAGAACAAGAAGAATGTCACGAAGAGGGTTTGTTCGCCTAATCTCTTTCTTGACGGCTGGTTGTATCGCTTTTGCGATTATGGCTAGTGTCGAGCATGGGCGAAACGGACGTGCACAAAGACAAATCGAAAACAATTATTCACGTTCACTCGAGAACTTGGCGTTTAATGTCGAAAGTATTAAAGAGGTGCTTAGTAAAGGTATTTATTCAAATTCGCCACAGATGCTAAATGAGCTTTCTGGAAAGCTAACAGCTCATGCAGCGAATGCAAGGTTGGCGATTTCACAGCTCCCAGTAAGTGAAGTCAACTTAGAGCAAACCAAAAGATTTTTGAGCCAAGTCGGCAATTATTCACACAGCCTTGTTAGGCAGCTTGCTAGCGGTGGAGAAGTAAGTTCAAGCGACCGAGATAATCTTTCACGCCTTTTGGATTACGCACAAGCGTTGTCAGAAGAGTTGTGGGAAATCGATAGCATGGTGACTGGTGGATATTTCACTTTTAGCGAAGTTTTTGGCGATACAGTACACGATGATGACCGAACTCCACATCTGCGAGAAGGTTTTACTCATTTAGAAGAGCTTTTTGGAGACGGATATCCAGCACTATCATACGATGGTCCGTTTTCTGACCATATTATCACTGGAATCCAGCCACGTATGTTAAAGGGAAAAGATAGGGTTGATTCAGATGAATCTTTAAGGCTTGCACGTAGTATTTGTGATGAGCCGAACCTCGAGTTAAAAGGCGAACGTGGCGGTTTAATTCCAATGTATGTTTATCGTTGCGGTGATACGATGATATCAATCACCAAAGATGGTGGAATTTTAGCAAATCTTTTAAAATATCGCAGAGTTGGTGAAAAAGAAATCAATTCAGAGCGTGCGATTGAACTTGCGGGTGAATTTCTTGAAGAACATGGGTTTGAGAACATGGTTCACACTTATCATTCATTAAACGGCGGAATTTGTACCATTAAATTCGCAAGCGAAAAAGATGATGTGTTAATTCACACAGACCTAATTAAAGTCGGCGTGGCTCTGGATAACGGTGAGATTATGTCGTTTGATTCTACACCAAAAATCACCGCTCACCACGAGCGTGATTTGCCGACACCAAAAATTTCTCAAAGGCGTGCGAGGGAAGGTTTGTCGAGCGAACTTCAAGTGCAAAATCAAAGGCTTGCAGTAATTCCTACTGCGGGGCAAAACGAAGTTCTTTGTTATGAGTTCACCTGCCTGTCAAGCCGTGGAAATCAAGTGATTGTATATGTCAACGCATTAACTGGAGAAGAGGAACAAATTCTTTTAGTAAGAGTCAGCGATAACGGAACTATTGCGATTTAATGTGTTCAAAACAACCCCGCTTTCAGTGATTGTTATACTGAAAGCGGGGTTGTGGCTCATCTGTAGTGGGCGGCGAACTCAACGAGTTTCAACGAGTATCGGGGAAGCAAAGCTCCCCCTTGAGGCTCTTGTTTTGCTTTTGTATACCGGCGGTGGGGGTCGAACCCACACGATGTTACCACCACTGGATTTTGAATCCAGCACGTCTGCCTGTTCCGTCACGCCGGCGTGTTTGCCTAATTCTGATTCAGATAAGCCCACGGTAGTTATTATAGCACAGTTTTTTGATTTTGTCAAGTGATTTTGGCAAAAATTTTAGCAAGATTCTCAAAATCTGTATGTGGTATCTCGACGAAGCAAAACAAAACCCCCATTCCAGATTTATGTCTGAAATGGGGGGTTATAATTATCAATCGTCGGTTTCTATGTCTTCAAGAATTTCAAGGATTTCGTCCTCCAAAACTTCGAGAGTTTCACCATCAAATTGAGCGGTAAACTCCATATCCGAAAACGAGAATAAAGTCCCATCCTCTTCTATACGAAATACTGATTCTTCAAACTGAATCGTTCCAAATCGCCCGCTAGCACCTTGCCACAAGAACAACAAAAGTTTGTCCCCAATATCTGGTTTTGTCATGCCGATGTGGCTATCTGGATATCCGAGCATAGCAACAACTACCGTGTCAGTTTCTTCACCTAACAATGTTTCATAGACGGTGACGGTGTAATTGCTCACCGTGTCATAAAAATCGTCGATTGGGCAAGGGTTTTCGCCCTCGTACCAAAAATCTTGAGAAATTTCCACGCTTTCTACTCTTCCGATTACGATTTTACCGACATTTACGTCTGGGTCTCCATTCAAATCAACACAGCGATTTGTGACTGTTGCCGTGTCTTCTATCATAGCTTCAAGGGTTGTATGTTCTTCACCGGTCGAGGCAGAACGTGTAGTTCCTCTTGAACCTACGATTTTAGGTTCAGGCTCTGCTGGGATTTCTTCTTCGTTGTCTTCGATTGTGTCTTCTATGTTCGTTCCAATTTCGTCATCATAAAACACCTCATCATTCGCAGAACACGCAACTAATGACAGAAAAATCACCAAACATACTAATATCGCTAAAAACTTTGTTTTTTTCATAACGCACCTACCTTTCACAATCACCAATTACCACCATAAAAAAGATTTAATCCTTGACGGTCAAACGCAGTAGGGTTAGCCGCCACAAAAACAGAAATCAACCCTCTGAGTTTTCGACTTCGCCTTAATCTGACCATGTTTAGTCACCTATTACCTTTCTAAATATACGTTCCTAAGTTTGTTACTACTAGTAGTATAATCATTATAGCATTCTCCATAAATTTTGTCAAGTGGTTTTGGCAAAAATTAAGCAGATTTGTAAATTTTGGCTCAATCCACAAAAAATTGAGGCTATTTTTTTTTTTTTTTTGTGCAAATTGCACAAAAACCCCCCATTCCAGATTTATGTCTGAAATGGGGGGAAAACTTCACGCAATCAAATCAAGTTCCGCTCCGATAAGTTCGATTGTATCAGCAATTCCGGGGTTAAACCTCTCCGCCATATCGGTTGGAGTAGTCGCTGATATTGTGACGGCTTCTCCACCAGAGATGTAGATAATTCCGCATTCTGCACAAATCGCATTAGTGAGCCGCATCCATTGGGCGACGATTTCACGACCGTCCATTTCAGCGTCAAGGCGGTCATTAGCGAGATGTTCCATTTCATGGGCTGGAACTTGTACCGCCGCTTCACTTGGCGAAAGTTGTGTTGGCGTTTGCATTGATACTGAACCATCGCTTGATACATCTTGATATCGGCGATTGTTGCAAGCGTGGCAACCCTCTGCTAGAGCATCGGCGAGGGTGTTTTCTTGAATTTCAGTGAGTGATGGTTGTGAGGGTGTAATTCCTCCTGAATTGTCGTTGTTTTCTGTGGTCGCAATTAGGTTACTCACAGAATTTGCGTTGCCCGAATTCCTCGAGCTGTAATAAGGGTTTGTTAATAATGGCATGATTTGCATAATTTTTTTCCTCCTTTTTTTATATTAGAGCCTGTAGACAGCCTCTAAGGTCTGTTGAATTAAATCGCTTCCATAAAAGCACTAACGCATACAAAATAAATTACGAGTGCAACTATATCTTTTATAGTAGTGATAATTGGGGCTGAACCTGCTGCTTGGTCTAACTTTAGCTTGATAAGGACATATGGTACAAAAAAACCGAGCAAAGTAGCAATCGTCATCGTAATCATCATCGCTAAGCCCACTGCTAAGCCCAGCATTGGCATTCCGAGCCAAAATGACGCTACTACACCTGAAATGATTCCTACAAGTGTACCTATGCTGAGCCCTACGCCGATTTCTTTTAAGAACGGTTGCCAAAACTTGTTGATTTGAATATGTCCCAAAACCACACCCCTGCTAAATACAGTTGATGACTGTGTTCCGATATTTCCTCCCATACCCATGATTACTGGGATAAAAATTGCAACCCCAGCAATCGCTTCAAGGGTGTCCTCAAACTCACCGATTACTAAACCAGACACCATTCCGAGGGCCAAAGTTGCAACCAAAATCGGCAGACGAACTTTCCAGATTCGCCACAAACTTCCGTTAATCAAAACTTCGCTTCGGTCTGATTCGTTGTCGTTAATCGCCGCTAAACCCGCTTGGTCAAAGATATCTTCAGTAACTTCGTCGCGCAAGATATCAATCGCATCATCAATTGTAACAATTCCTACCAATCGCCCTTCGTTGTCCACTACTGGAACCGCCAGCAGGTCTAATTCTTGAAGTGTTTTTGCGACTTCTTCTTGGTCGGTACAAGTTGAAACGCTGATTGCATTTTTAGACATTATGTTGCCTACAAGAGTATTGCCATCTGTTTTACCGATTGTGGCAATTGTGTTGGTTGAGCCTGTCTTGTTTGCGCCGCCTAATCCACGTGCGATTAACAAGCCTTTGAGTGTCAATACGCCTTCAAGTTTTTTTTCAGAATCAGTGACAAACAAAGTATAAACCGTTTCTTTGTCTTCAGCTTGAATACTGATTTTTTCGAGTGCTTGTTCAACCGTCATATCTCGTCTTAGAGAAATAAATTCAGTAGTCATGATTCGCCCCGCCGTTTGAGGTGCGTATCCCATTAAGAGATTGGTAGAATCACGCTCTTCAGGCGAAAGAGAAGCGATTAGTTTTTGAGCCACACTCGCAGGGAGTTCTTCGAGCAGTTTTACACGGTCATCAGGTGCCATTTCGTTTACGTATTCTTTAGTCGTTTCATCAGTGAATGAATGGAGCAAGTTTTCCTGTGCGTCAGTATCAAGTTGTTCAAAAATTGCGAGTGCAACGTTTTTTGCAAGTAGCCTAAAAGCGACAACTTGTTCTTTATTATCGAGGTCGTAAAAAGCCTGCAAAAGTTCCATTTCCTCTAAACCTGCAAGCAAGGATTTAAGGTTTTCAAACGCCTTATCCTTAATGAGTATTGATATTTCTTTAGCAATAGATTCTGTCATAGATTCACCTCGTTTTTTAGAATTTGGTGTAGGAGCGTTACAACGTCAAGCAACTATAGTCGTTTAACTTGAAAATCTATAATGGTTTGCGATGGTTTTTGGCATCAGACAAGGCAATTTTTGCACGAATATTCGCTAATATTCAAACAAAAATTAACGTAGTATGGTGTCAAAAAGACCGAAAAAACTTATAGATTTTTATGTTAATCGACTATATAACATAGAGTGTCAGCTGGAACAATTATCACCTTCGCCACAACAGTGATGCTCGTCATGTTCGTTGGCTTTTATAAACAAAGACGGGTCAATTCCTTGCCGTGTGTAATAATCAGCAATTGCTGCTTTTACTGCCTGTTCAGCTAAGACAGAGCAGTGTACTTTTGCAGGAGGTAATCCACCGAGTTCATCAACCACGGTTTTATTAGAAAGTTTTAACGCGTCTTCAATGTTTTTGCCTTTAATCAGTTCGGTAGCGACTGATGACGTTGCAATTGCCGCACCGCACCCAAATGTTTTGAAGCTGATGTCTTCAATTATTCCGTCAACGATTTTGAGATAGATTTTCATAATATCGCCACATTTGGCATTTCCGACTTCGCCAATTGCATTAGCATCTTTTAACTCACCAACGTTTTTGGGGTCAGCGAAATGTTGCATTACTTTTTCGGTATACATTGTTTTAGATTTCCTATTCCTTGTTTTAGATTTTCAGATTTTATCACCCATTCCATAAAGGCGACATTGCCCTTAGCTTTTCAACAATCGCGGGGAGCTTTTCGAGAAGTAAATCCACCTCCGCATCGGTGGTGTATTTTGACATACTGATTCGTAAAGAACCGTGTGCGATTTCGTGAGGCAACCCTAATGCCAATAATACGTGTGACGGGTCAAGCGAACCAGAGGTACAAGCAGAGCCGCTCGATGCTGCGATGCCGCTCATATCAAGTTGTAATAACAACGCTTCCCCCTCAATCCCCTCAAAAGAGAAGTTTAGGTTGTTTGCCAAACGATTATGCAAATCGCCGTTTAGTTGCACTTTCGGAATTTGCATAATAGCATCATAAATTCGTTCACGCTTTTTGAATAACTCTGCGTTCTTATCCTCAATCTCCGAAACTGCTTCTTCAATAGCAATCCCAAGCCCGACTATACCTGCTACGTTTTCAGTACCTGCACGCCTTCCGAACTCCTGTGCTCCTCCATGGATAAAAGCTGGTAATTTTACGCCTTTACGAACATATAAAGCTCCAGCTCCTTTTAGTCCGTGAAATTTGTGTGCCGAAAGCGAGAGTAAATCAACATTCATAGCCTTAACGTCAATCGGCACGTTCCCGACTGACTGTACAGCGTCGGTATGGAAGAACACCCCACGCTCACGGCAGAGTTTACCGAGTTCGGTAATCGGCTGAATAGTTCCAATTTCATTGTTAGCGTGCATTATACTAACAAGCGTAACATCTGGATTGTCGTTAAGCGTTTTCTCTAAATCTATTGGTTTTACGATTCCGTCACTGTAAACTGGTAGAAGCACTGGCTCTTTCAAAACGTGTAATACTGCATGATGTTCAAATTCGCTTGTAATTATTTTTTGATGACTGTGTAAAGCCCAGTTGTTGGATTCACTTCCAGAACCAGTAAAATATATTTCATTTGGTTCGGCGTTGATTGCTTTGGCGACTTTTGCGCGAGCTTCCGATATAGCTTTAGCGCTCTCTCTTCCGAGGGAGTATACTGACGATGGATTGCCGTACTGTTCTGTCAAATACGGCTGTATTCCTTTAATGACTTTCTCGCTGACTTTAGTGGTCGCCGCATTGTCGAAATATGCGTTCATTTATTATTCACCTTTCAGGATTCTTATTCAACATATTCTTTCGTCCCATCTGGATGTTCAAGATATGCTTTCTTTCGTTCCTTATCCCACTTAGCAATTGGAACGCCCATAAGTTTTTTCCTTTTTAATTCAAGTTTTAAAGATTGTTGCATTCGCCTTAATTGCTCTTTGTCGTATTCATTGCCGTAATCTTCGTTAATATGTGTTTTAGGGATTTCTCTAAACGTTTTGTAGTCCATAGTTTGTGGTTTGTCTGATTTTTTTGTGCTACTCATTTTGAAACACCGCCTTTCTTGTTTTTTTTGCCACCCGAACCCTTTACGTTTTGTCGACTCTCGGCAATCAGCTTAGCAAGTTCATCTATATCACCGCCAGTTCCGTATTCGCCTATAAATCGGTAAACTTTCTTTTTGTCCTTGTTTTCGGCTTTGAGTTTTCTAAGCTCCCACGCAGCGGTTTCTATTCGGTTGATGAATCCCTCGAAAGTCTGGTAAAAAAGCCATGATAAAAAAGGCACTCCGAGCATAACAATCACGCCTACAAATAGGAATATGTTGCGGTAAAAAAAGTTCGGGGTTTCTGAATATGTTTCGTGAACAGTCCAGTCAAATCCACGGCTGATTAACCATAGACCAGTGCAAATTCCACCGATTACCCCTCCCCATGCAATCACGTGGAGCAGTATAGACAAAGCTCTAACTTTTATTCTTACATTTAACGGTATGTTTTTCATATGAGTATTCCTCCTTAAATCAATGTAGCAAGTTTTGGTGACTGTTCGTTCCTAAATTCGGCATACGTATTGTTTTCGATTGCTGTTCTGATTTTTTCCATAAGCTCATTATAAAAATACAGGTTATGAATTGATGCTAATCGCCCACCTAAATATTCGCCAGACTTAAACAGATGCCTGATATACGCTCGGCTAAAATCCCTACAAGTTGGACAACTGCAGTTCTCGTCTAACGGTTTGTTGTCTTTAGAATAACGTTCGTTGGTGACATGAATAATACCTTCGTTTGTAAAAATCGTACCGTGACGAGCGTTCCTTGTAGGCATAACACAATCGAACATATCAATGCCTCTGTACACCGCTTCAATTATGTCTGACGGTGTCCCTACTCCCATAAGATAATGGGGTTTGTCGATTGGCATATATGGCATGACCGATTCAATTACAGCGAACATATCTTCTTTTGATTCGCCGACTGCCAGCCCTCCGATTGCGTACCCCGGTAGATTTAATTCAGCAAGTTCTTGCATATGTCGAATGCGAATGTCCCCATACACTCCCCCTTGATTGATTGCGAATAACTGTTGCGAACTCCCCAATTGCTCAAGTTCTTCTTGGCATCGAATAAGCCAGCGTGTTGTTCGCTTGACTGATTCTTCTACATATTCTCTCGATTGCCCGCTTGGAATGCACTCATCAAACGCCATAACTATATCCGCTCCAAGATTGTGTTGAATCCGCATACTCTCTTCAGGTCCCATAAAGATTTTTTTGCCATCCAAGTGTGATGAAAAGTAGACACCTTCTTCTTTGATTTTGCGAAGCCCTGATAACGAAAACACCTGAAATCCGCCCGAATCAGTAAGCATAGGGCGTTTCCAGTTAGCAAAAGCGTGAAGCCCACCGAGTTCGGCAATGACCTCATCACCAGTGAGAAGGTCGGTAGCTTTACGTTTGCGCCCCTCTACTTCTTTAGGAGCGGTCGGGCGAATATGCAAATGATAGGTATTGCAGAGCATAACTTGGCATTTTAATTCTGCGAGTTCAGGGGCAGAAACCCCACCTTTGATTGCAGCGGAAGTAGCCACGTTCATAAAAAACGGAGTCTGAATTTCGCCATGAGCCGTCCGCAAAACTCCACGACGAGCCTTACCATCGGTAGTTATTAGATTAAACATTAGACCTCCAAACCGACGTGTCCACTGATAATTACTGTCATCATTTTAAGCCGTCAAGTTCTTTTTGAGCATCTTTGAGTGCGGCGATTATATCAATATGTTGAGGGCAAATCTCATTGCATTTACCGCATTCAGTACATTTGCCAGGGCGACTGTCTTCGCTGACCATCCCCCACTCCCAATTAGAATGCCCGCGATTTTCATAAATACCCCAGTTGTTCCAGATTGACAGAATCCATGGAATATTCACACCAAGAGGGCATGGCATACAATAGTTGCAACCAGTGCAGTTATTACGAACACGTTTTCTTAGAAGTGTTTCCACTTGCTTGATTGCCGCTTTTTCGTTTTCGTTCAAAGGTTTGAAACTACTAAAAGTTTTAAGATTATCTTTGACTTGTTCCATGGTAGACATTCCAGATAAAATGACTTTAGTTTCATCAAGGCACGCCGACCAGCGTAATGCCCACGATGCTGGAGTGGCATCTTTGTCTAAATCGGTAAACGCAGGCAAAATATCATCAGGCAATTTTGCTAAAGAACCGCCTTTGACTCCTTCCATCACAAGTACCGGGATTCCTTTTTTGACAGCGTATTCGTGTAATTTGAGGTTATCTAAATCCATGTAGTTTAGATGGAGCATAACAAAATCCCACGACCTTGCGTCTACGATTTTTGCGAAATTCACGGCGTTTTCGTGCGATGAATGCCCAAAATGTTTGATTTTACCCTGCTTCTGGAGTTCACGGCAGTAGTCATATACGCCGAGTTTTTCCATCTTTTCAAATCTATCGAGTTTTAGGTCGTGTAACATATAGAAGTCAATATAATCAACTTGCAGACGCTTACACTGTTCGGCGAATATTCGTTTTGCATCATCAAGCGAATTTACTTCCCACGTAGGTAGCTTGGTTGCAACATAGAACTCTTCACGTTTTAACCCCGAATGTTCTTTCAGGAATTTTCCTGTAAAAGACTCACTCTCACCATTATGATAGATGTACGCAGTATCGAAATAGTTTACACCACCGTCAACCGCTGCCTTTAACATAGTTATGCTCTGTTCTTCATCGATTTTTCCTTCTTTTTCAGGAAACCTCATACACCCGTATGCGAGTAATGATGGTTTACTATCTAGTGTTTTTATTGTTCTAAAATCCATATGCTTTTATTCCTTTTTGGCGTTTTTTGCTGTTTAGAGGAGGGTTCTTATAACCACTCTATATAAATTATACCTCATTTTATCAAAATAGTCAAGAAAAATCTTGACATTTTCTTTTTCAACGTGTATAATATAATAACATAGGCTCAAAAAGTTAGTAAAAATGTTCGGTAACATCGCTCGGCGGTACTCGCAAGAACCGCCTCAGTAGCGGTGTATTACACCCGAACTTTGATTAAGGGGAATAATCGTTTTGTCTACAATGAATGCAGCAAGGGCATTAGTAAAATGCCTTGAAAAAGAGGGCGTAACATCAATTTTCGGATATCCTGGGGCGGCAATCTGCCCTTTTTATGATGAACTTGTGTTATCAAACTCATCTATAGAACACATACTAGTGCGACATGAAGCTAATGCAGGACACGCCGCATCTGGAATGGCTCGCATTTCGGGGAAACCTGAGGTGTGCGTTGCTACGTCTGGTCCTGGTGCGACTAATCTGATTACAGCGATTGCGACAGCTTATATGGATTCGATTCCGATTATTGCACTGACTGGACAAGTTCATTCTGAACAAATCGGGAAAGATGTGTTTCAAGAAGCTGATATGACTGGTGCTGTCGAACCGTTCGTAAAACATTCATACCTACTAAAAAGCCCGAAAGAAGCGGCAGAACTTCCACGAATTATAAGAGAAGCGTTTCATATAGCTGCAACTGGAAGACCGGGACCAGTTTTAATAGATATTCCGATTGATGTTCAATTAGAAGAAATCTCGTTTTCGGTAGATGATTATCAGCCGTCAAGCAAAGCACCTCCAGAAATACGTGGATATAAGCCGAGTTTCTCTGGGAATAAGCTACAAATCAAACGAGTAATTGATGCGATTGCAGAATCGAAAAAGCCTTTAATTTGTGCGGGTGGTGGGGTGTTTGCGAGAAATGCCCAAACTCTCATGCAACAGTTTGCCGAACGTGCCGATATTCCAGTAGTCAATACAATGATGGGTATAAGTTCGTTCCCATCTGACCATAGATTAAGTTGTGGAATGCTCGGAATGCACGGAAAACAGCTTCCTAATCGTGCGTTGAATGAATGTGATTTGCTGATTCTGCTAGGTGCTAGAGTGAATGACCGTGCTATTTCACCATCTAATTCGGAGCGTGGTTTTAAGGTGATTCACGTTGATATTGACCCTGCTGAAATCGGCAAAAATTTGCCTGCAGCAATCCCGGTAGTAGGAGACATCTACGCCGTATTAGAACAGATTTTAGAGTTATTGCCAAAAGATTTAGGCAAACACGACGAATGGTGCAATTATCTACTGGGAAATAAAACTGGTGCTAACGTCGTAATCAAAAGTTCGTTTGATGATAGCGATGACAATAATTCGAGCGAAGAAAAAAATGTTGTTTCTCCGAAAGAGTTTTACGGTTCGTTAAACAAGCTCTTACCTAAGGATGCGATTGTCACTGCCGATGTTGGGCAAAACCAGATTTGGACTGCAAATAACATTCAACTTGGCGAAGGAGGGAGGTTTCTTACCTCTGGGGGTATGGGGACTATGGGTTATTCTGTACCTTGTGCCGTTGGTGCAAAACGTGGCAACCCTGAACGTGAAGTAGTTGCGATTTGCGGAGATGGTAGCTTTCAAATGCAGTTTATGGAACTTGCAACGATGATTCAACACGGAATCAATATTAAAATAATTATCATGGCGAACAATCGCCTCGGAATGGTTCGTGAATTACAGAAGTTAAAATATCAAAATAACCTCACTGCCGTATTTTTAGATGGTAGCCCTGACTTTATCAAGTTAGCTGATGCTTACGGCATAAACGGTGAACATATCTCAAACAACAAAGATGTTGATAAAGCACTCACCACTTTGCTCGCTTCTAAAAAACCGTATATCTTAGTGGTCGATGTAGATGCAGAGGAAAGGAGCATACTGTGAGCCAAGCTAATCATAATAGTAATAACAATAACAAAGAAAAGCACACCATTTCAGCTTTAGTCGAAAATAACGCTGGCGTTCTATCAAGGATTTCAGGGTTATTTGCACGACGTGGTTTTAATATTCACAGCCTTGCTGTAGGGGTAACTGAAGTTCCAGATGTTTCTCGTATAACAATTGTCGCTGAAGGTGATGATTATGTGTTAGAACAGATTGCAAAACAGCTCAACAAGCTGGTAGATGTAATCAAAGTAAGAACCCTTCCAAAACACGGGAGTGAGCTGTTATCGAGAGAGCTTATGTTGGTCAAAGTAAGCTGTACCCCTTCCGAACGGCAAGAACTGATTGCGATTGCGAAAATCAATGATGCCAAGATTTCGGATGTGTCCGCCACTGCGATGACGCTTGAGCTGTCGGCGAATCAACAAAGGCTATCTGCTTTTGAAGAGCTTATTCGACCGTATGGCATTAAAGAAATAGCACGAACTGGGGTAATCGCATTACAGAAAGGCGCAACTTCGCTTAATAGCTAACAGTTTAAGGCGCTGGAAAACCAAGATAACACGTGGCATTTGCCACTGTAATAAAAAGGAGAAAAATAAAAATGGCAACAATCTATTATCAAAAGGATTGCGATATTTCGCACATCAAAGACAAGACTATTGCGATTGTCGGTTACGGCAGCCAAGGTCACGCACACGCACTTAATCTAAAGGATTCTGGCATTAAAGTCATAATCGCAGAACTCCCAGGCGGGAAAGCATGGAAAGCCGCTGAAGATGCTGGCTTTGAAGTCGCAATTGCGGCGGACGCTGCAAAAAAAGCAGACTTAATCATGATTTTGATTAACGATGAGTTTCAAGCAGACCTCTACCGTGAAAGCATTGCACCAAACTTGGTTGCGGGTAACACTCTTGCTTTTGCTCATGGTTTTAACATTAACTTTGGTCAGATTGTCCCTCCACCTGATGTTGATGTGATTATGGTCGCACCAAAAGGACCTGGACATACCGTTCGTTTTGAGTACGAAGCGGGAAAAGGTGTTCCATGCCTAACAGCAATTCACCAAGATGCTACTGGTAACGCACTAAAAACCGCATTAGCATACGCTGATGGAATCGGCGGAGCCAGAGCTGGCGTTCTTCTAACAACTTTCCGCGAAGAAACTGAAACCGACCTATTTGGTGAGCAGGCTGTTCTTTGTGGTGGTGTTACTGCTCTTATGAGAGCTGGTTTTGAAACTTTAGTGGAAGCTGGATACGCACCAGAAATCGCTTATTTTGAGTGTATTCACGAAATGAAGCTGATTGTAGATATGATTTACCGTGGCGGATTCTCTGGAATGCGTTATTCAGTATCGGACACGGCGGAGTTTGGTGACTATCAAATCGGCAAACGCATTATCACCGAAGATACCAAAAAAGAAATGAAAAAAGTTTTATCGGAAATTCAAGACGGAACGTTTGCACGTAACTGGATTATGGAGAACAAAACTGGTCGTGCACACTACAGCTCAGTCAAACGCTTAGAGACTGAAGCACAACATGAAAAAATTGGCGAAGAACTTCGTAAAATGTACAACTGGGATAACTAGCCAATCAAGAGTGCGTCCTGCAGAGGCGGCTCTGCCGTCTCGCAGGGATTAGCTCGCCACGTGTACTCTTTATCAAGTTGCTTCCCGTCGAGTTCGCCTACTACAGACGAGCAAAGCCCGTCTTTCGAGGCATACTCTTGTTTTGCACAAATCAAGAAAAAGGGGAAGGATTATGCTTAAAACCAGAGCTGAACGCAATCGCACGATTACACTTGAAGCCTCTGACATAGAGAAATATTCGAGTTTATGTGTAACTCCCGCTCTTCTTGGAATTGAAAAAAGCGAAATTATTAACGGTGATGCGTTTGAGATTATGAAGTGTCTGCCAAAATCGTTTGTTGACCTGCTCATAGTAGACCCGCCATACAATCTTAGTAAAACTTTTGGGGGGACAAATTTCAAGAAAATGAATACTCTTGAATATCGAGAGTTCACAGAAAGCTGGCTCGAAAAAGCTAAACCACTATTAAAAAACACGGCATCAATCTATGTTTGCTGTGACTGGAAAAGCAGCTTAATCATAGGAGACGTGTTGTCAAAACATCTCCACATACAAAATCGCATTACGTGGCAACGAGAAAAAGGGCGTGGAGCTTCTCGTAATTGGAAAAACTCGATGGAAGATATATGGTTCGCTACTGTATCGCCTAAGGAGTTTACGTTTAATGTTAATGATGTCAAGATGCGTCGAAAAGTAATTGCACCTTACAAAGTCGATGGCAAACCCAAAGACTGGAACGAAACGAAAGCCGGTAATTTTCGTGACACCTATCCGTCTAACTTTTGGGATGATATTTCGATTCCTTACTGGTCGATGCCCGAAAATACAGACCACCCTACTCAAAAACCAGAAAAGCTATTAGCAAAGCTGATTCTTGCGAGTTCCAACAAAGGTGATGTTGTGTTAGACCCGTTTTTGGGTTCAGGGACAACAGCAGTTGTTTCCAAAAAACTCGGGCGGAAATATGTAGGGATTGAGTGCGAAAAAGAATACTGTGCTTTAGCTCAAAAACGCCTTGAAATGGCTTGTTCTAATAATGAAATTCAAGGCTATTCAGAAGGTGTTTTTTGGGAACGTAACACGCTATCCACACAGAAGAAGCTTAAAACTTCAAGCAAACCAAGCATACAACAATCTCTAATTGATTAGGAGAAACCGTGATATAGTTGGTCAGTTTAAGTTTACTCTGTCGATTTGGTGCGTAGATTTTTTATCTAAAAAAATCAATAAACGATTAGCACGATTTAAACAAGTTCGGGAATTTTGGGAATCAAAATAATGGAGTATATTCCAACTTAAAACAGGCTAATTGATGAGTTATAATCAGTTAAGTTAAAAATGCTTCGCATTTTAACCCGCAGCGTTCGTTTAGAACCTGTTCAGTATCTCAATAAAAACGCCAAGACAAAAAAATGCGGGGGTCTTAATGAAGTCAGTTTTTGAGTTTAGCATAAAATATTTTAAGCGGTTGGATAAAACCCTGTTGTTGTTGTGTTTAATGGCGAGTGCGTCTAGCGTATTTCTGCTTTACACAATGTATTACAACGGGGTTAATCCTGCTGTTGTTTCGTCGCGCAATTGGATTATGCAACTTCTGTCATCGGGAGTAGGGGTGATTTTTGCCTTGGTTCTCGCTGGCATAAATTATAGATTTTTGTCAAAGATTTGGTTTATCCCTGCTGCTTTAGGGTTGACCTTGTCTTTGTTGCTCTTTACTTCTTTAGGGGTACGGACACCAGGTGCACCAGATTTAAACTGGCTTGATTTGGGATTTATCGAGATTCAGCCGTCGGCGTTTTTGCGGGTGGCTTTTGTGTTGACATTTGCAACACACATCAACAAAGTCAGCGACAGGTTAAACGAAATCAAGCATATGTCACTACTGTGCTTGCATGGAGCCATTCCTGCTGGCTTAGTGTTTATTCAAGAAGACCAAGGGACTACTGTAATTCTAATAGGCATTTTCCTGATTATGTTGTTTGCAGCGGGGTTATCATGGAAATATATCGCAGCAGGAATTGTCGCAACCCCAGTTATACTATATTTTCTCTGGAACGTTGTTGCCCAACAACATCATAAAGACCGAATTTTAGTGCTGTTTGATAGAGAAATGCAAGAATCCGAAATGCTTGGAACTTTTTACCAACAATGGGGAGGGCTTCGTGCGTTAAGTTCTGGAGGTCTAACTGGTAAAGGTTTTTTTGGCGGAGAGGAAGCAGAGTATGTTCACGTTTATGCAATTCACAACGATTTTATGTTCGCATATGTCGGAATGGTTGCGGGATTTGTTGGTTGTATTCTCGCAGTTTTATTATTAATGTCGATTTGTTTTAGAACGATTATTGCTTCTGGAACATCAAAAGATTTTCTCGGACGAATGTTGTGTTTAGGTGTGTTCGCAATCATTTTCTTTGAGTCAGCGGTTAATATCGGTATGGTTCTGGCGATTACACCAGTCGCAGGGAGTCAGCTACCGTTCATAAGTGCTGGTGGTAGTACGAGCTTGGCACTTTGGCTCGCAATCGGGCTGGTGCTTAGTGTGAGATTTCATCGACGTAGGGAACATCATATGTTTTATGAAGATGATTAGGGGAAGAGGGGATTAAAAATGAAATTTGCCGACTTGTTTTGTGGAATGATGTTATTACTCCGCAACGAAAGTCTTATCTAATCGGGCGAACTTCGAGTTGCCTGCTCGTCGGCAGAGCCACCGACACTGCAACTCTCGTTTTGCGAAGC
>JGI24703J35330_11748629_pt1 | contig 22708 bp, 26 predicted proteins | sample TergutNt197P1_FD_35330 | JGI IMG/M metagenome (IMG submission 35330)
TTGCGCAAAAGCAAGGAAGCAAAAACCGCGCGCACCCGGAGGTGCGTAAGGTTTTTGGTGACGCAGCAGTTGTGCAAAAAGACAAGCGTAAACGTCATGTTATTTTTGGACAGTTCCTTAGTATGGGCAGAAGCCTTTTCAACAGTATGCCTGTGGCTGTACCCACAACTGTGCCTGATATAATTAGCACAGGCAAGTAAAATCCAAACAAAAGCCAGTTCTGCATTATTATGCAGGCAGTGATAAGCTGACCGATATTATGACCAATTGCCCCTGCAACGCTTAGGGCGATGTAATAAACTTTTTTCCTGAAAAGCCAGATAAGCAAAATGATAATGAAAACAGAAAGCAGCCCTCCTGAAAGGCTTAAAATAAAGGCTGTAGGCCCCCGCGTTAATAGTACAAATACTGATTTTAAAACAGCAATCATAATTGCTTCTTTTTTACCAACAAAAAATGCTAAATACATAATTGCAATATTTGAAAGCCCAAGCCTACTAAATTGTGGTGGCAAAAGCGGCAGGGGCGGCAACATTCTTTCAACTGCCGAAAGCACAAACACAAGGGCAAGGGTTAGCCCCAGCATTGTTAATTTTTTTGATTTCATCTCTTGCCTCTAATGGGTAAATATATCAATTATTTCTGAATTTACAGTTTCTGAATCAATTTGGCTTTTTATTGTTAAAATCATATGATTGGGCAAACATGCCGCAATTTGCCCGGCGTAGCGTTGAAAGCCTGTGCGCACGCAAATTTGGTCGGGGCAATTGGATTTTATAAAGGCAATTTGCCCTTCTTCAATTTGAAATATAACATCGGGGTTTGATGGAAGGTAGAATGTTTTGTTAGTGCCAAGGTTGAAGGTATATGTTTCAGTTTGTGATGTGATTTGCGCATATTGACCGCTTGCTTCTTCCGACCTTAGAAATAGGAGTAAAAAGCCAAAGGCAAGAAGGGCTGTAATTGCTATAAGCTCTTTTTTTTCCAAGAGACCCCCCCCTAAAAGCCCATGAGCTATACTCACCAACCAACCACGAAAATAGCTACGCTATTTTCGCATTATAAAACGTTTACTCTAGTATAACACCCTTGCCTGAACCATGCAAAATAGCATATAATTACTGAACGTACATTCTTGATAGTAGGTGATTTTATTAAATTGGAAAAATTCTTTAATGAAAATCCAAAGGTCGCGATAGGGTTTTCGGGTGGAGTGGATTCGTCTTACTTATTATTTGCGGGGCTGAAAAGTGGCGCGGATATCATGGCTTACTACGTGCAGGCGGCTTTCCAGCCGCAGTTTGAGCGCGAAGAAGCGATTAAACTCGCAAATTTAATTGGCGCGAAAATGAAAATATTAGAGCTGGATGTTCTAAGTGAAAAAACGGTAGTTGCCAACCCGCCCGACCGCTGTTATCACTGCAAGCTGGCTATTTTTGGCGCATTGGTAAATCAAGCGGAAGCCGACGGCTATCCGCTGATTATCGATGGCACAAATGCTTCGGACGATGCATCCGACCGCCCCGGAATGAAGGCATTAACCGAAATGGAAGTTCGTTCGCCGCTTCGCGAATGCGGTTTAACCAAGGACGAAATTCGGCGGCTGTCTAAAGAAGCCGGGCTTTTTACATGGGACAAGCCTTCGTATGCGTGCCTTGCAACGCGAATTCCCGTAGGGCGCGAAATTACAAGCGACTTGTTACAGCGCGTGGAAAAATCCGAAGACGCGCTTTTCGCGCTGGGATTCAGCGATTTCCGCGTGCGTGTTTACAACGATGCCGCACGTTTGCAATTCCCCGAAAGCCAGTTTGAAAGTGCAATTCTGAAAAAAGAAAAAATTCTCACTGCAATAAAGCCGCATTTTTCGGCAATATTACTAGACTTGGAGGCAAGATAAATGAAGAAGCTTGAAACAATTGACATTTTAAATGCAGTAAGGAGCGGTGAATTTTCCCCCGAAGAAGCTATGTTAAAGTTACGGATGCAACCTTATGAGGACCTTGGATATGCAAGGGTTGACCACCACAGGGAGCTTCGTCAGGGGATTGCGGAAGTAATCTATGGCGAGGGTAAAACTGCCGAGCAAATCTCGGGCATAGCCTCCGCGATGATTGATAAGGGGCAAGAGACTATTTTAATCACGCGCATGTCTGTAGAGCTTGCAAAAGAAGTAATGAAAAATCACACAATGAAATATCACGAACTCGCAAGAGTGGGAATAATCGGCGAAATGCCTGAACCCAACGGCATAGGCACGGTAGTAGTGGCAACAGGCGGCACAACAGACCTTCCCGTTGCAGAAGAAGCCGCACTTACCGCCGAGGCACTGGGCAATGAAGTGATTCGTTTATATGACGTTGGGGTTGCGGGGCTTCACAGGCTTCTTTCAAAAATGGATGTAATCATGAAAGCACAAGTAATCGTTGCCGTTGCGGGCATGGAAGGCGCGCTTCCCAGCGTAATGGGTGGCTTGGTAGATGTCCCTGTTATCGCCGTACCCGCCAGCATCGGATACGGTGCTTCTTTCGGCGGGCTTTCGGCACTCCTTACCATGATAAATTCTTGCGCAAGCGGCGTTTGCGTCATGAATATCGATAATGGATTCGGCGGCGGATATTTGGCAAGCATGATTAATCACCAAAGGCGACCTTTGTAAGTCTGACGATGTTTACAAAACACGCGCCAAAAATGATATAATTCAATAGCAGATTTCCCCTCAATAATTTCATGGGAGGTATTCCGATGTACAAAAAAATCGAAAATAGCCCGCGCATGACAAGAAACCAAGTATCAGAAGAATATCCCGACAAGTATATCTTGATGCAACGTGATAACAGAGATACATTTGACCCAACGGGAGTTGCCTTGTATGTGGGAGATAACTATGATGAATTGTTTTCTCTGCAAGTTGATTTGCCTGTTAGACTAGGCGTGGTAATTGAAGGAATAAATATCAGCAGCAGGCTGACGTTGGGGGATTTGGTAGTCAATGGGTGATATTAAATTAAACCGCGACGGTTTTGCATTTTTAGAAATGGATATTCGCCCTGCTAATTTGCCAACAATGGAAACTGTACTGTACAAAGTAGATACAGGCGCGAATTGTACCACGATAAGTTTTCAGCAACTTTTGAAATTAGGTTATGATGAAGATTGGGTAAAATCGGGAAAAGCGGCGCGTCCGACCGTTGCGTCCGGCTTTCCTGTTGATGATTGTTACGAAGTAATCCTGCCAGAAATTCACATAGGTGATTGGGTCGGCTACAATTGGCCGGTTACCACAAGTTTAAGCGTTCCGTTCAAATTTTTGCTCGGAACGGATTCTATGCAGTTTTTTAACTGGTATTTTGATTATGAGAACGGATTGTGCAAATTTGATTTGATTCAGGGCAAGCGCAAAGTGCTATTTAATCAAAAAGAACAGTCCATTCACGCTATTGATGATGTGGAGCAAAACCGCCGTAATCAAGCAAAAGCCTTTGAAGAATAGAGGGGACGAGATATATTAATGCGAACATTATATTTTGAGTGCAATATGGGTGCGGCAGGTGATATGCTAATGGCGGCGTTATTGGAATTGCATCAAGACCCGCAGGGATTTATAAAAAAAATAAATGCCTGTGGGCTAAAGGGTGTAAATATAGCATTTTCACCATCGATTAAGCACGGAATAACAGGGACTTATGTAAAGGTGACGATAAACGGCGAGGAAGAATCCGAACATACGCACCACCACCATGACCACGACCATTCACATGACCATTCACACAACAGCCTTCATGATATAGAGCATAGAATCGGGCATTTGAATGTTTCCGATTGGGTGAAGAAAAACGCATTGGCAATCTACAAGTTAATCGCCGAAGCCGAAAGCCGCGCACACGGCGTTACGGTTGACAAAATCCATTTTCACGAAGTGGGCGAAATGGACGCGGTGGCAGATATAATTGGCGTGTGCATGTTAATGGAAGAACTTGCGCCACAGCAGGTCTTCGCCTCACCCGTTCACGTAGGAAGCGGGCAGGTTCGTTGTGCCCATGGGGTTCTGCCGGTTCCCGCGCCCGCAACCGCACATATCTTGCGTAACACGCCTATTTATGGCGGCGAAATTCGCGGCGAGCTATGTACCCCTACAGGCGCGGCGATTTTAAAGCATTTTGCAAAAAGTTTCGGCAAAATGCCTATGATGAAAACATCCAAAATTGGATACGGCATGGGCAAAAAGGATTTTGAAAATGCAAACTGCGTACGCGCATTTATCGGGGAAACTGCCGATTCAAGCGAAACAGATACCGTAATCGAACTAATCTGCAACCTCGACGACATGACCCCCGAAGCAATTGCCTACGCCCAGCAGCTTTTAATAAACGAAGGCGCGCTGGATGTCTTCACCGCGCCAATCGGCATGAAAAAAGGACGCATGGGGATTTTATTCACATGCATGTGCAAGCCGCCCGACCGTGAAAAAATGCTGGAGCTGATTTTCAAGCACACAAGCACTTTGGGCATACGCGAAACCGAAAGCCGTAGGTACACCCTATCGCGGGAATTTAGCGAAAAGGAAACCCGCTACGGCACAGTGAAAATCAAAACAGCCACCGGATACGGCGTGACAAAATCCAAACCCGAATACGATGACATCGCAAAACTTGCCACTGAAAGTAATCTTCCCCTTTCCGAAATCTATAAAGAGGGTTTTAAGTGAAAAAATTACGTGAAAACACGGCGGCAATAATTTGGGCAATGAAACTGGCAATGCGTATCAATGCGAAAATTTTCCTCGGCTGGAGTTTTATAAGCATAATGCTTTCCATTCTTCCGGCAATCGCGCTTTTTTATAATCGTGAAGCTGTTTCGATTTTATCGAATTTCATTGCTTCCGGTTACGGAGAATTCGCCGATGTTCTGCCGTCGATTTTGGTGCTTGGAGTTATCCTTACGGTAATAGGGCTTTCGCGCCGTGTTAATAAGGATTTTTTAAACATGCAACTCCACGATACGTATTACTTTGGTTTTCAGGAATTTTACATGGACACCGTGCAGGATATCGAGCTTAAAACCCTAATGGATAAAAAATATCTGGATACGCATTATTCATCGCTTGGGCGATGTGGCTCGCTATCGGATTTCATGACTGCTTTCGTTGTGCTTCTTTCAAAATTCGTGGGAGCGGGTTCACTGCTTATCGTGGCGGCACAGGTTTCGTCGGTAATTTTTTTCGCGGCTGTGGGATATATCGCGGCGATTATGTTGCTAAATTTTCTAATGGCAGACAAGCTTCGCTGGAATCACCAGACTTACGACGAAGCCGCAAGGCTTTCGGGATATTATCAAAATTCGGTTATGTCGCCGGGCGTAGCAAAAGAACTGCGTGTGTACGACCTTGCCGAAGAAACCATTCAAAAATGGGAAAAAGCATACCAAAGAATCATAGAAGTACATAAACGTTATGATGCGATTCGTCCGTTTTTTTCGGCTGTAACCGGATTGGGGTTCTACATTTTCATAGCGGGAATGATGGCATACAGCATATTCCAAGTAGCCGCAGGAAACATGGGTGTGGATGTTTTTTTAATGCTGTACGCAATGGGTCAGAGCATTAGCGAAGTTGCGGGAAATATTTCGGGCGGTTTCAGGAGCGCGGATAATGCATTGTTTTTTCTGAAAATTCAACGTAATTTTGTAAAATCCGTTCCAAAAGTGCCAAAAGACCAAAAAAGCGGCTTTGAACCCGCCGACAAAATCAATGTTTTCACCGCAAAGAACATGTCATTCTCCTACGACGACGAAAAAGAAGTCCTTCGCAATCTGAACTTCACCATAAAAAAGGGCGAAACCGTGGCACTTGTGGGACTAAACGGCAGCGGAAAATCCACTTTGGTAAAGCTGCTCATAGGCTTGTTTTCCCCGACAAAGGGCGAGCTTACCTTCTACGGAAAATCCTACGACGAAAAAACACGCGGCGGCGTTATTAAGCGCGTGGGAATGTTTTTTCAGGACTTTCATATTTTTCACGCGACTTTTCGAGAAAACATCGGCTTCGGCGACCTGAAGAGCTTGTCCGACGAACAGAAAATCCTTCGCGCAGTGGAAATAGGAAATGCCGCAAAAATTTTATCTAACATGGAAAACGGCTTGGAGCAATGGCTAAACAAGCATGTTCGCAAAGACGGCGTATGGCTCAGCGGCGGCGAAAACCAACGCATAGCCATATCCCGTACACATATGTCTGACAAGGAAATCCTAATCTTTGACGAACCCGCCTCTGCCCTTGACCCCATTGCCGAAATGAAACAGTTCCAATCGATACGCGAAAAAATCCAAGGCGCAACCGCGATATTAATCAGCCACAGGGTGGGCTTTGCCAGACTTGCCGACAGAATCCTTGTGCTGAATAATGGAGAACTTGCCGAAGACGGCACCCACGAAGAATTGCTTAAAAACGGCGGCATTTATGCGAATTTCTTTAATGAGCAGGCGCAATGGTATGAAGGGTGAGATTTTATGGGGAAAATAAAAATTCTTATAAAAGCTTTAAGCGTTAGCATAAGAATTAAAGGTTCGTTTTCCATATTTATCAGCTTGCTTGGGTTTCCGGCGGCTTTGCTACCTGTTTTTCTTGCTAATCAAATTCGGGTTTTAACGGACGAATTGCAGGGGTTAATGGGGCTTGGCGGCGACGGAGCGTATGTTGGCGCAGCAATGGCGGCTTTTGGCGGAGTTGTTGGGCTTTATGTGGCACAATTGTTCATAAACACGATTTCGGAATATACAAATGGCATTGATGCTATAAAAATTTCTGCATATATTTCACGCACAATCATGCGCCATAAATGCGAAGTGCGTTATAAATATATTGAAAATTTCGACGATTTTCAAAAGAGAATCGCTTTTGCAGAAGAGCATTCCGCACAGCGCATGGCGATTAGCATGGGTAGCATCATTACTATTTTGCAACTATTAGTGGCATTTATCGCGGCATCATTCGCGCTTTGGGCGGTTAGCCCGATTATTGTAATCGTGCTTTATGTAACCGGTTTGCCCGCCGCTGTTTTGGCATATTTCCAGCAGGACGAAACCTTCTACAGCCGCGCAAAATGGATGGACGAAGGAATGCTTGCGATTCATTATTACAATATGCTTGCGGGCGCGGGGTATTTGCTGAATGGTCAGCAAGAAATACGGCATGGCGGTTTATATGATTATTTGAAAATACGCTGGCGCGAAATCACCGACCATTATTTATATAAAAAGAACCGTCTCGTCGCAAAACATGTGAAATATAATGCCGCCGCAGATTTTTTGCGAAGCGCGGTTTACATTGGCATTTTACTAATTGCCGCATGGGAAATTTATCAAAATCCTCTCCTTGGGCTGGGCGTTTTCACATTGGTATACGCGCTTTCGGGGCAATTGCAAAACGTTACGGCAAACACTTTTGTAAATATAATGACCCTCGCTCAGGACATCCCTTATATGAAGGAGTTCTTCGCCTTGGAAGAGCTGGAGCGCGAACCGCGTGGAGACAATATTGGTGTAGAATCAGGCGACATCATATTTGAGGATGTGGATTTTTCATATCCCGGCTCGGAACGTGATGTATTAAAATCCGTTTCATTAAACATAAAAGATGGCGAAAAAATTGCAATCGTCGGCGAAAACGGAAGTGGAAAAACAACCCTCATCAATTTACTGTGCGGAATGCACGAACCAAGGAGCGGCAAAATTTTATTAGGTGGCACAGATGTTTCAAAAGAGCCGCTTAAAACGCGAAACGCAGTCTCGGTTGTATTCCAAGATTTCGCCCATTACGAAGCCTCTTTGCGCGAAAACATAACCGTTTCAGACAAATCACGCAATGCTTCCAACCAAGAAATAATGGAAATGTTAAATAAAATAAATATCGCCGATGTAGTGGAAGAACAGCCCGCAAAATTAGACGAGCAAATAGGCACATTTTCAGACAAGTCCAACAATCTCTCCGGCGGTCAGTGGCAAAAAATCTCCATCGCCCGCGCCGCATACAAAATCGACGCGAAAATCATGATTCTCGACGAACCAACCTCTGCCCTCGACCCCATTGCCGAGGCAGGCTTATATCGCAATTTCGCCAAGCTTACCCACGACAAAACCACAATTCTAATCTCCCACCGCCTCGGAATAACCGCCGTAGTTGACAGAATCATCGTTCTAAAAGACGGCAGAATCGTTGAACAAGGAAGCCACAAACAACTCATGGAAAAAAACCAACACTATGCCGAAATGTACCGCGCTCAGGCACAGTGGTATGTGGATAAGGGAACGTAAGGAAATATTTGACATTGCATATACTTTGTCATAAAGTAACCCAAGGAGTTGATGATATATGAAAACAACAAATTATAATATTCGACTTGACCCTGTTATTAAAGCCAAAGCAGAGGAAACTTATTCTGAATTTGGGCTTAATCTCAGCGAAGCAATCAACGTGTTTTTGCATATGTCAATAAAATGGCGAGGCTTTCCCTTTGATGTGCGTAATCCAAAACCAAACACTATTGTAGCTATGCAAGAAGCCGAACAGATAATAGACGAATATAATAGTGGAAAACGCACGCCAAAAACCTATGCAAATGTTCGTGAGATGTTTGCGGCAATGGATGCCGATGACGCATCGGAGGATATAGATGTATAAATATTCTCCTGACTACACAAATGCGTGCAACTATAAAGGTTATCGCGAATGTCATATTGGCGGCGAGAGCGATTGGCTGTTGATTTACAAAGAACAAGATGACAAATTGATTCTTGTGTTCACAGCTACAGGAACACATTCTGATTTATTTGAATAAATGTTTTGAACCTCCCTAGACGAAACAAATCAGTTATTTGCGTTTATAGAGCCGCATAATTTCGTTCCAAGAAATACTACCCGAAAGCACAACCCCTGCAAGATAGAGAGCCGCAAGCACGCACATAGCCAGAACAAGCCCCATGCGAAGCCCGGCAAATTTAAAGAAGAAGCGGTCGGCAAGAAGCCTCGCAACAAGCCCGGCAGCGGCGGCGGCAACAACAGGACGCAAGAACCATCTGCTAAAATGCATTTCGAGCGACATAAATTGGCGAATTTTCAGAAGCCCCAAAGCGATAACAACAACAAGGCTAACCAGCCAACCGAAGATATAAGCCACAAGTCCAAAATGCGGCACCAGAACCAAAATGAATCCAATACATATGCCCGAAGAGAGCAAACTGTTTCTGAAAATAAACATCTGACAGCCCAGTCCGTTAAGAACCCCAGAGAGAATTATCTGCATATAAATAAACGGACACATTATTCCCAGTAGCTGAAGCATAAGCCCAATCGGCTGGTTATAAATAGCCATGCCCAGCTCGTGCGAAAAGAAAATAAACAGCGAAGCCGCACCCATTCCCGTAACCGATGCAAACAAAAGAGCCTTTGTCGTAACAAAGGAGATTCCGCGCATATCCCTAGCCGCCGCGGCTTCCGAAACGGCAGGAACGAGGGTGACACTAAGAGCCGTAAGCACCGCTGTAGGAAAATAAATCAGCGGAATAGCCATCCCCTGAATACGACCAAATTCACTAATCGCCTCTGCCGCAGGAAGCCCATACATTTGAAGCCGTCTCGGAATAAGTACATTCTCCCACGCCGTAAGCAATGACCCCGCCACTCGATTCCCCGTAAGCGGCAAAGCCATCGCCGTAATAAGCACTAAACTTTGCGACGCAGAGAAAGTCGGTGTTTTGGTACAAAGCTTACGACGACCCTTTTTATGCCGCTTGTAAGCAATAAGCACGAATAAAAACGAAAAGATTTCTTCCGCAACAATTGCAATAAGAGCCGCCGCCGCGGCATACTCCAGCCCCCTTGGCACAAAAGCCGCCGCAATAAAATAAATCACAATCATACGAACAACTTGTTCCAAAACCTGATTAGCCGCAGGAATTTTAGTTTCCTGCAAGCCAATAAAATATCCCCGAATACAAGTACCCGCCGCCATAAACGGAAACGCAAGCGAAAGAATTTGCAATGGCATAACCACGCGCATGTCGCCAAAAAAATAAACTGCCATAAGCTCTGCACTAAAATACAGTGCGAATGTTAAAAACACACCAAGTATGGTAGTGATAACCACGCTTTGCTTCAACATCAGCGACATGTTTCCATACTCGCCCTTGGCACGTTCTTGCGCAGTCAGCTTTGAAACCGTCGTATTAAACCCCGCACACGCAATGCTCCATGCCAGCGTATACACAGGCATAATTAACTGATAAAGCCCCATACCTTCCGCGCCCATAAGGTTAGACATGTAAATTCTATAAACAAAGCCCAAAACCCGCGTAATAACCCCCGCCGCAGTAAGCGTAAGCGCGCCTGTTAAAATCTTCTTCCTATTCAATCCCCGCCACCCCCTACAGGGTATATATATGTGGAGAGGGACAAAGAAATGTTTACATCTTCCCGTCGCGTATCTCGAATAATAATTCTGCATTGGCGGCGATTTCGCTACTGTGTGTTACGAAAATGATGGTTTTGCCCGCCTTGTGAATATTAAAAATATGCTCCATAACATCTTTTTCGGATTGCGTATCAAGGTTTCCGGTGGGTTCGTCCATTAGTAGAATGGGCGGGTCGTTTGCCAAAGCCCTCGCTATCGCTATCCGTTGAAGCTGACCCCCCGATAGCTCTGACGGCTTGGAGTCTGCCTTGTCGGATAATCCCACAAGCTCTAAAAGTTCTAATGCTCTCTTGCTTGTATCTTTGAATTCGGTTTTTGCGAACATCATTACGGTTTGAATATTTTCTTTTGCGGTCAAATTTTCCAGAAGATTAAAAAATTGGAAAACGAAGCCGATTTTTTTTGCTCTGATTTCCGAAAGTTTATTGTCTGATAAGGATGAGATATCGATGCCTTCGATTAATACACGTCCGCTTGTGGGTTTATCCAAGCCGCCGATAAGCTGTAGAAGCGTGCTTTTCCCATGCCCGGAAGGACCGATTATACAACTAAATGAACCTCTGGGGATTTTCAAGCTAACGCCTCTTAGTGCATGGGTTTTTACTTTATTGCCATAGATTTTTTCCAGATTTTCAACTTGAATAATATAATCAGACATTTCTAATCGCCTCCATAGGGGTTAATTTCGAGGCTTTTACTGCGGGATATAATCCCGAAACAATGGCGATTAGAACAGAAAGTCCAAGCACGGTAAACAGTAGCGGTGCGGAAAATGTAACAGCGGTGTCGGGCGTTCCAAGCACAGAAACAAATTCGTTTTGTTCGATTAGCGGAGCGGCTAAACGCGATACGACAAATCCCACGATGAAACCAAGCAGACCGCCAAGCAGACCATATAAACCCGATTCGAGAATGAAAATTTTGAAAATCATACTGCTTTTGCTACCTACTGCCCTCAATATGCCTATCTCGCGGCGACGCTCGTAAATTGCAGTCATCATAGTATTTATAATGCCGAATGCCGCCGCAATAAGGGCAACACTCGCAATCAATTGCAAAGTGATGTTAAGCGAACCAAGTATAAGCAGAACAGAACTTAGCAATTCTTCATTTGTGGACACGGACAGATTGGCTATATCCATGATTGCCGCTATGTGCTGTTCTGTGCGGGTTACATCATCAACCGTAACTGCTATGAAAGATACATAATCATCCAGCCCAAAAACATCTTGCACCACGCCAAGAGGCATGAAAACAGATATGTCGTCATTGCTTCCGGTTTCTTGCAAAATAGCCGTAAGGGGGAAATCATGCCCCCGAAAGGTTAATGTTTCGCCTATTTCCAGTTCAAACCTCGCCGCCACGCCAGAGCCAACAACCACCGAGCGTTCGTTTTCGTCGGCAAAAAATTCGCCTAAGGATATGCTCCATTCCCGATGCTGTTTCATTTCATGCGGCAAAATTCCCACTAAAGTAAGCTGGGTGTCTTGTATCGACGAGCCTAATGTTAGATAAGGCACGGCGGTAGTTATGCCATCAATAGCGGCAATTTGCCCGACAATTTCTCTTGGAAGGGATTCAGGCAAATGGTCGCCCGTAAGAACCGCAAGATTAATGAATGGGCAATCCACCCGCGCCATAACTATTAGATTCGCGCCAAGCGCATCGGCTTGATGGGTAACTTCCGACCGCAAATTGTTTCCCATAGAAAGTAATGCAACAAAAGATGCCATGCCAATGGTTATGCCTAATAGCGTAAAAAAAAATCTGCCCTTGCGCCGCAAAAGGTTTTTGGATACGAGTTTTAGTATATTCATCACTCCACCAATTCAAACCTTGTAGATGTTATAGAAAATCCGCCGCCGCAACATGGGGGATTTTCTATAAACCGCCCCTCAACAGTAACCGTGTCGCCAACTTGCGGAAATGCTTGATTTCCGCGGTAGTCTATAGTGACTTCAAATGTGTTAGCCCCATTTTGAAGCACAAAATCGTGAGAATTTACACTTCCCACTATGCCTGTAAGGGATATTTCCCCTAAATGCTCACGAGGATTTCCTTGAATTTGCTCAATGGTGAAAACTTCGCCGCCGGCAGCGTCGGTATCGGCACATGCCGACAGAAATAGAATAAACACCAGTAAAAATATTTTTTTCATGTCTTTGCACCCCTTATGATTCATCAAGTTTTAATACATTCATGAAGGCTTGTTGCGGAACTTCTACAGAGCCTATACTGCGCATACGCTTTTTGCCCTCTTTTTGCTTTTCGAGAAGCTTCTTCTTGCGGGTAATATCGCCGCCATAGCATTTTGACAAAACATCTTTGCGAAGCGCGCCAATTGTGGAGCGGGCAATTATTTTGCTGCCAATGCAGGCTTGGATGGGGATTTCAAATTGGTGCTTGGGAATTTCCTTCCTTAGTTTTTCTGTCATTTTTCGCCCGCGCTCTTCGGCTGTTTTCTTGAAGACTATGAAAGAAAGCGCGTCTACAGGTTCATGATGAACCAGTACATCCAGTTTTACAAGGTCGGATTGCTGATACCCTTTCAAATCATAATCGAAGGACGCATAGCCGCGGCTTCGGGATTTTAGGGTGTCGAAAAAGTCGTAAATTATTTCGTTTAGCGGAAGTTCGTATCGCAAAACTGCGCGATTATCCCCCATGTATTCCATTCCGAGATATACACCGCGCCGCTCTTGGCACAGCTCCATTACCGCGCCAAGATAATCCTTCGGTAACATTATTTCGGCGGTTACTATCGGTTCTTCCATAAAGTTTATGCGAGATGGGTCGGGCATATCCGCCGGGTTTGAAAGTTCGATTATTTCTCCATTGGTTTGATGGACTTTGTAAATTACGCTGGGTGCGGTGGTGATTAAGTCCAAATTGTATTCGCGCTCCAATCGTTCTTGGATTATTTCTAAATGAAGAAGCCCTAAAAATCCACAGCGGAAACCAAAGCCCAGTGCGACAGATGTTTCAGGCTCGAATTGTAATGCGGCATCGTTTAAATGCAGCTTTTCAAGGGAATCGCGTAAATCTGTATAGCGCGCTCCGTCCGCAGGGAAAATTCCGCAATACACCATCGGGTTTACTTTCTTGTAGCCGGGGAACGGCTCGGAAGTTTTTCGCGAATACTCTGTAACGGTGTCGCCTATGCTTGTGTCACGCACGTTTTTTATGCTTGCTGTGATGTATCCTACTTCGCCCGCAGAAAGACCTTCCGACGGAATGAATTTTCCGGGCCCGAAATATCCTGTTTCTACTATTTCAAATTGCTTATCCGTTGCCATGAAATAGGCGTTCGTTCCTTTTTTAATCGAGCCGTCCATTACGCGGATGAAAACGATTACGCCCTTGTACGCATCAAAGATAGAGTCGAAAATCAGTGCTTTCAGCGGCGCGTCGGGGTCGCCGACAGGCGCAGGGATTGCCGAAACCACTCGGTCGAAAACATGTTGTATGTTAATGGAATTTTTTGCAGAAATCAGCGGCGCGTCGGTGGTGTCCAGCCCGATTACATTTTCGATATCTTCTTTTGTTTTATCGGTGTCCGCCGAGGGCAGGTCGATTTTGTTGATTACAGGCACAACTTCAAGATTATTATCCAGCGCGAGATATACATTCGCCAGCGTTTGCGCCTCTATGCCTTGCGCCGCATCCACGATTAAAACCGCACCTTCGCACGCCGCTAATGAGCGCGAGACTTCGTAAGTAAAGTCCACATGCCCGGGGGTGTCGATTAGATTTAAAATATACTCCTGCCCATCGGGCGCGTTGTATATAAGCCTCACAGATTGAGCTTTTATCGTAATTCCCCGCTCGCGCTCCAAGTCCATATTGTCCAATACCTGTGACTGCATTTCGCGCTTTGTTAGCACGCCTGAAAGCTCTATAAGCCTATCCGCAAGCGTGGATTTTCCGTGGTCTATATGCGCTATTATGCAAAAATTTCTTATGTGTTTCATAAATCACACTCCATATAAAAATACCAAACTAAGCGCGCCAAATATTATTAGCGCGCCGATTAGCAATCTATCGCTGAAAATAATCGTGATAGGGTCGCCGTAAGATTTTGCGTCGCTGATATTAAGCAAATATTTGCAAACAATAAATATTACAAGAGGAACGGTATAAATCATAGGCGAAGCCCCTGCCATTGCCCATAATGCGTAAAAAACGATGCTGATTGCGGCGCAGGAAAACACGATGCTCGTTAAAAATTCCATATTGTACCCGCCCAGAACTTTCCGCGAAGATATGCCCAGTTGCAAAAGTTCGCCGCGCCGTTTTCCGAATGCCAGAAAAAGCGAAACCGCCGTTATTGTTAAAAAAAGCCATTCTGAAATAACAACGTACATTTCACCGCCAATAGCCGCGCCGCCAATGTAAATGCGCAGAACAAATCCACCTGCGATACAAAAGCAGTCAATAACTGCCATATGCTTTAGTTTAAACGAATACGCCAGATTTAGCAAAACATATAATGCCGCAAACAGGGTTGCAAGCTCGCCTCCGAAAACAGCTATCAGCGCGAACCCTGATGCAAATAAAAATAACGCAAACCATGCCGCCGCAGTTTTAGAAATTTTCCCCGCAGCAATAGGTCGCGTTCTGTTTTTCGGATGCGCCTTGTCCTTTTCATAATCGGCGATGTCGTTAATAGCATAAACCCCCGACGCTATAAAACAAAGCCCCACAAAACAAATAAAAACAGATAACAGCATATCTGTATTCGTTAAATTAAATGAATAAACTACAGGCACAAAAATCAAAACATTCTTCAAAAAATGTTTCGGACGCATAAGCTGTATAAAATTTTCAACCATCATGTAAGTAGAATATGCGTGCTTTTAGCAATTGTCAAGAATTCTTCAAAGCTTTCGCGTGTACACATCTGCGTTCCATCCAGAATTACAGATGCTGAAGCCGCCGCCATAGCTGTAGGCAGAAGCTCTTCATCGGGCAAGCTTTTCACAGTCGCATACACCAGCCCCGCAACCATAGCATCCCCCGCACCCGCTACGCCTTTTGCCTCAACATTCAGCGCGTGACTAAAGAAAGCATTTTTTTGCGTAACAAGCAACGCGCCTTCCGCACCCATGGACACGCATACAATTTTAACACCACGCGCTATAAATTTCTCTTTGCAAAACCCTGCAATGGATTCCTTTGTTTCAAATTTCATGCCAAAGGTGCTTTCAAGCTCGAATAAATTTGGCTTTAGCGCGAAAGGCGGCTTTTCTTCCAATGCAAGCCGCAGTGCTTCCCCCTCCGTATCCAAAAAAACCATGCCGCTCCATTTATTCATAAGCCGTGCATAAAAATCTGCCGAAACCCCTTGCGGGCGGCTTCCGCTCAATACCAAAATGCCTTCCGCCCCTGTGTTTTCGCTTGCCAGAGCGGTTTTATCCAAAACATCGCTTTGCCTTTTTTCACATACAAAATCGCCGGGCTGGTTAAGCTCTGTCATTTTTCCCGTAATTTCTTCGTATAGCTTTATATTTGTACGAATCGCTCCGCCCACTTCCGTAAAATTATGCCGAATGCCCATTTCATTTAATTTATCTGTGAGCAAAAATCCGTTTTCCACAAAATTAAATCCCATGAACTCCGGGTCAAGCCCCAAATTCTTTAACACTATCCCTACATTTATTCCCTTCCCGGCTACGTCCTGCCGCGTTCGCTTCACACGGTTTAGTCCCCCATGTACATACTCCTTCACACTGCATTGCCAGTCTATACACGGATTTAAATTCATCGCTATAATTTTCATGCATTTCCCCCTTGCGCGTTTTACAAAGATAGTGTACAATGCTCGTCGTGTCAATTAATTTTCACTTTCATTAATCCGTCTCGTTGGGCTGTCGCCAAGCGGTAAGGCACAGGACTTTGACTCCTGCATTCGAAGGTTCAAATCCTTCCAGCTCAGTAATAAAAAACCCCGTTAAATCAGCGTTTGTTGACTAGCGGGGTTTTTGATTGGAACATTGTAATGTGATATTATATGTGCTATCATTGCAGCATGAGGTGGGTTCAATGAATATCACAATGAGCAAACAAGTAAAAAAACATTTGGATAAATGCGATAACAAGACATGCAACCGCCTACAGAAAACCATTGATGGATTAGCAACCTTTGACGGCGACATTAAAAAACTGGAAGGCAGTAAAAACGATTACAGATTAAAGAAGCCCCCATATAGAATTTTGTTTACCTATATAAAAGGCAGCTCAAATATTCATGTAGACGGAATTTACCCACGCGGCGATGCCTATAAGAAGGGATGATAATATGACTAAGCTAACGTTTGAACAATTACAGGCTAAAATTGCAAATATTCCCGAAGTTACACCCGATGAAATTGATTTACAAATGATAGCAGAACGAGATAATGAAGATGCAGGAGAACCCATATCATGGGAGGCATTCAAAGCCGAACGTGCCTACAATGGCAATATCTCTTTGCGTATACCCAAGGATTTGCACCGTGCGTTGGTGGGGCTGGCGAAGGAACAAGGTGTAAGCCTTAACCAGTATTGCCTATACAAGCTGGCACAAGGCTGAGGTTTCTACACCGATTATGCTTTGGCGGTAGGCAAGTCACCAATGTATAAGGTTTTACCCAATGGGGCTAATACCTTTAAGATAGTATCAAGTTGGGGCTTGGTACTACCTTTTTCCATTCTTGCAATAATAGGCTGTTTAACGCCGCTAAGTTCTTCCAGCTTCTTTTGGGTTATGCCTAGCTCGCGTCTTGCAAGAGCTATTTGCAACATCATTTCGGCACGCAAATCGCTTGCTGCGTTTTCCTCCGGGGTAAAAAGCTCTGCCCGCAATTCATCCCATGTACCCCCCAAAGCGTCATTCCCTCGCGCTCGTACATCGGCTAAATTTATCTTGGCTTGTTCTATAGCTTGTGTATAATCACTCATCATATAAGCCCCTTTCTTTCATATCGGATAGGTTAGGAATTGTCCGAAAATAAGTCTTATTTTTGGACAGTTCCTTAGCTGGTGTCTTAATACCTTGCGGGAGGGAGGGTTCTTATTGAATCTGCGAGGGTTTGGGCGATTAGAAGTTGGACTTCGGGGTTTGCCAATCGGGCGGCATCGTATGGGTTGCTTTGGAAGAGGAGTTCCAGCAGGACTACCGGGATTTGAGAGTTTCGTAATATGTGGAAGCGAGGGGCATATTCTACGCCGCGATTTTGGCTTCCCAGAGATGAGACCAGCGCGTCTTGAAAATGTTCGGCAAGTTCGCGGCTGCCATATGCCGAGCCGTACAGGGAAATTGTTCCTCGCGGAATGGAGCTTTGGGAATTTGCGTTGCAATGGATTGAAATAAAATAGTCACCGATAATATTGGCGATTAGCACGCGCTGTGTGGTGGACATAAAATAATCACATGTACGAGTGGGGATTAGCAAAACGCCCGGCTCGTCGAAAATTTCAAATAATTTTCGGCTGATTGCCAAGACTATTTCTGCTTCATAGGGTGCATTCGCGCCTAAGGTCGAGGGTGCGCCGGGGTCGCGACCGCCATGACCGGGGTCGATTACTACTATTGTATGGTAGCGTTCGCGAGGGTCTATGATTTGTACATAGGATTCACCGTATTCGAGCAATGCCCCTCTGCGTGTGCGAATTGTTATAGAATTATTTTCATGCGCAATGCGAAGGGGAAAGATATTCAAAAGCGCGAAGCCAAAGCTTCCTGCCGAAAATTCTACATCTTCAAAGGCAATTGTGTGCAAGCGGCGATAATAATTGCGTTCGATTTCAAAATTACCTACATCCGGTGGTAAAATGATTTTGTTCGTATATGTATCAAAAAAAATGCCCGCGCCCCAATGAAGCGGGACAATCGGAAGCCTCTCCAAAGCAGAATAATCTTGAAGGTCTAAACTGCCTATTAAGCCGCTATATTCAGAAAATTCTGTAAAATCAACCAAAACCGCCGCGGCTACATAACGCGGCGCGGCGATTTCTGAATACGCAATTAGCACGAAGGCAAGCATTGTTGTAATAACGCTTACAATCGCTAAAATTTTCGCGGGCTTTTTTAGTTCTTCCGCTTCTCTTATGTAATTACGAACGCCGCGAGTTCCCCTGTACTTTTCCATACATAGACTATATCAAAGCCCTGTGGGATTTTCAATATACCTAAGTAGTGGATATGGGTTTATCCAAAAGTTCCCTCGTGTGAAAGAAACATCGGGCGAAATTGCCAGATGCAAATGCACAGGGAAACTGCGACCGCCGCGCCCTCCGGTGTTTCCCATTTGCCCAAGGGGTTCTCCGGCGGCGATTACCTGCCCCCCGATTAGCCCGGGAGCGAGACTGTCCAGATGCGCGTACAGGTACGATGTTCCGTTTTCTGTAATAATTTCCACAAAGTATCCCAGTTGATTATCCCATCCTGCCTCGCGCACAACCCCCCGCGTCATGCTTACAATCGGCACTCGACCACGTATGTTTTCGCGGTCTATAATTGCGGTTCCCATATGCATTCTGTTTCCTTGAAAATTATGTTCAACCCCCCACGAATCGCCAAACATAACAGATGAATTATCTTCGTACCAGCCTGTAGGGATTGGAAAAACTTCTATTTCGTTGAACAAATTCTCGAACATAGCAATATATGGTGCGAGACTTCGGGAATTATAACGCCTGATAAGCTTGTTAAAATCTGAAACATAAGAGCCTTCTAAAATACTGAGGTCGTAAACCGCGTGTTTTTCGGGAAAGAAGTCGTTCTCGGCATTGAACACGGCAAAAAGCTCAGGAAAGGAAATTCCGTTTCGTGCCGCATATACCCTCAGCATTCCGATTGCCCTATGGGGTACGCGGAAAGCTGCGACGGTTTCGGCATCAACCCTCACCCGAACCCCCGGTCTGACAAAGCTCCATATAACTCCCATAATTAAAACTATCGCCGCCATAACGCAGAATATGAAAAAATATTCTTTCAATTGACTTATATTCAGTAGACTCATTTTAATATGACGCTTGCGTCCCAGCCCCATCCTTCGTTTAATATCACGGCTTCGCATGATTGACCTCCGTTCCCGGGTAAAAATGTCTCAAAATTTCCACATATGTAAGTCCCATATCTAAAAGTGCGCGGACTCCGTTTTGACTCATGCCTACGCCATGTCCGTTTCCGCCGCCGTGGAAGGTTATATATTGCAATTCCCCGGTTAGCGGGCAAATATTAACTTCCTTTGTAAAAAACGCGCTGGGCAGTAGATTTAGATTTGAAGCAGTGCTTCCGTCGTGGCGTATTACTGGGATTTCTCGCGGGTTAAGCAGTGCGCGGATGTTGAATTCTGTTTTTACGCGCACATCTCCCTCTGTTCCGCGAAAAATTACTTCCATTAAATTACCGCCTTGCCCGCGACGGACTACTTCGATATTTTGCAAAATGCCTATAGTTTCGGCAGGTTCATGTGTTGCTTCGCCGTATTCGTTAATTAAATGAATCATGTCGGGGTTTGCTTGTTGCCTGTGCAACAAATTTTCATTGATTCTTTCGGAAAGTTCGTCGGCAGTCATTGTCACTTCCCAGCGAAACCATGGGAATTCCCTTTCAAAGGCAGGGATTTCTTTATTGCGAAAAAAATACGCGGCTGCTGCCTCTGTTCGCAAGTCGCCGGGGTGGTAGAACATATGCGCTCTGGCACGCAGGAAGCTTGGCGTTTCTACGGGAAACTCTCCGCCATTTGCCCACACTTCTCCGAAATTCGCGGTTGTACCGCCGGAGGTTGAAAAATAATTTGCAGAAATAATTTCCCCCTCGTATTTAAGAACCAGCCCCCGCGTTGCCCTAACTGCTTTTATGGAAACATCGTTTTCGGGAATATTATTATAAACCTGACTGATTACGGAATCGTCTACATGCGCGCCAAATTCACTGAAACGGTTTTCCCGAATCTGCCGAATGGCAAAGGAGCGCGCCGTTACCGCCTGAACCTTCGATGCCTCCACCCCGAAGGAAGACGGCATTTCGCTGGGAATCACAGCGTAAAGATACTCTTCCAGCGGAAGCTCGTTAACGATTATAAAACCGCCGTCCATTTGCGAAATTTGCATTACGCCGCGAAATTGCGGGGTTTCGCCATTTGCCCAATTTCGTTCAAGCCCAATAACTTTTAAACGACCGCTTTGATATACAGGCGAAATTTTATAGTTTTTTGAACTTGCCTCAAAAATTTCCCCTGCGTTAAAGCGTGTTATTTTATCATCTGCGCTGACGACGAACGCACTCGTTCCCGAAATTTCTACGCTTCCATGCACAAGCCCCATAAAATTTGAATTACCTATTGCAACGCGGATTGTTTTTTCGGTGGCTTCTGTGGCTTCAGTGATGTACTCACCATAGTCTTCACGACCACATGCAGATAATAATATTGCGAACGCTAAAAAAATAATTATTTTCACAAAACCCCTCACTTTACCCTTAGTAAAATCCGTTCGCCGCGATTAACAACCTCGCCGGGGATTGGAAATTGGTCCAAAATTGAATCACCACTGCCTGTGATATCGTGTTCCAGCTCTGATTCTTCCAGTATACGCAAGGCTTCTTTTTTCTCCATCCCGCGGATATCGGGGACAATCACGGGGGCTCCGTCCTGCTCCGCTTCGGTTACATAAATCGGCGTTACGCCCAAATATGGCAGAACGTTTTCCAATAAAATTTGCATTATCGGCCCGGTAACTTGGCCGCCATAGTACGCTCCCTTTGGCTCGTCAACAAGAACAAGCGCGACCACCGCAGGTTCGTCTGCCGGTGCGAATGCCATAATTGACGAAATATAACGCCCGCTTCCACGCGGAAGCTTTTGGCTTGTGGCAGTCTTCGCACCCACCCGATACCCCGCAATATATGTCCTTTGCCCCGTACCCACAGACACAACCGATTCCAGCACAAAGCGCATAGAATCACTAACTTCCGTAGGTAAAATCTGCTCGCCTACAGGCGGCGCGAATTCCTGAGTAACATATCCGTTGGCATCTAAAAGCCGCATCCCGATATGCGGCGTAACGCGATATCCGCCATTAATTACCGTAGCCGCCGCCGTTACAAGCTGCAATGGGGTTATCGTTAAACTCTGCCCAAAAGCCATAGTCGCAAGCTCAACGGGTCCGATTTTGTCCGCACTGTACATTATTCCTACCGCTTCGCCGGGCAAATCAATGCCTGTTTTTTCATGAAACCCAAAGCGCATTAAATAATCATGAAAAAGCTCTGCGCCAAGTTTTTCGCCGATTACCATAAATACCGGGTTACAGGTATTTAATTTTGGAAGCGATAATATACTTCTTATATATTTACGTGAGAGGTAAAAAATGACAAGCACAGGTATCTATGTACGGGTTTCAACAGAAGAGCAAGCACGCGAAGGGTATTCAATCAGAGCGCAGGAAGAAAAGCTTCGCAGTTATGCAAAAATCAAGGACTGGGAAATTCACGAGATTTACAGTGACGAAGGAATTTCGGCAAAAAACATCGAAGGCCGCCCCGCAATCAAGCGGCTAATCGCGGATATAATCAGCGGCAAGATTTCAAATGTGCTGGTCTACAAAATAGACCGCCTAACGCGCTCAACCAAAAATTTAATCGAACTAATCGACCTGTTTAACCTACATAATTGCGCGTTTAATTCCCTAAACGAATCTATCGACACCACGACGGCGACAGGCAGAATGTTTTTAAAAATCGTGGGAATATTTGCAGAATTCGAGCGAGAAAATCTGGCAGAGCGCGTACGTTTTGGCTGTGAGCGCAAGGTGAAAGAGGGCTTCACCCCCGCCGTAATTTACCAATCCTACGGATACCGCCGAGAAAAAGGACAAAGGATTCAAAGCATCCACCACGAAGAAGCCGAAATTGTAAAACGCATTTTTTCTATGTATTTAGAAAACCATTCCCTAAGCCAAATCGCCCGCATTCTCGATAGCGAAAATATCCCAACAAAGCGCGGAAAAAAATGGTCTGTTCCCGCAATAAAACTTATTTTAACAAACCCGAACTACATAGGAAAAGTCCGCTACAGCATAAAAGACAAATCCCGATACTTCGAGGCAGAGGGCAAGCACGAGCCGATTCTGAGCGAAGCCATTTTTCAGCAAGCACAGGAAAAATTAGGAACTGTCCGGAAATAACTTGACTGTTTGGGCGCAGGATTTTTGTCGCAATGCGAGGAGCAAAAACCGCCGCGACCTAGAGGGTCGCAAGG
>JGI24703J35330_11748628_pt1 | contig 22694 bp, 17 predicted proteins | sample TergutNt197P1_FD_35330 | JGI IMG/M metagenome (IMG submission 35330)
TAGAAGTGCTGTATGATTTCTACATAAGTAAACCCCATGTCTAACAGAGCGCGGACACCGTTTTGGCTCATGCCTACGCCGTGGCCGTTTCCGCCGCCAAAAAAGGTCACGGCATCCAGGCGGTCGGATTTTGCACAGTGGTGAAGCTCCATTGTAAAAAACGCGCTTGGAAGGAGAGATAGGCGTGCAGACAGTGTTCCGTCATGGCGAGTCACCGGTATATCTTGTGGGTTTAATAGCGTGCGTATATTAAACTCTGTTTGCACTACTGCATTTGCTTCATCACCATAAAAGAACATTTCCATTATATTTCCGCCTTGACCACGGCGTGTTATTCGTAGATTTTGTAGATTTCCTATGGTGGAGTTATTGTTTGTGATGTAGATAAGTGCGGGATTTGCATCGCGTCGTGGGGATAGGTTTTGGTTTATGCGGTCGGAGAGTTCGGCAACAGTCATAGTCACTTGCCAGCGGAACCACGGAAATTCGCGGTCGAAAGCGGGGAGTTCCTGATTACGGAAGAATGCAGAGGCGGCTTCTTCTGTGCGAAGGTCACCCGGATGTGTCATGCTTGCAGGAAACTGTGCGCCTGCTCGCAAAAAGTATGGCGTGTATGATGGAAACTCTGCTCCGTTTGCCCACACTTCTCCAAAATTCGCCGTCGTCCCACCGGATGTGGAAAAATAATTTGCCAAAGCAATTTCATCACCAAACATAATAACCTGACCGCGAGTACTGCGTACTGCCTCGATTGATACCCCATTTTCGGGAATATTATTATAGACTTGGCTCATAACGGAGTCATCTACATGCGCACCAAACTCGCGAAAATGGCTTTGTTGTATTTGGTGAAGGACAAAGCTACGTGCCGTTACTGCCTGCACCTTTGATGCCTCAACCCCAAAGAACGAGGGCATCTCGCTGGGTATGACCGCGTAAAGATATTCTTCCAACAACAACTCATTTACTATTATAAAGCCGCCATCTGTTCTCGTTATGTCAAATGTACCACGATAATGGGGATACACCCCTTCGCTCTGGCTTCGTCCAAGCCCGATGACTATCAAGCGGTCATCGGGATTCACTGTAGAAATAAAATATTTGTCCGAAGTTGCTCGAAAAATATCGTTTGCCAAAAACATCCTCTCTTGCTCACTGCCTTGCACAAAAAAATTTCCTGTGCCGGTAATCAAAACCTGTTCATGCACAAGCCCTTCAAATCCGGATGTGCTAATCACTACACGGATATATGTTTCGTTAGCGGCCTCCAGACCTGTAAATGGTAAGCTCTCTTTTGTTTCATCATAAGCGCAAGCAGAAAAAACTACGATGGAAAAACATGATAATATGAAAATCAATAAGCCCATATAGATACCTCAGTTCACTCGCAGCAGTATGCGTCCGCCGCGATTTACGATTTCTCCCGGGATTGGAAACTGCTCCAATACATGTTCGCCGCTTCCTGTGATGTCGTGGATTAGATTGGCTTCTTTTAGTATGTTCAATGCTTCATTTTTTGGCAGTCCCCGAATATCAGGTACTGTTACGGGTGCGCCTTCTTGTTCTGCTTCTGTTACATACAGCGGCGTAACTCCGAGATAAGGAAGCACATTTTCTAATAGCAGTTGCATTATCGGGCCTGTTACTTGGCCACCGTAGTACGCACCCTTTGGCTCATCTACAAGGACAAGGGCTACCACTGCGGGTGCGTCGGCGGGTGCAAATGCCATGATGGATGAAATATATTTCCCGCTGCCTCGTGGGAGCTTTTGGGATGTTGCGGTTTTTGCACCTACGCGGTAGCCGGGAATGTACGTGCGCTGACCCGTGCCTACAGATACAACGGATTCCAATACAAAGCGCATAGAGTCGCTTACATCTGTGGGGATTATTTGTTCACCCCTCGGTGGTGCAAACTCCTGTACAACAAAACCGTCTTGGTTTATTAGGCGCATTCCTATATGTGGCGTGATACGATAGCCACCGTTAACCACCGTAGCGGCAGAAGAGACTAACTGTAAAGGTGTAATGGTCAAACTCTGCCCAAAGGACATGGTTGCAAGCTCCACGGGACCCATTTTGTCAGCTGCATACATTATGCCAACGGCTTCGCCCGGCAAGTCTATTCCTGTTTTTTCGTTAAAGCCAAAACGCATGAGATAATCATGAAAAAGCTCTGCACCAAGCTGCTCCCCGATTGCCATAAAAACAGGATTGCAAGAGTTTTGTACGCCCTGCACAAAAGTTTGCGCGCCATGAGAACGAGGGCTTCGCCAACATTTTATTTGTCGCCCGCCCACGGTTACGCTCCCCCCGCAAGAAAAGCGCGAATCCAGCGTAACAAAGCCCTCTGCAAGCCCCGCCGCCGATGTTACTATTTTGAAAGTAGAACCGGGTTCGTAGGTGTCATTGATTGCAAAGTTACGCCACATGCGATTGAGCTCGTTCATCTGCTGTTCGTTTGAGAATGTGTGCCATATGGCGGCGAGGTCTGGGCATTGTATAGTAAATGGGTCGTTTAAGTCGAAGTCGGGCTTATTGGCTAATGCGTAAATTTGACCGTTCATGGGATTCATAAGAATAATAACGCCTCGCGCCGCATCTTTTTGTTGCACGAGTAATTGTATTGCTTGCTCTGCATAGGATTGTAATACCGCGTCGAGTGTGAGTACGAGGTTTAGGCCGTCTACGGGAGGTATTCTGTATTGTCGTGAGCCATCCAGATGTCGCCCCGCCACATCTGTTTCTGTGAGAATCCGCCCTGCGGTTCCCATCAAAAATGCGTCGTACTTTGCCTCCAATCCGATTATGCCTTGATTGTCACGCCCCACAAATCCAATGACTTGTGACGCAAGCGACCCAAACGGATATACACGGCGTATATCCTCGTCTACTACAACACCGGGTAAATTTAATGCGCGGATACGGTCCGCGATTTCTGTTTCTACCTGCTGTGCCACACGCACGAGTGCCACGCGGCGCGAAATTTTTTCGTATACAGCAGCCTCTTCCATTTCGAGTTCACGAGCCAGTGCATGTGCAGTTGCTTGGATGTCTTTCATCTGTGCATAGATTACGCTTACACCCGACACTGTTTCTGTTACCGCGAGACCGACCATGTTTCGGTCATATATGCTGCCCCGGTTTGGGCGGATTAGCCTATCACGCGTTTGTTGTTCAAACGCCATGGCCTGCAACTCTTCGCCCCGCACCACTTGTATGTACAAAACCCGCACAAAATACAGCGAGAGTACAACTTGGAACAAAATCATCACATAAAACGCTTTTTTCCTGATATTCAAAGAAGTTTTTGACATTAACGCTCACCCCATAATATTTTATGAAAAAAACGTCAACACTATGCGTGGTGATTAATATGTTAAATTTCAGAACAGACCTTGCCCTTGAAATGAGCGAAAACCAAGAAAGCGAAATCTCGGGCGTAGAAATAACAATGGAACAAGACGAAACTCTGGGCATAACAGTGACATGGGTAAGCATAGAAACCGCAGAAGGTGCGGCTGCAATGCAAAAACCAATAGGCAACTATATAACACTCGAAACTGACGCAATGAAAGAAAATGACCCTGAAATACACGAAGAAATCGCAAAAATTCTTGCCCGAAAGTTAGGTCGCCTACACAAACTTGACAACAACAGCGTAATCCTGATAGTGGGACTCGGCAACAGAAATGTAACCCCCGACGCACTGGGCCCCCGTGTATGTGAAAAAATCCTCGTAACTCGGCATCTCGGCGAAGATGTCCCTCCCGACTTAAAAGGGAAGCTCCGCGCAGTAAGCGCGCTTGCCCCTGGCGTAATGGGGATAACAGGCATAGAAACAGCAGAAATAATAAAAGGCGTAGCCGAAAAAATAAAACCCGACCTCATAATAGCCATAGATGCTCTCGCCGCTCGAAAAACTTCCCGCATAAACTCTACTATCCAAATCTCCGATGCAGGGGTAAATCCGGGAGCCGGCCTGGGCAACCGCCGCACACCTATAAACAAGGAAAGCATGGGGGTGCCTGTGATAGCTATAGGAGTGCCAACTGTAGTAGACGCAGCGACTCTCGTAAATGACGCGATGGAAAAAATGTTAAATATAATGCAGGCACAAGCGAAAGAAGATGACGCTTTAATGACTATGCTTGGAAACATGCAAGAGACGGAACGTTATGGGCTAATAACAGAAATACTCTCCCAATCAAATATGTTTGTCACTCCAAAAGATGTGGATGCAGTAATCGTTCGTTTGGCAAATATAATTTCGAATACTTTAAATATATCTATGCACCCGGGCATAACCACTGATGATGTGAACAGATATTTATAAAACATGTGAAATCGCTGTATAAAAAGAACTTGTATTTTCCCCCCAAACTGTTAAAATGTAACACAATAGACATATAAGGGGTTGCTATCATGCCTAATGCTGAATATGCACAAGGTTCTGTGATTTGTACTGCGGGTGAGCCGTTTCGCCAGCTTATGATTATTACAAAAGGGACTGCACAGACCACATTTTGTGGACGACAGTTTACTCTTGGACAGGGCGACATGATTGGACTAAACGCACTTTTGGAGGGCAACCACAGCCTTACATACACCGCGGCAGAGGGTGTTACTATTTTTACGCTCCCATATGAAGACATATCTTCTTTGGAGACTCTTTTTCGAGAAAAAGAGGACATAGCAAGTGTTGTGGTTAACTCTATGGTGCGCCAGCTTGCTGCGTATCTGGAGCATCACGGCTCACTAAAGGCAGAAGCCGTGAATGTATACGAAACAGTGACTACAGCACATCCCCATTATGAAAAACTATGTGAAACATTTGGATATACTGCAAAAAAGCTACCTATGCTCACTACCGTAACAGAGCCGACTGAAGCTGATGAGCTATCACCTTGGGTCAATGACTACTACAAAGGCATAAATGAATTGGAGCCTCCTATTATAAAGGCATTTTTCTCAAAATTTGGGATTTCTTTTGGGTTTATGCAGTTTGGCTCAGAGGAGCTTTCACGCGCACTTAATGCAATTAAGCATTATCAGCAGTATCTTGAGGCAGTGTCCAAGGTTTTGCTAAACCCTGCGGGCTTTGATTTGCTTTCCCTTTTTACGGCGCTTCATGTAGAAGCGGCCACCATTTCCGGCGGCGACTCTGCTGTGGAAACTGCAATAAAACCCCTCATTGCTACGCTCTCAAAGATGAGATACATTGAAAAAGAAAAATTGCAAGCGAGGCTTACAACGTATAGTGAACATTTAACAGCCAGCAGAGGCGGTAACAAACCCGCCGCAAGTACTGGTGAAAAGCAAAATTTGCAAGATTCTGTGGGTGTAATCCTGTCATACGCAGGTCTGCCCGAGGAGGACTCTACAAAGTTTGCACGCCTAATCCAAGAATATACAAAACTCACCGACCGCGGAAGCTCCGAGGATATAGCCCATCGTCTGCGCCGCGAGCTTACAAATATGTTTAATGAAATCTACAAAGCTGTGTTCCTTAATAGCTTAAAAGACCCTGCAATCCCTACGATTGTTAAAATGTTCTTAAACTTCGGATATGTAGACGCTGCGTTGGCGGGACATGAAAACGCAGACTATTTATATTCTATTGCAGACTCCATAGGCGGCGACCCTGCTCGTGGCATTTATACTGCATACGAGTGGTTGATGGCAGTGTATCATGGTAAAAAAGAGCCATGTCGTAACGAGTTCGACATGGACTACACAGCTTATATCCTCGACCTAAAACAACAAAAACGCTTTGATGATAAAGAGGAACAACGCTTGCTAAACGACAAGATGGGTAAGCTGATGTTCGAAATCGACCAGATTTTCCCGATTGTAAACAAGCTTACATTCGGGCGTATTACCACATTTTGCCCGGTTCTTTCAGACAACAATATCCAGCGTGGGCTAGAAAGTTCGCTTATTACACCTGATGGTATATTTGGAGCGTTGCAAGAAATCCGTGACATAGATTTCTCTGCTTATTTTCGCGAAACAGCCTATACTAACCCCGAAATCGGAATAAATCGTGAGTCAGTAAATGTAGAAATACTGCCGGAAGTAATCCTAATGCCAAACGTCGGTGTACGCGGCATCATGTGGCAAGAAATTGAGGGTCGCAAGCGCACAACAAAGGCGAGGATGTTTGCACCGCTCTTCTTGCTAATCGACCTAAAGCCACTGCTTGTGCGCCTTACAGGCGAGTTCCGCTGGGAGATGTGCAAACGTGTACAAGGCTCTCGTTGGCAAGACATCACCGAGCCGTCACTCACCAGCGAATACAGCGATTATTTGCAATTTTACCGTACAAACCGCGACCTCTCTACCGAAATAAAAGCAGATGTAAAACAGCAACTAACTCGAGCCCGAAACAACTACAAAGCAGTTTTTGTAGCAAACTATTCCGACTGGATTATGGCAGAGGCAAATGGTACACCACGCCTCAACAAACATGCACGCAAGATGATGATGACTTATTGTACATTTGCGGCTAATATCCGTGAGTCCCTTGTCCAAAACCCACAATATGCCGAACCACTCAAACGCTTCAATTTCCAATTGCAACAGCGTGAGCATCACCTCTCTCGAGTAATCCAAAAGCTAAAGCAAACAGGTCACGAAGTGCCAAAAGAGCTGGTCGAAGAAATGAATTTCATTAAAAAATAATGCAAATCCCAAAACATGTTAACAAAATAATCGCAACGCTGGAAAACGCAGGACACGAGGCTTTTATCGTAGGCGGATGTGTGCGCGATATAATCCGCGGTGTGGTGCCAAAAGATTGGGATGTTGCGACATCAGCCTTGCCAACAGAGATTAAGGGATTGTTTATACGTTCGATAGATACCGGGATAAGACATGGCACGATTACCATACTCTTTGGCAAGAATTCATACGAAGTCACTACCTATCGCATAGACGGCGAATACTTGGACAATCGTCGTCCGAAGTCGGTGACTTTTACTTCAGAAATCGAAAAAGACCTAAGCCGCCGCGATTTTACGGTTAATGCGATTGCATATAATTCGAATCGCGGCTTTGTTGACCCCTTTGATGGGCGAGGGGATATAGGACGAGGCCTTATAAAATGCGTTGGCGACCCGGAAAGCCGCTTTGGTGAGGATGCATTACGTATGTTGCGTGCAGTACGCTTTGCGGCGGTGCTGGGTTTTGATGTTTGCGAAAATGCAATAGACGCTATTTGTTTATTAAAAGAAAACATGCGCGACATTAGCTCAGAGCGTATCCGCGAGGAGTTGTGCAAACTACTAAACGGGAAATTTCCAAATGCCATAAAACTATTACAATCTACGGGACTTATGTACTATGTACTGCGCGGCCGTGAGTATGGTGGTGATTTAGATAGGGTGGTTTTACAGTTATCGTCATCAGAAAATGTGCGCCTTGCATTGTTTTTTTCCTGGGCAAAAGATTGTGAAGAAATTTTGCGCGATTTGCGATTTGATAACAAAACAATCAGAACCGTGTCGCAATATGTAAAATATCTCCCTGTCAAAACTCCCCTATGCCGTTACGAAATCAAAAAAATCCTACGTCTAATGACAATAAATAATTTTGAAGAATTATTGACATTAAAAGAAATAGTCACACCTTCAAAAAGCTTAAAAGAGCTACTCACCCAAGCGCGTGACATCGAAAAAAATGAATGCTACACCCTGCACGACCTTGCCATAAACGGCAACGACCTTGCTGCCGCGGGTTTTCCAAGAGGAAAGGCCATGGGCGAAAAGCTGGAAAGCCTGCTTGATGCAGTAATGCGAGACCCATCCCTCAACACAAAGGAGCAACTCATATGCCTGTAAACAAATACGAAGCGGGACAACAAGGTCAAGCTCAAGCCGAAAACCATCTAATCTCCGCAGGATACAAAATCTTAGCAAAAAACTACCGCACACGCACAGGCGAAATAGACCTAATAGCGCGCGGAGGCGACGGTTATATCGTTTTTATTGAAGTAAAATACCGAACAAGCATAAACTACGGCTCACCCGCCGAAGCCGTAAATGCAAGGAAACAACAAAAAATAATACGCACAGCCCTGTTTTATATATCACAAAACAGACTGAATAACCACGACTTCCGATTTGATGTGATAGAGGTGCTGGGAACGGAAGTAAATCATATTGAAAATGCATTTGGCGCGGGTTGATGTTATTGAGCGTAGATGTTTTGGCTTGAACCGCTACAGATTCAATCGCAACCTATCATCCGGTGCAAATTTAAAGACGATTGCGGCCGCAACAAAAAGCACTGCAATCCCCGCAATTCCGAGATGTGGATGACCTGTAACAATTGTAATCACTCCAAAAATACTTGTCCCAAGCACCGAGGCAAAACGGCTAAACACATTGTAAAATCCAAAATATTCATTTGACTTATCCTTTGGTATTATCCTGCCAAAATACGAGCGGCTCAATGCCTGAATCCCTCCCTGTGCAGTACCTACCAGCATAGCCAAAGCCCAAAACATGATAGTAAGTGTACGCAAATCTCTGTCGGGACTCATGAAAATAGCAATTGAACAGATAACACAATATGTGCCGATTGCAAAATAAATCATAAACTTGGCCCCATATTTCTGCGAGAGTTTGCCATAAATAATCGCACATGGGAAGGCAACAAACTGTGTAACTAAAAGCACCATTAGCAGAGTGACTGCATCAAGTCCGATTGTATTGCCGTATGCGGTAGCCATGCGGATTATGGAACCGACACCATCGCTATACAGGAAAAACGCAATTAGGAAAACCAAAATTTCGCGCTGTGCGGCGATTTCTTTAAAAGTCGTCCATACCCTTACAAAACTCTTGCGGATGTATTGAGGCTCTTGTTCTGTGCCGTATTTTTGGTGTACATTTTTAAACATCGGAAGCATAAAAATCGCCCACCACACCGTAGCGATTACAAAAGAAATCCGATATGCCATCATCAACGGCAATGGAATAATTTCAAATTGCGCTAAAATAACAAGCGGAATACAGAGCAAAAACGGCAATGCACCGCCTACATACCCAAAAGCAAAACCAATGCTTGACACCCAGTTCATACGTTCATTATTCGTCACATCTACGAGAAAAGCATCGTAAATTTTTGTGCTACCTGCAAAGCCAATGGATGAAAAAACAAATACAACAAGAATGGCAAACCAAAACTGCTCCGGCACAAAAGCCAGCCCAAATGTTCCTAGAAGGCCGATTCCTGTAAAAATGCTAAAAAGAAATTTCTTTTTGCCATGGTAGCCCGAGAGTGTCCCGATTATAGGTGCAAGCAAACCCACGATGATGGTTGCCACAGTATTGCTAAGTGCAAAATACGATGTGCCAACTTCTGCTGAAATATCGTTTAGCCTCGCCGCTTCTAAAAAATAGAGGCTCATGATTACACTCATCACAATCATTACATATGACTGGTTAGCCCAATCGAACAGCACCCAGCTAAATTCTTCTTTTGTAAGTTTTCTTAGTATGGGTAGTTTACTCATCTTTTTTCCTCATCATATACCAAACAGAACCGGATAAGCACACGGATGAATAAGCTCCAAACAACAAGCCAACCATGATTGGCAAGGTAAAGTCGCGTATGGTTGCTACGCCGATGATGTAAAGCATAAACACCGCGACAAAAGAAGAAATCGTAGAAAAAAGTGTGCGACGCAATGTTTGTGAAACACTGGTATTAATAAGCGCAGAATGCGCCGCCTTAGGCATGCGGACACGGTTTTCGCGGATGCGGTCAAAGATGATAATAGTCGCGTTTATAGAATACCCGAGTGTGGTAAGCATAACCGCAATAAAGGCATAGTTTAGCGGAATCCGCAAAATCGCGTATATGCAAAGCACAACCATCGCGTCATGTAACTGCGCAATAACCGCACTGGCTCCAATCTTAAAATCACGAAAACGAACAGAAATATAAATGAGCATACCGATACTGGCAACAATAATCGCCAAAATCGCAGAAGTACGCATAGCCGCACTGACCGCAGGGCTAACAAAGGCGTATTGTATATCATTCGGGTCGAGTGCGAAACGTTCGGAGAGTGCGGCAATCAGCTCCAGTCGGTTTTCCGCATCATCCTCTGCCTGTGTTGTGCGTATCATCACTTCGTTTGTGCCTAGCACCTGTTGCACCTGTGGTGCGGATTCGCCTGTGACATTACGGACGATGTCCTCGATTTCTCTGTCTTCAAAAGCTTGTCCAATATCCACAACAAAGGATGTCCCGCCCGAAAACTCTACGTCCAGATTAAAAAATCCTGTACCGCCAAAACCATGACAGAGCATAAATGCCAACCCGGTAGCCAGTATTGCCGAAGAAAATCCAAAGTAGAATTTACGTTTCTCTACGATAGGTTTTGCCTCAAAATTCATGTCAGGTTCAGTTTTGCCCGCTACTTTTGCGGATTCGAGTGCTTCTCGTTGTTTTGAAGAAATAACATGAGAGGCTTTTACAACGCCCAGTTCCATAAGGCATACGGTAACACTGCGTGTCACAAAAATACATGTAAACATGCTCACCAAAAGACCTATGATTAACATCTGCGCAAAGCCCATTATGGGTCCTGTGCCAAGCCAAAACAGTACAATACCTGCAATCAAGGTAGTGACATTACTGTCTATTATTGCGGGCAAAGCGCGCTTGTATCCTGTGCGCATGGCAGAGCGGAGTGTCTTACCCAGAGCAATTTCTTCTCGTATGCGTTCAAAAATTACGATATTAGCATCCGTCGCCATTCCTATAGAAAGAATCAACCCTGCAATACCCGGTAAGCTCAATGTAATCCCAAGCGCGGAAATTAAAAACAAAACGATTGCTACATAAATAACAAGTGCAATATCGGCACATAGCCCCATCGTACGATAAAAGACAGCCATGAATAAAAGCACAAGAAACAAACCGATTGCACCCGCGATGATGCTTGTGCTAAGAGCATCTGCACCCAGTCGCGCACCGATATGTTTCATGCTAACTACTTCCAGCCCAAAGGGTAATGCACCCTGCTGTATATTTATGGAAAGCTCCAATGCGTTTTCCATATTCATATCACCGCCGGAAATCTGACCGCTTCCATCAGAAATCACCGACCTGATAAATGGGTTACTGATTAACATATCATCCATAAAGATATAAATCGGGCGGTTAAGATTCATCTGCGTAACCCGCTCGAAAATAACAGTACCTTCAGCATTAAAGCTTATGCTGACAGCCACACCCTCTTCCGGGCTAACGACGCGGCGAGCATCTGCCACATGCGCACCCGTCAAAAACGCGGCTTCTGCCATCATTGATGACGAAAAGTATTCGCCCATAAAAGCAACTCTGTCATGCGTAACCCACTGCAAGCCCTGTTGCTCCAGCCATGACATGCCATCTTCATCAATAAATGTGAGCATTGCCGTAGCACCGATTTCTGCAACAGCGGCCTCTGCATCTTCTACACCGGGTATGTCCACGCGGATTTGTCCCATGCCCTCCTGTACAACATCTGCTTCTGTATATCCACGCCTATCCAAGCGCCCGCGCATAAGAGCCTGCGCCGCATTCATATCATCACCTGATGGACTTGCAATATCCGCCTCATACAAAATGCTAACACCACCGCGCAAATCCAAGCCCTGGCGAATATTTTGGACACCCCACATGCGTACGCGTGAACCGTCTTCATTAAATTCTTCCCTTATCGTAGGGACACCAAAGGCATTAATGAGAATAAGCCCCGCCGCCCCAAGAAGTATTAAAAATAAAATCACAGCATTTTTGCCTTTCATTTAAACAGCCTCCTAAAACGATTTGTAGTTTAACCGAGCGATTATATCACAAAATTACCAAATACTACATAGTATAAGATTGTATGAGTATGAAAGGAATCTTTGTTATGATTGCAACTATAATTTTAGCAACAACAATCTCGATAGATGCCTTTGCCGCCGCATTCGCATATGGCAGTAAAAAAATCCGTATCCCAATGGTTTCTATGCAAGTTATTAATCTTGTCTGTTGTATTGTACTTGGAGCAGCTATGTTTTTTGGCCACCTGATTAAACCCTATCTTTCGGAGGCAGTCGTGACCTGGGTTGCATTTGGTATATTGTTCTCCATGGGTTTGGTTAAACTTTTGGATGACATAGTAAAAGCCCTTATCCGCAGGCACAGAGTAAAGGCTTTAGAAGTTTATGCAAATCCCGAGGTCGCAGATACGGATGAGTCAGCTTGCCTTTCTCCATTTGAAGCGGTTTGGCTCGCAGTGTCACTTTCACTCGATGGTGCGGCTGTAGGATTTGCAGCAGTGCTTGTAGGTATCAATCCATGGCTTTTGCTTGCTCTGTCATTTGCCGTAAATATGCTGGCTATTATGCTGGGCCAAAAATCCGGTGCAACGCTTGCAAAAAAATTGCCGTTTAATATTTCTTGGGTAGGCGGTTTGGTGCTTATTATGCTTGCATTTTCAAGATTTCTATAGTTTTTGTTTCTTCGCACCAATCTACAAACGCACCAAAGAATTCACTGACTTCGCGTAGCGGGAGCATGGTACGGCCATTGACCAACTGCGCAGTTTCACCTATCTCGACCATTATTGTTTGTGAATCTATTGTTAAAAATACAAGCATCGACATGGACGCAGTCGCTGGCGTATAAGAAATTTCTGCATCCAATGCATACGCTAAAAACCGCATGGGTAGTAGAACTCTGCCGTTTTGCATTATAGGCAACACATCCATCGTTTGCGTGGGTGTGTTGCCTGCGAGGTCGGTAATAATCGGCGAGTCCATGTTAATCAATAAACGTGATAGATTTTCTACATACATAACAGCAACTTCGCCCACATCCCGAGCTTCAAAAACAAACTCCCCTGTTTCGATATTTACTCGTCCGCCGAGTATTGCTCCGTTTTCGCATATGGCTATTATTCTGTGATGGTTAATATTCGGAGGCAAAACGATGTGAGTGGTAAGTACTGCCAGTGACTCAACTTGTAATATTGCAAAAACATCAGATGGCGTTTGCACCGTTGGGGGCGATGCCATGGGATCCGGTGCTATGTGTGGAGGTTGCGTTTCCGACGGAGACCAAGAATCGGATGGGGATGACGGTGGCGAAGGGAAGGAAGGAGGCAACGGTGACGGCGGTGGAGAAGGCGATGGCGACGGAGAAGGGGACGGGGACGGCGGTGGTGATGGTGATGGCGACGGAGAAGGAGATGGTGATGGAGTAGGTGTTGGTGTCGGCTCAGGTTCTTCGTGGTCATAGCAATCGTCTGTATATGGGCATTTGCAATCATCACAATCCCCATCCATGCATGTGCAAACTACAACACGCCGCAAAACATTGATTGTCAAAGTTCTATTCACACTGCCCTGTGTGTTTTCGGCATTTATTGTTAAAACACGAGTACCTTTTTCTGTGGTTTCCAAAACATTTATTTCATGTGTCCCGTTATTGTTTGTTATTAACAATCCGTTTTTTTCGCCCAAAATTGTGATTCTTGGAGCAGGGTTTCCCCTTACATCGACCATAAAGGTGTCGTTATCACCAAAATAAACATCAAACTCACCATAGCCATCTATAGTGGGTAGTGTAGCGGGTTGCAAATTTGTTATAACATCACATGGTGATGTTATATGCGTTGCATAAACTCGTCCGCCCATGCTTACTAAAATAACATCATCAGCCTCAGGCAAATATAAATACAATACGCCGCCTGCTCTCGTAAACACATCTCTTACACCAAACGATATATTTCCAAACAAAACAGAATCCACAGGCATACCTGCATCCGTATTTTCTCCGATTGTAATGCGATTTCGATACAGAGAATGGTCTCCTGACTGTACCCCTGTACCTCTAATGCTACCGCCTGTGATACTTATATTGCCACTGTCTGCATTTGCACCGCCGCCTATACCCGGGGCGTTGTCTCCACCGATTGCCAAGACCATGCCTCCTGTGATGCTTATCAATCCCCCTGCGGTTGTGCCATGATTTGAATCAAAGCTACCACCGCGTCCACCGCCGCCGATACCTGCACTGCCATCACCACCAAGCGCGGTCACATTCCCGCCATTTATTGTTATCAGTCCATTTGTGCCTCCATGTGATTCATGCGCGCCGCCTATGCCTGCTCCACCACTACCACTTATGCTTCCGCCTTGAGCGACTATGGTTCCGCTGTTTATTGTTATGCTACCGGCAACCCCACTGCTCAAAAACATGCTGCCGCCGATACCAGCCGAGGTTTGACGGCCTGTTGCTTCCAGGCGACCCAAACCGCTTATATTTAATGCTGCATCTTCCACTCGGATGCCTGCGCCAAAATCTCCGCCTTCTACTACATTGTTCCCTTTGATGTACAAATTCAGGGTAGCTCCGCTCTCTACAGAGATTGCCGAAAAAAACGCCGCCACATCCAGAATTGAAACATTGTCTAATGTAACATAGGCTCTCGCGCCCGACATCACTTCGATGCGTTGACCTGTAGCGGCAGTCCCCCTGACCGTAATATCTGCACCATCGTTGATTGTAAGGATGGTGCCATTAAACGTCCAAAACGTTCCGTCTCCGTTTGCAGGCGAGTCAAAATCAAAAACATAAGTGTCAGCAATAACAATATTCACGGACATAAGTACAAGTAGGACAGAAAGAAAAATCGCAAAATGTTTCACGGATAGCCTCCTCATTTTTGACATAATTTTAATAATTGTACACAAACAAAACTACATCTACAACCGAACATAATATCATTTTGAAAGAAGTGATTACATGGAATTTTTATGTGTAGAGGAAATTCGAGGCTCACTGCTAATTCTAAGCGGAGTCTGTGGTGCGGCGGCAGAAGATATAGTAGAAATAAAAACTGACGGAAGGCCATCACGCCTTGGTCGGCTAATCCATTTGCATGGCGATACCGCAATTATACTCGTGTTCGAAGGTACACGAGGTCTGTCGCCAAATTTCACATCGATACGGCTAATGGGTCGCCCCTTAGAAATTCCTCTTTCAGAAGAAATACTCGGACGCGAGTTTGATGGACTTGCACGTCCAAGAGACGGTCAGGGTAAACTTTTTACAAAAACATCTAAATCCATAGAAAACATCCCGACAAATCCCACTGACCGCATATATCCACGTAACTACATACATACGGGTTTTTCGGCAATCGACGGCCTAATTACGCTGATAAGGGGGCAAAAACTGCCGATTTTTTCTGCTGACGGTCTGCCTCATAACCAACTCGCCGCAAAAATCGCCACACAGGCAAATGTAGCCGAAAACGAAAAATTTGCCGTTGTTTTCGCCGCGATGGGAATCAATCACGCTACGGCAGAGTTTTTCCGCAATTCTTTTATAGGAAGTGGTAACTTTGACCGCACTGTGATGTTTATAAACATGTCTGACGACCCACCAGCAGAGCGTATAGCTACGCCACGTTTCGCGCTTACGGTAGCTGAATATCTTGCCTACGACCATGGCTATCACGTCCTTGTAATCATGACTGATATGACCGCCTATGCCGAAGCTCTGCGCGAAATTTCATCTTCCCGAGGCGAAATCCCAGGCCGAAAAGGATTCCCCGGTTATATGTACTCTGACCTTGCCTCCATATATGAGCGTGCCGGTATCCGACGCGGAAAACGTGGCTCTGTCACCCAAATCCCAATTTTGACTATGCCTGCCGAAGATATAACACATCCCATCCCCGACCTCACAGGCTATATAACAGAAGGCCAAATAGTACTCGACCGCATTTTGCACAAAAAAGGAATTTTCCCGCCAATTAATGTCCTCCCGTCCCTGTCTCGCCTTATGAAAGACGGCATAGGAGAAGGCTTTACAACAAAAGAACACCCCGCCATAGCCACAAAATTATTTGCGACATATGCCGGGGTGGGGGATGCTCGCGCCTTAGCAAGCGTTATAGGCGAAGAAGATTTGTCAGAAAACGACCGCTATTTATTAGAATTTGGAAAAAGATTCGAACATGAGTTCCTGCACCAACCTCGCGTCCGAACCATGGAACAAACACTGGAACTAGCCCAGAGCCTTCTTTAGACCTGCTCGCGCTCGTGAAATTCGCGATTTTACTGTGCCTACAGTAATGTTAAGTATATTTGCAATTTCATCATATGTTAAACCCTGCATATCACGCAAAACTACAACCATACGATGGTCTGGCTGTAAATTATTTATCGCACCAAGGATTTCGCGCACACGTTCGTTTGTAGTCGCGCTTTCTTCAGCGGATGGTGAGCCTGTATCTGGTATCACTTCCGTAAGTTCTGTTGTCTGGGGGCGTTGCTTTCGCAAAACATCTAAGCATACACGAGCCGTGACTGTGCATATCCAAGCCTTTAGCGTACCACCCTCCGGCAATGTAATACGTGGTAGACCATTGTAAATTTTTATTGCCGCATCTTGGCTCGCATCCATAGCATCCTCAGGACTGTTAAAATATCTGCGGGCAATATAGTAGATAAGCTTCTGATATTTCTGCAAAATTTCTTCAAATGCATGTTCCGAAGCGGGAGGGTTTTTTTTTGCTTGTTCCAATAATGTAATATCTGTCATTTTCGTTTCCTTACAAAAAAATAACCCGAGGTGCCGGTCCTATATTTTGACACCTAGCCCAAGGCTAGGTGGGTGTCCGCAACAAAGATTCCGCTTTCCGCAACAAGGCGGCATAACGTAGGCATTGTAATAAATAGGACTCCCATTTTACGTCTGTAGGTTCAAAATAATAGGGTGTCGAACATCTCAGGCTCTGTAGCCATATTATAATCATCATCCTGCAAAATATGCAAGCATTATTTAGTGGAATTTTCAAAAAAACGCGCTAAAAAGTCGCCCTCTGTCAAAATAGGGATATTCAATTGCATCGCCTTTTTATTTTTAGCAGAAGAAGAAAGCGCGTCATTGTTTATCAAAAAAGAGGTCTTTGCAGAAACGCTACCCGAGCAACGTCCACCATTACTTTCCACGAACGCCTGTAGTTCACTGCGATTTTTAAACCTTATTACATCACCGGTAATTACAAATGTTAAACCATCCAAAACGCCATCCCCATCCATGATTGAACTTTGGATATGAAGTGTATTAAGTGCGGCTTCATATAGCTTGCGGTTATTCTCGTGTGAAAAAAAGCTGTGCAAGCTATGAGAAATCGCCTCCCCAAACCCCTTTATTTCAGAAAGAATTTCCAAGTAATTGTCATTCTTACTTGCATTAGCTATTGCATCTGCACTTTTAAAATATGAACACAATAGTTTTGCATTTGCAAGGCCAACATGCCTAATGCCTAACGAGTAAATAAAATTAGCGAGAGGTACATCCTTAGCTGTTTTGATGCTCTGTATTAATTTTCCGTAGGATTTCTTTCCAAAGCCTTCCATTTGCAAAATTTCATCTTCAAACTGCTTTAGCTTAAACAAGTCCATAAAATCTGAGACAAAGCCTTTTGCAATAAATTTTTCTAAAGTCTGCTCGGATAATCCACTGATGTTTAATGCATCGCGGCTAACAAAATGTGAAAGTGCGCGTAGTTGCTGTGCACCACAGCTTGGGTTTGTACAATACAATGTTTCGGGGTCGCCGATGATTTCCGTACCACCGCCACATACAGGGCAGACGAGGGGAATGATAAACATATCCGCTCGATTTGATAATTTACGGCTTAAATTCTCTGCAACTTGGGGTATTATCATGTTTGCCTTGTAGACGCTTATTTTATCACCCCTACACAGCTCCAAACTGCGTAAAATGCTTACATTATGCAAACTCGCACGACTCACCTGTGTGCCTTCTATTTCCACAGGCATAAAAACCGCTACTGGATTTACCAGGCCTGTACGTGAGGTATTCCACTCAATTTCAACAACTGTTGTCTCCGCAAGTTCGTCATCCCATTTAAACGCCAGACTGTCTTTAGGAAATTTTGATGTAGTCCCCAGAGACTCGCTATAAACTATATCATCATAGGTAAGCACTAGCCCGTCCGACATAAGCGGTGAGCTAGGTGCCGCCGCCTTAAACTTTGCCAAAATCGTCTCCACATCCGAAGCCGTAACAAATTCATATTCTGCAACCTCAAAGCCTTGCCCTGCCAACCACTCCAGCTGTTTCGACTTTTTTTCAAATGTAATCTCCGAAGCTACAAGCCCAAAAGCAAAAAAAAGAACCCTTCGTTTTGCCGCCGTTTCGCTGTTTAGCTGCCTAACCGCGCCACTGCACAAATTACGTGGGTTTTTATATTCGTCATTCTCATTTATCGCATTAAAATCTGCAATGGAAATCACTGCTTCGCCCCGTAGGATAAACGTACTCTTGTGTGAAACCGTTAGGGGGATGTTTGCAAACACCTTTGCATTATGCGTAACATCCTCGCCGACATGTCCATTGCCACGAGTTAATGCTTGGGTTAGTTCGCCATTTTCATACTTTAAAACAATTGTAAGTCCATCAAGTTTCCATGAAAGCAAACCCTTCTGTTCCTCTAAAAATGCCACAAGGGCTTGCGGGTCTTTTGTCTTGTCTAATGAAAGCATAGGGATTTCGTGCGGAGCTTTTGCTAGGCCGCTTACCACTTCGTATCCTACTTTTCGCGCAGGGCTTCCTGCCAGCTGTACTCCTGTTTCTTCTTCAAGACTAATAAGTTCGTCATACAGTGCGTCATACTCCATGTTGGATATGATTTCTTGATTTTCGTTGTAATATGCGTGGTTTGCGGCATTTAACTTTTCTAACAATTCTTTCATTCTAGTCATTGTAAGATTCTCACCATCTCTGCTGTAATCTCTTGCACAAAGGGGTTAACGGTGCGATTTACAAGCTCGAGCACCTCGGCACGGTCTGGCACTTCGTACCAACCCTCACGACGAGTGTATGCCATTGGTAATGTATACATAGACACCGCCATGTTTTCTGCCCCAACGAACTGCGTACCAAACCACAGCTTTTCGCGATATGTCAAATTTGTATTAACATGTTCACCATAAATTCTGATAAATTCAGGAACGCGTGTGATAGTCCGAGGGGTCATTAGCTCATTAAGCAAAGCACGAATTATTTTTTGTTGGTTTTCTATACGCTGATAGTCTGTGATTGCCATAAACCCTGGGTTAGCATTGCGAAAACGTGCAAAATGCAGAGCCTGCTGTCCATTTAGAGTCTGTGTGCCAGAAGGAATATTTATACGTAGATTATCGGTAGGGTCATCGTAGCGCATATGGAAAGGCACGTTAATTTCCACCCCATCTACAGCGTCTATCATTTTGATAAAAGCCTCATAATTAATATTCACATAGAAATCCGGTGTAAAGCCAAACAGCGTCTGCATATCAGATTTAAGCATCGCGACACCACCTTCGTGGCCGCCTCCACCAAGTCGTCCTACAGCATACGCTGCTACAGGTTTACGCAACCGTCGGTTAGTCTCGATAAGCGTATCCCTGGGAATACTAATGGCAAACGCCTCTTCTGTCGTGGTATCATACGCGCCTACTATGATGACATCGGCATTATTGCCACTGTCCAGAGCAAAAAGCAAGAAAGTAAAAAACAGAGGTTTTCGTTCCATAACTGCAAGTATTTGCGGCGGAGTGTCCTCGTTAGTATTCACACTTATTGTATTATTATCAGATGAATTTATATTGGAAATCCTGTTATCCATGGGGTCACGGATTTCTACATGTGTGGGAATCGCAGGCGGTCGTGAAAACGCCTGCATCCCTGCATAAACCCCAACGGCTACAACCATCGCCGCGACCAAAACAACAACTGTAATCCCACACGAAGTCAATAGTCTTTTAAAAGAAATGTTTTTTGTAGTCTTATTTGTCACCAAAACAACCTCATTTCTAAAACATAACCATTATGTCACATTATGGTCATGTTTACATTTTATTTTGATGACAATTTACAGTAAAAATGCTACACTCGGGACATGGGGCTATGTCCCTGCCTTAGAAGGGGGATACATCTAACATGGTGAAATTTATCAAATCACGACTTATGCGTTCAATAGTGCCGTATTTTATTTTGGGTGTTTTGCTCATCATAGCCTTTAGAGTAATATCGGGCATAGACTTTTTTACAGGTCATATACATCGCTTTTGGGGTGTGGTGACACCGTTTTTTGTTGGTGGCGTTATTGCATATATTTTAAATTTGCCTTGTAGTGGAATCCAGAGATTGTATTTGAAAATCAACCAACGTGTAATACAAAAAAGAAGCCGCGCATTAAGCGTGCTTACACTACTTATCATCATAATTGCACTACTTGTACTCATCGCAAACATAATAATACCCACAGTGTCCGATAGCATAACGACTTTTATAGAGGAATTTGAAAACTACGAAATAATCTTTATGGGATGGATGGCATCGCTGGACGCTTGGAATTTACCTGACTTTTTGCCGGAAATTGATGAGTATATGATACTCGGCGTGGTATCTGACTTTGTAGACAGCTTTGCCGCGGCAGATGTGGCAGGTACAGTAATGGCAGGGTTTGGTGCGACTGCACGAGCATTGTTTACTACGATACTTACGATTGTATCCTCCATTTATTTTCTAATCGAAAAAGACCGCCTAAAGGAATTTTTAAAACGCCTGATAGCGGCAATTACTTCTTTAAAAACAAACGATACGATTATTAAATACTCTCGCAAGCTTAACCATAACTTTCATATGTATATCTATGCGCAAACCATCGACGGCATCATACTCGGTACCCTTATGTTTGGGCTTTTGCGGATTTTTGGCTCCGACCATGCGTTGCTTCTTGCTATCATACTTGGTGTTGTAAATTACATTCCGTATTTTGGCTCTATTTTTGGTACGGCTTTTGCGGTTATTGTTGTGGCATTTACGCAGGGTATACCCACCGCTGCTTTTGCAGGTGTTTTTATGTTTATTTTGCAACAAATCGACGGCAACTTTATCCAGCCAAAGCTTATGGGCGGCTCGTTTTCACTCAGTCCACTTCTTATCATCATCAGCGTAACAGTTGGATTGCACTACGGCGGAATGCTGGGGATGCTTGTAGCCATTCCAATAGTGGCAATCTTTAAAGACCTACTGGACGAGTACATCGAGCATCGCGAATACAAAAAGCTAAACCCACCACCGGACGATGAGGACAATATCATGGATAGAGCAATCTTGTAATCCATAACGAGAGTATAACGCCTGCAAAATTAACCAAAAGCGCGCCTGCTAATGTAAAGCGCGTTTTTGTTATTTTGATACTCATAAAATAAATGCTCATCGTATAAAAAACGGTCTCAGTGCTACTCATCATAATAGAAATAAATCTCCCAAGGAAAGAATCAGCACCATATCGCTCAAACAAATCTAACAATAGCCCTGTAGAGGCCGAAGAAGAAACAAGCCGCATAAGTGTAAGTGGCACAGCTTCTGTAGGAAACCCTGTATAATCTGTGATGGGAGAAATAAGGCCGCTCAAAATATCAAACGCGCCACTTGCACGTAACATTCCTACGGCAACCATCAGCCCAACGATGGTGGGAGCAATTTTAAAAACGGTAAGAAAACCATCTTTTGCACCCACAATAAAATTATCATACACAGGTACATTTTTGCTAATCGCATACATAAGAATCCCTGCAAATGTAACAGGAATTATCATATCTGAGAGAAATAATATCCAGTTCATATCATACTTTCCTTTCAAAACCATCTAGAATTTTACAAAACACAACAGAGATGATGGTTGTAATTGCTGTTACAACTAATCCGGGGCCGATTATTTCAGAAGGGTTTGTCGAGCCATATTGCATTCGGTATGCGACCACGCTTATCGTCACTAACTGCAAACTGGACATATTGATTATCATAAACATACGCATTGAGCGTGTTGCGGTGTCTTTTGACGAGTTTTCCTCTTGCATAATTTGCATTGCACGCAAACCACTCGGTGTCGCCGCCCAGCCCAGTCCCAAGATATTTGCTATGAAATTTGTAGCAATCGGCTCGTGAGCAGGATGGTTGCGACCAAGGTCGGGAAAAAGAAAACGTAGCATAGGACGCGCCCGCCTCGCCAATGCATTCACAAGCCCTGCTTTTTCTGCCACAGTCATAAGCCCCGCCCACATTCCCATGATTCCCAGCATAGTAATACACAGAGTAATCGCGTCTCGGGCAGATTCGATTGCCGCATTTGTGAGTGACGGAATATTTCCTGTAAACAACGCGATTACAATAGAAAGCAAAATCATTCCGCCCCATAATCCGTTCAACATATGTATTCCTCCGATTGTTTTTAATAATATATGTTGACAAGTTCCAAGAATATGTCATATAATGCGTGTCGCAAGATTAAATATTAACAATGAGGAGATATGGATATGCCAAAACCAAAACGCGGCAAACTTGCCCGCACAATAAAGGGCTGGCGCGGAAGCTGCCCTGCATGTAGCCGTACAGGCGTAAAACTGCTCTGGGAAAAGTCTGAAGGCGAAAAAACTCTAAAGGTGTGTAAGCAATGCGGTGAAGTATAAACAGTACTCACCTTTCGCCGACATAGCTCAGTTGGTAGAGCAGCTGATTTGTAATCAGCAGGTCATCGGTTCAAGTCCGATTGTCGGCTTACTCTTCTCTTAAAATATCATTGCCTTTTGGTCTGTACGCCAAAAGGCTTTTTT
>JGI24703J35330_11748627_pt1 | contig 22620 bp, 27 predicted proteins | sample TergutNt197P1_FD_35330 | JGI IMG/M metagenome (IMG submission 35330)
AATAAAAATGAGAAAAAGAGGTAGATTGAAAATGATGAAAATTTTTGGACATAAAAACCCGGATACGGATACAGTAACATCAGCGATTGTGTTAGCTAATTTGCAAAATGCTTTAGGAAATCCATCGACGGCTTACCGTTTAGGTGAATTGAATAAGGAAACGGCGTTCGCACTCGATTATTTTAAAGTAGAAGCCCCTAAGTTGTTAACTGAGGTGACTGTAGTTGATACAGTGGCGCTAGTTGACCATAACGAATTTGCCCAAAGTGTTGACGGAATCGAAAAGGCAACGCCATATATGGTGGTTGATCATCATCGTGTGTCAGGCTTTAACTCATCAGAGCCGTTATGGTTTAGGGTTGAACCGATGGGATGCACGGCGACTGTGCTGTATAAAATGTATTTAGAAAATGAGGTTGAAATTAAGCCAGAAATGGCTGGTTTGATGGCAAGTGCAATTGTAAGTGACACTTTAGGCTTTAAGTCGCCAACTTGTACCGAATTCGATCAGCTAGCTTGTTTAAAATTAGCCGAAATTGCCAATATTGATATAGAGACTTATGGACTTGAAATGCTAAAAGCTGGAACTGATTTATCTGATTTAACCGTTGAAGCAATGCTATCTATTGATGCGAAAGTGTTTAATTTAAATGGTTTGACTGCAGAAATCGCTCAGATTAGTACAGTGGATATTGCAAGTGTCATGGATCGTCAAGTAGAAATTGAGGCACAAATGACTCACTTGATTAATGAAAAAGGTCTAAATTTATTCGTCTGCGTCATCACCGATGTTATGAATAGCGATTCTCAGGTTATTACATTAGGTGAGCGTACTGATTTAGTAGAAAAAGCTTTTGCTGTAACCCTTGAAAATAATAGTGCATTTTTGCCGGGGGTTGTGTCACGTAAAAAGCAAATTGTACCTCCGCTTGAAAAGGCAAGTGTGTAATAGGACCCTGCATTAGCTAGAAAGGATGTGAGAATGATGGGACGCAAATGGAAGGATTTTTCGTTTTCTAAACAAGCCCTCATCTTAATCGTGATTGCTTTTTTCCTCTATAATGTTACGGCGAATCTTCCTGTTGTTGTGAGAATGGTTCGCAGTTTTATGAACGTGTTGGCACCTTTTATCATCGGCGCAATGATTGCTTATTTCTTGTCTAGACCCGTCATTAAGTTGGATGAGTACTTTAGTAAAAGTAGCTCTGCCTTTGTACGGAAAAAGTCCCATATCTTAGCAACTTTGGCAATTTTCTTAATTGTAATTGCGACAATCACGATGATTTTAATCCATGTTTTGCCGATTATCATTGGAAACATTAGAGATTTTATTGATAATCTCGAACTTTATTATCACAATGCGATTGACTGGGTGAGAAATTTGGGTGATGATCACTGGCTATATAACTTTTTACCTGAAATCCCTGCTGCTAACGAAGACGTTGCTACAGAAATAATTGACGCTTTGACGCCCGATTCAGAAACGGTAATTGACACTGGTTTATTAGCAGTTATTACAACGACATTAGGGGCGATATTATCGAACTTACTTAGTTTTGGAACTAGCTTGCTCAATTTTGGTATGGGCATGATTGTTGCACTATATTTATTGCTTTATCGCACGAGCGTTATTGCGCTGATTAATCGCATTGCTACCTCCTTTATTAAGCCGACAGCTTTGAGCTTTTTAAAAAAGCACCTACATCGATCGAACGAGATATTTTATAAATTTATTTCAGCTCAGTTTCTAGACGCTTGTATTTTAGGTACCTTGTCATTAATACTACTTTGGGGGCTAACTTTATTCGGTGTGCGGATAGAATATGTCCTCACTCTGGCTTTATTATTGGGGCTTTGTAATATGGTGCCATTTTTTGGCTCAATTTTTGCCTCGCTAGTAACGACAGTGATTACACTATTTACTGGTGGTGTGTTGGATGCCTCGATTGTTTTAGGATCTCTGTTGGTGTTGCAGCAAATCGACGCTAATTTTATTAGCCCTAAAATAACTAGTGATGTGTTGGGGTTGAATCCGTTATTGATCATTATGTCGATTTTCGTTTTAGGGTCGATTTTTGGAATTATTGGGATGTTTGTTGCTGTTCCAATTGCGGCTATTTGTAAGGTGTTTTTAGAAGATTATTTGGCTTTGCGTGAAGAAAAGCTGGCAAATGAAACAAATACTGAATTAAATTCAGCAGATTTGAATGAAAATAATTGACTTATTTTTGGAAAAGGGTTAAAATAGATAGTGGGTCCTTATCCCAAAACTTAAAACTTGGAGGTTTTAGCATGGATGTTAATATCATTATCATTCTAATCTCCGTTTTGCTTGCGATTGTAAGCTTCGTAATTGGTTATCTTGTGTGTAAGACGGTTTCAGACGCAAAACTTGCAAAAGCGAAAGCTGCGGCTGATGATATTATTGAAAATGCCAAAAGACAGGCAGAAACTGATAAAAAAGAAGCACTATTAGATGCGAAGGAAGAAATTCAAAAAATAAAAGAGAAGACAGATTCAGAAGTTGCTGAAAAAAAACGCGATTTGGCTAACTTAGAGCAACGAATTGTTGGCCGTGAAGAAAATGTTGATCGTCGTATTTTGAATTTAGAAAAACGTGAAGCGATTCTCGAAAGAAAAGATGAAGATGTCTTAAGAAGAGAATCATCGATAAAAGAACGCGAAGGCAAAGTGGAAGAATTAGTAAAGAAACAGAAGGAAAAATTAGTCGAGTTCGAGAAGAAGCAGGAAGAAAAGTTGTATGAAGTTGCTCGGCTAGACAAAGAATCAGCGCGTTCGATTGTTTTAACAAGCACGGAACAAGAATTAGAATATGAAATCTCAAAGCATATTAAGGATGCAGAAGAAAAAGCGAAACTTGAAGCGGGTAAAAAAGCTAAAAATATTTTAGTTAATGCCATTCAACGTTATGCAAGTGAGCAGACAAATGATTATAGCATTACAGTAGTCAATCTTCCTACTGATGAGATGAAAGGGCGCATTATTGGACGGGAAGGTCGAAATATTAGATCTCTTGAAGCATTGACTGGAGTAGATGTCATTGTAGATGAAACTCCTGAAGCGGTTGTACTTTCTTGTTTCGATCCAGTAAGACGAGAAATCGCTCGTTTAACGTTAGAAACATTAATTAGCGACGGTCGCATTCATCCTGCACGTATTGAGGAAGTTGTCGATAAGACAAGAGAAGAAATGGATGCTAAAATGATGGAAGTTGCGGAAAGTGCCATTTTTGATTTAGGAATTGGTCGGATGCATAAAGATTTAATCCGAATTTTAGGACGCTTGCATTACCGTACGAGTTATGGACAAAATGTTTTAAAGCATTCAAGGGAAGTAGCTTATCTTGCAGGAATGATTGCTGCAGAAATTGGTGAAGATGAGCGTTTGGCACGTCGCGCTGGCTTATTGCATGACATTGGAAAAGCAGTTGATCACGAGCTAGAAGGTTCACATGTTGAAATTGGTGTTGACCTAGCTTACAAATATAAAGAAAACGAAACAGTTATTGACACTATTGCATCTCATCATGGCGATACTGAGGCTAAAAGTTTAATAGCAGTTATTGTTGCTGCAGCAGATTCTCTTTCTGCTGGACGACCAGGTGCACGTAGCGAATCATTAGAAAATTATATGAAGCGCCTTGAAAAATTGGAAGCCATTGCATCAGAATTTTATGGTGTTCATCGAGCATTTGCCATTCAAGCAGGGCGTGAAGTCCGGATTGCGGTCTTGCCTAATAAGCTAGATGATGCGAAGACGCATAAATTAGCACGAGAAGTTCGCAAAAAAATTGAGGCAGAACTCAATTATCCAGGTAATATTAAAGTGACAGTGATCCGTGAAACAAGGGTTGTTGAAATTGCAAAATAAAAATTCACCCGCACGGTGAATTTTTATTTTATCCATAGTTGCTTTGTGATTTTTCATTTCACGGGTCTTTTTAGTAACTTTTTCGCATAGACTTTTCGTGTATAACCAGATTAAAAGGGGGTCTAGGAATGGAAGTATTGAAAGTATCATCGAAATCAAATCCAAATTCAGTTGCAGGTGCACTTGCTAATACGTTCAGGGAACGTGGTATTGTTGAAATTCAAGCCATCGGCGCAGGCGCACTAAATCAAGCTGTTAAAGCGATCGCGATTGCAAGAGGTTATGTGGCACCAACAGGTAAAGATTTAATCTGTGTACCAGCTTTTACCGATATATATATCGATGGCTTTGAGCGAACAGCCATTAAGCTAATCGTTGAGGCTAGAGGATAGCAGACGATCCCTTCAAGCGACTTCATTTCAAGTAAAGTAGGCAAAATGTTTGTATTTTGCCTGTTTTTATGTTAAAATTGAAAGTGGCAATTTTGTCTAAAATAAATTTAAAACTGAAAAGAGTGATCATCTATGAATCGTCATGCTATGCGTGGGTTAATTGTCCAAACTTTATACCACATTGAAGTTGGAGCAACCACGAAAGAAGAAGCTATTGTCTCCATCGAGGAATTTGTTTTGCATTTAAAAGAAACAGCAACCGAAAATCCAGAAATTGACCTAAGTAAAGATGTGCTAGATGACGCTTTTACCATCGAAGCATTTTATTTCACAACCCTCGAAGGAATTATCGACAATTTAGAAAAAATTGATGATGTTATCATTGCTCATCTTGAAGGATGGTCATTTTCTAGACTAAACAAAGTCGACAAAGCAATTTTGCGCTTAGCTGTTTATGAAATGACAAAAGGTGCGACGCCGATTAAAATTGTGATTAATGAAGCTGTTGAACTAACTAAAAATTTCACGGATACGGGCGATAAAAAAACACCAAATTTTAACAACCGATTACTTGATAAAATCGGAAAAACATTAGCAAAAAATTTAGAGTAGGTGATGAGGTTGTCAAATCAGGAGCAAACGCCTTTAACGGTCACAGCCTTAACGAAATATTTGAAATTGAAAATTGATGTAGATACTAATTTGCAAAAACTGCTACTAAAAGGAGAAATTTCGAATTTCAAACGCCATTCGCGCGGACATTTTTACTTTACCCTAAAAGACGAAAACACACAAATTAGTGCAGTTATGTTTGCTAGTGCTACAAAAGGTGTGAAATTTGATCCAACCAACGGAATGCAAGTAATTGCAACTGGAAATGTTTCACTTTACGAGCCATCTGGTACTTATTCAATTCATGTTACAAGATTGACCGAGGATGGAGTAGGAAATCTCTATATAGCATTTAACCAACTAAAAGAAAAGTTAAGTGCAAAAGGCCTTTTTAACGACCATTACAAATTACTTCTTCCAAAACTTCCAAAAGCAATTGCTATAATAACCTCTCCAACAGGGGCAGCCGTGCGCGATATGATTACAACCATAAAGCGACGATCACCTAATGTACAAATCTATCTATATCCAGCATTAGTTCAAGGTGAAGCCGCTGCTTCAGATATTGCTAGAAAAATAGAACAAGTAAATCGCGAAAAAAGAGTTGATACGATGATCATTGGTCGAGGTGGAGGGTCGATTGAAGATTTATGGGCATTTAATGAAGAGATTGTCGCGGAAGCTATTTTCAATTCACAGATTCCAATTATCTCGGCTGTTGGCCATGAAACAGATTTTACCATTGCTGATTTTGTCGCGGATATGCGTGCTGCAACACCGACTGCTGCTGCTGAAATAATTGCGCCGAATGTCGCAGATATTCTTAATTATTTGACACAACTGAAAACACGCCTGAATCAAGGGTTGAAAAGTCAGATTAATTATAAAGAAGTTACGCTTAATCGCTTAACAAATCATTACATAATGAAGAACCCACGCGCATTATTTGAAAGTCGGATGATGCGGTTGTCTCAGCTTGAGAAAAATTTAGGATTATTATTGAGCGAAAATGTTAATCAGAAAAAACGTCAACTTGAATGGCTGGATAATGGTCTAAATGAGCGCATCCAGTACAATTTGGTCCAAACTAAGAACTACTACACAGTAATGTTGACAAAACTTGAAATGTTAAATCCGCTGGCTGTCCTTAAAAAGGGGTATTCAGTGATTACAGATGAGTTAGGGAATGCAATCAAGGATGCATCGGATTTAACTGTCGGTAAGGAAGTATCAGGGACGCTAAATAAAGGACGTTTTAAAGCGCAAGTAACAGAAATAATTAAGTGAGGTGAAAGTCGAGTTCATCTACTCGACTCTGATGATGGAAGAAATAAAATTTGATGAAGCATTGCAACAATTAGAAGGGATTATTCAGCGATTAGAAGCTGGGAATTTACCGTTAGAAGAATCAATTGAACTATATAAACAAGGCATGACACTCTCGACTGATTGTCATAAGAAACTACAAAAAATCGAAGCAGAAGTGGTTAAATTGGTTGATAATGCTGGAAATGTGAGCGATTTTGATGAAAGTGGGGTATAACAGATGAATCTTACTTCAGAGATGAAAAGACATAAAGCGTACATTGATAAGAAAATCGCAGACCGTTTTAACTCACCTCGGAATACACTTGAAGAAGCAATGGCCTATTCGATGCAAAACGGTGGGAAAAGATTAAGACCTACTTTGCTACTAATGACATTAGAAGCATTTGGCATCCCGCGAAGAAAAGGAATCGATATCGCCATCGCCTTAGAGATGGTTCACACCTACTCGTTAATTCATGATGATTTACCTGCAATGGACAATGATGACTACAGACGCGGAATTCCAACAAATCACAAAGTTTATGGAGAAGCGATAGCCATTTTAGCTGGTGATTCCTTATTGACTGATGCATTCCAGGTCATCTGCAACGCTCACTTAAAATCTGATATAAAAATTAAACTGATTCAGAATTTATCTCGGGCGGCTGGATCGAAGGGGATGATAGAGGGTCAACTCTTAGATATGGAAGCTGAAACTAAAAAAATTGATTCATCACTTCTTAGAAGAATTCACATGCTCAAAACGGGTCAACTGATTAGATTTGCAATTGTATCGGCAGGTATGATCGCTAATCAGCCCACTAAAGTGTTGAAGAACTTAGACATTTTCTCCATGCACTTAGGCGTCGCTTTTCAAATTCAAGATGATATTCTAGATGTCGAAGGCGACACTTTACAAACTGGTAAAGTAGTCGGTAGCGATGTAGCGAATGGAAAATCTACCTACGTTTCATTGCTAGATCTAGAGGGAGCTAAAAATGAATTAGCAGAAGAACTTAAACAAGCATTGCAACACTTAGATGAACTGCCAATAGACACTACATTGTTAAAAGAACTAACAATGTACGTCGCAAGCAGAGACAAGTAGAGTCCCAAACAGCTCTTTGGTAAGATGGAACGCTATAGAATTAAAATGGAAATAGAAGGGAAGTCACAGCATTATGAAAGAAATAGACATCAATAAAATAGAAAATCCTGGCTTCCTTAAGAATATGACAATCAAGGAATTAAACGCATTGTGCGTAGACATTCGCCAATTTTTAATCGAATCCATTTCTAAAACAGGTGGGCATTTTTCATCAAACCTTGGTGCAGTTGAATTAACCGTTGCTTTGCACAAAGTGTTTAATTGTCCAGAAGATAAATTGATTTGGGATGTGGGTCATCAAGCGTATGTTCATAAAATTTTAACAGGTCGAGCTGACCGCTTTGATACTTTGCGCCAGTGGGAGGGATTAAGTGGTTTTCCAGATCCTCAAGAATCAGAGTATGACGCCTTTATCGCGGGTCATGCTTCGACCTCAATCTCTGTTGCTGTTGGGATGGCATACGCACGTGACTATCATAATGAAGAATATCAAGTCGTATCAATCATCGGCGATGGCTCGCTCACAGGAGGGCTTTCTTACGAGGCACTTAACCATATTGGCAATGTTAAGAAGAAATTAATCGTCATTTTAAACGACAATGAAATGTCCATTTCTCCAAATGTCGGCTTTATTTCTTCTATATTTACAACCGTGAGGCGTCAGGATGCTTATGTTAATGTGGAACGACAATTACGACGAGCGGTTGGAACAAATGCATTAGGGCGAGCCATTGCTAAATCAAAAAGTAAAGTTAAACAGATGTTTTTAAGTGAATTACAACCTTACGAAGCGATGGGATTTAAATATTTCGGGCCGATAGATGGACATGACATGAATGATCTAGTCCGTAGTTTAGAATATGCAAAAAAAGTAGATAAACCTGTGATAATTCACATCAAAACAATCAAAGGAAAAGGTTATGCACCAGCTGAGGCGGATACAGATGGTTCATGGCATGGTGTAGCACCATTTAAACTTTCTGGAAACGTTGAAAATAAAGTCGATTCCGAAGAAAAAGAAATATCTTGGAGTCAGCATATTTGTCGTGGTCTAGTAGAATTAACAAACCATAACAATCGTGTAGCTGTTATTACACCAGCAATGATTCATGGCTCGGCTTTATATGACTATTTGGCAGCTTATCCTGAGCGTTTGATTGATGTCGGCATTGCTGAGGCACACGCAGTTACTATGGCAGCTGGCATGGCCTCTAGTGGAATGAAACCTTTTGTTTCTATTTATTCAACTTTTATTCAGCGGGCTTATGATCAAATAGAACATGATGTTTGCTTGACGAATTTAGATGTCGTGTTAGGTATCGATCGTGCAGGTGTAACTGGGTCTGATGGGAAAACTCATCAAGGTATTTTTGATATTGCGATGTTACGACCGTTTCCAAACATCATCATTATGATGCCAAGAAGTGCAACAGAAGCCTTTGACATGCTCTATACTGCCTATCAAACGGCTGGTCCGATTGCGATTAGATATCCTCGTGGAAATGTTGAGAAAATAGAAGCAAAATATCCAGACTGGAAGTTGATACCCATTGGGAAATGGGATATTTTGAAAAATGGAAAAGATGTTGTTGTGATTTCAATTGGGCCAATTTTAGATGAACTAATTGATCTATCAATTGAGTTAGAAGAACAAGGTATTAGTTTAGGTGTAGTAAATGCGCGCTATATCAAACCAGTTGACTCCGAAATGCTTGATATACTTGTAGAGAAAAAAGTGCCAATTTTAGTTTATGAAGAAGCTTCTTTAATTTGCGGTTTAGGCAGTGCAGTATTGGAGTACTATAATGAAACCAAACAAACGGTTGATTTAATTAGAATGGGGCTTCCTGATGAGCCTATTCCGCATGGTGATGTACCGACCGTTCTTTCATCTTTTGAATTGGCGATTGCGGATGTAAAAACCAAGATTTTGCAATTGGGAGCGACGATAAATGGATAAAGAGCGATTAGATGTATTAGTTACCAACCTAGGTCTAGTTGAATCACGTGAAATGGCAAAGCGGGCGATTATGTCTGGCATCATCCTTGTAAATGACGAACCTGTTGATAAAGCGGGTACTAAAGTACCCGTGGATGCTAAGATTCGAATAAAAGGACAAATCATGCCTTATGTCAGCCGTGGTGGATTTAAATTAGAACAAGCGATTAAGGTTTTTAAGCTGGATTTAACAGGCAAAATCATCATGGATATTGGAGCCTCTACAGGCGGATTCACAGATTGCGCCCTTCAAAATGGAGCTATATTTTCCTATGCGATCGATGTTGGTTATAACCAATTAGCATGGAAATTAAGGCAAGATGAGAGGGTTCTTAGTATGGAACGCACTAATTTCAGACATATGATACCAGGTGATTTAAAGTATGGCATCCCAACATTTGCTTGTATGGACGTTTCATTCATTTCAATAAAGCTTCTCTTGCCGGTCGTTAAGGCATTACTTGCAGAAAATGGAGAAGTTGTTGCGTTAATTAAACCGCAATTTGAAGCTGGAAAAGCTTTGGTTGGAAAAAAAGGTATCATTCGAGATAAAAAGGTGCACTTAAATGTGATTTGGGATATTGTAGGATTTGCACGTGAGTTAGGCTTTGTTCCTTTGGGATTGACCTTTTCTCCGATTAAGGGGGGGAATTCCTCAACTGTAAATCCAGTTGGAGAAGCCCGAACCCGAGATGGGAATATCGAATTTTTAATTCATCTAGGGATCGTTGGGATTGATCAAGTATCAGATATTGAAATTGAAAATATTGTTGAACTAGCACATCATCAGCTAGGCAATCATTAATTTTAAAGCACATCGTCAGCAATTTGACGCTATAAAACCCCCTTGCGATTTTAGGGGTTTTATTATGGATAAATAACATCACCAAGAAAGTTTTATAACCGATGCCTCTTCACCAGGTGGGCGATTGACAGCACCAAGAGGGGTGTCGATATTACGGACAATAATGCTAACATCAAACTCATGTGAAAAAATCATAACATGTTCTTCTAACAGTTGGAAAAAGGCTATTTTCTCAGTTGCACCCCAGAAACTCATATTAACGGTAATTTCAAGTCGATAAAGATTGTTATTAACAAAATGAGCGGTACCAACAATGCCGTGTGAGTGTGGGAAATGATGATCAATGGTGTCTCTGAAAGAAATAAATTGGTCATTAATGTCTACATTGAGCGTATGGATGGTATTTGTTCTATCAGGAAGAGTGAAAAAACGTTCGTGGACAGGGCGCCATTCTCTAATAGAAGAGCGACCTTCTTCAACAAAAGTGATGCTAGCAAAATGACCTGGAAGAACTGAATTTTCGGGTCTTAATACGAATAGCCCGATAAGAATCGGCACTTCGGCTAGTGCTTCTTGTTGGCGCAATAGAGGCAACAGTTGTGTAGCGATATCCTTTCCTATTTCAAGAATATACTCCTCGCTCATTTCATGAGTATCTTCAAATCCTCTTGTGAAGTCTCTTTCCCAATAAAAAGGATTTAAAGCAAGAGCAATGGCGACACCTTCAAGCACAAACTCGTTATCACCTTCTTCGTTTTGTTCGATAGCAACAAAATTTTGCTCAAGTAAGTAGGCAAAAGGGCGGATTCGTTCACCATCGCCTATTTCAGCTGAAATTTCGAATGATCGATCTCCAAATTGGAGTACCGTTCCGATAGGAGGATTCAAGCCTCTAGGGCTTTCAAACAGAAACTCAGGTTCTGGATTCTGGTAGCGAAGTAAGCTTGAAACAAATTCTCTTGACAAATTTTGACCATCTCTTAGAAAATAAGTCTCTGGGTCAAAAAAATCGGTGGCAAGCCGCATTAAAGAGGCTTCTACTTGCCAGATATCGGATCGATTGCGGATATGTTCATAAACTAGCCCCCTTGTTGGACTGGAAATAAATGGCAAAGCTGTTCGGTAGTAAGTATTTGTTCTTGCATTGGATAAGGGGATAATGGTAGTAGGATCTGCACTTTCTATCACCTCAGCAACATTCGGAGTTGGGGGTTGGAAACAGGCAACAAGAAATAGTGGGATTAATAATAGTAAATATTTGATTTTTCTCATGGGTATCTCCTCATTCATTTAACAATTTCACAAATGTTTCTTCATCCAAGATAGTGATTCCTAGAGCTTGCGCTTTTGTCAGCTTGGAACCAGCCGAGGCACCCGCTACTAAATAATCAGTTTTTTTGCTGATGCTACTTGTAACGTTAGCTCCTGCTGTTTCAAGCAACACTTGCGCTTCTTTACGTGACATAGCTAGCGTTCCTGTTAACACAACCGTCCTGTCTGAAAAAGGCGTCGAAGTTCGAGGTATATCATGGACTTCTTTTTGCATTTTTAGTCCAAAATCTCTAAGTTTTTGAATGATTATTTGATTTTCATGGTTGGCAAAGTAAGTGACTAAGCTGATGGCAATTTTTTCACCGACCTCAGGGATCAGCATCAATTCCTCAGCAGAGGATTGGCTGATTTTCTCGATGCTTTCGAATTTTTTTGCAATAATACTAGCAACTTTCGCCCCGACATGGCGAATTCCTAAACCAAAAAGTAATTTATCAAGTGGTTGATTTTTACTTGCTTGAATGGCATCAAGTAAATTATTAACCTTTTTTTGGGCCATTCGTTCTAATGGCAGAAGTTGATCAGCATTTAAAGCATAAATATCAGGTATTGTTCGTAAAAGCTTGGCATCATACAATTGTGCCACAATTTTCTCGCCTAAACCGTCAATATTCATAGCGTTGCGAGAAGCAAAATGAATCAGACTTGCAATTGTTTTGGCTGGGCAAAGTGGATTGAGACAGTAATGATCAACCTCACCAGCTGGACGGCTGAGTTCTTGTTGACATTCTGGACAAGATGTGATCATTTCAAAAGGGATGGCACTCGCTTTTCTCAGGCTTTCAATCGGCGCAACAACCTCGGGGATAATATCTCCAGCTTTGCGAATAATGACATCATCACCAATGCGAATATCCTTTTTAGTGATATAATCTTCATTATGCAAGGTAGCCCTGCTTACAGTAGTACCTGCTACTAAAGCTGGTGTTAAGACAGCATTCGGCGTAATCATCCCAGTACGTCCGATTGTGAAAATAATATCTTCAAGTCGGGTTGCTACTTCTGAGGCTGGAAATTTATAGGCAAACGCCCAACGTGGTCCTTTAGCAGTATTTCCTAGCACTTCTCTTTGATCTAGTTCATTAACCTTAACAACAATGCCATCAATGTCGTAAGGAAGAGTGTCTCTCGATTCTTCCCAAATTTTGATAAAGTCGATGACGTCTTCAATAGTTGGGCAGAGTTTTGAGGAAGGATTAACATTAAAACCTAAATGTGTCAAATGATCTAAACTTTCTGATTGCGTATTAAGTCCTAGGTCTTGAGCGTTGACAAAAGCATAAGAAAACAGGGTGAGCTTTCTTTTCGCAGCAATTTTTGAATCTAATTGACGTAATGAACCAGCTGCTGCATTGCGGGGATTTGCAAACAAGTCGATCCCATCTTGTTTGCGCTGATCGTTTAATGTGTTAAAGACTGACTTAGACATATAGACCTCGCCACGAACCTCAAGTGAGCGTGTTTCCAAAAGCGCAAGCGGCAAGGTTTTGATAGTTTTTAAATTTTGAGTAATATCCTCACCAACCACACCATCTCCGCGTGTTGCACCTTTAATAAACTGACCATTTTCATAATGCAGACTAACGGCTAAACCATCGATTTTCAATTCAGCAAAGTAAGTTACCCCAGGGGTTATTTTTTTAATTCGCTGATCAAAATCATGCAGGTCGTCAACATTAAACGCATTAGAAAAGGAAAGCATAGGGGAGGTGTGAGTGATTTTTTGAAAACCATCTAGCACAACACCACCCACACGCGTTGTAGGAGAATTTGGCAATTTCAAATGAGGATCTAGCGTTTCAAGGTTGATTAATTCGTTCATTAAACTATCGAAAACTGCATCACTTACCGTAGGAGCGTCTAGGACATGGTATTCATGATTGTATCGATTAATGAGTTTTGTAAGCTCGGCTACGCGTTGTGAATTCATAGTTAACATTCCTTTATCATTATATTGTAGTAGAAGCATTTATTCGCAAAGACAATATTGCCTTGACTAAAAGAAAAGTCAATCATTGTGATGACTGACTGTTTTTACAGATCGAGAACGTCCTTGATAGTGGTCTGTTTTCGACTTACCTGTTCTTGAATGGCAGTAAATACCAGTGTTTCTAATTCAATGGCAAGATCAACCTCGTGGACAACGATGTTCTCGGCATTTATAATTGACGAAGTCAAATTCAAAATACCTTCAATTCCTAAATGACTGATGTCATTTACAATAGCTTGTGTCACCTGAGATGGGACTGCTAAAATCACATATTTTACATTGTTGTTCTTGATAAATTCAGTCATCTCATCCATATGTAAAATGGGGATGTCATTAACAGTAAGACCTGTTACTGCGGGGTTGGCATCAAAAGCTGCTACTAATTCTGTTGGTGCATGTAAAAATTCTTCTGTAAAACGTTCAGACGTAAAGAAATTCATCAGCGCACGTCCTAAGTTGCCAGCACCAATTAAAATACATTTTGGCTTTTGTTCAATATTTAGGACTTTTTCAAAGGCTTCAAGCACATACTCTACTTTGTAACCATAACCTTGTCGACCTAGCTCACCTAAATATGAAAAATCTTTTCTGATTGTTGCAGATTCAATACCCATCAAGGTGCTTAATTCGCTCGATTGAATTTTAATCGCACCTGATTGTTTTAAATCGAGGAAGCACCTATGATAAAGTGCTAATCTTTTTAATGTTGATTTTGGGATACGTTGCATGGGAAATCCCACCTTTCTTTTGGTTATAATAGATTCACAATTATAATGATAACATATTACGAGACAATTTTCAAATACAGAAATTAGATTTTTGTGTTTTTCGACTATTAAACGACAACTTCTTTTTCTTCTAAGTAACTGATATCTTCACGATGGACGGTCGTATTACGCCTGATTGTTAATCCTTCGACGTGAGAACTCATTACAAGACCAAACATAATCATACTTGCTAAGACAGAACTCCCACCGTGACTAATGAAGGGTAAAGTTACGCCTGTAATTGGTAAGATTCCAAGTGTCATCGCAACATTCCAGAATTGTTGTGCCATTAAAGAAGCAAAAACTCCGACACAAACATGACTATTATAATGATCGCGATTTAAAACAGCTGTATTTAAAATAGCAAAATTGAACAAAAGACTGATAACGATAACGACTGCTGATCCAATAAGTCCAAAATCCATTCCGATCACAGCAAAAATATAATCGGTATGAGCCTCTGGGAAGAACACTGTAAAACTCTGAAATCCATTGCCGGTGATGCCGCCTGATCCCATTCCAATTAAGCCAAAAGACAATTGTCGTCCTAGATTTCCAATATCAGCAAAGGGATCGAGCCAACCTTGGATACGAGTGAGTTGATGAGGATGAAGAAAGTCCATTTCGATTAGAATTTCAGGATTATTAATGAGGATATTAATAAAAGTGAATCCGATAAAAATAGTGGCTGTTCCAATAACAATGATATACGTCCATTTTATCCCAGCAGTGACGAGCATAAAAGCTGTTGTGACTAAAATGAGAATGGTTATACCAGTATCTGGTTGCTCGTAAATGAAATACAAAGGAGGGGCAATAACGATTAGCGTTTTAATAATCAGCCATAAATCGGATTTGAAGGTTCGTTTTTCATGTAAAAATTTACTATTATGTCTTTGAATTACATCAGCGACAATTAAAATCAGAACAATCCGCATGAATTCTGAGGGTTGTAATTGACCAAAGCCTGGGAGCCTAATCCAGCGAATTGCACCATTCACACAAGGAACTAGCATATCTGGCGTACCAATACAAGGATCTGTAGTACCTTCGCTAATAATGAAGATGAGTAAAGCTAAAAAGCCAAGATACAATGGCCAACGTAAAAAACGAACCCACTTAATTTCAAATAACACCACCACAAAAGCGACGATTCCACCAACACCAAAAAACATCATTTGTCTCATGACGAAATCATCATCAGGATATTGAACATGTGCAAGAGGGGATGCAGAGGCGATCGCTACCAAACTAATGATCACGAAAAAAACAAAATAAATAAGCATCGGTGTGTAAAATATGGCGGTGAGGGACTTAAATTTTTCTTTCATACAAGTAGACTCCAGACATCAAACTTTCTCGTATATATAGTATACCACATTTTTCAAAATTATATAAGGGGTCACTTTAGCAATTGTTAATAAAGTGTAATGGCGATTTTGTTTGATTCAACGTTTAACTGAATCCTCTATTAATCGCTATTATTCCATAAAATCCGTGGGGGATTTCGTGGGGGATTATTTAGCATTAGCAAAATCGATAAGCCTTGAATGAGAGGACTTCGAATTGTGGGCATAGATCCGTTGAGACATTTCGGGAGAATGTCCAAGCCACTGGGCGACAGAAATGACGTTGTTCCCGCTCGCAAGGGAATGTGTTGCAAAAGAGTGGCGCAGCATGTGCGGAGTCACTTTAATACCTGTGTGGGCGGTCAATGCGTCGGTCATGTGGGTAGGCATAGTATAGTTGTAAGTTCTACAACTATGTTTGCTTATTATGATTCGGGAATCTTCACCAAAGTGGACCTTGTGCTCATTGTGTATGAAAGCTGCTGTGTCTAGCGCTTTTAAGACTGCGTGAGCATTTCCGCCCCGTAAAGTTATAGTGCGATAACTTTTTGCGCTCTTTAAGACAGTTGCGTCTTCGTGAATAGATTTAGCATTATCAATAATAACGTCGACAACGTTATGACTATTCATTTTAACAGATTTTCTCTTTATCCCTAATGCTTCACTTTTGCGCAATCCCATGCGCATTAAAACATAACAAGCATATTTAAGGGGGCAAAAAATTTCCCTAGCAGCAACGTCAAGTATGACGAGTTCATCAACTTCAAGATGTTTCTTTTTCTCAATTTCTTTTTTCTCAATTTTAACTTTCGTTAATTTGTTGCGAGTGAGTAATTCATCATCGACTGCGTAATTCATGATAGCCATCATCTTTGTATGTATGTCTCTGACGGTTTTGAAAGAAAGATCTGCTGTGTGTAATTTGAAATTAATGAATTCTTGATACTTTATTTTGCTGATTTGCGATAAAACGTAATCATCGAAATAAGCTAAGTGGTTATTGTGAATATTAGCGACCGAATTTTGCGTGGTTTTAGCCCACGTTGGAGACATAATATTGTAGTACATCTCGCGCCACTCGCCAAAGGTGAGGTTATCGTGCTCGAAGATATTCGTTCGTTCTTTATTTACAAGTTCTTGTAATTCGACCTTTTTACGTTTAGCAGCAGTCAAATTGACTAGACCAGACGCTGTTTTTTCTTTCCACGCCCCTGTGTGATAATCTTTGTATTTAATCCTAACATAATGTTTGATACCGTCTTTAGTGTCATAAGTAAACACCCCTTCGTGCTTCGTAGGGGCTAATTTTTGTTTTGGCATTTGTAAAACCTCCGCTTTCAAGATTCGACTGGGCTAGTTGTTTCTTCGAAAGTTAGGCTTAAAAAGTGGGGAATTCAAAAGTCCTCAATTCTTAGCCCTAACTTTAAAAAGTTAGGTTATTTTGTAATTATAAGTTTTTAAATAAAGAATCTTGCGGTATAATATCGCATGGTTGTTATGAGACTTCTTTCAAATTTTCAGCTGGAAGGAGGTGCTGCAAGCATGTTGGATTTTTTAGCCTCAATTTTAGTCTATATCGTGGGCGGATTACTATTATGGGTAATCGTCAAAAGGCTTGTCGAGAATAGTGACAACTAAGCCTCTATTCTCGACAAGCGAGATACCAAAACAACTGGGCAGTTGTTTCGATACCTTCATTATATGACAAAAGTTCAATTTTGTCAAACATTTCATTTCTTGTCTCTATTTATTTCTTGTCTCTATAGAGTATGCTCAAGAAGCAAGGATGTATGTGTGTTTAAGACCTTTTCATTAGACGATTGTTACGAATGGAGATTCACGCAAGACTTATTTCTTCTCATATGTCTTGCCGAATAGGAAATAATCGGCGCTCAAATCATAAGCTTCGCACAAGTCCCTTAAATGTTCAGCCGTAATTTTAATTCCGCCTCTTTCGATCGCAAGCTCGATCTTTTTGTAAACGTTCAAGGTGTACCCGCATCTGTGCGCTATCTGAATTTGACTTTGACTGTGATATTTTCTGATAGCTCTAATTCTCGTTTTAATTTCGTTGTTGTAGTTACTCATGAGAATATTATACCCTAAAAAGCAGAAAAAATGTCAAAAGTTCGGAATCCGAACCACTTTTTGTCGAATTAGGGTATATTTTTTAAGATTATTGTGGTAGTATGGATTAATAAGTAATAAGGGAGTTGTTTTTTTATGTATTTATATTTTTTTCGAGCCCTCATGGCTAATTTCGTCATCACGGTATGGGCTGTCAATGCTGTGTCACCCAAATTCAGTATTCGGGCGTTCAAAACTCACGCGTCAAAGTGCACAATCTTGTCGCTTATAGTTGCCACTCTCATCATCCTGGCAAGACCTTTAGCGGATATGGATCATCTAGCGTTTTATGTGTTGCTAAGATATTTGCTTTTTCTCGCGATAACAAAAATTGCATCAAGCGAGAGACTGGATGGTGCGCTGATCATCTTGACGCTGAACTTCGTGTTTGGTGTCGGCATAGAGCTCATATTAGTGCACGCACTTTCGTTTGTGCTGAGTGGTGTTGCTTTTAATTTAACCTTATCTGTTGCGGCTTTAATCCCTGCTTTTGTCATCCCTCTCTACCCGATTTACAGCTTTTTCAGATCACGGGTGAGGTGGGCAGAGTTGGTAGTGTTGGTCTTGATGTTGCTCGCCACCTTTTCTATTCCGCTCCTCTTTGATGGTTTGGAATGGTGGTTGGCTATGGGTGTTGCGTCTTTCTGCTCTCTGTTTGCTTTGTATAAGTTGCGCAATAAGTTAAGTCTTTTTCGTAAAATACAGGAAGCGACGGAGGTCGAGGTGGAATCCGTCAATGATTTTCTTGGTTCGTAAAATTAAAAAAGATTATCAAATCAGAAAATATAATAAAAAGAAACTTCCTTTTGAATACCTCAATCGGAGGTTTCTTTTTTTGCGTCCATGAGCAGGTAGGCATCTATCATATCGTTAATAGCTGTCCAGCGTTCATCTTTTAGATCGCGCATCTTACCCATTGTTGCCAGCTTCATCTTAGCTTCTGGGCTGCCATCTCTTATAAGATCACCTGCAAATTTCATAAGGGCACGATGTCTGCTGCTCGGTGTGGGTCCTTCGGTTTCGCTGCCTTGCAAGTCAAAGCCGAGGATATATTCAGGAGTAACATCTAGTGCTTTCGCAAAATCACTCACTTTGTTTACCGGGAATTGCCTTGTTTTGTTGAATATCATTGATATTCCAGACTTAGCCATACCTACGTGCTTTGCGAGTTCGGTCGAAGTATATCCTTTTTTGTTGCTTTCAAATTTTATAATTTGAACAATTTCATCATTCGATCTCATCTCGTTAACCTCCTTGTGAAAGATTATAGCATAGTTCTTAAAAATACACAAGAAGAAATTTTAAGAAACTTTTGTGAACTTTTGTGAAAATAACTGTTGACAAATAGATTCGAAGATGCTATACTAGCTTTATCCTCAACCAAGAAGGAGGTGAAGGTGATGGTTTTAAATTTGCAACGATTAAAAGCAGAACGTATCGCAAGCGGGTTTACGCAGGATGATATGGCTGCCAAGATGGGCTGGAAAAACAGGGTCATGTACTCTAAGCGTGAGCGAGGCGAAATCCCTATCGGTATAATTGATTTTGTGCGAATCATTGGCATTCTAGGCTTTGATGTGAACCAAGTTGGATATTTTTTTGTCCCTCAAGTTATCAAAAGTTCACAAAATAATGATTTTTGTGAACCGAATTCCCAAGTGTCGATGTAAACAAAATGAAATGAAGGAGGGATTGATATGAAAATAGAAGGTTCTCCAAGCGAGTTGGCTGAATTTATAAAAAAAGTAATCTCTAGTAAAAAAGAGATTACGCTTGTTTCTGGAGCTTCGGTTCGGCGACCACCTCAAGCTCCGCCTTCAAATGCATTGCACATACGTGGGGGCAACGACACAATTCACCACACCGACATGTAGGGCTTCGTTTGCGGTAAGTGTTCGGTCGCCGTGTCCTTCAAGGATTGATTTCACTTCTTCAAGAGGAATGGCGTTTGAATCTAAATACGTTTCTTTTACAAAAATGTCGCTATATCTAGCCACTTCATGAGACAACTTTTCTTTGTAATCGTCCAAATCTTTTGTTCTGAGCGATATTGGGCCGTGACTATCAAGAGCTATCCCGTGTAGGAAGAACAATGTGTTGTTTGTCGCTAACCTGCGCTTTGCCGATAAGTAAACAATAACGGCAATGGAATCAATGTTCCCCATCGCTTTGATTGTAAGTTTTTCAAACCTTTTAAGGTAGTTGTACATCTGAACACCTGCTGGAACATCGCCGCCATGGCTAGCCATGTTAATTTGAATAGGGTGGCTATCTGGTAGAGTGGCGGTGGTGGTGATTAGTTCATTAAGTAATTCAGGAGTGATTGGTGCGTATAAATTAATTTGATCCATATTATTTTCACCCCGATTTCTGATGTGGCGTAAATTCATTATAACAGATTTCGAGGTAAAACAACAAATAAAAATTTGAGGCAGGTGAAGCAAATGCAAGATATCAGGCTCTCAATCGAGCAGTTAACAAATTCCAATCTTGATTTACGATTGGAAATTAACAATCTTAAAGTTGAAATCGTAAGATTGTTAGCTGATTCTAAAGTCGAACGAAGCGACCGACTACTGACGACGACAGAAGCTAAGAAAAAGATGGGTGCTAACGATGCGAAATGGGCGCAGCTGCTCCGTGACCCGACATTCCCGAGAACCCAGCTCACTGAAGGCAGTAACTTAAAATTCAGCGACAAGGCTTTGGATGCTTGGATAGCTGATAATTTAATAAAAAAATAAACGACTGGGCTGGTTGTTTTTGGTAAAGAAATTTAGGCTTTATAAGGAGATGAACGAGATGGCTAAAGAATACAAATTAATCGAATTCACTCTTAAGTGTGGATTCACCCATAAGCTATCGACTTATGTAGATTGCGGATTAGAATGTTTATTCTTATCTGAGTATAATCTGCAGAGAGCTAATAACAATGTCCACTCGTCCGAAATGCGACCAATTTGGTAGCCGAACGTCTGGATACAGAAGGAGGTGAAAAAGTGTGGATGATAAAATAGAAGATAAGACAATTGTATTCTTAAGAGAAACCGTGAAAGACACGAGATGGGCGATAGAACAAGTTACGGATATGATCATCGAAATGAAATTGAGGGATCGCCGTTATAGAGAGGGGTATGACCCTATATTTCTTATCCCTCTTGCGTTCTCGATAGCAGCGTTAACGGTCGCAATCATTGTCTTATTGCGATGATGGCTAACACGAATCCCGCAATAGCAATAACAGTCGTAATCAACAGTTGTTTTTTTTCGAAATAGTGGTATTTTATCTCGGCTATTTTCCAGTGATTGAAATGATTTTAAAATGTACAAAGATGCTTATAAGACTACCTGGTATTTTACCGAACATTCGGAGAATTGCCAATTTACAGCAGATCTGATTGGCTCTTTTCTAGAATTAGAGGGAAGCGAGCAACCAATAAATTGAAAGAAAAAACAAAAAAGAAAGAGGAAGTGAAAATTATGGAAATAGAAAACAAAACAACCCCTGCGGTAACAGGAGTTGCAGAAAAATCTTTAATGGATTATGCAAGTTTTTTGGTCGGAATCTCATGCTTGGAGTGGGAAACTCTGAAAATGGCAATAGATGACCACTTAGCAATAAAGTTAGATAAATCCAGATTTGAAGCCAGAAGTGAGACTCTAGTTAGCTTCGAAGGGTTGGAAAAATCCATCAAAAGAAGTAGGGCCGAAACAACATTTCGTCCCCCTAGAGTAGAATCGACTTTGCGCCGCTTTCCTCATACAGTAAGCTCTCTATAGTCTTCTCAAAACTTTAGCAGGCAGAGGGATAAGGACCTCACGTTTGGGATTATCTGAAAACTTCCCTGACCAATACATAACAGCTTGCTCCCAGCAGGGAATGGGTTCGTATCCTTGTTCAAAGCTTCCTGTACTCAGACAGCACCCAAAGGTCAATCCTGCTTTAAGAAACGATGCGTCTAACTCTATCGCACTGTCACTCTCTATCTCGTAAACAGGATATTCAGGGTTGTCAAAACCCTCCCATTGTTTTGAATCCTCGATATTCTTCAGAGCAAAGATTGGTGTCAGTCTAGATGGCTTCTCTGGGAATAATGAACGCCTTACGAGTTCGAAAGTGTATTCGATAAGTTGTTCGGACAGTTGTGAGTTACTTTCTTTGATATCTTCAAGAGTGGCAGGACTGTGTGAAATGTATCGTTTATCTGATAAATAATTGACCCCATGTTGCGAGAGTCCATCAGGGAAAAATGCCTTTGCCTGTGGGTCGTTGTCTAGCTTGAAAAGCTTCAAATCTAAGCCAGTAGGCATATTGGTGTTATGTCTATTTATGTGGTAATAAATCATAAAAATTCACCTCGCTTTCTGTTAAGTATAGTCGCAACTTTATTATATCAGATGTAAGCCGAGTAATCAAAGAAAAGGGCAGGTGATTAAATTGAATCAAAAAGAAACAGTCCTTCCGATAGATCCTGAAATCGTTCGTAAAAGCGGCATGATACGCAACAAGCTTGCTGAATTATCTTATGTTGATCCAGACAAAGCAATTGAATTACTTCGCATCTGGGGAGAGCATAGAATGCCGATTACGCCATTTTATGACACGCTTATAAATGCTTTTCCCAAAGAGAAACAAGCAGTAGGGGGGTGATTTTGGTGGATGAATGCAAATGGTGTTATACATTGGACACTTTCATCAACGCACTTTCCGAAGGTGTTTTAACACACGATAGCGAGGAGCTATGTTTCGAGTGTAAAGTGAATGCGGAAGAAACATTGGCGATTATGGGAAAACCTGTAAAAGGTGGCATCTTGAATTTAGGAGGTGATTCATAAATGATAGGTTTCATATTTCTTGCGCTCTTGCTTGGATTTGCGGTGTGGTCAACTTTAAAAGTTACCAACCGCTCGAACAAGCACAAGCTGGATAACGCAGAAAA
>JGI24703J35330_11748626_pt1 | contig 22576 bp, 15 predicted proteins | sample TergutNt197P1_FD_35330 | JGI IMG/M metagenome (IMG submission 35330)
ATTGTTGGTTTTGCGGTGAATGCTTTTAATATTATTTTATTAAGAGGTGCTTTTCAAGGAACATCAGGTGAGATGATGGAAGCTGCTCGAATAGATGGTGCAAATGACTTTCAAATTTTTTACAAAATTGCGATTCCATCTATTAAACCAACCATGGTTACTGTTTGGGTTATGTTTGGAATCGGTCGTTGGAACGGTTTCTTCTGGACAATGATTATGTTAAACGACCCAAACATGGTCCCGCTTCAAGTATATTTAAGACGTATTGTTATTGAGCGAGAAATCAACATCGAGTTTGTTCAAGTTATCAACGATGTTGCCCATTCTCACTCAACACTCATTTATGCTATTATGATGTTATCAATGGTACCTATTTTACTTATTTTCCCATATATTTCTAGGTTCTTTAGAAAAGGCATTATGGATGGGGGCGTGAAAGGGTAAAAATACGATGCCCAACATAAAATCATAAAAAGCTGTTTGTCAAAAAAAGACGTTAAAATACAATCCAATATAAGAGGTGTACAAAATGAAAAAGAACAAAATCATATTATTCTTATCACTCTTTGCCGTAGCACTTGCCGTTTTAGTTGCTTGTGGTAATGACAATGAACCAACAGCAGATGCGCCAACAACTACTGCGCCGGATGCCACAGTTGCTGCGGATGCGCCAGCAGAAACAGAAGCGCCAGATGAGGTGGCAGACGATGAATTTATCGAACTAACCATTCATTATCATGCAGGTGGAAGTGGTGTATTCCAAGATGACTGGCCAGTGTTTCAAGTGGTTGCCGAGCGCACAGGTGTTCGTTTAACTGGTACAGCAAACCCCGTTGCAACAGATGGTACTGAGCAATTCAACCTCGAGGCAGTTAACATGTTCCCTGCTCACATTTATGCAGGTCCAGGTTTACGTCCATTGTTCATGCAGTACGGTCAAGAAGGTGCATTTATGCCTTTAAATGATTTAATCGACCGTTATGCACCAAACATTCGTGCTTTATTTGATGCAAGACCTTACTTAGAAAACTTCGTTACTGCACCAGATGGAAATATTTATCACATTCCTAACGTGGCAGAAGGTTATGTTGCACAAACCTTATTTATGCGAACTGACTGGTTAGACGCTGTTGGTATGGACGTGCCAACAAACACAGAAGAATTTGAAGCTGTTTTAATTGCTTTTAGAGATGAAATGCCAGCACTTACTGGAAATGATGTGGTATTCCCATTATTCGGTGATTCATTAAGCTCAATCTTACACCTTGCGCCAATGTGGGGGGCTCGTCACGGAACAGGAGATAGTAGTGGTCGTATGTCTTTACCAGAAGACAGTGACGAAATGTTCCATGCGATTTTAACAGATGAGTTTATGCCAGTTATTCAAAACTTATCAAGATGGTATCAAGAAGGGTTAATTGATCCTGAAATTATCACTCGCGGTTCATTATCTCGTCAAGAATTACTCTCTCAAAACCAAGGTGGTGTCACTGTTCACTGGGCAGTTTCAACTGCTGGATTTAATGCACAGCTACGAGATGAAATCCCAGGATTCCGTTTTGAAGCTATTAACCCTGTAACGCCAGTAGGAACAAGCAACTCATGGAGTGCATCTCGTGGGCAAATCAACAACAACGGTTGGGCAATTTCTCATACCAATCCAAATCCAGAAGCAACTATGCGTCTATTTGATTTCTTCTTCTCTGAAGAGGGGCGTGTCTTAATGAGTTTCGGTGTTGAAGGCGATACTTGGGAATACCAAAATGGACAACGTGTGTTTCTTGACACAGTATTTGAACAAGACATGCCAGCCGTTGACTACTTGCGTTCTCGCGGAAGTGTGCGCTGGATGGGTGTTCACGGATTCTTCGAGTACGAAATGGCAATGGCTGCACCAGAAGCTTTAGCGGCATTTGAAATCTTTAACAACCCAGACATTCTGTTACGTCAAACACCACCACTAAGCTTTACAACAGAAGAACGCGCAACCATCGACTCAATTGCACCTAACTTAAATACCTTCATCGACGAAAACATCCAAGGAATGATTTTAGGCGATTGGGAAGAAGTAGAAGGACGCTGGCAAGACTTCCTAGACGGTGCATTTGCTATGGGTGCAGCTGAATTAATCGCTGCGTACCAATCAGCATTTGACAGGGCTATAGCACAGTAAATAAAGTGCTGAAATAAATAAAATATTTGATACTAAACGGGCGTGGACTAGTTGTCCGCGCCTCTTTAAGTTAAGGACTGAATGAATTATGAAAATAAAAGAAAGATTTAGTGCGCTTGATGAGGAGATAAAAATCTTTTTGGCCGTCTTTTACATGTCAGGTCTTGCATTTTTTATTGTTGGAATTGGGCTCGGTTGGGGATTTTTTGAAGTTGGTTTGTCGTTGGCGATAATTAATAGCTTCATCACCGATTCATTGATTGCTAATATAAAAATTGGGAATAAAGCACCTGATGTATCTGAAATTGCCAGATTTAGATTTGCAAAAAATGCATTGGCATCAATTTTAATTTGCTATTTTATCGCATGGTTTCACCAGGTTATACTTGCGCAAATCTTTCACTTTTATTTAGAGCCAATCACTTTTGGGATTATTTATGCAACACTACATATGTCGGTTTTCTCGATTGGGAGAAAAATTGTGAACTTTTTGAAAAAAATCACGAGGTTAGGAATTGTTAATTAACTTAATTACTATCCCTGACTGACACTTCCTTTCCTAGAGTTTACAATTCTTTATTGTAATTTTTAGTGAAGGGAAGTGTCAGTTGTGGCTAGTGTAGGGGCATTAATTTAATGTGCTCTTAAATTATTAAAACGAGGTATCAATGTGATGGATAAACTAAAAAACGTACGAGAAAATGCAATAAATATTTTGAAAAACAACCTCCTGGAATATACCGCTAAATTTCCTGGCAATTCAACTGTTGATAATTTTTACCCCAAGACTGAAAATGATGATTGGACGAATGGATTTTGTACAGGAATGTATTGGCTAGCTTATGAAATGACAAATGATGAAGCGTTCAAACAAGCCGCACTAATTCAAGTTAATAGCTTTTTAGATCGCATTAACAAAAGATTTGTTACAGATCATCATGATATGGGATTCCTATATTCACTATCCTGCATTGCCGCTTATAAACTATGCGGTAGCGTTGAGGGGCGCAAAGCCGCCTTAATCGCTGCTGATGTTTTGCTCGAAAGATTTCACGAAAAAGGACAATTTATTCAAGCTTGGGGAAAACTGGGAATGCCCGAAAATTATCGCTTAATAATCGATTGTCTAATGAATTTACCTTTATTATATTGGGCAAGTGAGCAAACTGGAAATCCGATTTACAAAGAAAAAGCTGATGCTCATGCCCAAACATCCATTAAAAATTTAGTTAGAGATGATTTTTCGACTTATCACACTTATTTCTTTGATCCAGAAACAGGTGTGCCAATAAAAGGAGTTACTGCTCAGGGTTATAAGAATGATAGTGCTTGGGCACGCGGTCAAGCTTGGGGAATTTACGGACTTGCACTCTGCTACAAATACACTAAAAATCCTAAATGTATCGAGTTGTTTTATCCAGTAACTGACTTTTTCTTAAGTCGTTTACCAGTAGATGGCGTGCCATACTGGGATTTAGACTTTACGGATGTTGATGATGAGCCTAAAGATTCTTCTGCTGCAGCGATTGCTGCATGTGGTATACTTGAAATGATTAAATATTTACCAATAGATAAAGTCGAACATTATCATAGTGCAGCACTTAAGATGTTTTCTGATTTGGCTGAGGCTTATGCGACTATAAATATTGAAGAATCAAATGGTTTACTTCAACATGGAGTCTATGCTAAAAGTAGCCCATATAATACGGTGGGCGATGCTGGTGTAGATGAATGTAACCTTTGGGGGGATTATTTCTGGTTAGAATTGATTGTTAGATTAAGTAAAGACTGGGAATTGTACTGGTAGTAATAAAACAAAGCATGGTGATGAAATAATGAAAAAATTTGAGATTAAGGAAGATTTTTTAGTAGATGGAAAGCCAGTTAAGTTGCTATCTGGTGCAATTCATTACTTTAGGATGATTCCTGCCGACTGGGAGCATAGCTTATATAATTTGAAAGCTCTTGGTTTTAACACTGTTGAAACATATGTACCATGGAACCTGCATGAAACAACTGAAGGTGAATTTGATTTTGAAGGATTTAAAAATATCGCTGCCTTTATAAACAAAGCTGCCGCATTAGATTTAATGGTTATTGTAAGACCCTCACCATACATTTGTGCTGAATGGGACTTTGGTGGTTTGCCAGCATGGCTGTTAAACGATACAGATATGAAGGTTAGGACGACTCAAAAGAAGTTTATAGAAAAAGTTGACAATTACTACCGTGTTTTGATGGATATTCTTGTACCGTTACAGTTTACTCACGGTGGGCCAATTATCATGATGCAAGTCGAAAATGAGTATGGATCTTTTGGTAATGATCACCATTATTTACGTGCAGTTAAAGAAATCATGATTAAATACGGTGTCGATGTACCGTTATGTACGTCTGATGGTGGTTGGTTACAAGCACTAGAAGCTGGTTCGATTTGTGAAGACGACGTTATTCCAACTGCAAATTTCGGTTCTGATGCTGCGAGTAATTTTGGGGCATTAAAAGAATTTTTAGCGATTAAGGATAAAAAATGGCCATTAATGTGTATGGAATTCTGGGATGGCTGGTTTAATTTATGGAATGATGGAATTATTCGACGTGATGGACAGGATGTTGCCAATGAGGCGCTTGAAGTGCTAAAACAGGGTAGTATTAATTTGTATATGTTTCATGGTGGGACAAATTTTGGCTTTTTTAACGGTTGTACTGATTCAAATGGAGTTGATAAGCCACAAATTACTTCATACGATTATGATGCACTCTTAACTGAATGGGGTGACCCAACACCAAAGTATTTTGCTGTTTACAAGATAATCAAAGAGATTCTACCTAATATTATTCAAACAGAACCCCGAATCAAACTGCGAAAAGCTTACGGTGATATAGCACTTACGGCTAAAACGTCACTATTTTCAAATTTAAAGAACCTTGCAAACAAAGTTGCAAGTACAACCCCATTAACAATGGAAGAAGTCGGGAACGGTTATGGTTATGTGTTATATCGAACAGTTGTAAAAGGGTTTGGAAAATCAGAAAAAATAAAACTGATTGAGACATCAGACCGAGCCCATATTTTCAAAAATGAAGAACTTATTACAACCCAATATCAAAATGACTTAGGGCAAGCAGTTGAAGTTATGATGGAGGCTAGTAACCAAATTGATATTTTAGTAGAGAACTTAGGACGTGTGAATTATGGACCAAGAATCTATGCTCCAAGTCAGCGCAAAGGGATTCGTAGTGGAATGATGGTTGACATTCACTATCATTCACAGTGGGAAAACTATGCATTAGCATTAGATAATGTTGATGATGTTGACTTCGAATTACCTTGGAGTGAGAAAACTCCTGCTTTTTACAAGTACGAATTTACTGCTACTGAGTATAAAGATTGTTTTTTAGACGTCAGCGAACTTGGCAAAGGAGTTGTTTTCATCAATGGTTTTAATTTAGGGCGATATTGGAATGTTGGGCCGACACAATATTTGTATATTCCTGGGGATCTACTTAAAGCAAATAATACCTTGGTAGTTTTTGAAACCGAAGGAAATATGACAAATACGTTACAACTCGTTGATGCACCGATTTATTCAGAAATTACTTCAACAAATAAACAGGAGCGTGAATAGCATGCCGATTAAATTTAGTAATGAAAAAAAACAATTCCATTTAGGAAATGATCAATTTAGTTATATTATGGAAGTCGCGGAAGCGGGATACTTACTTCAAGTTCATTATGGTGCGCCAATTAATGATTTTGTAAGAAATCGTGCGTACCCACCACGGGTTCGGTCTTCATTTTCACCAAATCCGAGTAATCTATCTGGGAGTGGCTTCTCGCTTGACATTGCTTTACAAGAATTTCCAGCTTATGATGCTGGGGATTATCGAGAGTCAATGTATGAAGTTACTTATGCTGATGGTACAAAAGCGACTAGTATGAAATATGTTAGTCATGAAATTTTTGCTGGGAAGAAAAAATTAGAAGGATTACCAGCAACTTATGCAACAGATACAGAAGCAACAACGTTAGAAATTACGATGAGTGATGAAATTCGTGGACTAAGGGCTATTTTGTCATATACAGTTTATGAAAATTTACCTGTTATCATCAGATCAGTTCGTTACATAAATGCGAGTCAAAATGAAATCGTACTTAATAAAGCATTGAGTGCTAGTATTGATTTTGATCATAAACGTTTTGATATGATTCAAATGCCTGGAACGTGGGCACGCGAGAAACAGTTGCGTCGTAATTCACTGATAAATGGGATTCATGTTCTTGACAGTAAACGCGGTGCTAGTGGTTCTTCACAGCAACCATTTATGGCTCTAGCAAGTCCTGAAACGACAGAATTTGCTGGTGAAGTGCATGCCTTTCACTTTGTTTATAGTGGAAATTTTACGATTAAAACCGAAGTTGAAATTTATGAGCAAACTCGGGTTGTAGTAGGAATCAATGATTTTAATTTTAATTGGAATTTGACCGCTAATGAAAGTTTTCAAGCGCCAGAGGTTGTCATGGTTTATTCAAATGATGGATTAAACGGGATGTCACAAGCATTCCATCAACTCTATCGCAATCACTTAGCTCGCGGGAGGCATCAATTTAAAGAACGACCGATATTAACTAACAACTGGGAAACGACTTATTTGAATTTTACTGAGGATAAATTATTAGAATTAGCAAAAGGTGCTAAAAAGCTTGGTGTTGAATTATTCGTACTAGATGACGGTTGGTTTGGCGAACGTCATACAGATAAAACATCACTAGGAGATTGGTTTGAAAATAATGATAAATTACCAAATGGCTTAAAAGGTTTAGCAAATGAAATTATCGATATGGGCTTAGAATTTGGCTTATGGTTTGAACCAGAAATGATTTCAGAGGAAAGTGAACTGTTTAAAGCCCATCCTGATTGGCACATTCACGTTCCAGGCTATCCGTCATCACTTGGGCGTAACCAGTTGATTTTAGATTATAGTCGCAAAGAAGTTAGAGAAGCAGTTTATGAAATGATGGTTAAAATCTTAGACGAAGTGCCTGTAACTTATATTAAATGGGATATGAATCGCAATATGACAGAAGTTGGTTCTGTTGGACGTGCTCCTGAGGCGCAAATGGAAACTTCACACCGTTATATGCTAGGTCTTTATGAGATTTTAGAAAAATTAACAACGAGATATCCGCATATTTTGTTTGAAAATTGCTCAGGTGGTGGTGGCCGTTTTGATCCAGGGATGTGTCATTATATGTCACAAAGCTGGACGAGTGATAATACCGATGCGATAGAGCGCGTTAAAATTCAATATGCAAATAGTATGATTTTTCCACCAGTCATGATTTGTGCACAGTTATCTGAAATTCCGAATCATCAAACTAATCGAATGCTAGATTTAAAAACCCGTGCAGCAATTTCAATGTCAGCGAACTTTGGAATCATGTTGAATTTATCAAGAGAAACTCAAGAAGATTTAGATCAAATCACAGCATATATTTCATGGTATAAGGAAAACAGAAAATTAATACAGTTTGGCGATTTCTATCGTTTACAGAATCCCTTTGAAACAAATTTCGGAAGTTGGATGTTCGTTGATGATAAAAAAGAAAAAGCTGTACTAGTTTATACACAAATAACTTACCAAGCATCTAGTCCGCTTAATAGAGTCCGATTAGTTGGTCTTGATGAGGACACTTTGTATATGGTTGAGGATATGGCTATGAGTGGTGCTGAATTAATGAATTTTGGACTTTATTTAAATCGTGATTTATTTGGCGACTATCAATCTAAATTAATTGAAATTACAAAAGTGTAATTTATTTTATGTGTTGTGGAGAGGATAATGATGGTAATTTTAGCTTTTGATATTGGTGGAACAACTGTGAAATATGGTGTTTGGTCAAATAGACGAATGCAAGATGTTGGTAGTTTTACGACCCCAAAAACATGGGAATTAATGAAGGAAGGTCTATTAAACGTTAAGAATCAGTTCGTCGCACGATACGACTTGCAAGGCATAGCTTTTTCGACTCCTGGTATGGTTGATTCAGAAACAGGTATTATTCATGGTATAAGTGCCATTAATTATATCCATCATTTTCTAATTAAAACTGAATTATCTAAAATTTTAGCATTACCGATTTCAATTGCAAATGATGCAAATTGTGCGGCTTTGGCTGAAGCATGGCAAGGGGCCGCACAAAACATCAGTGATGCACTATTTGTAATACTCGGTTCGGGTATTGGTGGTGCTGTCATTATTGATGGCAAAGTTCATGTTGGTAAACATTTCTTTGGTGGTGAATTTGGTATTATGCAGCTTGAAGGAGGAAAAACATTGAGTGAACTCGGTGCACCCATTAAAATTGCGCAAAATTATTGCCGTCATAAAAATCTTGATATTAATACATTAACAACGAAACAAATCTTTGAGCTTGCAGATGAAAATGACAGTTTAGCACAAGAGGTAATTGAAAATTTCTATCATTATCTCAGTCAAGGATTATATAATCTTCAAGTTGCAATTGATCCTGAGAGGATAATCATTGGTGGCAGTATTTCTGCAAATGATACAGTTGTGACCACCCTTCACCAACGTGTAAAACAAATGTTATTTGAAGCAGAGTTATCCACGATAAATGTCGACATACGTGCATGTCAGTTCCGTGGTGACGCAAACCTTATCGGCGCAGTCAGGCAGTTTATGATTTCTAAAGAAACAGATTAAGAATGAAAATGTAATAAAAAGGAATGAAGCAGATGAACATACTACCGACCCCCGTCAATATGCACCAAAAAGAAGGAACATTTTTGCTATCGTACGATGCGCATATTGTTCTGGATATTAGTTGTACTAATCATATTTATCATCAAGGTGTTATTTTGCGAGATTTAATCGAGAAAACACTTGGGCTAAAGCTCCATTTAACCCGTGGTGTAGCTAGAAGTGGTGATATTTTTATTTCATATCACACTAAAGCAAATATGAACGCAGAATATTATGAACTAGATGTTACTGATGATGGAATTTTTATTCAGGGTAACGAACAAAGTATCATTTATGGTATACAATCACTAATGATGATACTGGAGCAGTTTGGCGCTAATATTCCAAAATTAGAGTTATATGACTATCCAGAGCTTACGCATCGCGGGTTTTATTATGATATAACCAGAGGAAGAATGCCAAAACTCGCTACATTAAAGTGGCTCGCTGATTTGGCTTGTCGTTATAAGTTAAATCAATTACAATTATACGTTGAGCATACTTATTTTTTCCGAGATTTTAGTGAAGTGTGGTACAATGATACACCAATAACACCAGAAGAAATTATGGAACTTGATGCCTATTGTTACGAACGCAATATTGAATTAATCCCTTCACTTGCAACATGTAGCCATATGTATAGCTTATTGCGAACGAATCAATTAAAACACTTGTGTGAATTGGATGATCCAGAATGTGTTAAATTTACAGCACGTGAGCGAATGCATCACCACACGATTGACATTTCTAATAAAGAAAGTTTTGAATTAGTAAAACAGATGATAATTGAATTTAGAGCGTTATTCCGTTCTGATAAATTTAACATTTGTGCTGATGAAACTTTTGATATGGGCAAAGGTAAAAGCAAGTCATTTTGTGAGGAGCATGGAATGGGGAAAGCTTACGTCAGTTTTGTAAAACGACTATGTGAATTATCTTTAGAACTTGGTTGTATCCCGATGATGTGGGGCGATATCATTTTGAAGTATCCTGAATTATTAGCAGATTTCCCACAAGAAACCATCTTCCTAAACTGGGAATATCATACGGATGTTACCGAAGATCAGACAAAAATCTTTGCAGATGCAAATGTAACATTTTATAATTGTCCTGGAGTTTCAAGTTGGAGTCGGTTCATTGATGCCAATTGTAGTGCTTATAAAAATATCCACAAGATGTCGACATATGTTAAAAAATATAACGGGATTGGCTTTTTGAATACATGCTGGGGTGATTATTATCATACAAGTCATACCATGTTTTCGTTTTTAGGACTAATTTATGGTGCCCATTTCGCATGGACTAAGACACCAGATTCGATGGAAGAGATTGATCGTTTAATCTCCTTGATCGAGTTTGGAAAGGAAAATGACGGTATTGTGCCATTAATTAGCGAAATTGAACAGAATACTTTATATGATTTTAATGCGATTTGCAGTTTTTCAGAAGATCTGAATGTGATTGAAAATGATTCAGTTTCATACTGTCAAGACTTCTTTGGACGATTGATGAATGATGAAGAAATCATTAAAACCAATGCCGAACTAGCACGAATAAAGAAGGGATTGGCTTCAAGTTTAGCAAGTCTTACCAATGAAAAAAGTGACCTCTTAAACGCATATATTCTAGTTATCGATGGTGTGGCAATCTTTAATCAGATTGGATCGATAATTTCGCAGAAGGAATACTTTAGTGGCGCCGTATGTAAATCTAAAGCAAGTGAGTTAGCAAAATCTATGGAGCAATGGTTCCATTATTATAAGAATCTTTGGCGTAGCGTAAGTAAAGAGGGAGAATTGTGGCGAATTACTCAAGTAATCGAATGGTACGGAAATTACTTGAGAAATGTTTAATTTTAAATTAAATTAATTGCAAGGTGATGATTAAAATGAAAAAATTTCCAGATGGATTTTTATGGGGATCAGCGGCTTCGGCGCCGCAAACAGAGGGAAGAAATAATCAAGACGATAAATCACCGAATACTTGGGATAAGTGGTTTGAATTTGCGCCAACAAAATTTCATGAAGGGGTTGGGCCAGCAGTAACGTCAAATGTTTATGAGTTGTATAAAGATGATGTTGCACGAATGAAAGCTATGAACCTGAATTCTTATCGAACCTCAATTTCTTGGGCACGATTATTACCAGATGGAAAGACGATTAATGAAAAAGCAGTTGCTTTCTATCGTGATTATTTTGAGACTTTGATTGCGCATGATATCAGGCCGATTATTAATTTATTTCACTTTGATATGCCATGGTGGTTAATGGAACGTGGTGGCTGGGAAACTCGCACCTCAGTTGATGCCTTTGCTTATTACGCAAAAACATGTTTTGAATTATTTGGAGATCTCATTAAGAATTGGACAACGTTTAATGAACCAATTGTTCATATTGAAGCAGGTTATTTATTTGAATTTCATTATCCAGCGATTGTTGACTTTAAAAAAGCTGTGCAAGTTGGCTATCACACTTTGATGGCACATATCATGGCAGTTGATGCTTTTAAAAAGTCAAACCTAGATGGAAAAATTGGAATTATCTTAAATTTAACACCTGTTTATACAAAAGAAGACGCTACAGCAGCAGATTTACGTGCAAAAGAAATTGCCGATTTACTAAATGTGAAAAGCTTTCTTGACCCAGTTGTTAAAGGGGTCTTCTCAGAAAAATTGATCGAATTTCTTGATGGACACGAGCTATTACCAGTTACACAACCTGATGATTTTAAATTTATAACCAATAATCCAGTTGATTTTTTAGGACTTAACTACTATCATCCAAAGCGTGTGCAAGCACCAGTTAATCCGCGAACTCCATTTGTAACACCTGAGGATTTCTACAGTGAATATGTTTGGCCAGAGCGGAAAATGAACGAATATCGTGGTTGGGAAATCTATCCAGAAGCTTTATATGATGTTGCGATAATGATTCGTGATGAGTATGAAAATATACCATGGTTTGTTTCTGAAAATGGTATGGGTGTTGCAGATGAACAACGATTTGCAGATTCTGACGGTATCATTTACGATGATTACCGAATTGCCTTTATGAAAGATCACTTATCAGTGCTACACCGTGCGATTACTGAAGGGAGTAATTGCTACGGTTATCATACTTGGACCTTTGTTGACTGCTGGTCATGGTTAAATGGTTATAAAAATCGTTACGGATTTTACTCGGTTGATCTGTTAACTCAAAAAAGAACACCAAAGCAAAGTAGCTTTTGGATGAGTGACGTGATTAAAAACAATGGTTTTGAGTAAAAAATGAAATTCAACTGCTGATTGTGAAAACAAATCCAATGGCTCGAAAATCTAGCCCTAAACCATGAATTTTACAAGTGCGATTACACACAAACCCACCCAATTGAAATTTGCGTATATTGATGGATAGCTGGGTCAAAAAAAGCCATTTATCGTAAGCACAAATACTATTGCTGTGCACTATCTTTAAGATTGCAAGATGAGAGTTTACAGAGATTACCTTAAAATTTTAACAAAACAAAAACTGCCAATTTCGGAGGTAAAAGATGAGAAAAGAAGAATACTTAAGAAACTATTACGAACTAATTGAGCCGTTTGTTTGCAGCGAAGAACTAAAAAAAGGACGGATTGCCGTAACAGGAGAAGTCGCTCATTTTGGTGAGAAAATTGCTCAAAACGAAGGATTTCTTCGTTTACTTTGGGCCGAAGCATTTAATGTCGAAGGTCGCAGTGATGAATATTTTAAAAACTTGTGCCAAGGCATTCTAAGTGGAACAAACAAACAAAGTAAATACTTTTGGGGTGAAATACCTGATTATGGTCAACTTTTTGTTGAAATGGTTTCTTTGTCGGTATTTCTCATTGAATCTAAGTCAGATTTTTGGGATCAACTAAACGATGAACAAAAAGAGTCAATCGCCACATATCTAAATCAAATTACTGATGCAGACGTCCCACCAAACAACTGGCAACTATTTAAAATGATGGTTCAAACGTCTCTTTATAAACTGGATTCGCCATATTTTAACAAGACAGCGCTCGATAAAGCAATTGAAACTATTAATACATACTATATTGGCGATGGTTTTTACACGGATGGAAAAAACAATTCAAAAGATTACTACATATCATGGGGATTTCATTATTATGGTCTTTTGTACGACCGTTACATGAGTGAATTTGATCCTGAGAATGCAGGTGTTTTCATCTTGCGAACGAACCTTTATCTGCCAGCCTATCTTGCTCATTTTGACTCAGATGGCATAGCTGTTCCTTACGGAAGAAGCTTATCATATCGTTTTGCACAAGGCGCATTACTTTCAATGGTTGCGTTAAACAAAAAAATTCAAATTGACCGAAAAATATTGAGTCATTTAATCGCGGGGCATCTAAATTATTGGATGAATTCTAACATGCGAAAACCAGACGGAACACTCGCAGTTGGTTACACCTATCCAAACATTTTGATGGCTGAAAATTATAACAGTGCGGGAAGCACTTATTGGGCGTTCAAATTTTTTGCGATGCTTTCCTGCCCAGCAGAGGATGAAATTTTTACAAACTCTAAAGCAGCACTTAAACCAGAGCGCTTTCCTTCCAAAACAGGAAACTTCATTTCAGAGCGTACAGTTGATCAAACATTTTTTTATCCCGTTAACAACACTGCTGGAACCGATGGTTATAAAGATAAATATCATAAATTCGTTTATAGCACCAAATTTGGATTTTCCGTTTCAAAGGGACTTCTCCAGTTATACGAGGGCGCATTCGATAACACATTAGCAATCAAGGACTTAGATACAGGTGTATTTTTAACAAAATTATCAGAAACTAGTTTCGAAATTTTAGCGGATAAAATAGTATTTACTTGGTCGCCAAAACAAGGTGTTAAAATCAATACAACTATTATACCAAACGGTAATACACACGAGCGGATTCATGAAATCACAACCGAATTCCCGCTTGAAATTTATGATATGGGCTTTGCGAATGATGCGTTAGTTAAAGAAGAACTGCAAATCATAAAAAATGATAATTTTGTTAGCATCACCTCGCCATATGGCAAAACAGAAAGTCATAATTTAAATGGCTATGACGAATTAGTTGTCGATCATACATTTCCAAGCACACATCTACTATTCAAAAAAGCAGTTATCACAGGACTGAAGGCAACATTGATTCCCGGTGATTATATTTTTAGAAGTTTACATAACGCTCATGCGTTAGACAAGTGAGAGTCAAAACAAAAGGTTAGGTGATAACAATGCTAGAAGAAAATCATATTTTATTTCTTGAACCAGTGTTTAAAGAGCGAATTTGGGGCGGACGTGCCTTGCAAACTCAGTTTTCCTATGAACTTCCTGCTGGTGTCATTGGAGAATGTTGGGGAATATCTGCTCATCCAAATGGTGAAAGCATAATTAAATATGGAATTCATCAAGGACGTAAATTAAGCGAACTATGGAGTGAAGAACGTGAATTATTTGGTAATGCGAAAGAAGAAAAATTTCCATTATTAGTTAAAATTCTAGACGCAAATTCTGATTTATCAGTTCAAGTTCATCCATTTGACGATTACGCAAAAAAGTTTGAAAATGGAGAACTTGGTAAAACAGAATGCTGGTATGTCCTAGATTGCGAGCCTGATGCAAGCATTGTTTTTGGTCACCATGCAACGTCACGAGATGAAGCCCAAAAATTGATTAATGAAGGGAATTGGCAAAAACTCTTACGTTATGAACAAATTAAACCAAGCGATTTCTTTTATGTCCCATCAGGCACTGTTCACGCACTTTGCAAAGGGACATTAATCCTAGAAGTGCAACAATCATCTGATACAACATACCGAATATATGACTACAATCGTATCGATGAGTTTGGCAATTTACGTGAATTACATATTAATAAAGCGCTTGATGTCATAACAATTCCGCACCAAACAACCGCCAATAATTTCGAAATAATTAATACCGAAACTACTAGCATCACAAAATTTGTAAACAATGAATTCTTTTGTGTGAGCAAATACATCATTGATGGAACTCATAATTTAAAGACAAATCAAACGTACTCATTAATTAGCATAATAGAAGGTCAAGGAGAAGTTGATGGCTCGAAAGTCAAGAAAGGCGATCATTTTATTATCTTGGCAAATTGTGAGAAAGTTCAATTTTCGGGAACTTTACAATTAATTGCAACACAGCCCACAACGTGATAAAAATGGCAGTAACCCAAAATTCAAAAACAGCAGATTATTCTGTTGTTTTTTATTGACAAATGTTTAACAGTGGTGTATAATTAACAGTGTTAAATATAAACTGAGTTAACAATGAGGAGTGTGAACGAAAATGGATGTGGAAAATAAGGATTTATATGTTGAAGCTGCGCTTGAAGAATTCCGTGATATCATAACGAAGCGCAAAGGTGGCGGCCTTGATAGTATTACAAGAGATCAAAAAGGCGAATCTTTTGTTTTGCATGTATTATCAAAAAAAGAAGAAATGCTGCCATCTGAATTAAGTTTAGCCCTTGGAAGTAGTGCAGCACGGATTTCAGCTGTTCTTGGGGCGCTTGAGAAAAAAGGATTAGTAACAAGAAAAATTGACTCACTAAACCGACGCAACATACTAGTAAGTATTACCGAAGATGGCCGCATGCGAGTTCAAGAAGAAACGCTAAAGTGGCGCAAAATTTTAGAGACAGTATTTTTAAAAATGGGAGAGCAAGATACGTTTGAATACTTGCGGCTTATGAATAAATTTCATGACGTATTGCATGAACAATTGCATGAAACTGATAAAAAATAATTGATAACAAAGGTGAATTAAATGATAAAAATTTTGAAATACTTAACACCAAAAGATTGGTTGATGGCGCTAGCAAGCCTTATTTTTATAGTTGCGCAAGTGTGGATGGAGCTTACTATTCCAAGATTTATGGCAGAAATTACAACACTCGTACAAACACCAGGAAGTGCGATGAGTGACATATTACAAGCAGGAGCATTAATGCTTGTCTCAACATTCGGAAGTTTAATAGCAGCAATTACCGTTGGTTACTTTGCAGCGATGATCGGGGCAAGATTTTCGAGGAATTTGCGATCTTTGCTTTTTAATAAAGTAGATTCATTTTCCATGGAAGAAATTAATAAATTCTCAACCGATAGCCTAATCACCCGTTCAACAAATGACATTACGCAAGTGCAGAGTCTCATAACAATGGGGCTTACAGTCATAATTAGAGCACCGATTATGGCATTTTGGGCGATGAGTCGTATCGCAGGAAAAGGCATGCAGTGGACACTCGCAACAGGAGTAGCCGTCGGAGTATTATTCTTGATGATCGGATTTTTAATGTTTTTTGTAATACCTAAATTTAGAAAAATGCAGTCACTAATCGATAACATGAACCGTGTAACCCGCGAAAACCTAACAGGAATTAGAGTCGTTCGCGCATATAACGCCGAAGATTACCAAGAAGAAAAATTCGAAGTCGCAAATGACGAACTAACAAACACGCAACTCTACACAGGTCGCGCAATGTCGATAATGATGCCAATGTTAACGCTAATAATGAGCGGAATATCACTCGCAATCTACTGGATCGGAGCATATTTAATCGATGGTGCAGCAGGAGTAGACCGATTGCCAATATTCGCAAATATGATTGTTTTCTCTAACTATGCCATCCAAGTAATCATGTCATTTGTTATGCTAGTAATGATCTTTATCATGCTTCCTCGCGCAACAGTATCGGCAAAAAGAATCCGTGAAGTTATGAACGTTACCCCAACGATAAAATCAGGCAATAAGATTGCTGGATTACCAGAATTAAAAGGGGAAATTGAATTCAAAAACGTCAACTTTAAATACCCAGAAGCAGCTGATTATGTACTAGAAGACATTAACCTTACAGTTAGAGGCGGTCAAACAGTTGCATTTATTGGCTCAACAGGAAGTGGTAAATCAACATTAATTAACTTAATACCACGGTTTTTCGATGTCACCACTGGCGAGGTCTTAGTAGATGGCATAGATGTGCGTGAATATGAACAAAGTGCACTATATAATAAAATCGGCTATGTATCGCAAAAGGCAGTATTGTTTATGGGATCAATTGCCTCAAATGTTGCACTGGGTGAAAATGGCCAGGGAGAATATAGTGATGATGAAATAAAGAAGGCGATTGCTATCGCTCAGGGTCGAGACTTTGTTGAAGAAAAAGAAAATACCTACGACTCTGAGGTTACACAAGGCGGGACGAATTTATCTGGTGGACAAAAACAGCGTCTTGCTATTGCTAGGGCCATTTGCAGGAAACCAGAAATTTACATTTTTGATGATTCTTTCTCGGCGCTCGATTACAAAACAGACAGATTATTGCGTGCAGAGTTAAAAAAAGAAAAATCAGGAGCGACATTTATTATTGTTGCACAAAGAATTGGAACAATTATGGACGCTGATCAAATAATCGTCCTTGATGAAGGAAAAATTGTCGGCAACGGAACGCATAAAGAATTACTACAAACGTGTGATGTTTACAAGCAAATTGCTACAAGTCAATTGAGTGAGGAGGAGCTTGCAATATGAGTCAGGAAAGAAGACAACAAGCAGGTATGAGACCAGGAATGCGCGGTGGACCTGTTGAAAAACCGAAAAATTTCAAGGAAACATGGGGGAAATTAATTAAATATTGTAAAAGTTACGTACCAATTGCCTTTGTAGCAATCATACTTGCAGGCGTTGGAACCTTGCTTCAAACACTTGGACCAAATCAATTAGGAAACATGGCAAACGTTATCGCTGTCGGCTTACCTGATGCGGTCGATGGAAGTATTGGCGCAATAGATTTTGATGCAGTTGGGCGCATCGGCTTATTGCTCGTTGGATTTTACCTCACAGCGTTAATCTTAAATTTCTTCCAAGGATTTATTATGGCTTCGATTACACAACGAATTAGTCAAAAAATGCGCACAGAAATTTCGCAAAAAATCAATAAATTGCCACTAAGTTACTTTGATAAAACAAGCCACGGTGACATATTAAGCCGCGTAACAAATGATGTTGACACAATTGGGCAAACGATGAACCAAAGCATTGGAAGCTTGGTTACCTCGCTAATAATGTTTTTAGGTTCAGCAATAATGATGTTTTATAACAGTTGGATTTTGGCGTTGGTTGGAATTAGCAGCAGCGTCGTCGGATTTATCTGTATGGCAAAAGTGATGAAAAAATCGCAACCTCACTTCGTTCGTCAACAAAAAGATCTTGGGGTCGTAAACGGGCATATCGAAGAAATGTTTTCAAATCAACACATCGTTAAAGTATATAACGGCAGCAATGCATCAAGAATAATATTCGAAGAAATCAACGAAAGCCTGTATGCTAGCGGTTGGAAAAGCCAGTTTATGTCAGGACTTATGATGCCATTAATGATGTTTATCGGAAACTTTGGCTACGTTGCAGTGTGTGTAACTGGAGCAATACTAGCGATGAACGGAGTGATCGAATTTGGAGTAATCGTTGCATTTATGATCTACATCCGCCTGCTAACCCAACCATTATCGCAAATTGCCCAAGCCGCCCAAAACCTTCAACGAACAGCTGCAGCAAGCGAACGCGTCTTTGAATTCTTTGACGAATATGAGATGGCAGATGAAACAGCAGTAGAATTGAGGCTAAAAAATGTTGAAGGAAACATAGAATTTAAAAACGTAAAATTTGGGTACGAAATTGATAAGCCAGTTATCCACAACTTCACAACGAAAGTTAGAGCCGGACAAAAAGTGGCGATAGTCGGGCCTACTGGAGCGGGAAAAACAACAATTGTGAACTTATTAATGCGTTTTTACGAGCTAAACAGTGGCGAAATTTTAATAGATGGAATTCCGACTAACAAAGTGCGCCGAGAAGACGTGCATGATCAATTTTGCATGGTACTTCAAGATACATGGCTATTTGAAGGTAGTGTTCGTGAGAATATTGTTTACTGTAAAGAGAACATCACTGATGAAATGGTAAAAATTGCGTGTAAATCAGTGGGGCTTCATCATTTCATCCGCTCATTACCAAACGGATATGACACGATTTTAAATGATAAAGTAAACCTTTCTGGCGGGCAAAAGCAGTTAATTACTATAGCGCGTGCGATGATTCAAGACGCACCGATGCTAATTTTAGATGAGGCGACAAGTTCCGTGGATACTCGTACAGAATACCTTATCCAAAAAGCAATGGATAACTTAACAGTGGGGCGCACATCTTTTGTAATCGCACACAGATTGTCGACAATTAAAAATGCCGATGTGATTTTGGTGATGAAAGAAGGGGATATCGTTGAAAGTGGCTCACATGATGAACTACTTGAAAAAGATGGCTTCTATGCCGAGCTGTATAATAGCCAATTTGAAGATGTCGGTTGATGACAGGTGACGCAGATTCGCTCAAATGCCTTGTTTTCGGGGCGTTTGAGCGATTTTTGTTTTTGAATTTTCTACAAACTAGCTCAAAGTGTACGAAAATCAGCCATTTGAGCTAAAAAGCTCCAAAATTGCGATTGAAATTAGCTCAAAGAGCCTTAAAATCGCCCATTTGAGCTAAAAACGGTGATGACGAATTGCATTCACTTATAATTTAAATTCTTTCCGGTACAAGGAAGGAGTCATGCCGTGGTTTTTCTTGAAAACTTTAACGAAATAGTTGTTGTCTAAATAGCCGACATACTGACTGATTTCTGCGACTGATAGATCAGAAAATTTCAGCATTAGGCACGCTTTTTCTGTCCGTTTTTGTGATATATAGTTGGAAATATTTTCACCAATTTCTTTTTTGAATAATCTGGAAAGATGGCTAACAGAAATGTTGACTTCGTTTGCAATTTCGTCAATGGAAATGGGTTCGCTAAGATTTATGTTGATGTAACTAATGGTTTGGCGAATGTGGAAGCTATAGTTGCTGGTAGTGTTTTCTCGCACGGCGCGGCAAATATCGATGATGAACTCACGAGTCCATTTTTCGGTGTTTGATGTGTCATTTTGGACGTTTTGCGAGTATTTCTGAGTGATTGCATGAAGCTGCATGAAATGAATTCCAGTTGATTTTACGGCTTGGCGACACATTGTCCGAATGATGCTCGTACCAACAAGAGCGGCAATTTTTGGCTGATTAATTGTAACAATTCCATCGGATAATTCCTTCATTTTGTACCAAAATTCAAGTGCCTTCAAATCATCACCAATTTGAATCATTTCAATAAACTTATTTTCAATATTATAGCGCCGCTCAATAACTTGATAATCAACTGCCGACTTTTTAACCTCGTCCTGATGCGAGGGCTTCTTACTAAAATTCTCCTTTACTTCCCAAATTGGAACAAACGCTTTCTTCTTGCTAGCCGCCCCGATTATCGCATTAATCATTTTCTGCACTGCCTCAATATCAACAATTTGATACGAACAACGGTAGAGCTTATACGATAAAAATTGCGATTTCTCAATGCCCAAACTCGCTAAAAGAACCTCACACCGCTCATCATTCCACGCCTGATTAACAAACGGCCCAATTTGCAGCCACTCGTCTTCCAAATTCAAAATAGCGAACTCCATCTCAAGTGAATCCTTCGCATAATAAAGAATGTTTGAGGAGCCGTTCTCGATCAACAATTTCGAAAAATCTGAACCTAAATAGCGTTGGTGGGCTAAAAATAAGCAGTGCTCGTTGCGAAATTGCTCAGTTTTTAAATCATCATCAAGCAGTAGGGTGGGGATTTCGAAATATAACTCAATTTGCGACTGAATTAACTCAATTTTTTTCATAGGTTTGGCCTCCAGAATGGATGATAGTTATATGTTACCATATAAAAAAGTAAATTTCAACACAAAAGATGAGCGATTTCTTCTATTTTGGTCAAAATCGTGCTAACGACCCTGAAGAAATCGTGTTATAATATTAAACATGAAAAAGGTTTCAACAATGCGCATGTGAGGCTTAATTTTTATAAAGGAGTAGCAAGGTATCAGGTTAGTAAAAAATTAGTGTTTAATTTTAGGAGAGTGTGAAGCATGAAAGCTACAGAAAAAAGTCAAGAAGTTATACAAGTTTTAGCACCAGATAAGGCACCATTTTGGAAGCTGTTAGTATGGCCACTCGGCGGTTCAGGAAGAATGTTATGGTTTTTATTAATGATGTTCTTGTCGTTTTATGCAACAGGCGTTGCTGGAATGGGCGTTGTATTAGTGGGTACGTTAATTACAGGAACAAGAACTTTTGACGGTATTACAGATCCAATTATGGGACTCTTAATTGATAAAACAAATGGAAGATTTGGTAAGATTAGAGTATTTGTAATTGGCTCGTGGATCGTCATGGCCATTAGTGCATATTTGCTTTTTTATACAACGCATAATGTGCAAGAAGGAACTTTGCGAATTATTTACTTTGCGATTGTATATATACTATATATGATGGGCTATTCTACACTTGGAATGGCACTTGAAACGGCAAATCCTATTATTACAAAAGATCCGAAACAGCGACCTGTAATTTTTGGACTAAGTATGATTTATACAACACTTGCTGGAACGGCTTTTGGAATGTATATGCCAATTGCAGCGGCGCGTCATATGGGATTTGGCTTAGGATTATTTCATGAATTATTATTTGCAGCAACTGGTTTGTCGATAGTAATGATCGGACTTGCAATGATTGCGATTTGGAAATTAGACCGTGTTGAGAATTTTTCTACAACTGGTAGTAAGGAGAAATTTACCTTTAAAGACATGCTGGCAACACTTAAAGGAAATCGTCCTCTGCAAATGTTTTTAGTTACAAATATTACTGACCGTTTAGCACAAAATGTTGCTAATAACTCTGTCGTTGGGGTAATGATTTTTGGTATCATCATTGGCGATTTTGCTGTTAGTGGTGTAATGACTGGATTAATGTTAATTCCAAACATGATAGTTTTACTCTTGGGAATTAAAATTGTCGGGAAGTTTGGGGCAAAAAAGTCTTATATTTATGCAATCTTTTCAGCAATTTTCTTCGCAATATTGCTACCAATGTTGTTAATATTCGGTGATCCGACTCAAATTAGATTTGATAGGATTGGTATTATGACTGTGCTATTTGTTATTTTAAATGCAGGATTTAGTGTAAGCCGCCTATTTGGTAATATGTGTGTTGGTCCGATGCGTCCTGATATTATTGACTATGAAACATACCGTACAGGGAAATTCGCTCCAGGTGCTGTTGTTGCAGTGGATTCATTTATTGATAAATTTGTTTCACAATTGTACCAAGTTATCGTTGCTGTTTCCGTAGCGGCAATTGGATTTACAGATACCTTGCCAGATCTTGATACACCACTTACGACGCCAATTTTTGTATTAGCGATCTTCTTAATGTTTGGTGTGTTAATTATTAGTTGGATTGTTTCGCTAGTAGCAATGAAATTTTATCCGCTAGATAAAGAAAAAATGGTTGAGGTTCAAGCTGAATTAAAACGCCGAAGAGAAGAAACGACGCTTGAGGCACTTCGAAATGATGAAGATTTAGCTAGTACTTCGGCTCGTAATTAACTCATCATTAGCGATTAAATAAAATTTTCGAAAAATCAAGGAACTTGCAGTGTGCTAGTAGCACACGTTTTGC
>JGI24703J35330_11748625_pt1 | contig 22557 bp, 21 predicted proteins | sample TergutNt197P1_FD_35330 | JGI IMG/M metagenome (IMG submission 35330)
AAATGAAATGACTAAACATTTTATTCAACGTATATTAATAGATAATGAAGAAAATCAAAATAAATTGTAAAAAATTGCAAAAAGGTATTTACAAATGATGCAAGATAGAGTATAATCTTATAGGTCGTGATTAAGCGATTATTGCATCACACGTCTCGGTAGCTCAGCTGGATAGAGCAACGGCCTTCTAAGCCGTCGGTCGGGAGTTCGAATCTCTCCCGGGATGCCATTTATTTTTTAATAATTAAGCCTACAATGTAAGTTGTAGTTTTTTTATACTCACAATTAAAAGCGTTTTTAACTAAAACTAGAAAAATAAAAAGAACAACTGTTACACAAAGGGGTGTGAATAACAAATTTGTTCTTTTAAATTTTATTTAATCTTTTGGGGAAATTTATGAGGTTGAGGATTTTGTTTTCGGCTATTGGTGCGGTTTTTTTCATATACATAGGATATTGCAAATCTCTTACAATTGTAGAACCCGATACTACTCGGATTAAATCACCCACAAATGCGACGTCATATGCATCTAGATATTCATCCGCCCAATCTAGGAGTACATCTTCATGCAGATGTTCGAAGATTCCTTTTACCAAACTCATGTTGGCATCGAATGGTTGTGTGAAGAGATACAGCACCGATTGACTGTTTTCACACGTAATTTTATGTTCGTTAAACATTGAAGCACCTCTATCATAAGTTTACGTCCTTTTATAGTTTCGCCAGATTTACAAAAACTATACAATTCTAATCTATGAAATAACTAAATACATTAGAATCATCCAATCAAAAAAAGGTTACTTTGCATATTATATTATGAGACAACGTCCACGAGATATGTCTTAAATTCGTACTTTTACGAAAATTATAAAGGAGCTAATAGATATGGCGAAGAAAATAGTAATAGATGCTGGGCATGCGGAGTTCACTGCTGGGAATCAAACACCAGATGGAATTTATGAATGGACGCTAAATAATAAAGTTGCACTTGCTGTTGCGAAAAGATTGGATGAGTATGAGGTTGAAATTTACCGCACAGATGATATCACAGGACGCAAAGATGTAAGTCTAGCTGATAGAATAAAAAAAGCTAATGAAATAAAACCAGATGTTTTAGTTTCAATTCATCACAATGCTTATAATAGCAAATGGGGAACACATTCAGGCGTTGAGGCTTACTATAATCTAAATCGTAGAAATGACAAAGAAAAAGCACTTGCTAGTGAAGTTGCAGCCGCGATGTCAAAAAATACTGGTTTAATGAACCGAGGAGCTAAAACAGCAGCTTTTTATATGCTGACAGGTTCAACTGATTATGTATCGATTCTTACAGAGGGAGGTTTTATGGATTCAACAATTGATCATCCAATTATCGTTTCCGCAAAAGGACAAGATAATTATGCAAAAGCAATTGCAGATGCTCTCATTGCGTTTATGAATTTACAAAAGAAAAAAATCGAAGTACCTGTAACAAGCCTTGATAAAGCGAAAGTCGGAGGAAAAGTAAATTTACCGAAAAACACAACAGGTTATTATACAGCCGCAGACGCAGCAGCAGGTAAAGACGCAAGAGTAAACGTAACAGCTGGAGATTACTGGGTTTACACTTTAGCCTCAGGAATGGTAAACATCACAAAAACGAGCGGATATCCAGGCTCATGGATAAATCCGAATGGTACGACAGTAGCGACTCCACCACCAACAACGCCAGCACCACAAACACCAAAAGTCGGAGGAAAATATACTCTATCAAAATCAGTCGCTGGCTACTACACAGCAGCAGATGCAGTAGCTAAGAAGAATGAGCGCGTAACAGTGCTAGCAGGTGAATACACAATTTATAACATGGCACTCGATATGCTAAACGTAACAAAAGTCGCGAATATGCCAGGATCATGGATCAACCCAGAAACAAATGGTGCACCAACAACACCAGTAATCGGAGGAAAATATACAATCACAAAATCATACCCAGGATACTACACATCAACCGACGCACTAAACAAACAAAACCAAAAAGCAACACTCACAGCTGGAGAATACTACATCTTTAACATCGCAAATGGAATGTTAAACTTAACAAAAGTGAAAAACGAACCAGGATCATGGATGAATCCAAAATAAAATAAATAATAAGTTGTGAAGATATTATAAATCAGGTGCTAAAAATCAGTACCTGATTTTTTTTGTATAACATAAGTCCATTTCTAAATAAAACTCATTTTAAATCCCACGGGAAAAATTATTTACCACATACATAATAACCCATAAGTCGACCACCCCGACAAATAAGGACTTTTTATTTAAAAGTAAAATGATGAAAATTGCAATATTTTTTAAATTTTAAAAAAAGTCTTAAAAAATGTAAATAAAAATAATGAAATTCCAACACGTTTATGGTATGATAAAAGGTGTAAGCGAGTGTGTCTACTTCCGATGAAATCTTGAAAGGAGGATTAATTGCCAAAGGCAATGGATGCACCTTGAAAGATTATCAAGGAAGTGACGAGCTGAAACTGGATTCGTCAACAAGTTCGCAATATATTGCGATTACGAATTACTACTCAAAGGAACTTTGCGAATTTATGAGCAATTAGTTCCTACTGAAACGAAATAAAGTGTTGACGAGCGTGTAACTAACGAAATATATAATTTTATAATAAAAAAAATTGAGGAGTGAATAATATGAGAGCAGTTATAGTTGGAATTTTTGAAGATTTTAAAACAGGAACATATAAAAAATTAGATGATAAATTAGATGGCTTGTTAGAAAAATTTGCAGTTAGTCATGCGAAAGTGAAAAACTATAAAACATTCACCACGATTACAACACCATTTAAAGATTATGATGTAGTCCACTTAATTGGGTGTGGAAAAGAAGTTGAATACAACCTTACAAAGCATCGTAAACTTATTGGAAATGTCATCTCAAAACTAAATTATGATGCAACGATTTTATTGGATACATTTTTACCTCAAGATGTAAATATTTGCGATTTCGCATTTGCCACCTCAGAAGCAACACATCTTAGGTTAAATCATCCTTTCCATTTAAAGACGTCAAAAAAACCTGCTGACGATTTAATGATAGAAATCGAAACAAAATATCATGTTGGACATTCACTAAGCGAAGGGGAATTACTAGCGTACGCTACGACTATGGCGCGAGATTTATTAAACATGCCAGCTAGTCACATGACAGCAACAATTCTAGCTAATACTATCGCTGAATTTGCGGTTATGCATGGACTCGAAACTGAAATTCTTGAAAAAAGGCATCTTCAACGCTTAGGTATGGGCGGAATTTTAGGTGTCAATCAAGGTTCTACTGAAAATCCGAAAATGATTACAGTCAAATATATGGGTGGAAAATCAACAGATAAGGTTCTCGCACTAGTTGGAAAAGGATTAACTTTTGATACAGGAGGTTATTCTTTAAAGCCTGCAGCGGGAATGTATGGTATGCACGGAGATATGGGTGGTGCAGCAACAGTTTACGGCGCATTTAACGCAATCGTTTATGCAAAATTACCGGTAAATGTTATCCTTGTAATACCAGCAACTGACAATATGGTAAGTGCAGACGCAATAAAACCAGGTGACGTTATCACAATGTATAATGGTAAAACTGTCGAAGTAAACAACACAGACGCAGAAGGACGCTTAATCCTTGCAGACGCTCTAACATACGCAAAAGAAAAAGGCGCAACTCACATTATAAACGCAGCAACCCTCACCGGCGCAGTAATCCGTGCCCTTGGTGATAACACAACAGGTGCATTCACAAACAACACAGAATTTATGAAAGACTTCGAAAAAGTTGCCGAAACGAGTGGAGAATACGTATGGCAATTGCCAATTTTTGAACCAGAACAAAAGATGGTAAAAACAAGTGAAGTTGCTGATTTGAAAAACGCTCCTGGAGGTCCGGGTGCTATTACTGCGGCTGCATTTTTGAAAGAATTCGTTTCTGATAAAACGCCGTGGATTCATCTTGACATAGCTGGAACAGCTGAAACCAAGGCCGCTCACGATTTAGGTCCAAAAGGTGCAACAGGGGCAATGGTTAGAACGTTGTATCACTACGCTAAAAATATGAATTTATAATTTAACACAAACTTAAGTAACGTCGAATTTTAATAGATAAACAATTATAGAAGTAGCAATTGTCAAAAACGATAATTTCTACTTCTTTTTCGTCTTACGAAACTTAAAAAAAAATAATTTAAAACTGTAATTTTGACAAAATCAGCACAAATTTCCTGATATAATATGAATATTAATTTTAACTAAAACAACGTTACAATGGGGGATTACAATGGAACTTGCAAGAATGGTGAAAAATAATTTAAATTTTAAACAAGACAATGCAGAGGCTTTAGAATCAAGTGCGCAACTAAATAAATATATGTCGAGTCAACATTTTATCCAACTAGTAAATTTACAACAACTTATTAGCGCGATGGATGATTTTGTAGGCGATAAGAAGAATATCAAAACCTCTACCTTATTTGAAGGGATTTCTTTATGTTTAAATAAAACAATGAATGATATTGTCCATGACCGTTTTGATGTTGGGACTCAAACTGCATTAATTCAATCAAGTTTGCAGGCACTTGGAATAAAAACATCAGACGTTCGTATAAAAAGTCTTTATCCAAGGTTAATAAAGTTAAGTATTGGAATTGATCGTGCAAATCCAGTTTTATTAAATGGAGATTTAAAAAATCAACTCGAACGTTTGTTTAAAGAATCTCTTCGCATTAATATCTCTAAAGTGAAAAACAAAAGCATGCAACTCGATGTTTCATCTAGTAGAAACTTTAAAGTAGAGCACGGCGTAGCCTATTTAGGAAAACAAGGTGAAAAAATTTCCGGTGACAGTTATATCTGTGAAAACTTTCAAAATGGAAAAGTAATATTAGGCATCAGCGATGGCATGGGTAATGGAAAAATGGCTCAAGCGGAAAGTTCACAAGCATTAAAAGTATTAAAAAATATGATGAATTTTGATATTCCAGTACAAGATGCAGTTAGAGTAATTGCGGAACTGAAACAAGAAAGTAACGATGAGGAACGTTTTTTTAGTTTAGATTTATGTGTCATTGATAAAGAAAAAGGATACGCACAATTTTATAAACAAGCAGCAACAACATCTTATCTCGTGAGAGGAGATACGGTAAGAAAAATTGAAATGTCAGGCTTACCGATTGGAGCAGTAGGTGCAGAAGGAATTGACCAGATGAAAATTCAACTTCATGAAGGAGATAAAATAATCATGTGTACCGACGGAGTAATCGATGCTTTCGGTGAAACAGAACTATTAGAAGAAAGAATCTTACAAAATACAACAATGGACGCACATAAACTCAGTCAAGACCTCTTATTTTATACAATTGAAAAATGTAACGGACGCATTCACGACGACATGATGGTACTCGCGGGAGAATATAAAACAATCAGACCCAAAAACAGTTAAAAAGTTTATACACAATTTACAAATTTCTGATATAATAATTAAGTATGCTAAAGAATTTTTACCAGACAGGAACAATGATATGCAAGACTTAGTAAAGATGACGATAAAAAAATATGAAATGCTATGCCAAGGTGAAACAATAGTCTTGGCAATTTCTGGTGGAATAGACTCAATGGTACTTTTACATATTTTTAATAACTTGAAAGATTCTTTTGGGTTAAGACTCGTAATCGCACATGTGGACCACGCTAAACGCGCGGAATCAAAACTTGATAGACAACTCATACAGAGGGTAGCGAAAACCTTGTCCATCCCTTTTGAACTCGCCACGTTACCACCCCAAACAACTGGTGAAAATTTTCATCATTACGCTCACAACTTTAGGTACGATTTTTTTGAAACTGTTGCAAAAAAATACCAAGCTACCACAATCGCAACAGCGCATCACGCAAATGACCACCTAGAAACAGTTATAGGGAGTATGTTAAAATCTGGAAATTCTTCTGCAATACAGGGTATCTTACCGAAATCCCAATTAAATAATCTCAATGTTATTAGACCACTTATCAACTTACAAAAAAGTGATATAATAAATTACGCTGACAAATATCAGATTTCATACCTCGAAGATGCAAGTAATAATTCACAAATCTATACCCGAAATCGCATTCGTAAAAACATTATCCCAACTTTGTTAAATGAAAGTCCAACGATAATTGAAAACGCAAGAAAATTGAGTGATGACTTAAAAGAAGATGAAGGATATTTCGATTATGTTGTTCAAAATATTATGAATGAGTGGAAGATACCAATAAATTCATTTGACTTAAAAGCAGAAACGTTTGATATCAAGCTTTCTGTTGAAAATCTAGTAAACCTACATTTTAGTATCAGAAAGCGCCTATTTAAAAAAATGTTTCCTAGTTTGAGTGCACGCTCCTTGGATTTATTAAACGAGAAACTTCAAAAAGATGAACCAAGTTGGAAATTGGATATTGGTGAGGGAATTCTCGCATCAAAATCTTATGATGTTTTTGGTTTAGAGCGCCATAGTTTGAGCTATAATGAAGAGGATTTTGATTTTATTTTAGAGCTTGATAAGGAAATTCGTTTGCCTGATGGTAGAAAAATGAAATTAATGCGAACAAACATAAAAAAAAATGAATTTAATGGCACACAAAACACTTATTTATGTTATAATATGTTATGTATGCCCATTAGAGTTCGCGGTCGCATTGATGGAGATAAAATTGCGCTTAAGAATGACTTAGGGCATTATCGGGTGAAGAAATTGATGATTGATAAAAAAATTCCTATATATCAGCGTGCTTCTTGGCCAATAGTTGAGGATGCTTGTGGGAAAATCATTTGGATACCTGGATTAAAAACATCGTCTGTATGTTTGAATGAACCGAATTCCTCTGAGGATTTATGGTTAGAAATTTATGAGTAGTGAAGGGATTTGGTTGAAAATGGAAAATAGAAATCCAGAAAACAATAATAATAATGAACAAAATAAAAATAATCAAACTCCACCGGGAAAAGGTCCGTTATTAATGGGTCCTCGCAATATAGCTCCGTGGGTAGTGATTTTTGTAATTGCTGTAGGTCTTTGGTTGTTTGTTGCAAATGGTTCAGGAATTGGGCAACAAGAGTCTCCGGAAATTGATTTAGCAGAATTTGTTACTTTAGTACAACAAGGTTATATTGAAGAATTTCGTGTTCGTCCGATATCAGGAGACAATAACCACGCATTATCGAGAATTAGTGGTGAACGTTTAGATGACGTTGAACCTAATCCGTTTTATTTAACAGTGCACACTAATGTTCATATGGATTCAATTACAGGTCTAGCATTAAGCAATAATGTAAGAATGATTACAAGAGGATTACCGGCAACTCCTTGGACTTTCTTTATTACAGCAGGTTTTACGGCTTTAATGATTTTCGTGTTATTTACAATGTTTCGTTCAACACAGCGTGGTAACAACAAAGCATTTAATTTTGGTAACAACCGCGCACAACTCTCGAAACAAGAGGGAGTTTCGTTTAATGACGTAGCTGGTAATGATGAAGAAAAAGAAGAACTAGTTGAAATTGTTGATTTCTTAAAATCTCCAAAGAAATATCAAGAAATGGGTGCTAGGATTCCTAAAGGTGTGTTATTAACAGGACCTCCAGGAACAGGTAAAACATTACTTGCACGTGCTGTTGCTGGTGAGGCAGGAGTTCCGTTTTATTCGATTTCAGGTTCTGATTTTGTTGAAATGTTTGTCGGTGTTGGAGCAAGTCGCGTTCGTGATATGTTTGCTGTTGCAAAGAAAACTGCTCCATGTATTATCTTTATTGATGAAATTGATGCAGTTGGTCGTCAACGTGGTACCGGAATGGGTGGTGGACATGATGAGCGTGAGCAAACATTAAACCAGTTATTAATAGAAATGGACGGTTTTGGTGAAAATTCTGGAATCGTTATAATCGCAGCGACAAACCGTGCTGATATTTTAGATCCAGCATTACTACGTCCAGGACGTTTTGATCGCAAGGTTATCATCGGTTTACCAGATGTTAAAGGTCGTGAAGCAATTTTAAAAATTCACGCTAGAAATAAAAAGTTTGCTGATTCAGTTGAACTTGCAAATATCGCAAAACGTACTCCAGGATTTAGTGGAGCAGATTTAGAAAACTTATTAAATGAAGCGGCTCTTCTTGCAGCTCGTGAAAACAGAAAAGTTATTGAGATGCCAGATATTGACGAAGCAAGTGATCGAGTAATCATGGGTCCTGCTAAAAAGAGTCGCGTTATTACACCAAAAGAAAGAAAAACTGTGGCATATCATGAAGCTGGTCACGTTGTAGCTGGTGTTAAGCTTCGAAATGCATCGATTGTGCAAAAAGTTACAATTATCCCTCGTGGAAGCGCGGGTGGTTATGCAATGATGTTACCGGAAGAAGAAACAATGTTATCTTCACGTCAAGAGTTACTCGACCGCATCACAGGTTTACTTGCTGGTCGTGTTGCTGAGGAGTTAACGTTTGGAGAAATTACAACAGGCGCAAGCCACGATTTCCAAGAAGCAACAAGAATTGCTCGTGCAATGGTTACAGAATTTGGTATGAGTGATCTTGGTCCTATTCAATTTGAACAACGTGGTGGCAATGTTTTCCTTGGTCGTGATTATACAAGCGCACCATCAAGAAATTTCTCAGATCAATTAGCGTTAAAAATTGATGATGCTGTTGCTGACATTATTAATAGTTGTTATAAATTAGCAACTGATACTTTAAATCAACATCGAGAATTACTTATTTTAATCGCTGAAACGTTACTTGTTGAAGAAACATTAACAAAAGAGCAGATTGATGAATTAGTATCAATTGGTCGTCTTGAAGAAACAAATTATGGTCGTGGTAGTATGATGACTGAAGATGAAAAAGTCGAGAAAAAAGAAGATATCAAAAAAGTTGCTACAAGTGATGGATTAGTAAAAATCTCAGAACAAGTTACTGAAGAAAATGAAGTTGTTGAAACTGAAGAAAATGATGTTGAAACAACAGTTGAATAAGAATAATTATTTTAATAATACAACTAGAATTTACAAATAATAAAAACAACTCCTACTGTGGAGTTGTTTTTATAGCCATAAATGAAACAGAGGATATATAATATGAAAAAAAGAGACTATTTAATAAAAGCCCTAGCTTATAACAATGAGATTCGAATCTATACATCTCGTACAACAGATCTTGTAAATGAGGCGACAAAAATTTCGTCAGCCTATCCTACTGCTGCTGCGGCGCTTGGTCGTACTCTTACTGCGACTGTAATGATGGGAAGTATGTTAAAAGGTCAAGAAACAGTGACGGTTCGCATTAATGGGGGAGGCCCGATTGGGTTGATTTTAGCCGATGCAAATGCGTATGGGAAAGTTCGTGGTTATGTTGCAAATCCGCGCGTCCATTTTCAGTACAACAATGGTAAATTAAACGTGGGTATGGCTGTTGGAATTGAAGGTGATTTATACGTGACAAAAGATTTAGGTTTAAAAGAGTATTTTACTGGTCAAGTTCCATTACAAACAGGTGAGATTGGGGATGATTTCACATATTATTTTGCACAGTCAGAACAAACACCGTCAGCGGTTGGTTTAGGAGTCTTAGTTTCTCCGGAAAACGAAGTGCTCGCCTCAGGTGGATTTATAATTCAAGTTCTACCAAACGCGAGCGAAGAAACTTTAGTAAAACTTGAAAAAGTGCTGAGGAATATAAAACCCGTATCAGATATGATTGGTGAGGGGTATACGCCTGAGGATATAGCGAAAATTCTTGGTGGAGATGATGTCAATGTACTTGAAACTGTTGATTTGGAATTTCATTGTCCATGTGATAAAGAAAAATTCGAACCAGGACTTATCTCACTCGGAAAAGAGGAACTACAAGATATGATTGAAGTTGATAATGGAGCTGAAGCGGTGTGCCATTTCTGTATGAGACGTTACCAGTTCACATCGGAAGAATTAGAGCAACTAAAAACTCTCGCAAAATAATGGATATTGGACATTATGTTTACATACTAGAATGTCGAGATAAAACATTTTATATTGGATACGCACGAAACATATCCAAAAGGATTAAAGAACACAACGAAAGCCCACGAGGAGCAAAATACACAAGAGGACGAAGACCTGTAAAGATTGTTTATTATGAGTTTTTTGAGTCTAGGTCTGAGGCTTTAAAATATGAGAACTATTTAAAAAAGAAATCTCGTTTAGAAAAACTCGGAATTGTGCAAGCATTTCAAGGAAATCTCGATTTATAATCGGGATTTTTTAGAAATAAAACAAAAAACTTGCGTTTAATTGGCGTAAGTTTTATTTAGTTAAAAATTTGTACAGGAAGAAAATGGAACATGTAAAATAAAAGACAATCTCAATCCAAAAGGTGCTAATTGTTAACCAATATTCTTGAGGATTTATGATGCCCCATAAAAAATGTATACCAATTAAGAATGATATAAAGGCTGCGATCATATATATAAATTTAATTCGTTTCAGTCTTTTTTTATCATTTTCTTCTTCAGTATTTAATAACACTTTATTTAAATGTTGACAATAGGGACATTTTGCATCAGTTATTGCTTCTTTGCAACTTTGACATTTTGTAGTCATTTAAACACCGCCTTTATGAATATATAAGGGAGATTTGAACCTAAAATTTACCTAACAGCTTGAGCTGTACCTAGTTGAGAGACATCAAACCAAAATGTTCCATTATTTCCATGAATGCAATTTGAAACATTAGCTCTAACTCTACCTGAGTTATTTACATCTGTAGTTACTGTTAAAATTGCGGGAAAATGCATTATTACACCTGGTCCGCAGCTAAATGCAACTATACACGATGAATCAAACCAACCGACAATATTTGATAGATTAAATCTAATCATCCATTGAGATCCATTCCAAACAACATATGGGTCAGGCTCGATATAAAACTGAAGTTGAGAATTATGACCGAAACTCGCATGAACTGGTCTACTAATTCCACCACTTAAAGCAAGTAACGACAAAATAATTAGCATGATTTTTTCATATAAAACCTCTTATTTAATTTTTTTATCTCCCTCAATATATTATATCATACTATTCTTGTAAAAAGCACTATATTTTAATTTTTATATAAATTGAAAATCATATTTCGTTTTTTACAATTCGGAATTGTGCAAGCATTTCAAGGAAATCTCGATGTATATTCGGGATTTTTTAGAAATAAAACAAAAAACTTGCGTTTAATTGGCGCAAGTTTTATTTAGTTAAAAATTTGTACAGGAAGAAAATGGAACATGTAAAATAAAAGACAATCTGCATCAGTTATTGCTTCTTTTCAACTTTGACATTTTTTGTTATTTAAACGCCGCCTGTGTATATTATAAAAGGGTGACTGGAACTTAAAATAATTACCTAATAGCTCGAGCTGTACATTAAAAAACTTTATAAGTTTTAAGAAGATAGGAGTGATCAATTTAAACTAATACAAAAATTCAACGATACATTCTATATAATTAAAATATATATCGATTATGAAAATATATCTAATTACTGATTGAATAAATATCTTAAATATGTTATAATGGATTAAAAGCGTATTCAAAAAGGGGTGGTTTGGATGGAAATACTTCTAGTGGGAATGAAAAAGCGTACAATAACCGGTATCAGGAGTGCAATTTTACTCAAAGAAGAATCTTTAAGAACATTAGATTTCTCCTTTGAAAACTTTGAGAAAAGTTTTGATTATTCTTTAAAAATTGACAACTTAGTTATTTTTGAAGTTTGTTATTCGAATTTTCATTATATTTTCAATTATGCCAAAGAAATTTCATTGAAACATCCAAAATTGAAAATTATTTTTATATGCAATGAATCACTGATTGCGTGGAAAGAAAAATGTGATCGTAACAAAATATTTTTAGTTTGTAAAAAAGATTATGAACCCATGGTTAAAGAGATTACGAAAATTTACAGAAATGAAATTATTAACGAAATAATTAGTGAAGAAAATTTAGAAAGACTTACATCAATGGAAATAAAAATTTTAACCCTTTTATCTAAAGATTATTCAAAAAAAGAAATATCTTCAATACTACAAATCAGTAAAAAAACAGTTTACAATCATTTTCAAAATATTTATCACAAACTAAATGTATCTTCTACAAGTGGAGCTCTTGTTAGGGCAATAGAACTAGGATATATCTCGATTTATTATGAAATAGTTTGAAAAAATTTATAATTCAATACAAGTTACCGATTTTACCTATTTAAAGTTTTAATTATACAGCATATAATTGAATTACATAGAACAATTTCACGCTCTTCGGCAGAAAAATCTCGTGCTGACATGAAGAGACTGGATAAAAGACGAGGACAAAAAAGGGAGAAAATGCGTATGAAAAAGATTGTAAAATTTTTAGTTCCATTTGTAGTTTTAGGGTTATTGTTTGTTCCTACATCAGTAAGCGCAAATGAAATGTGTGCGGGAGTGACAAATGGTGAAATTTGCGTATTTCCATTTGGAACTAGACCCTTAATAGGTAATATTAGAGGATGGACTAGTGTTACTCATCCTTGGGCTCTTTCTCACACTATAACAAGTAATGGAGTGAGAGCAAGAACTGATGTAGAAAATCATAATTCTAACGGAACTTATCTGAATACAACACGCGGTGTACAAATGGAAGAAACACTCTCGGGTAATTTAGTATTTGAAGCATTTGTAAATCACGGAAGTTCAAATACGACAGGTTCATCACGAAGAGGAAGAGTAGTTGGAATTGGACAAAATAGACCAAGATCTAATACCCCATGGAATCGTGAGGTACGTGGATATTCACAAACTTGGTAAAAATGACAAAGGATGGTGTCGATACTTCCAACCATCCTCTTTTATTATTATTATTATCGTTAAATCTACATTCTTAGGAGGACGTTGTATGTATGTTGGTGATAAAATGTCTGAACTTATGAGGTCAAATACAAAAAAAAAGCAAAAATTTATTTCTAAATTTGTTCTAATTCTAGTTCTAGTTTTTTTAACATTTTTTACATATTACCAAATATCTGAATTTATAAACCCAACGCCAAAGGATCTAGAAGTTTTTACGAATGATCCTATTCAAATGTTATTATCAAATGCCCAAAATTATAATCGAAATAGACTACCGCAAAATATTGAAAATACAGAAATTAGTTTTATTCCCTTAGAAGAGCGCGTGTCTTTAAATTCAGTAGGGTTACTAGCTTGGAGCGGAACGAATCACCAAGAATATTCTGAAAAAGCCCAACATTCTTTTTATTACGAGGACGGATTTTATGCTTTTGGTGGAATGAGGCATGAAACTCCCCAAGACATTTTCACGATTGAAGTTGTGAATGGTCTTTCCTATGATGTAACTGTTTTAATTAAACTATTTTACAATTATATGGAAACAGATTTCAAAGTAATAGGAGCAGATGAATTTAAAAAAGAATTTATCCTAGAAATACCCGCACGGCACAACGCTCATATTCCTGTTACACTCGATGAATCACTCGAGATAAATAAATCTTTAAATAGTCGATTAACCGTCGCCACATTTTTTGCGCCAGAATTGCATATAAGTGATTCGGCACCTTCATTTGGTCAATTTTCTGTAATAGATGGAATGGGTTTGAATTTCGAAATTGATTATGGAACTGATTCACGCACCTTAAATATTCCACTTACAAATTTGCCAAATTTTCCGCTTCCAGAACTTGCAACAGGATTTAAAATAAATACAGATCAATTTCCTGCTGAAGCTAGCAGATCGATTTCTGTTCCTCCTCTTCTTTTACAAGCTTCCCCTAGTGAAGAGATAGATTTGAGTTTAGTTGTGAATGGAAATTGGTTTTTAACACTCGAAGAAATGGAGAGTTTTTTAATTATCTCGATGCTAGATTTTATGCAAATACCAATGAGTGGATATCCTTTTTTGCATTTCTTGGCGAATGAAGGTCAACACATTCCCTTTACGATAATAGCTCCGGATATTCCAGGATTATATGAATTTACAGCTGTAGCAATTCCTAATCCAATGAAGCCACTTCGACATTCAAATTTTTTTCCGTTAGAATTTACTTTTAGATTTACGATTGAAGTGCTCGATCCAGATTTTAATTAAATTGAATTAAGGAGGGAATAACTTGAAAAAATTTAACTTTTTATTAATTCATCCATTACGAAACAAAGGCAAGACGATTATTCTTTTTTTCATTATATTCTTATTAACGATAATAATATTTAGTTCAATTTTATTTCGAGAATCGATTGTAACTACAGACGATAATTTACGTAGGCAACTTCCCGCAATCGCTACCATAAGTCAAAATATAGATGCGCACGTTAGAGCTGAACAAAATTTAGGTTTTAATATACCACTAGAACCTGTCAGGGCGTCAATGATAAGAGAAATTGGAGAACTTCCTTATGTAAGGATGTATGATTACTCCAGTTGGGGTTTTAATTTTTTTAGCGAAAAGTTAATCCGTACATTTAACGAAAATATAATTGAGAATCAAGTATTAGTTGATAATCAAAGTCTAAGATTTCATGGAATTGATTTTGAACAGTTTATTTTAAAAGGGATTCGAAATCCTTTAGTTGCAGATTTAGAAACTGGATTAATAGAATTAATTGATGGTCGAGTATTTACCGAAGATGAAATATCAACAGGTTCTCATGTTGTACTCGTTTCCGAATCTTTTGCATTTTCAAATAATTTACAAGTCGGTGATAAATTTATACTTGAATACCGAATTTACCATGAAGAAGAAGGTTCGCGATTAATAGAAGAATTTTTCGATAAAGAAAACTTACTTGGGTTAAAAGTTTTTGAGTTAGAAATAATCGGGTTATTTGAGCATACACTCTATCAAAGTGAATTTCCCACTCCTCTTGAAATAGGGCAGCATATTAGTATCATAAATCAAATTTATGTTCCTAACCGTTTAATTGAATCAACTCTTGATTTATATTATGAAGTATTTATCGATACGAACCCAGAAATTCTGGCTGAATTTCTAAACGCAGAATCATTGGAAGACTTTATCCAACGAGAACATATGATTTTTCTTCTTGATGATCCAATAGATTTACAAAGTTTTCGTTTGAAAGCAAATGATATCTTACCTGATTTTTGGGAAATGCGTGATTTATCGAACGCTTATGCTAACATTACTAATGCTATGAACTCGTTAAACGAACTAGCAACAAATGTATTAATCGCAACACTTATTACTTCAATTTTGGCAGTGGGACTATTAACACAAATTAATGTTAAAGAACGCATACAAGAAATCGGAATATATTTAGCTCTTGGTCGTAAAAAAACTTCTATCATCATTCAGTTTTTACTAGAAATCTTAATTATTTCTATTATCGCTTCTCTTCTAGGTTTGTTAGTAGCGACGCTAGCTAGTCATAATCTTTCAACGAGAATGTTAAAAATTGACATGGCAAATCAAGCTAACAGAATAAATAAAGAAATTGGTGCTTGGAATTCTCCAGAATCACTTGGTTTTAGATTTGAAATGACGCATGAAGAAATGCTTGAACATCATTCTATAAATTTAAATTCAACGAGTATTATCCAATTCATATTAATAATAATTGTAATTTTCGGCATATCAACGTCAAGTGCGGTTTTCTCAATTGTCCGACTTGAACCAAAAGAGTTATTAATTCAAAGTAAAATCCAGTAGAAATATGAACTCAAAAAAAGTTGTTGCAAAAATAAAAAAAATATGGTAAAATAGAATCTAATTGAATACGGTCACTCTTTGATAAGTTAGAGGCGCGTGTATGAAAAGTAGTCATTATGAGGAAGACATCCGTTTATAGTAATGATAAAAGGCATCCACGCCGAAGTGAAAAATGCAGTCAACATTTCTTGCTGGGGTCATGGTAAATAACCATGGCACTGTCACCAATTACGGTGGAGTACTTGCAGATTTAAAGAGTTAAAATACAATCGCGCTCTTTTTTCCATGAAATGGATAATCTAGTAAGTGAGACTTTTAACTCCTGTCTTGCTTACTAGTTTTTTTATTAAATTGATTTTGTCCGATTCAAAATATCATCAAGAGGTGTATGTATTATGGAATCAAATCTACAAAAAAAATACGGATTATTGACAGCAATAAGTCTTGTTGTCGGAGCAGTAATCGGTTCAGGAATATTTTTTGTCAATGAAACAATATTTGGACGTGTCGGTGGAAACTTAACTTACGCAGTGATAGCATGGCTTGTCGGTGGAGCAATCATGTTTGTAATGATGTGGGTCTGGGGACAACTTGCAGGTGGAAAAGCGGGCATGGGTGGATTAATGGAATATACCGACGATCTTTTAGGTAAAAATTATTCATATTTTCTTGGATGGTTTTTAGGAACGATTTTATATCCAGCATTCGTAGCTGTACTCGCTTGGGTTACAGCACGATTTACAGCAACTTTATTTGGATGGCAAAATATTAATACGTCTGGTTCAGTTTGGATGTTGGCGGGTGTTTATATGGTAGGAATTTATGTTATGAATGTAATTTCACCAAAGCTTGCTGGAATTTTCCAAGTATCAACGACTTTTATCAAAGTAATTCCATTAATATTAATGGGGGTTGTGGGTTTAATAGTAGGTCTAGTAACAGGAACAACTTCTGAAAATTTAACTTATATTATTCCAGTAGAAAGGGCAGTATCAAATCCACTTTTTTATGCGATTCTTTCAACAGTATTTGCTTACGCTGGAAGTGAAGAAGTTTTAATGATGAGTAGTGAAATCAAAAATCGTGAGAAAAATCTACCGCGTGCTATTATGATTGGTTCAGTTATTATCATTGCGATTTATGTAATTTATACTATCGGTGTCTTTGGTGCAATTGATGCAGCTACACTATCAACAGGTGGTGGAGTAACAGCAGCATTCCAAAATGTCTTCGGTTCTGTAGCAGGAAATATTTTAACAGTCTTTGTTATCATATCGTGTCTTGGGGCAATGAATTCAGCTATGATGGCTGGAAGTCGAGCATTTTATGCTTTAGCTATTCGTGGAACTGGTCCAAGTCCAGAATATGTTAAACAAGTAGATGCTAAAACTGATATGCCGCCAACCTCCGCAGCTCTATCTTTACTATTTTGTGGGATAATTTTCTTTATTGTATTTGCGAATGCTCAAGATGGTGCTTATCCAAACTTTTATCATCGACGTTGGTTTGGTGATGTAAACTTTGCTGTCTCATCACTTGCTCCTGTTACATTAATGGGGTTTTATGTACCAGTATTCGTGGCAGTTATGGTTAAAATGAAAAACTGGAGTTTTTTAAACAGATTCGTAATGCCTGCACTTTCAATTATTGGAGCTTTAGCACTAATTTATATGGTTTTTTATACAAATGCACTAGGAGCATTATGGTATTTAGGTTTCTTTGCAGTAATCATGCTAGTAGCAACAATCTTTCTTGTCTTAAATAAAAAAAGTTCATAGTAATAACAAAAAAAACGCCTACAAGAGACAATCAAGAATCTTTTCGATTTTGAGGTCTACGAGGGCGTTTTTTATTATTTGATTGATAATATTTATCTTTTGATTTTTTGCGTTGTGGTTCCGTAGAAATTTTTTCAAGAATATAATGAGGACACATATAATTGCATGATTCACGAATGTATTTTTCCATTCTTGAAGCTCGTTTACTCGGTTCAACATCACGTCTTCTATCGTGGTAAAATCCTTTTAAACGTAAATGATTATCGGCAAAATCACCTACGATAAAATCATACTTTAATAAAATTTGCACAATTTTATCATTAAATAACTCTGGATTAAACTCCACCTTAAACTCTTTTAGTACAGTATAATTTTCACTGATAATTGTTTGCGGCACAGAGGCTTTATTTTCGTTCTTAATCAATAAATCTTTCACGGATAACTTCCACTTTATATCCATCAGGATCTTTTACAAAATAATAACCAGGAACTGTACCAGGAAGACCCATAAGTTTAGTAGTATCATAACCAGCATCGATGTGAGTTTGATGAAGTTCCTCAAGATTCGGTACAGTAATTGCAATATGACCATAGCCATCGCCGATTTTATAACCAGGATGATCATAATTATATGTTAATTCAAGCTCATTATCATCCCCGGGAAGAGTTAAATAAGCAAGGGTGAACTTATGTTCAGGAAAATCATTTTTTCTTTTGATTTCAAAACCAAACGCATCCTGGTAAAATTTTAGAGAGGCTTCTAAATCTTTTACGCGGTAACAAGTATGAACAAATTTCATAGGTGCACGCTCCTTCATTTTTATGCTAATAGGGTATCACAAATTAGTCCTCCTCGTCAAGCATTTTCAACAAAGAATTTCTTTTTTTCATCTCTTCCTTATGAACCTCAATAGAAGTCCTTACCTTACTCCTTTGCATTTGCGAATTTTGAAATTTCACCCGATACTCAGTATTGAATCTTGCCATAAAAATTCCTCCTTTTGTTGCTACTATTTTTTACGGGATGTGGTATAATTATACTTAGTTTCAAATTATTAATAAGATAATGAGAGAAGGATAAAAAATGTATGCATTTTTAACAGGAACAATCACTTACACCAAAAAGGACTTTATCGCATTAAACGTCTCAGGCATCGGTTTCAAAATATTCACCGCAAATCCGTACAGCTTTAACACAGGCGAGACACTCACAATATATACCCATCAGGTCGTAAACGAAAATGAAATATCTTTATATGGGTTCAAATCAATGGAAGAACTAAACCTTTTTACAAGTTTAATAGCTGCTCGCGGAATAGGTCCCAAAACAGCATGCGCGATTTTAGCAACGGGCGACATGCAAGGGCTTGCTACTGCCATCACAGATGGAGATGCTTTATACCTAACGAAATTTCCAAAAATAGGCCCAAAAACCGCAAGCCAGATTATTCTAGACTTGCAAGGCAAACTAAATATCTCAGACCAGCCGCAAGGAATAGGATTGTTTAAAAATACAAATCTCGACGAAGCATTAGAAGCATTGATTGCTCTAGGTTATAGTCCAAAAGAATTAAAACGTGTTGAAAAAACTTTAAAAAATTCAACTGAAGATGTCAATGTTTTAATTAAAGAAGCATTAAAAATGATGATGAAAGGGTGATTTTGGTGGAAAGTCGGCTACTAGATCAACGTGAGTTAAAAGAAGATGAAAATGAACTCAGTTTACGTCCAGTTCGTTTAAAAGAATATATTGGTCAACATACGATAAAGGAAAACCTTGATATATTTATTAAAGCAGCGAAAAATAGAAATGAAACTTTAGATCACGTTCTTCTTTTTGGACCACCAGGCCTTGGAAAGACAACACTCGCAACTATCATCGCAAACGAAATGGGCGTAAATATAAAATATACTTCAGGACCGATGATTGAACGAGGCGGCGACCTTGCTGCGATTTTATCAGTTTTAGAACCCGGAGATGTATTATTTATTGATGAAATACACAGAATACCTCGAAACATTGAAGAGGTTTTATACCCTGCGATGGAAGATTTTGTGCTTGATATCGTCGTTGGAAAAGAAGAATCTGCACGCTCAATCCGAGTTGATTTAGTACCGTTTACCCTGGTTGGAGCAACAACAAGAGCTGGAGATTTATCAGCACCGCTTCGTGATCGTTTTGGAGTTTTAAACCGTCTTGTATATTATGAAGAAGAAGACTTAAAATTAATTGTCGAGCGAACAGCCGATGTATATGATGTTGCAATTGTTGAATCTGCTGCAACTGAACTAGCGAAAAGATCACGTGGGACACCAAGAATTGCTAACAGGTTATTTCGACGCGTAAGAGATTTTGCCCAAGTAGTAGGTGACGGGCTAATAACTAAAGAAATCGCAGAACTTGCTTTAACGAAACTTGACATTGATAGCTTAGGACTTGACTATATTGATCACAAGTTTTTAACAGGGATAATCGAACGTTTTGGTGGTGGACCTTGTGGAATTGAGGCAATTGCTGCATCGATTGGAGAAGAAGCACAAACGCTAGAAGATGTGTACGAACCATACTTATTACAAATTGGTTTTATTAAAAGAACACCTAGAGGAAGGATTGTTACTGAAGCTGCTTACCGCCACTTAGGATTTAACGAACCAAATTAAAGGAGAATATAACATGGATTTGTTTAGAATTGAAAAAGATTCACTCGGTGAAAAAAAAGTTCCTATCGATGCATATTACGGAGTACAAACAATGAGAGCCATCGAAAACTTCCCAATAACCGGTTATCGTTTAGATGAAGCATTTATTAATGCTATGGCTGTCGTGAAAAAAGCAGCTACAAGAGCAAACATGGAAACAGGTCAACTGAGTCAACCGATAGCAACAGCAATTATTCGAGCAGCTGATGAAATTATTGATGGAAAATTTCATGACCAGTTTGTAGTAGACCCAATTCAAGGTGGTGCTGGAACTAGTGCTAATATGAATATGAATGAAGTTCTAGCTAACCGTGCATTAGAATTAATCGGTGAAAAAAAAGGAAATTATAAAATCATCAGTCCTAACACCCATGTAAATATGTCACAGTCAACAAACGATGCCCTTCCCACGGCGGCAAATATTGCTATTATTACAAGACTTGATGAGCTCTTGTTTGAAATGGAAAACTTGCAAAAAGAACTTCTCTTTAAGGCATCGGAATTTGATGATGTAATTAAAATGGGGAGAACGCATTTACAGGATGCGGTACCAATAAGACTTGGCCAAGAATTTAAGGCTTATGCATTGATGTTAAAACGCGATATTAAACGAGTTAGAGGATCAAGAAACAATACTTATGATGTTAATATAGGAGCTACTGCTGTTGGAACGGGATTGAATGCAGATTTAGAATATATCGATCGAGTAATAACGTATTTAACCGATTATACAGGAATGCCTATCAGAAATTCTGCTGACTTAGTAGATGGTACTGCTAATACTGACGGTTATATTGAGATATCCGGTGCGCTTAAAACATGTATGTTAGGTGTTTCAAAAATGGCAAATGATTTGCGCCTTATGTCGTCTGGTCCACATTGTGGTTTAGGAGAGATCAATCTTCCACCAAGACAACCAGGTTCATCAATTATGCCAGGAAAAGTCAATCCTGTAATGCTTGAAGTTGTAAATCAAGTTGCATTTCAAGTAGCTGGAAATGATTTAACGATTTCGATGGCATCTGAGGCGGGGCAATTTGAAATCAACGTCATGAAACCTGTAATGATATTTAAAGTTCTAGAATCCATTACAATTATGAAAAATGTTTTTAATGTTTTTGTAAAATATTGTTTAAATGGAATAACCGCAAATAAAGAACGAATGGAAGAATATGTTGCAACAAGTGCAGGTACGATTGCAGCATTAAATCCACATTTAGGCTACGAACTTTCAGCTCAACTTGCAAAAGAGGTACTCGAAACCCATAAATCAGTAAAACAAATTATTCTTGAAAAAGGTCTGTTAAATACAAAAGAATTAGATATAATTTTAAATCCCCACGAGATGACAAATCCGGGAATTGCTGGAAAAAATTTGATTCAGATTGATAAAGTTAATTCACGAGTGAAAGAAAATGCTTAAATGAGGTGATCTTATGAATGTCTTTGAAAAATCATTATTGCTACACGAAACCCACAGAGGAAAACTCGCAATTAAAGCGACAGTTCCTATGAACTCAAAAGAAGATTTAAGTTTAGCATATTCGCCTGGAGTCGCGGCACCTTGTGAAGAAATTGCAAATAAACCGGATGATGTTTATAAATACACTACCAAAGGTAATATGGTAGCGGTTATAACTGATGGTTCAGCAGTTTTAGGTCTTGGCAATATCGGACCACTTGCTGCGCTTCCTGTTATGGAAGGAAAATCAATTTTATTAAAAAAATTTGGTGCGGTTGATTCATTTCCACTTTGTCTTAATACACAATCCACGGATGAAATTATTCAGACCTGTAAATTAATCGCTCCATCTTTAGGTGGAATTAATCTTGAAGATATATCAGCACCGCGTTGTGTAGAAATTGAACGTAGATTAATAGATGAACTCGACATACCTGTATTTCACGACGATCAGCATGGAACTGCAATAGTCGTATCAGCAGCACTTATGAATGCTTGTAAACTTACAGAAAGAAAAATAAGTGACTTGAAAGTTGTTGTCTGTGGTACAGGAGCTGCTGGTAGTTCTATAATTCGGATGTTGCGTCAATTAGGAATTACTCAAATTATTGGTTATAATTCCAATGGCATATTACACATTAGTAAAAAAGAAAAATATGATATCCTTGATCGTGAATTACTTGAACTTACCGACTCTGAATTTGAGATTGAAGCAGATAATCTTCAAGCGGCAGTCTTAAATAAAGATGTTTTTATTGGTGTTTCAGCAGGGGGCATTTTGACAAAAGAAATGGTAGCGGGAATGAATGAGAATCCATTTATCTTTGCGATGGCGAATCCTATTCCAGAAATCATGCCAGAAT